>Ga0247784_1000164_pt1 | contig 20983 bp, 17 predicted proteins | sample UWRJL169409R5_FD_179909 | JGI IMG/M metagenome (GOLD analysis project Ga0247784, IMG submission 179909) | Plant litter microbial communities from Arlington Agricultural Research Station in Wisconsin, United States - UWRJ-L169-409R-5 | ecosystem: Environmental > Terrestrial > Plant litter >...
ATACCGCCTGGTCGTTCAGCTTTCGTCGGTGACCGTTCGAGTCCATGTCTCGCGATTACAAAAACTCCAAGCGCCGCTCCGGTGGCGCGTCCGGCCTGTCGGGCATGGCCGGCTTCGTCTGCGGCTTGGCCCTGGGCCTCGCCGTTGCGCTCGGCGTCTACATCTACGATCGCCGCACTGAAGTCCGCGTCGCGCAACCCAGCGCGCCGATGAGCCGCGACGACGCGCAGGATCAAACGAAGCCCGCGCCCAAGTCTCAGGAAGAAGGCGAGGCCCAGCAGTTCGATTTCTACGAAATGCTGCCGAAGTACGAGGTTGTGATTCCGGAGAAGGACGGCAAAGGCGGCGCCGCTCCCGCCATCGTGAACGGCGGCCCAGTGGATAAGCCGGGTGCTTATATCCTGCAGGCAGGCTCGTTCCGGAATCACAAAGACGCGGATCGCGTGAAGGCTTTGATTGCCATGCAAGGCGTGGAATCGAAGATCTATAAAGTAACGATCGAGAAGGACACCTGGCATCGCGTACGTGTCGGGCCGATTACCAACTTGCAGCAGTTGGAAGATACGCGGAGCAAGTTGCGCCAGGCGCAGATCGATGCGCTGGTGATCAGGGTCGGGGAATAAGAACGCGGCGCGCTACTCGGTTGGGTCTGCGCGGGCCGTCACTCCGTCGCTCTTGAAGTTGAACTTCACCAACATTGCGCGCTGTTGTTCGGAATCTGCGGGCGCGAATGTCCACTTCTTGGACGCTTGGACAGAGAGCCGCTCGAAGTAGCGACTTGGGCCGCCGTCCGCAGCGGCGGCATCAATCACCGAACCCTGTTTGTCGACGGTTACGCGAACGGACACCCTGACCGTCCCGCGGATTGTATCCAACGCGCTTTGAGGGACCTTCGGAAGGACTTCGTTGACGCCTACTGACGGGGCGTCTGGCTGTTGACGCGGCTCAAGGGCGACCGGATCGTGGAGTACTACGGGTTCTGGCTCTTGGGCGGGCTGCGGCTCCGGCAGTGGCTCCGCTACGGCGGGTTCCGCCACCGTTTCCGCCGGACTCCCCTCGCTTGCCTCAGCCACGACCGTCTCAATCGGGGGCTGCGCTTCAGGCGCCGGAGCTGGTTCTGGGACAGCCTGGATAGTGACCGCCGCGGGCGGCGCGGCCGGCTTAGAGCCAAAGAAGCTGAGCCCAATCCACACCAGCAGCGCGCCAGCAAGTGGCACGCCGATCAGCAATACCGTACTTCTGCTCGGCGGCCATCGAGCCGGCGGAGACTCTTGCGGCGGCTCCTCGCTGATCGTCGGCTGGACGTCGACCGGCCGAGTATCGAGCTGGATATCAGTCAGCTGGATATCGGTCAGCTGGGCGTCAGACGAAACGTCCAACTGAGGCTGGGTCGCCGATTCAGACATTGCCGTGAGGGGGCGTGAAGTGTGTCACGACGCCCCTTATCCTAGATCTCACCGGCCCACGCAACCGGCCATTCGCCGACCTGTGATCGCTTTCTATTTTCATCGGCAGCCTGAACGAAACCGGGCCTCTCAACGCCCGCCTATTGACGAAGCAGCTCAGCTGCAGACCCCGCCAGGTCTTGGAAGTTCGAATAAACAACTTTCGGTCGCCCGGGCGTGACAGGATCTTGATGTTGCAAGGAAGTGACGGACATATCGTTCCTACGCCAAGCGGCATTTCTGCAGCGCTCCTGCTCAAAGCGTCAGCACGTATCCGAACGCAGCGATGAAAAGCGACAACTGAGCGAGAATCAGCACTCTCAGCCTGTCGCACGAGCGCTTGAAGCCCGCGTCCGCAGACGAGCTATATCGCCCCATTAGAACGAAATCGAAGAAGGCCGCGGTGTTGCGCGTCCAAAAGAAGGGCGTGGGTTTGGGTGCTGGAATGTGCTTGCGGTCGATCAAATCGGAACAGGTCAGCAGTTGCCACTGCGCCAGCGCCATGGGAACAAGCTGGAGACCGACCGCTGTAAACACGAAGATCATCGCGTCATCCGTGCGCACGGGAGCGAAACAGTTCCCGACTCCGTTACATTTTTAATCTTCTGCGAGCTGCCTGAAATCAACGCCCAGCGAGCGCAGCTTGCGATACAAATGTGTGCGCTCCATGCCCACTCGCTTCGCCAGCTGACCGACCTTGCCGTTGCAAAGAATCAGCTGCTGCTGCAAATACGCGCGCTCGAAATGTTCGCGCGCCTCTCGCAGAGGAAGCGCCAATAGATCTTGTTTGACGAGCGGTTCGTTGGTCGGAGCGTGAGCGGCGAGCTCGCGTTCGATTTCGTCCAGCCGAATCTCTTCTTCGCCACCGAGGATCAGCAAACGTTGCACGAGATTGCGGAGCTCACGCACGTTGCCGGGCCACGGATAGTTGCGAAGGCGATTCTGAGCCGCGACGCCGAAGCGGCGGAAAGGGAGGTGCTGTTCGTCGACCAAGCGATCGACATAGTGACGCAGCAGGTCCGGCACATCCTGCGCGTACTCGCGCAGCGGAGGAACATTCAGCGTTATCACGTTCAAACGTGATAACAGCTCAAGTCGCACGCCGGTGCCTTCCGCGTTCAAGAAGCGAAAGGTGGCGGAGCCGATGATCCGCACGTTGATGGCGACAGGCGTGGCACCGCCGACACGGACGAAGCTCTTTGTTTCCAATGCGGAGACCAGCAACCCCTGCGCCTTAGGAGGCAGATCCTCGACGCCGTTGATGAACAGCACACCACCGGCCGCCTGCTCGAACACGCCGGCGTGAACGCCGTTCGTATCCTCGGTGCCGTGTAATGCCGCAGCGGCGCCTTCGTCGCTTACGCCGGTGGCAACCAGCTGCACGAACGGCGCAGCGGCGCGAGGGCTGAGCGAATGTATGTAACGCGCGAACGCTTCGCGCCCGCTGCCAGGCTCACCGACGATGAGTACTGGCGTTTCGTGTGGCGAGACCTGTTGAACTTGTTCGCGCAACGCCGCCATCGCGCGGCTCTTGCCCACGGGCGCAATCAGCGGCGGCACTAACGAGCGTCCGCTGAGGCGCTTGTTACGACCGGAGTCCAGCGCGCGCTCGACGGTACGGAGCAACTTGGCGAGAGAAAGAGGCTTCTCGACGAAATCGAACGCGCCGAGTCGCGTGGCTTCGACGGCAGTCTCGACAGTACCGTGACCAGACATCATCACTACCGGGCACGAGGTCCCGTTCGGCTGCACCCATTCGCGCAGCAGGGTGATGCCATCCGTATCCGGCATCCAAATATCCAACAGCACCAGGTCCGGGTCGTGCTGAGCACGCGCGGCGCGCGCTTCGGCAGCGTCCGCAGCGACGTCTACTTCATAGCCTTCGTCCGCGAGGATCTCCTTCAAGAGTCCGCGGATTTCGCTCTCATCATCGACGACTAGTATGCGCGCTGCACTCATGCCCGCTCCCTCCTCGGTCCGGGACGCCGTTCACGCATCGGACCGCCACCGCGAACCGCGGTCAACGGTAGTTCGATACGCACCCGCGCACCCCCTGTACGCACATTATCTGCATCTATGGCGCCACCGTGTTCTTCGACAATCTTTTTCACGATCGCGAGCCCCAGACCTGTGCCTTTCGGTTTGGTCGTTACATAAGGATCGAAGACCTGGCCGATCACGTCCGGCCGGAACCCCGGTCCATTGTCCTCCACGACGATCTCCGCCGCTCGTCCGCCCGGCATGCCCGCGGCGGTCGGGCCGCCGGTGTCGAGCAGCCGCGTACTCACGCGCACCGACGGATTCGGCATCCCTTCCAACGCCTCCCAGGCGTTGGCCAGTAAATTATGGATGATCTGCCGCATCCGGCCACGATCGGCCTCGATTTCCGGCAGCGGCTGCAATTGCAGGGTCGTGCCCGGCCGGCCCGGCGCCCGATACAGCTCCGCCACTTCGCCGATCAATTGGTTCAGGTCGAAGCGTGACACATCCATCTCCGGAGCGCGCGCGTATTCGCTAAAGGCGTTCACCATCTCCTTCATCGCCTCGACCTGCTGGACGATGGTGTGCGTGGCCCGGTCCAGCATCTGTCCCTGCGCCTCGTCGATATGACCCAACAGCTTGCGACGCAGGCGTTCGGCCGAGAGCTGAATCGGCGTGAGCGGGTTCTTGATTTCGTGAGCCAGGCGCCGCGCGACTTCGCCCCAGGCAGCGTCGCGCTGAGCCTGAAGCAGAGTCGTTATGTCATCGAACACGATGACGAAGCCGCTCGGCGTTTGATCCTCGCCGGACAGGGCGGTGCACGCGCACATCAGGATGCGGCGGGTCGACTCGCCTTGAAGCACCAGTTGCTCGCGCCATTCGCTTTGACCGCCTTCCAAGTGCGTGCTGCACGCAGTTTGAAATTGTTCGAACAGTGCGCTCGCCAAGCCCGTCTGCGCGAGTGGCTTGCCGATAAGTGCTTCGACCTCGACGCCGAGAATGGAGCACGCGGCTTGATTCGCCGTGCGGATCGTGCGGTCGGCTTCGAGCGAAATGACACCTGTCGACAATCTCGCCAGAATGACCGAGAGATTCGCGCGCTCCGCTTCCACTGCCTGTTGCACGCGGCGTGTTTCTTCGCGAGATCGCGCGAGGCGTTTGGTCATGTCGTTGAACGAATGAACCAGAATGCCCATTTCATCGTGCGAGGTCAGCGGCAATCGCAAATCGAAATCGCCTTTCGCAACCGCGCGTGTGCCCGCGACAAGGTCTTGAATCGGACGCACCATACGACGCGCAGCCCAAAACGCGCCGTACAGCGCGCCAAACAAAGACAACAACAACACCAAGGTCAGCGTGAGTGTGAAGCTGGTTTTCAGCGGCTCGCGCAGGCGCGCCTTCTCGCCGTAGCGCTGATACGATGCCTCGACGGTGTCGGCGAGCTCGCCCAGCCGCCGCTCGATCGGATAGATCGCCTGCACCATGCGCATCTCATCACCCGGCACCACCAACGGCACGCGCACCGCTGTGCGCACGAGATAACCGCCGCCGGCGACTGGATCCAACGCGACGTAGTCGCGACCCTGTCGCACTTGCATTGTCATCTCATCGGTCAGCGGCGAGGGCATCTCACCGATACGATCCGAACTGGTCGCGATGATCCGGCTGTTCGAACCGATCAGTGTGAGTTCGAGTGCTTCATTTTCTTGCCGCAGCTCATCGAGCCTGCGAATCGCGTCTGTACGCGCGGGAGCGATGCGTGCAGCGACGGCGCGCGTTCGTTCGAGATATTCGCGCATGCGCAGATCGAGCGCCGCGCGCGATAACGTCAACGCATCTTCCAAGCCCTGTCGAATCTCGACGTGGAACCAGCTGTCGATGCCGCGGTTGAGGAAGACAACGGAGAAGTAGAACACCAACAACAGCGGCGCCATCGCGAGCGTCGCGGACATCCACACCATGCGCGCTTCGAGCCGCGAACCGACCACGCGCTTGCGCCAGTCGCGCACCAGCTGCAGCAGGCGACCGCCGATCAGAATCAACAGCACCAGCAAGCCGGCGACGTTGACGCCGACAATGAACGGATGAAGATCGCTGAAGTGCGCCGACTGTTGAACCGTCTGCGCCATGATGAGCAGCGCAGCCACCCACAGCCCCGATCCGATGAGCACCAGGATCGAGACCAGCGTGCGTTTCAGAGTTGCGGCGACCATGTGTACCACTCGCTGCGCTGTCGCCAGTCGTCGGACCAGAACAGCACGAAGCGCAAGGCATCGGGCATCGTGCGCACATCCAGATTACCGCGGATGCTGATTTCGTGCCGCCTGTTGGATGTGATCAGCGACTGATCGAGGATCGGCAGGCGGCTGATCACGCGCATTGCATCGAGCGCGGCATCGAGCGTCGCATAGGACGCTTGCTCGCCGCTATTCAAATTGCGCACCAGGTACCGCTCGCTCAACGCGCGGTAGGCAAGCTCGTAGTATTGATCGAGGGTGGCGACCGTCTCGTCCAGCCAGTAAGTGCGCTGGCGTTTAACGACGATCTCCAGATGCATCTGGAACGGCACGCCTTCGCGAATCGCCGCGCGCGCGCCCTCGGGCAGGTCGAAATTCAGCGTGGCATTCAGCTCGAAAACACGTTCCGCGGGCTCGATGTACGCGGACCGAACTTCGAAGTGGGTCGGTGCCTGCGCCGCCGCGGCTCCCGCATACACGTAGCTCAGCAGCGCCAGCACCGCGGCAATGAGCAATGCCACCGGCCGCCGGACCCCGTCCGGCCCGCCAGGGCAAAGCGCGTTGCGCCACGTTGGGCTTGCCGCCACGAAAAGATCCTTAACCGAGACCGAAATTAGGAACCTGTGCCGAGAAGTGCTTTGTCGGTCGCCTTCTCAAGCACAGCATAATAAAAACCATCCATTCCGGCGGCGGAGTCTGCGTTCATCCTGGCGAAGCCCGGCGCAATTCGTAAGCCTTGAACCCCCGCGCCCGTTCCCTCGGTGAGGGCCGGCGGCACGAAGGCGCGCAGCGCATTTAACCTTTCGTTCGTTGCGTCCCGCGCAGTCGGCTCGGTGTCGAGAAACTGCGAGATCACGTCGGTGGTCTCGGCTTGCAAGACCGAGCAACTCGCGTAAACCAGCCGCCCCCCAGGGAGCAGCAACGGCCACAAGCTGCGCAACAACTGCGATTGGCGCTTCGCCAGGGCAGCGATGTCATCGCTCCGGCGCAGCAACTTGATATCCGGATGCCGGCGGATCACGCCCGTGGCTGAACAAGGCACATCGAGCAGAATGCGATGGAACGGTTGACCGTCCCACCAGCGCGCGGTCTCGCCAGCATCGCCTGCGATCAACCGCGCAGACAATCCCAACCGTTGCAAATTCTGCTGGACGCGCGCGAGGCGTTCGGATGAAACATCGACCGCGGTGAGCGCCGCGAGTTCAGGGGCAAGCTCCAGGAGATGCCCGGTTTTGCCGCCTGGCGCGGCACATGCGTCGAGAATGCGCTCGCCCGCTTGTGGATCTACCAAATGCGCGGCGAGCTGAGCCGCGGCGTCCTGCACCGATACCCATCCTTGCTCGAATCCCGGTAAATCGCCGACATCCATGGCTTTATCCAACAGCAGCGCGGTGCCGTCGAACAGGCTCGCCGTGACGCCGATCTGCTTCTCCTGCAACGTCTCTCGATAATTCGCAGCGGTTGCTTGAAGCCGATTCACGCGAATCCAGAACGGCGGGCGCTGGTTGTTGGCATCGAGAATTTCGCTCGCTTGTTCGCGCCAATCTTTGCGCAATTTCTCCACCAACCAACGCGGATGCGCCGTGCGGACGGCGAGATCGCGGTCGATCTGCGGCAACAATTGCGCTTGCTCGCGCTGACAGCGTCGCAGAATCGCATTGACGAATCCCGAGGCGCGCGGCTGATTTAACAGACGCGTCGCTGCGACCGTTTCAGCAACGGCTGCGTGCGCCGGAATGTCTGTGTATAGCAACTGACACAGTCCCACGATGGCGAGCGCGCGAATCTCGGGTTCGAGCGATTGATCGGGGCGACTGAGCAGCCTGCCGAGCAATGTATCTAATCGGATGTACCAGCGAATACTGTCGTAACACAGCGACCGCAGCAGGCCGCGCTCTTGTTTGCTCCAGCTCGAATCGAACGTGAGCGCGGTGTCGAGCGAGCGCCCGTGCTCGGCGACTTCCGCGATGACTGTGGCCGCTTTGGCCCGGACTGCAGCAGAAGAACTCACGCGCCGAGGACCGCGCCTTCAGGGCGATTCGCTTTCAAGAAATCCGCAGCGGGCATGGCCTTGCGACCTGCGGCTTGCACGCGAGTGAGTTGCAGGATGCCGCTACCTGTAGCGACATCGATGCCTGCGGCGCTTGTTGCGATCACGGTGCCTGGTGCGGCTGATGTTTGTGTCGCGAGCGGGGTTGCTTCCCAGACGCGCAATTGTTGGCCGTTCAATTTGGTCTCGGCGATGGGCCACGGATTGAATGCACGCACGAGTCGATCGATATCGACCGCGGGTTGGGTCCAGTCGATCAGCGCTTCTTCCTTGCGGATTTTTGCGGCGTACGTCGCGCCTTCTTGTGGTTGCGCGCGCGGTATGGCTTTGCCTGCGGCAATTGTGTCGATGGCTTCGACGATTGCTTCGGCGCCGATGGTCGAGAGTCGGTCATGCAATGTCGCGGCGGTTTCGCGAGGGAAGATCGGTGTCACGCGTTCGAGCAACATGGGACCGGTGTCGAGGCCGACATCCATTTGCATGATGGTCACGCCGGTCTCTTTGTCACCTGCTTGAATCGAGCGCTGAATCGGCGCGGCTCCGCGCCAGCGGGGCAAGAGCGATGCGTGAATGTTTACGCAGCCCAGGCGTGGTGTTTCCAAAACGTTCTTTGGTAGCAGCAGACCGTATGCGACGACGATCATGAGATCGGCGGACCACTGCGCGAGGTGCTCTACTGCTTCGGCGTTCTTCAACGTCTGCGGCTGCTCCACTGGCAGCTGATGCTTCAACGCGCACTGCTTCACCGCACTCATCGTGACCTGCTGCCCGCGCCCCGCCGGACGATCCGGCTGCGTGTACACCGCGAGCACGCGATGCCGAGAGGCGATCAGGGCTTCGAGTGCGGGCACGGAGAATTCGGGGGTGCCGGCGAAGATCAGAGAGAGCGGTTGTGACACTGTTATTCGCGTTAAAGAAGTTCTGCGGGGAAGAAGTTTACCGATTCAGAAAAGCAGGCGTCGCGGACTTGGCGAGCTCAGTAGCTCCACCAAACCACATCATTGATGGGAAACGCCTGTGCCTGGCTCGGAAACTCTTCACGCGTCAGCATGAGCCTGCGCGCAAATAGGAACTTCGGAAGCGATCAATGTGATGCGAGGTTGAGGCGGAGGCTGGTGGGGTCCTATGTCCCTCCGGCAGCATGAAAAACAGGGAGTTTTTCAATGCAGCGCTCCAGGGACGGACGGAATATGGCCGAGCGTTAGCGAGGCAAAGCCCGTGCGCGGTGCCGGAGGGACATAGGACCCCACCAGCCTCCGCAGGCCGCAACGCCGATCTCTTAGCTTAGAGCGCCCGAGAAGACGACTTCTGCGAATCGACCGCCTTCTCCTTCCGCTCCTTCTCCAGCTTCTTACGGATGCGAGTGCGCTTCAAATCGGAGAGGTAGTCCACGAACAGTTTCCCCTCCAAATGATCCATCTCGTGCTGAATGCACACCGCCAGCAGCCCGTCGGCGTCGAATTCGATCTGCTTGCCGTCCCGGTCCAGGGCCCGAACCCGAATCCGTTCAGCTCGCTTCACCTTCTCGTAGATGCCGGGAACCGACAGGCAGCCCTCCTCGGTCTCCTCCATCCCGCTATGCCCGACGATCTCCGGGTTGATCAGCGCCAGGCGCTCATTGCGCTTTTCGCTGATATCGATGACCAGCAGACGTTTATGAACATTGACCTGGGTGGCGGCCAGGCCGATGCCGGGGGCGGCGTACATGGTTTCGAACATGTCGTCGATCAGCTTGCGGAGGGCGGCGTCCACCTGTTCCACGGGCTGCGCGCGTGTCCGAAGTCGCGGATCCGGGAATTCGAGAATCGGAAGTAGTGCCATGTTCGAAGACGTCAAAAGGTGGAGACTCGCCTAGTCTGCAGCCGAATTGCCGGGAAACAAGACCCCCACGGCATCAGGCCAGCCAGACTGAACGATGAAAAGGTCGAAAAAAGCAGTCGCCGTTGCATCCAAAAGCAGGAATGAGAAGCAGGTCTCGGGCCTGACGTCCATTTCTGCACTGTCTGCAATGTTGCTGCTAAAGTTCGGCCACGGTTGAACTTAATGTCGGCCCCGAGCGCGTTTTCGCGTGCGAATAGAAAGACTTACGCACCGCGCGACGCCCCCGGAAGCCCTCGCCAGCCTCGATTGTACGAGGCCAGCGGCTGGGCCGGGACGGGTATGGAGAGGGTCTGCAATGGGAGCTCGTTGAAGCGCATGAAAACTGCGAACCTGGCACTTCGTCCGGCGATCCTGCTCAGTCTGGTCGCTGGGCTGACCGTCACCGCTGGCCTCACACCCCTGACGCTGTCGGCGGCCGAAGGGCCGAACCAAACCGTCGGCTCCGGCAGCAATATTCCGCTGTCCGCCGACGCCCCGGACACTTACGTGGTCAAGACCGGCGACACCCTGTGGGACATTTCCAAAGTGTTCCTCAAGGAGCCCTGGTATTGGCCGGAAATCTGGTACGTGAACCCGCAGGTCGCGAATCCGCACCTGATCTATCCGGGTGACGTGCTGCGGCTCGTGTACGTCGATGGCCAGCCGCGGCTGACCGTCGCACAGCGTGGCGATGTGGGCGAAGGCCCGCGCACTGGCACACGCCTGTCGCCTGAAGTTCGCCGCGAGGGCCTGAATCAGGCCGTCACGGCAATTCCCTATGACCTGGTCGCCAGCTTCATGGGCCGGCCGACCTTGTTGACCAAGGATCAAGTGAAGACCGCGCCGTACGTGGTCGCAATGCGCGACTCGCACATGATCGGCGCGATTGGTAACGAGGTGTATGCGCGCGGCATCGGCGAAGCGGCAACGGACACTCGTTACAGCGTCGTGCACGTCGAAGAAGAGCTGCGCGATCCGGACAACAACGCGTTGCTCGGTTACTCGGGCTTGTATGTCGGCTCGGGTCCGGTGGCCACGCAAGGCGATCCGGCCAAGATCGTGATGACCGACTCGACGCGCGAAGTCCTGCAAGGCGACAAGTTGTTTCCTGAGTCCGTGGATGTGAATGTGGATTTCGTGCCGCACGCGCCGAGCGCGGAAGTCGACGCGAGCGTGATTGCCGTTCGCAGCCACACGGTCATGGGTCAGTATCAAGTCGTCGCGCTGAACCGCGGCTCGAAAGATGGCCTGGAAGCCGGCCACATTCTCGCGGTTCATCAGCTCGGCGGCGTGGTGCGCGATTCGTTCGCCAAGGGCGGCCTCTCCGCCACGCGTCGTTCGCGCCCGATGAGCAACAGCTTCGGCGGCAACAAAGTGCAGTTGCCGGATGAGCGCGTTGGCGTCGTCATGGTGTTCAAAGCATTCGACAGTCTCAGTTATGCGCTCGTGATGGAAACGACGCATGAAATTCGTCAGGGCGACCGCGCTAAAAACCCCTAAGCGCGTTTTGTTCCGGCGTATGTTCGGGAGCTCATGGATGAGCTCGAAACATGGTTGATTCTGATGCGCGCGCCCGGCATTCATGCCGGGTCGCTGCGCAGACTTCTGGAACACGTCCCTTCCGTTCGCGAATTGCCGCACGCGTCGCCCGAGACGCTCCGTGCCGGCGGCGCAAATAATTCCATCATCGCTTGGTTGCAAGCGCCAGATCTCGCACTGATCGCAGCAGATCTGCGCTGGCTCGAACAACCCGCACATCACTTCCTGCCCATCGGCTCGCCGCGCTATCCCAAGTTGCTCGCCGATCTGCCGGATGCACCCATTGGATTGTTTGTTCGGGGCGATCCGGACGCGCTCCGCCTTCCGCAACTCGCGATCGTCGGCTCGCGCAATCCCACGGCTGGAGGAAACGACAATGCTCGCCAGTTCGCGATGCATCTGGCGCAAGCGGGTCTGGCCATCACCAGCGGGCTGGCAATCGGCATCGACGCGTCGGCGCATCGTGGCGCGCTCAAAGCCGGCGGTCGCACGATTGCCGTCTGTGGGACCGGCCTTGATATCGACTATCCCCGCGCCAATGCTGGGTTGGCAGCCGAGATTGCATCCAGCGGCGCCCTGGTGAGCGAATTCTCAACGGGCACGCCGGCGGCAAAGAGCAACTTTCCACGTCGTAACCGCATTATCAGTGGACTGGCGCTCGGCACGTTAGTGGTGGAGGCTGCGGTGCAAAGCGGTTCGCTGATTACAGCGCGATTGGCCGCCGAACAGGGACGCGAGGTGTTCGCGATCCCGGGCTCGATCCACAATACATTGGCGCGCGGCTGCCATCGCTTGATCCGGCAAGGCGCGCAGTTGGTGGAGACGGCCGACGATATATTCGCCGAGCTGCGAGCATTGGCTGGCGCGTTGTCGGCGAGCGGTGTTGCATGCAAACCCGGTGCAGCATCGAAAACCGCTGACGACCCAGCACTTTTTGCCCCGGTATTGGACAAAGAGTATGAAATCCTGTTAGATGCGCTCGGCTTCGAGCCGGCGAGTGTCGATGTTTTGATTGCACGCACCGGCCTCAAAGCCGACGAGGTAGCGTCCATGCTGCTGATCCTCGAACTGGAGGCGCGCATCGACGCCACCCCTGGCGGGCTCTATGTCCGGCGCGTTAAGGCAGCGAAATGAAGGAAAGCGTTCTCGATATCCTGATATATCTCTTCGAGAATTACTTCGACGCCGAGTTGGACTGCGCCCCCGAACCCGACCGCGACACGCTTCGAGACGAGCTGGAACGAGCCGGATTTTCCGAACGCGAAGTCGGCCGTGCCCTCGAATGGCTCGAACAATTGTCGGCGGACCCGCAGCGCGCCGGCGCGATCTCCAATCCGGGATCGCGAGCGATTCGCATCTTCGACGGGCGCGAACAGGCCCGGCTCGACACCGAATGCCGCGGATATATTCTGTATCTCGAAAACATCGGCATCATCAGTGCGGCGCAACGCGAGCTGGTCATCGACCGCCTGCTGGCGCTCGATGTGCAGCAGATCGATATTGAACACGTGAAATGGGTGGTGCTCATGGTGCTGTTCAGTCAGCCCGGCCAACAGAGCGCCTATCTCCGAATGGAGGATTTGGTATTCGATAACCGTCTGCAAGTGGTGCACTGACGACGCGCGGTTAACACAGCGCGAAGTTTCAGCAGCACCGCGGCACACCGCGGTTTCTTTTTTTATGGAGCAGAAGAATCTAGTCATCGTGGAATCGCCCGCCAAGGCGAAGACCATCAAGAAGTACCTCGGTAAAAACTTCGAGGTGCTGGCGTCGTATGGTCACGTGCGCGATCTGGTGCCGAAGGAAGGCGCCGTCGATCCCAAGCGCAAGTTCGCGATGCGCTATCAAATTCTCGACAAGAACGAGAAGCACGTGCAAGCCATCGCGCGGGCGCTGAAGAAATCCGACGCGCTCTATCTGGCAACCGACCCTGACCGCGAAGGCGAAGCCATTTCCTGGCACCTCACCGAACTGCTCAAAGAACAAGGTGTGCTCGACGGCAAGGACGTGCATCGCGTGGTGTTTTATGAAATCACGCGCAACGCGATCCGAGAGGCCATCGGCCAACCGCGAGACATTTCGCAAGATCTGGTGGACGCGCAGCAGGCGCGTCGCGCGCTCGATTATCTCGTCGGCTTCAACCTGTCGCCATTGCTGTGGAAGAAAGCTGGCCTGCCCGGTGCGTCCGCAGGACGCGTGCAGAGCCCTGCGCTACGCATGATCTGCGAGCGCGAAGAAGAGATTCTCGCCTTCGTGCCTCGTGAGTATTGGACCATCGACGCGGATGCCGAGAAGTCCAAACAAGTGTTCCCGGCGCGCCTGATCGAATACAAGGGCGACAAGGTCGAACAATTCACCGTCGTCACCGACGGCCAGGCCGGCGATGTTCGCAAGAACATCGAAGACGCCGCCGCCGGCAAGCTCAGCGTTGCCGGTATCGAGAAGAAACAACGCAAGCGCAATCCGGCGCCGCCGTTCACGACATCCACGTTGCAGCAGGAAGCCGCGCGCAAGCTTGGCTTCGGCGCTCAACGCACCATGCGTCTCGCGCAGCAGTTGTACGAGGGCGTGGACTTCGGCGAAGGCGCCGTCGGTTTGATCACTTATATGCGTACCGACTCGGTGAACCTCGCCAACGAGGCGATCACCGAGATTCGCCAGGTGATCTTGAGCGAGTACGGACAGGAAGCGTTGCCGGAATCGCCGCGCGTCTACAAAACGAAGTCGAAGAACGCACAGGAAGCGCACGAAGCGGTTCGCCCCACGTCCGCTTCGCTGACACCCGCGAAACTCGAAGGCAAGATCGACAACGATCAATTCAAGCTCTACAGCTTGATCTGGAAGCGCGCGGTCGCCAGCCAAATGGAACCGGCGGTGTACGACACCGTCGCCGTCGATCTGGTGCCGGGTACGAGTGCCAAGCGCGAAGGCTCCGCCGCCGTGTTGCGCGCCAACGGTTCGACCTTGGTCAAGCCGGGCTACATCGCCGTTTATAAAGAAGGCCAGGACGACAGCTCGGATGACGACAACGATCGCATCCTGCCGCCGATGGAAGTGGGCGATCAGCTGAAGCTGGTCGAGCTGCGAGCTGAGCAACATTTCACCGAGCCGCCGCCGCGCTTCTCGGAAGCGAGCTTGGTGAAAGCACTGGAAGAGCACGGCATCGGCCGCCCTTCCACGTATGCCAGCATCATCTCGACCTTGGTCAACAAGAAGTACACCGAGCTGCTGAATCGACGCTTCGTGCCGACCGACCTGGGCAAGATCGTCAACAAATTCCTGACGCGCAACTTCCATCACTACATTGAGTACGGCTTCACCGCCAAGATGGAAGACGACCTCGACGAAATCGCCGATGGCCGCGAAGCGTGGGTACCGGTGCTCGAACGCTTCTGGACCGAATTCAAAGAACGCGTCGACATCGTCGATGAAACGGTCACCCGCGAGGATGTTTCCGAAGCGCGCGAGCTCGGCAAAGACCCGACGACCAGCAAGCCGATCTCGGTTCGCTACGGCAAGTACGGTCCGTTCGTGCAGATGGGCACCAAGGACGATGAAGAGAAGCCGAAGTTCGCGAGCCTGAAAGCCACGCAGCGCATGGACACGATCACGCTGCCCGAAGCGCTGGAGTTGTTCACGTTACCGCGCACGATCGGCACGGCGGCCGATGGTCACGCCATCAAAGTCGCGATCGGGCGCTTCGGACCTTACATTCAGTATGGCGCGAAGAAGTTCGTCTCTATTAAAGACGACGATCCGTACACGATCGAGCTGCCTCGCGCCCTTGAGCTGATCAAAGCGAAAGAAGAGCTCGACGCCAATCGCATCATTCTGGATTTCCCCGAAGCGGGCATTCAGGTTTTGAACGGCCGCTACGGGCCGTACATCACCGACCGGGCGAAGAACGCCAAGATCCCGAAAGATCGCGAGCCCAAGACGCTTACGTTGGATGAATGCAAAGCGCTGATCGCTGCTGCGCCTGAGCGAGGCAAAGGTCGCTTTGGTCGCTTCGCGAAGAAGACTGCGCCGGCGGCGGAGAAGGCTGCTCCTGAAGCGGCCGGGAAGCCGGCGAAGGCTGCAGCTAAAGGCAAGACTGCGACGGCCAAAACGGAGTCGAAAGCTCCTGCTAAGTCTGGCGCCGCTAAGACACCGGCTAAAGCACCGGTTCGCGCCGCTGCCAAGACGGCGGCAAAGAAGTCTGCCGCGAAGGCGCCGAGCAAGACTGCGTCGAGCAAACGAGCGGCGAAATAGCGCCACGGCGGGTTCAACCAGTCGTTGCGGCACTAGTAACGCTTGTTGGTGAAGACGGTTTTGCATGGGAAGAGAGGGGCCGCCGGCCGCCGGTGTGCCTCCATGGCGACGCGAGCCTCTCAAGACCCGAGCCACCGACTCCTCTTAAGATAACCTCATGTCCACCGACACTGACGCCGTACTCTCTTACTTACGCGGACTGCAGGACCGAATCTGTTCCGGGCTCGAAGCAGCCGACGGCACAGCGAAATTTGCGAGTGACAAGTGGGACCGCACCGAAGGCGGTGGCGGCGAAAGCCGCGTGCTTCGTGACGGTTCCGTCTTTGAACAGGCCGGTGTGAATTTCTCACATGTGATGGGCACTCGCTTGCCGCCCAGCGCCACCGCTCAGCGCCCTGAGCTGGCCGACGCACCCTGGGTCGCGATGGGCGTCTCGCTCGTCATTCATCCTCGCAATCCCTACGTGCCCACGACGCACGCCAACGTACGTTTCTTCTCAACTACAAGAGGCGACCATCCGATCTGGTGGTTCGGCGGCGGCTTCGACCTCACGCCCTACTACGCCTTCGACGAAGACGTCCTACACTGGCATCGAACCGCACAACAAGCCTGTGCTGAATTCGGCGACGACGTGTACCCCAAGCACAAGGACTGGTGCGACCGATATTTCTTTCTCAAACATCGCAACGAAACCCGCGGCGTCGGCGGCTTGTTCTTCGACGACCTGAACGAGTGGGGCTTCGAACGCTCGTTCGCATATCAGCGCAGCGTCGGCGATCACTTTCTCGCCGCTTATCTCCCCATCGTCGCGCGTCGCAAGGACGTTCCGTACGGCGAACGCGAGCGGCAGTTCCAGTTGTATCGCCGTGGGCGCTACGTCGAATTCAACCTGGTATACGACCGTGGCACTTCGTTCGGCCTGCAATCCGGCGGCCGCACCGAGTCCATCCTGATGTCGCTGCCGCCGCTGGTCCGTTGGGAATACAACTGGCAGCCCGAAGCCGGTACTCCCGAAGCACGTTTATATTCGGATTTCCTGCGTCCCCGCGATTGGCTGCGCGAGCTCGCGTAACGCTCTTCATAAAACATTCTTGAAAAATATCCGCACCCGCCGTGAGGGTGTCGGCCTCGTTGACACTTTCGTCGGTATACAGCGCGCACGGAAGTCAGCACGCGAATCTCTACTCGTGCGCTGGATTGTTAGACGTAATTGAATTAGCCGGCGCGCAGGAGTAGCGTCGGTCGCTGCAGTTGCTACGCGATGACTCCGTCTGGCCACGGATTTCAGCACTCCGCGCATAGATGGCGAATATCCGCGCTCGATTGCCACTCTCTTTCCTGTTCACCTCGATGTTCAGCAGCACCCTCGCTTCACACGCGTGCAGGGCTTGGCCATTTGCTCCGCATCGGTTCGAAGCGAGATCACAAGACCAAGGGGATCTCACATGGAAAAAGATATTCGTCGGAGGGCGACGGTAGGATCGCTGTCGCTGTTTGCCACTGCCGCGCTGACGGTAGTAGGCGTTGCCGATGCCACCGCGGCTCAGCGCACGGCGGCGACGAGCGCAAAACGTTTCGACGCTCGCATGCAAGCGCCCGCTCGCGCACAACTCACCGACGTGAGACAGCTGCTGCGTAACGTAGGACCGCAAGGGCGCGTCCAAGTCGCAGTCTCCCTGAACACCGCTGCCGTCGGCGAAGGCACAGGCACGTCGAAGGCCGACGTGTTGGTGGAGCAAACGGCATTCATCGGCCGCATCTCACAAACCGCGCCGAGCGCGCACGTCCTCGGCTCAGTGCAGCTGATCGCGAACACCGTGTTTCTGGAAGTCGATGCCGGCGAAGTCGTCGCGCTTCAGAATGATCGAGCAGTAACGCGCGTCGCGCCTGCGGGCGATTACAAGCGCAACCTGACTGAGACCGTGCCATACATTGGCGCCGAGACGCTGCACGGACTCGGCGTGACAGGCAAAGGTGTACGCGTTGCCGTGATCGACAGCGGTATCGACTACACGCATGCGTCGCTCGGCGGTGCCGGCACGGCAGCTGCTTATGCCGCTGCGTGGGGCACATCGCTCGCTGATCCGCGCAATACGACGACGGATGGTTTGTTCCCAACCAAAAAAGTCATCGGGGGTTATGACTTCGTCGGCGAGTCGTGGACAGGTGCCGACGGCAGCCCGCCGCTCGCACCGGATCCGGACCCGATCGCGGCACCGGATCAAAGCACGTTCGGTGGTCACGGCACGCATGTCGCGGACATCATCGGCGGTAAGAACGGCGTGGCTCCGGACACGAAGCTGTACGCGATCAAAGCGTGCTCCGTGCCGTCGTCGAGCTGCAGTGGCATCGCGCTGATGCAAGGCATGGAGTTCGCGGTCGATCCGAACGGCGACGGCGACACCAAAGACCGCGTCGACATCATCAATATGTCGCTCGGCTCAAACTACGGTCAGCCGTTCGATGACGATCTGTCCGCGGCGGTTGATCGGGCAACCAAGCTCGGTGTGTTGACGGTCGCTTCAGCGGGCAACGGTTCTAACAAACCGTTCATTACGGGTTCGCCCGCGGCCGCTGTCACTGCACTGTCGGTTGCGCAGACCGCCGTGCCTTCTGCCGTTGTCGATCTGATGACGATTGTCACACCGGCCGTAACTCCTGCGCAGCGTGGCGCGATTCATCAGTCGTGGTCGCCGCAACCGGCAGGCGCCGTGACGGCACCGGTCGTGTTCACAGCTTCCAATGCGTTGGGTTGCACGCCGTTCCCGGCGGGCTCGCTGACTGGCGTGATCGCGCTGGTGAATCGCGGCACCTGCGCGTTCGCCGACAAGATCCGTAACGTCCAGGCCGGTGGCGCACTCATCGGCGTGATCGGCATGGTTGACGGCACCGCGCCGTTCGACGGTGCATTCCAGGACGGCACGCCGATCACGATCCCGGGATACATGATCAGCCGCGCGGATGCGGATGTGATTCGCACTGGCGCGACGGTGACCTTCGATCCGGCCAACGTATATCCGTTGATCAGCTCGGTCGTATCGACGTCGTCGCGCGGGCCAATGTTCGAAGACTTCCGCATCAAGCCGGAAATCGGTGCGCCGGGTGCGTCGGTGTCGGCGATGTCGGGCACGGGCAATCAATCCGATGCTTTCGGCGGCACGTCCGGTGCGGCGCCGATGGTCACCGGCTCAGCGGCCCTGCTGAAGCAGTTGTATCCGAACTATGAGCCGCAGCGACTGAAACAACTGCTGATCAACAACGCGGAAACCGAAATCGATCAGCCGGCCCAACCGGACCAGGTGATTCCGAACGCACTCGCGCCGATCTCACGGATCGGTGGCGGTGAAGTGCGTGTCGACCGTGCCGCGAAGGCCACATCGGGTGCGTATGGTTTCGACCTGGTGAAGACCAGTACTCGCAGCGGCGGCGTGAGCTTCGGCTTCGTCGACGTCGCGGATCAAGGTGTGTTGGTGCATCGGCGCGTGCGAGTGTTCAACACGTCCAAGCAGCCGGCAATCTTCAAGGTGAAGCCCACCTATCGTTATCAGGACGACGTTGCGAACGGCGCGGTGAAGATCCACGCGTTGCCGGTGATCGCGGTGCCGGCGAAGGGCGATACGACGATCGACGTGTACATGACGATCGACGGCCCCAAGCTGCGCAACAACCTGATGAACGCCGGCGCCGACGGCCCGAATCCGATCCCGCTGACGGTGCAGGAGTACGATGGTTATCTCGTGTTCGAAAAGATCGCGCTGTTCAGCAAGCCGGAAACATTCACGCTGCCCTGGCACGTGTTGCCGCGTAAATCGGCGAACACACAGGTCGTGGGGGGCTGGAAGAACGGCTCGAACGGCACCGGCACGATCACCCTGAAGAATCGTGGTGTCGGCGCTTCGCAGCTCAATGGCTACACGCTGCTTGCGACCAGCCCGAACACTCCACCGGGCGGACGTGGTGAGAACGCGCCGCGTCCTGACCTGCGTGCAGTGGGCGTGGCGACGTTCCCGGTACCGACGGAAGTTTGCTCGTCGGGTTATCTTTGGTCGTTCGCGGTCAACATGTGGGAGCGTGAGACGCTGCCGGTGGCAGTCGATCATCGCATCGCGCTGGACCTCAACAACGACGGCACGGACGACTACTGGTTGTTGAACCGCGACGTGTCGCTGACGACGTTGAGCGACGGTCGCCAACTCGCGTGGACGATCAACCTGGCCACGGGCGATGCCGACGCATTCTGGTTCGTAGAGCATCCGACCAACTCTTCCACGACAGTGTTGAACGCGTGCCTGGAGCAGTTCGGTCTGACCGGTGCGGATGTCGAGGCGCGTCGCCTGGTCGGTGTCTCCGTGTTCGCCGACGACTTCTACTTCGGCGGCCCCGGCGACTCGATCACCGGCTTGAAGATCGTGCCGTTCGGCGAACGTTTCTTCGCTGCGCCGGCAGCTGATCTGGCGGGCAGCACCAGCGGCAATGTCACGGTGTTCGACTTCGGCCAGCTGCCCGGCACGACGCCGGAGCTGGGCGTGATGATTCAAACAGACGGCGATCGCTGCGCGACGGCGGGCAACTGCGGTGGCGCGACCAAAGATACGGAAGCGCTGTTGGTGGCGCCTCCTGGCGGCAAGATCAGATTCTGATTTGAGCTGAGCCAAGCTGAACGGCCCCCGAGTGCGGAAGTAGCTCGGGGGCTTTTTTTATTGCTGACTATTCCTTCGCCGGCGACTTCATCTTCTGTTCCGCCGGCGGCAGCGCCAACCCGTTCGCGCAGACAACGAACTTGCCGCGCTGATCGGAGTGATACGCGTACTTCTCGCCGTTGGCCTGAAGCACGACGCGATAACCCGGCACGATCATTTGCGTGTACATCTCGCCGGGCTTCGGGCAGCCCATCGAACCATCCGGCCATTGCTGTTCGGTCGCACTCACGACCGTGATCGTCTCCGGCTTCACCAGTGCACGACGGGCCAAGTCATCGCGGAACACCGCCAGTATCTGGTGGGGCACTTCTCCGGTCGTTTGGGTCACGGCGGCCTCCTGTCTGGGTGCGCGTTGTGGCGTGTTGGGGGTGCCCTGCTTTTCCACCACGCTGCGGCGCTGTTCCACAGACGACGGCGCGGCGTTATCCCGGGAGTTGCTGCTGCAGGCGGCAGTGAACGCGGCGAGCGCAACGATTGTCATCGCTGCCTGACGGCGAAGGGTGTGCGAATTCAGTACGATCATGGGTCTCTCCCGATAAACTTGCGCCGTGAATTATCGCCACGCTTTTCATGCCGGCAACTTCGCCGACGTTCACAAGCACATCGTGCTACTGGCGCTCCTGGAGCGACTCAAGCGCAAGCCCAAGCCGCTGTTCTATCTCGATACGCATGCCGGTCGCGGTTGGTATGACCTGGCATCCGCCGATGCCACGCGCGGTAACGAATGGCAGGACGGCATCGGCCGCGTGTCGAGCATCAATCGTCCCAGTCCCGATCTTCGGCGCTATCTGGACGCAGTTAGTTCCCCGGAAGAGATCGCGGCCATCGGCTCGAAGCGCTACCCGGGATCGCCCGTGCTTGCCGTGCGGGAAATGCGCCCGGGCGATCGGATCGTGCTGGTGGAGAAACAAATCGCCGAAG
>Ga0247784_1000165_pt1 | contig 20859 bp, 15 predicted proteins | sample UWRJL169409R5_FD_179909 | JGI IMG/M metagenome (GOLD analysis project Ga0247784, IMG submission 179909) | Plant litter microbial communities from Arlington Agricultural Research Station in Wisconsin, United States - UWRJ-L169-409R-5 | ecosystem: Environmental > Terrestrial > Plant litter >...
TGGAAGGCAAGCAGGGCCGGCCGCGTTTCAAGCCGCCGTTCCCGGCGAACTTCGGTTTGTTCGGCAAGCCGACCACGATCAACAACACGCAGAGCTATGCGTCGGTGCCGACCATCCTGCGCAAAGGTCCGAAGTGGTTCACCGATCTGGGCGTCGCCAACTCCGGCGGCACCATGATCTTTTCCATTTCCGGCCACGTGAACAAGCCGCAAAACATCGAGCTGCCGATGGGCATCCCGTTCAAGGATCTGCTGGAGATCTGCGGCGGCATGCGCAACGGCCGCAAGTTGAAAGCGGTGATCCCGGGCGGCGTGTCCGTGCCGGTGGTGCCGGGCGACACGATGATGACGGCGACCATGGATTACGACGGCGTGAAGAAGGCCGGTTCGAGCCTCGGCACCGGTTCGATGATCGTGATGGACGACACCACTTGTATGGTCCGTGTGTTGGAGCGCGTCTCGCGTTTCTATTACGCCGAGTCGTGCGGTCAGTGCACGCCGTGCCGCGAAGGCACCGGTTGGATGAATCGTTTGTTGAAGCGCGTGCTGGCCGGGCAGGGCAAGAAGTCGGACCTGGACATGCTGGTCGACGTCGCCAACAAGATCGAAGGCCACACCATTTGCGCATTCGGCGATGCCGCCGCGTGGCCGGTGCAGAGCTTCATGAAGCACTACCGCCACGAATTCGAATATTTCATTGAGCACGGCCATAGCATCGTCGAGAAAGATCGACGGGCAGCCGCGGCCTGAGAGAAGTAGACCCCATGAGCGACGAGGTCAACATAGAAGTCAACGGCGTGCCGATGAAGGCGCGCAAGGGTCAGATGGTGATCCACGTGACGGACGCGAACGACGTCTACGTCCCGCGGTTCTGCTATCACGAAAAACTCCCGATCGCGGCCAACTGCCGCATGTGCTTGGTGGAAGTGGAGAAGGCGCCGAAGCCGCTGCCGGCCTGCGCCACGCCCGTCGCCGAAGGCATGAAGGTGTTCACCAAGTCGCCGAAGGCCATTGCCGCGCAACGTGCGGTGATGGAATTCCTGCTGATCAACCATCCGCTCGACTGCCCGATCTGCGACCAGGGCGGCGAGTGCGAGCTGCAGGACCTGGCGATGGGCTTCGGCCGCGACATCTCGCGTTATAACGAACGCAAGCGCGTGGTGAAAGACAAGAACCTCGGCCCGCTGGTGTCGACGGACATGACCCGCTGCATTCATTGCACGCGTTGTGTGCGGTTCACGCAGGACATTCAGGGCTTCCAGGAGCTTGGCACCGTCGGTCGCGGCGAGCTCACCGAGATCGGCACGTTCATCGAGAAGAGCGTCGATCACGAGCTGTCTGCAAACATCATCGATCTGTGCCCGGTCGGCGCGTTGAACAACAAGCCGTACCGTTATCGCGCGCGTGCTTGGGAAATGACTCAACATGCGTTGGTGTCGCCGCACGATGCGGTTGGCACGAACATTTTCGCGCATGTGTTGCGTGGTCGTGTGATGCGCATCGTGCCGCGTCCAAACGAGGACGTGAACGAGACCTGGATCGCGGACCGCGATCGTTTCAGCTACCAGGGCATCTATAGCGACGATCGCCTGTTGAAGCCTTCCATCCGTGAAAACGGCGTGCTGCAGGAAACGGATTGGGAAACGGCGTTGAATAAAGTCGCCGAGAAGCTCGGCCGTATCGCCAAACAACACGGCGGTGCGCAGATCGGTGCGATTGCTTCGCCGAATTCGACGCTTGAAGAGCTGCATTTGCTTGCACGCCTCGCGCGTGGCCTCGGCAGCGCGAACCTCGATCATCGCCTGCGTCGTTCGGATTTCCGCGACGAGGCGAGCGAGCCGTTGTTCCCGTCGCTCGGTTGCTCGATCCGCGAACTGGAAACCGCCAACTCGGTGCTCGTCGTTGGCTCGAACATCCGTCATGAAGTGCCGATTCTCGCGCACCGCATTCGCAAGGCGGCGTTGAGGGGCGGGAAGATTTCTTTCATCAACGCGCAGCGCTACGACTATTTGTTCCCGGTCGCCAGCTACCTCGCGTCGAACGGCCTTGGCTCGTTCGATCACTTGGTTGCTGTTGCCACCGCCGCGATCAACGCAAGCGGCAAGACCGCGCCGGCGTCGATTGCCGCGCTCACGTCGCAAGCTCAGCCGAACGACACGCACAAAGCCATTGCTCAGCAGCTGAGCGAAGGCGAGCGACGTTTGATTCTGTTGGGCGCGATTGCTCAACGTGATCCTGCGTTTGCCGATCTGCGTTTGATCGCGAGCGCTTTGGCCGAAGTCACGGGTGCAACGCTCGGCTACTTGCCTGAGGGCGGTAATGCGGCCGGTGCGCACGTCGTTGGTTTCTTGCCGAGCCGTTCGCTCGGCGGACAAGCCGTCGCGTCGCCAGGTTTGAACATCGCCGATATGTTCGCGGCGAAGTTGAAGGCATACGTTTTGTTTGGCGCCATCGAACCGAAGCTCGATCTCGCGTCCGAAGCGGCCACGGCTGCGTTGGAAGCGGCGGATTTCGTCGTCGCGCTGTCGCCGTATTCGACTGCAGCCGAGTACGCCGACGTCGTATTGCCCATCGGCACGTTCGCGGAAACCGCGGGCACGTACGTCAACATCGAAGGTCGTTGGCAGTCGGTGTCCGGTGCCGCGTCGTCGGTCGGCGAGTCGCGTCCGGGTTGGAAGGTGTTGCGCGTGCTAGGCAATCTGCTCGATCAGCCGGGCTTCGATTACACCGGTCCGGATCAGATCACCGCGGAGTTGCACAAGCTGGCCAGCGAAGCTCCGGCGTTCAAGCCGAAGGCCGCGTCGCGCACGTTGCAGTCGAAGGCTGCTGTCACGACCGATCGCGATGTGACCCCCGATATAAACATTTATCAAATAGACGCGTTGGTGCGCCGTTCGTCGGCGCTGCAAGACACGCGTGAAGGTCGTGAAGCGACGCGAGGGCAAGACGCGTGAACGGCGTTCCTGAGTTTGTAAACACGCTGCTGCCGTTCCTGCCGGAATGGATCCGCGCCGTCGTGTTCTATGGCGTGGTGGCATTGATCCTGTTCGTCAGCGTCATTCTGACGATGGCGTTCCTGACGCTGGCCGAGCGTCGCGTGATCGGTTCGATGCAGGTTCGCATCGGTCCGAATCGCGTCGGCCCCGGCGGCTTGCTGCAACCGTTCGCGGACGTGTTGAAGCTGATGCTGAAGGAAATCGTCATTCCTTCGGCGTCCAACAAATTCCTGTTCATCGTCGCGCCGCTGCTGGCGGTGATTCCAGCGCTTGCTGCCTGGGCGGTCGTGCCTTTGTGGCCGGGCTTCGCCGTTGCCGACATCAATGCCGGCTTGTTGTATCTGCTCGCGTTGAGCTCGGCGGGCGTGTACGGCGTGATCCTCGCCGGTTGGGCGACGAACTCGAAGTACGCGTTCCTGGGGGCGATGCGCGCCGCTGCGCAGATGGTCGCGTATGAAATCGCGATGGGCTTCGCTTTGGTCGGCGTTGTGATGGGCGCGGGTTCGCTCAACCTCGGCCAGATCATCGAAGCGCAGAGCGGCGGCTTCTTCAGTTATTTCTTCTGGTGGATGATTCCGCTGTTCCTGGTTTATTTCATCTCCGGCGTCGCCGAAACCAATCGCGCGCCGTTCGACGTGGTGGAAGGCGAGTCGGAAATCGTCGCGGGCTTCCACGTCGAGTACTCGGGCATGGCGTTCGCCGTGTTCTTTGTCGCCGAGTACGTGAACATGATTTTGATCTCGGCGCTGACCTCGATTTTCTTCTTCGGCGGCTGGCTGTCGCCGTTCGAAGGGTATCCGCTGCCGGGCTTCATCACCGCGCCGGGCTTCCACTGGCTGGCGCTGAAGATCGCATTCTTCCTGTTCTGTTACTTGTGGTTCCGCGCCACGTTTCCGCGTTACCGCTACGACCAGATCATGCGCCTGGGTTGGAAAGTGTTCATCCCGGTGACGCTGGTGTGGCTGGCGGTGCTCGGCGTGTTTGTCGTTTACGACATCGGGCCGTGGGCCAAGTAACCGTAAGGCGAAGCTAGAGAGAGCCATGAAAACGCCTGCCAGTTTTTTCAAGACGTTCTTTTTGACCGAGCTGCTGGTCGGTCTGTACGTGACGCTGCGCCAGTTCGCCGCGCGTCCGAACATCACCGTGCAGTACCCGGAGGAGAAGACTCCGCAATCACCTCGTTATCGCGGCCTGCATGCGCAGCGTCGCTACGCGAACGGCACGGAGCGCTGCATCGCCTGCAAGCTGTGCGAAGCGGTGTGCCCGGCGCTCGCGATCACGATCGAGTCCGATGTTGCTGCCGACGGCACGCGCCGTACGACTCGCTACGACATCGACCTGTTCAAGTGCATCTACTGCGGCTTCTGCGAAGAGGCGTGCCCGGTGGACGCCATCGTCGAGACGCGCATCCATGAGTACCACATGGAGAATCCCGGCGAGAACATCATGACCAAGGACAAGCTGCTGGCCATCGGCGATCGCTACGAAGCGATGATCGCGGCCGACAAAGCCGCCGACGCGAGATATCGATAGTCATGTCCATCACTGAAATCCTGTTCTACGCTTTTTCCGGCGTGCTGCTGGTCTCCGCGATCGGCGTCATCACCGCGCGCAATCCGGTGCACGCGGCGTTGTTCCTCGTGTTCTCGTTCGTCAACAGCGCTGTGCTGTGGATGCTGCTCGAAGCCGAGTTCCTGGCCATCGTGCTGGTGCTGGTCTACGTCGGCGCCGTGATGGTGTTGTTCCTGTTCGTCGTCATGATGCTCGACATCAACGTCGCGCAGATGCGTGAGGGCTTCACGCGTTATGCGCCGCTCGGCATCGTGATCGCATTGATCGTCGTCGGCGAGATCGGCAGCGTCGTGTGGGTGAAGAGTCTCGGCACCGAAGTGACGCCGGTGGCGCAGGTCGCCGTCGCGGCGGATTACAGCAACACGCAGGCGCTGGGCGAGCTGCTCTACACCAAATATTTGTATCCGTTCGAGCTGGCGGCGGTGATTCTGTTGCTCGCCATCGTGGCGGCCATCGTGCTGACGATGCGCCATCGCACCGGCTTGAAGCAGCAGGACGTCTCGGCCCAGGTGTCCGTCAACGCCAAGGACCGCATCCGCGTGATCAAGATGGAAGCGGAGAAGAACCCATGATCCCGTTGAACTTCGTGTTGATGCTGGCGGGCATTTTGTTCGCGCTGAGCGTCGCCGGCATCTTCCTGAACCGCAAGAACGTCATCCTGCTGTTGATGTGCATCGAGTTGATGCTGCTCGCGGTGAATTTCAATTTCGTGGCGTTCGCGCGCCAGCTCGGCGATCTGGGCGGGCAGGTGTTCGTGTTCTTCATTCTCACGGTCGCCGCCGCCGAATCCGCGATCGGCCTCGCCATCCTGGTGGTGCTGTTCCGCGAGCGTAAGAGCATCAACGTCGAACAGCTGGATACGATGAAGGGTTAGGCAGTGCGACTGCTACTACGGTTATCACACCAGAAACACTGAATAGCACCGCAGTTATGTCCCGACAAAGACAGCGCAGCTTCCACCTATGATCTCTCACTCCGTACTGCTAACCATCGTTCTTGCGCCGCTGCTGGCGTCGATTGCTGCTGGCATTGCCGGCAAAGTCATCGGTCGCGTCGGCGCTCATACCGTCACCATCGCCGGTGTCGCGCTTTCGTTCGGCCTGTCCGCATATGTATTGAAGCAGTTGCTGGACGGCGCGCCGATCTACAACGACTCCGTCTACACCTGGCTGGTGAGCGACGGCATGCGCATGGAAGTCGGTTTCCTGATCGACAAGCTGAGCGCGATGATGATGACGGTGGTGACGTTCGTGTCGCTGTGCGTGCACGTCTACACCATCGGCTACATGAAGGACGACCCGGGCTATCAGCGCTTCTTCGCTTATATCTCGCTGTTCACGTTCTCGATGTTGATGCTGGTGATGTCGAACAACTTCCTGCAGCTGTTCTTCGGCTGGGAAGCGGTCGGCGTGGTGTCGTATCTGCTGATCGGCTTCTGGTACACCCGGCCGTCGGCGATCTTCGCGAACCTCAAGGCGTTCCTGGTCAACCGCGTCGGCGACTTCGGCTTCGTGCTCGGCATCGCCGGTGTCGCTTACTACACCGGGTCGATCGATTACGCGACCGTGTTCGGCGCACGCGACATGATCACCGCCAACACGATGCAGCTCTTCCCGGGCGTCGAGTGGCAGGCGATCACAGTGATCTGCATTTGCTTGTTCATCGGTGCGATGGGCAAGTCGGCGCAGGTGCCGTTGCACGTGTGGCTGCCGGATTCAATGGAAGGTCCGACGCCGATCTCGGCGCTGATCCACGCTGCAACGATGGTGACCGCAGGCATCTTCATGGTGGCGCGTATGTCGCCGTTGTTTGAGCTGTCTGAAGCGGCGCTGTCGTTTGTGCTGGTCATCGGTGCGACGACTGCGTTCTTCATGGGCCTGCTGGGCCTGGTGAACAACGACATCAAGCGCGTCGTTGCGTACTCGACGCTTTCGCAGCTTGGCTATATGACGGTGGCACTCGGTGTGTCGGCGTATGCAGGCGCGTTGTTCCATCTGATGACGCATGCGTTCTTCAAGGCGTTGCTGTTCCTTGCCGCCGGCTCGGTGATCATCGGCATGCATCACGAGCAGGACATGCGGAAGATGGGAGGCCTCAAGAAGTACATGCCCATCACGTACTGGACGTCGTTCATCGGCACGCTGGCGCTGATCGGTTTCCCCGGCACGTCTGGCTTCTTCTCCAAGGACGCGTTGATCGAGGCGGTGCATGCCTCACACATTCCGGGCGCGGGTTACGCGTTCTGGTGCGTGTTGCTCGGTGTGTTTATCACTGCGTTCTACAGCTTCCGTCTGGTGTTCATGACGTTCCACGGTCCGGAGCGATTCCGAAACGCCGCGCACGATTCGCATGCTCATGACACGCACGCGAAGGCTGATGCGCACGCCGCTCATGCAAGTGCTAGCCACGCTCACAGCGACGCGCACGGTCACGGGGCAGGGCACGGTCATGGCGATCACGGCCATGCAGTCGCGCATGCAAGTCATGGCTCGCACGACGATCACAGTCACGGCCATCACGGCCCGGTCGAGCCGTACGAGAGCCCGTGGGTTGTGACTTTGCCGCTGATCCTGCTGGCGGTCCCGTCGCTGTTGATCGGTGCGTTCACCATCGGCCCTATGCTGTTCGGCGACTACTTCAACGGCGTGTTGTTCGTCACCGAAGAACACAACGTGCTCGGGCACATCGGCGAGGAATATCACGGTCCGCTACAGTTCATCGTGCACGCGTTCAAGGCGCCTGCGGTGTACCTCGCATTCGCCGGTTGGGCGGCGGCCTGGTTCCTGTACATCAAGCGACCTGACCTGCCGGGCACGATCGCCAGCAGGTTGTCCGCCGTGTATCAGCTGCTCGTGAAGAAGTTCTACTTCGACGAGATCTATCAAGCCGTGTTCGCGCGCGGCAGCGTGGGCCTCGGCTCGGCGCTGTGGCGAGTGGGCGACGTGGCGCTGATCGACGGCACTATGGTCAACGGATCGGCTCGCGTCGTCGGCTGGCTGTCGGGCGTCACGCGTCGCTTGCAGTCCGGCTACCTGTATCACTATGCGTTCGCCATGATCATCGGATTGTCGGCGCTGCTCGCGTGGTACGTGCTGCGCTAGTTCAACAGAAGAAAGCATCATGCAGTCGACGATTACCTGGCCCATTCTCAGCGTCCTGATCTGGCTGCCCATCGCGGGCGGCGTCGCGATGCTCGCGCTCGGCGATAAGAACATCGCGCTCGGTCGTTGGATCGCGCTGATCACCACTGCCGTTACGTTCGGCATCTCGACACTGTTGTGGACCGAGTTCGACACCACGACCGCGGCCATGCAGTTCGTGGAAGAGCGCAACTGGATCCTGCTGTTCAATTCGTACTACGCGCTCGGCGTCGACGGCATCGCCATGCCGCTCGTGGTGCTCACCGCGTTCATCACACCGCTGGTCGTGATCTCCGCCTGGACGGTGATCGAGAAGCGTCCGGCGCAGTACTACGCCGCGTTCCTGATCCTCGAAGGTTTGATGATCGGCGTGTTCTCGGCGCTCGATGCGTTGCTGTTCTACGTGCTGTGGGAAGCGATGCTGATTCCGATGTTCATCATCATCGGTATCTGGGGCGGACCGCGCCGCGTGTACGCCACGATCAAGTTCTTCCTCTACACGTTCCTCGGCTCCGTGTTCATGCTGGTGTCGCTGATCTACATGTATCTGCAGACTTGCGACGCCGGGCAGTGCAGTTACGCGATCGCTGACTTCCAGCGCCTGCCGCTGGGCTTGAACGAGCAGTTGTTTATTTTCGTCGCGTTCCTCGCCGCGTTCGCGGTGAAGGTGCCGATGTGGCCGGTGCACACGTGGTTGCCGGACGCGCACGTCGAAGCGCCCACCGGCGGCTCGGTGATCCTGGCTGCGATCATGTTGAAGATGGGCGGCTACGGCTTCCTGCGCTTCTCGCTGCCGATCACGCCGGATGCGAGCGACACGCTCGACTGGCTGGTGATTTCGCTGTCGCTGATCGCGGTGGTGTACATCGGCTTCGTCGCCCTCGTGCAGCAGGACATGAAAAAGCTGATCGCGTATTCGTCCATCGCACACATGGGTTTCGTCACGCTCGGCTCCTTCCTCACATTTGAGTTGATGAGCGTCAACGGCGACACGCGCGGTGCGGCGATGGGCATCGACGGCGCGATGGTGCAGATGATTTCGCACGGCCTGATCTCGGGCGCGATGTTCTTCTGCGTCGGCGTGCTGTACGACCGGGTGCATAGTCGAGAGATCAATTCTTATGGCGGTGTCGTGAACACCATGCCGATCTTCGCGGCGTTCATGGTGTTGTTCGCGATGGCGAACTCGGGCTTGCCCGCCACGTCCGGCTTCGTCGGCGAGTTCTTGGTTCTCATCGCCAGCTTCCGTGCCGACTTCTGGTATGCGTTCCTCGCCGGCATGACGTTGATTCTCGGCGCGGCCTACACGCTGTGGCTGGTGAAGCGAGTCGTATTCGGCCCGATCGCCAACCACCATGTGGCCGAGCTGCAGGACGTGAATGGCCGGGAGTTGCTGATTCTAGGCGTGCTGGCGATCGCGGTTCTTGCGCTGGGCCTGTGGCCCGCGCCGCTGTTGGATGTAATGCGTCCGACGGTCGAGAACCTTGTACAGCAGATCACCGTGTCCAAGCTCTGACTCTATTGAGCATGTGATGGAAGCAGTAGTAACAAATTTTGGTATGCAGGCAGCGGCGGCGGAAATTTTCCTGCTGACCGCGGTGTGCGTGATCCTGCTGGTCGACGTGTTCCTGAAAGACGAGCAGCGCTGGATCACTTACGCGTTGTCGTTGCTCACCCTGGTCGGTGCGGCGTTCGTGACGGTGCACTTCGCGGTCGACACTCGCGTGATCGCGTTCGAAGGCATGTTCATCGCCGATCCGATGGGCGATGTGCTGAAGCTGTTCTCGTACGGCACGGTCGCCGTGTCGTTGCTGTATTCGCGTGAGTATTTGGAGCGAAATGGTTTGTTCCGCGGCGAGTACTTCGTGCTCGCGCTCGTGGCGTTGCTCGGCGTGATGGTGATGGTGTCCGCCGGTAACTTGCTCACCGTGTACTTGGGCGTTGAGCTGTTGTCGCTGTCGTTGTACGCGATGGTCGCGTTCGATCGCGACTCGGGTATCGCGGCCGAGTCGGCGATGAAATATTTCGTGCTGGGGGCGATTGCGTCGGGCACGTTGCTCTACGGCTTCTCGATTCTGTACGGCGTGACCGGCACATTGCAGCTCGACGAGCTCGCGGTCGCGGTGCGCGAAGTAGGGCCGGGCAACATCGGTCTGATCTTTGGCCTGGCGTTCGTCATCGTCGGCATCGCGTTCAAGTTCGGCGCCGTGCCGTTCCACATGTGGGTGCCGGACGTTTATCACGGCGCGCCCACACCGGTGACGTTGTTCATCGGCGCAGCGCCGAAGATCGCGTCGTTCGTGCTGGCGATTCGCGTGCTCGCGGAAGGCCTGGATGCGATGGTCGCGAGCTGGCAGAGCATGCTGATCGCGATTTCGGTGCTGTCGATGATCATCGGCAACGTGGTCGCGATCGCTCAGACCAATCTGAAGCGCATGCTCGCGTACTCGACGATTTCGCACGTCGGCTTCATCCTGCTCGGCATTCTCGCCGGCACCAACGACGGTTATCGCGCGTCGATGTTCTACACGCTGACGTACGTGATCACGTCGGTCGGCTCGTTCGGCATGATCCTGTTGCTGTCGCGCCAGGGCTTCGAAGGCGACCAGCTTGAGGACTTCAAAGGCCTGCATCGCAAGAGCCCATGGTTCGCGGCCGTCATGATGATGCTTATGTTCAGCACCGCCGGCGTACCTCCGTTCGTCGGCTTCTGGGCCAAGCTCGCCGTGCTCGGCGCCGTCGTCGACGTGGGGTTGGTGTGGCTCGCTGCCGTGGCAGTGCTGCTGTCGGTTGTAGCTGCGTTCTACTACCTGCGCATCATCAAGCTCATGTACTTCGATGAACCCACCGACGCGGTCGACATTCAGGCTGGCGGCACGCTGCGTGCGGTACTCAGCGCTAACGGCGTCGCCGTGCTCGCACTCGGCATTTTCCCGTCGCTGCTGCTGGACCTGTGCGCTCGCGTCCTGCCGTAACACTTCGCTTGATTTCACGAGGCCCGACCCCATGTAGGGCCTCGTCGACGGTGCATGGGCACCGATTATTTTTCTTGTAATGTTCGCAAAGGGCCGCTTACAATGCGCGCCCTCCTGTTGCGGGGTGGAGCAGTCTGGCAGCTCGTCGGGCTCATAACCCGAAGGTCGCAGGTTCAAATCCTGCCCCCGCTACCATCATTTCCGGTATTCCCACTGCTGCCAGCAGTGGGAATGCTTGAAACTCCAGCTCCGCCCAAAGATACATTCCCGATTCATCTGGTTGCAGAGTGATCCGCTCGTTGATCACATCAACCAAAGCGGCGCGTGCGCGCATCGTTCAATCGCAATGTGTGCGCATCAGAGAGCACTCTCTATCGCGTGTGCGACCGTCACGCCAGATTCGCGAGGAACTCCGTTGCCGAAATCTTGAGCAAGGCGGCGTCCGATATCGCAATCAATCGCGCGCCATTTTCTTCCGCAACTCGCGCTTGCTCGATGGTGCTCGCAACTGCGAGCTGAGGTTTACGCGCTTGGTTGATACGCTGGCATGCGGTGGTAGTCGCTTCTGACACCCGCGGATCTGCGACGCCAGTGCGGATGCCCATCGACAATCCGAGGTCGTTGGCGCCAATGGCGAAGTAGTCAATGCCAGGGATGGTCACTAGCTCATCGAGGGCATCGACGCCCTCGCGTGATTCGACCAAAGCAACAGTGACGATGCTGCGGTTGGCTCGCTGGTAGTACTCTGCCGGCGATTCGAGCAGTCCATAGTTCGCGGCTCGTGAGCGGCACGAGGCGCCCCGGGTGCCTTCAGGGGCGAACTTCACCGCACTGACCAGCCCTCGCGCCATCGCTGCCGAGTTGACCTGCGGGAGTGCGATGCCGAGTACGCCTGCGTTCAGGAATTGCTCGATCATGTGCGTGTCCAGACGCGGGACGCGCACGATACAAGGCATGCCGTGCAACTGCGCCGCTGCCACCAACGGATAACAATTCTCGGGGGAGATCGGCTGGTGCTCGGCATCCAGGAAAACCCAGCGGAACCCGAGCAGTCCGCAATGTTCGATGACTTCTGGCGCGCGCAAGCTCAGATGCACTCCAAGCAGGGGGCGATCGGCAGAACAGGCTGCTTTCAACAGGCCAGCATCCACGATTAGAGGCGCTCCACGATGGATGAATCGATCTTGCTGACATCTGTGCAGCCGGACAGCTGCATGGCCGCCACCAGCTCCGCACGCAAAATATCCAGTGCGCGTGTGACGCCTGCTTCACCGCCAGCCGCAAGACCATATAGATAAGGTCGACCGATAGCACATGCTTTCGCACCGCGCGCGAGAGCTTTCAGGATCTGCACGCCGCGCCGAATGCCTCCGTCCAAGATCACCTCGACGCGATCGCCGACAGCATCGACGATTCGTGGGAGAACTTCGATCGGCGCCGCGGCGCCGTCCAACTGGCGTCCTCCATGGTTGGAAACAATCACCGTAGTGGCGCCAATCATGGCCGCACGGCGCGCATCATCCACATGCATGATGCCTTTTATCGCGAACGGACCCTGCCATAGAGACATCAGCTCTTCCACCTCGTCCCACGACATGGACGGGTCCAGCTGGTTTCCCAGAAACAGGCTGGTTTCGATGAGATCCGAGAAAATGCCGCTGCCTTTGCGCTGGCTCCTCGGCAGGTTTGCCATCGACACACGTTCATTACAGAGCAAGCGGAGCGTCCATTCAGGACGCATGGCGAAGCGTGCCAGCGTGGCGAGCGATACTTTAGGTGGCACACCCATGCCGTTGCGTAGCTCGCGTTCACGCTTGCCGCGCACAGAAGCATCCACGGTCAAACATAGTGCCGCGTAACCTAGCGCCTTGGCTGCCAGGATGAGCTCGCGCGTGAGTGCACGGTCCTTCAGGCCAATGATCTGGAACATCTTCGGGCCGGCGCTCGCGCGGGCGATCTCTTCCAGCGAGCAACTGCCCGCGAGCGACAAGCTATAGAAAGTTTCCGCCTTCGCAGCGGCTCTAGCCACAGCCCGTTCTCCCTCATGATGATATAGCCGCGACGCCCCCGTTGGTCCGCAGAAGACCGGCCATGCGATGTTCTTCCCCAAGACCTTGGTTGCCGTCCGGACTGAAGTCACATTCACCAGACACCGCGGAATCAGTGCATCGGCTTCGAATGCACTGATGTTCCTGCGTGCCGTCGCCTCCGTTTCCGCGGCACCGTCCATATATTCGAAGATCGGTGATGGCAGGCGGCTGCGCGCCATCTCGCGTAGATCAAGAATGTTATGACAATGTTTCAGAGCGCCCGGCGTACTTTGCATGAATCCATTTAACCCGCGGAGAGTCGTCGTCGAATAATCATAACCGCCGTTCAGCCCGCAAAGTAGTTGACTGGCAATCCTCGCGCATGCGGACGGCAGACAAACACCGCTCCGGAATCCGGATGATTGTTTTCCAGTTGCTCGCTTGGTATTCCGAGTTCCGGAATCTCCGGCATGCGAACGCTCAAACTGTTCGCGAACAAAAATTGGTGATTGCGACCGCCAAATGAACAGCTGGTAACGCCGGGCGTTGCGATCTTCACACGCGCCAACAGTTCACCGTCGGGTGTGTAGCGACGTACTTCACCGGCGGCGGCGGCGGCAATCCATAGACAACCGTGACGATCGACGGTGAGTCCATCGGGTGCGCACTGCTCGAATCGCACGACCGATCGACGGCCGGAAATCATCCCCGTCGCGGCATCGAAGTCGAACGCATCCACCGACTGAGTCAAGGAATCGGTGAAGAAGAATGTCGCTCCATCCGGACTCCAGGCCATGCCATTGCCGACGCGCACCCCCGACAGGATCGATGTCACCCGCAGATCCGGATCGATTCGGTACAGCCCCGCCACGGGAGTGGTGAAGTCCGTCACCAGCGTCGCGGCCCACATCCGCCCTTGCGGATCGCACTTCACTTCATTGATGCGTGTCAACGGGTCTATATCGAGCGTGACAAGCGTCGATATATTTCCAGTGGTTTCCTCAAGCAGCAGGATTTCAGCGCCTGCTGCAACCGCAAAACCTCCGGTTCGCCGCAAAATGATCGCGGCGACGGGGCGCTGCAGTTCCCAGCGATTAGTCTCGTTCAACAAGCCGCGGCGATTCGGGTATGCCTCGAACACTGTGCCGCTGGCTTGGTCCAACCATAGCAGCCGCCCACAGCGCCCATCCCATACGGGGCTTTCGCCAATCAGGTTGTGCTGCTGAATGGCGACATCCGCATGCAAAGGAACATCTTTCGCGAGGGCCCGAGCGTTTAGCCACGGTTGTGGTACCGCCACCATGGCCCCCGCTGCTTGCAGCATCCGTCGTCGTCTGATATCTACGCTTTGCGAGCGGAGCTCGACTTGATCCTTGTCATCACTGGCGGTCATGTTTATTTCATCCATTTGACTGCGTCGTTCGAACAATCGTGGGTGGAGCGGGTTTTCGTGGCCGCGTCCGTACAGCAGATGATTTGGAATCGGCTGTGTGTTTCAGGCAAAAATCGACGATGAGAACGATCGATACAACTAAATTCGGCGCGGAGGGGGGCGATTGATTCGCCTGAGGGAGTCATAAAGGATCGAGACCCGACTGCTCATGTGTGATTGATGCGTCGTACTCGGTACATGGAGCGTAAAATGGATTTGCGTCAACTGCGCTGTTTTCTGGCCGTCGCCGAGACCCTGAGCTATCGAGATGCCGCCGAGCGGTTGGGCATGTCCGCGCCGCCGCTCTATAAACATGTCAATAGGCTGCAAAGCAAGGTCGGCGCTCCACTGTTCAACCGTCACGAGCGCAAGCTTGAGCTCACCAAAGCGGGCCAGTTGCTGTTTGCCGAAGTGAGCGGCGGCCTGGAAAGGCTCGATCGTGCTGTTGCGCGTGCCCGCCAAGAGGCCAGCCGCGAGACCGAGCTTTCGATCGGTTACAACTCGGTGGCCGAGTGCAGTGTGTTTTCGCATGTCATTTCCGCTTTTCGAAAAGTGCGTCCCGACGTCAACCTGACGTGCCGCAATTTGCGCACGCCGGAGCAGGTCGAATCGCTGGAGCGAAACAAACTCGACCTGGGTTTCATTTGCCCGCCCGTCAGCGGCGATGCCCTCGATATCCACGTGTTGACCCAGCAGCCGTTTGTCGTCGTGCTGCCGTCAAAACATCGACTCGCGGCGGCACCCAGCGTGAGCTTCAGGCAGCTGTCCGGTGAACCCATGGTTGTTTGTTCGCGTGCTCTGGATCCGGATTCCTTCCGCCAGCTGCAAGCGGAGTTCGACAGTGCTGGCGCTGTGCTGAATGTCGTCTGCGAGTTGGAGAGCGCGCAGGCCATGATTCGTTTCGCCGCGACCGGCAACGGGATTTGTGTGGTCCCCGAATATGCCAGCCAATTGGTGTGTGCCGGAGTGGTCGCCAAGCGCATCGATTCATCCAGGATGATGCGAGTGCTTGCCGTCGCCATTAAAAAGGGCAGGGAAGGACTCGCACAGAGCTTCTGCGAATTTGCGGTCATGCATGTCAACGAGATGAATGCCTCCACCGTGGCACCAAGAGCGCAGCGTCCCGCGCTCGCCGCCGTTGGTACGGACAACGTGCGAGCGCGGCGCTGATACGGTTCAGGTCTCCTCGATCCCTCGCATTGCCTGGGGAGGATAGCGGTCTCCAGTCACCGCGGATGGCATGAACAGTTCATCGAGCTGTGAGATTTCGCCCGCGGGAAGTTTCACGCGAGTCGCTGCCGCATTTTCCAGCGCGTAACGCACTCGCTTGGTACCAGGAATCGGTACTACGTGCGGATGTTTGCAGAGGAGCCACGCGAGCGCGATCTGTGCGTGCGTGGCGCCGTACCGCGTGGCGAAGGCATCTAACTTCCGTACCAGCGCCAGGTTGTTCTCCAGCGCCCCATCGGCAAAGCGCGGCAAGCGGCGTCGAAAGTCGGTTGCCTCCAGCCCGTTCAAGCTGTTCACTTTTCCTGTCAGCATCCCCCGGCCCAGAGGACAGTACGCAACGAACGTCACACCGAGCTCTCGGCAAACATCCAGCATGGTTTTCTCAGCACCACGGCTCCACAGCGAATACTCGGATTGCACGGCTGCGATCGGATGCACCTTCATTGCACGTCGCAGGGTTTCCGGCGATACCTCCGACAATCCGAGATAGCGCACCTTGCCCGCCTTCACGAGCTCCGCCATCGCGCCGACCACGTCTTCGATCGGCACTTCCAGATTCCGACGATGCACGTAATACAGATCGATGGTGTCCACGCCCAGTCTTCGCAGGCTGTGCTCGCACGCGGTGGGCACATATTCGGGGGAGTTATCGACGACCGGTGGTGCGCCTGGCCGGAGCACGAGGCCGAATTTCGTCGCTACCACGACGGCATCACGTGGCTGCTGCCGAAGCAATCGGCCCAGCAATTCCTCGCCGCCTCCCGCGCCGTACACATCGGAGGTATCGAGAAAATTCACGCCGTTGGCGAGCGCCTGCGTCAGCGTCTCAAGCGATTCGGCATCGTCCGGCTTGCCATAGCCTTCCGACATTCCGGCGCAGCCCAGGCCGATCGCGGAAACCTGTACGCCCGTCCTGCCCAGCTCTCGTTGTTCCATGTTGCTTTCCTCCGTGTGCTCAAAAGCTCAGCGGCCGCCGAGCGTCCGATCGATTTCAGCGCGCAGGGCCGCCTGCAAGGTCGTTACGTGCTGAGGTGAAAATAACGTGTGGTGCTCGCCGTCGACTTCGATATAACGAGCCGCGGTGCTCGCAAATTCGTCCCAGCGCTGCAGTTGACGCAACCACTGTTGCTTGGTTCCTGTCATCGGCGACGCGTAGAACACACTCAAGGATTCAACCGTGCTCGCGGGCACGTACGCCTCCCCGATGCCGACGAGCGCATGAGACAGCTGCGTCCATTCCCGAAAACGTTGCAGCGTCAGGTCGAGATCGGCCAGGCGCTCGGGTGGCGCGCAACTAAATATATAGTCGCAAACGTCCTCGCCGGACGCTCGCAGCCGGGCCGGCAACTCCGCCAGTTGCCGGCGATCTATCAGCGATAGAAAGAATGCGAGCACGACTGCGCTGTCGATGATGTCCAGCCGCTTCATCACATCGCCGATGGTGGGTGTGCCGTCGATGCTGCCGACAAACGCAACCTGCTCACCCTGCGCCTTGAGTCGCTTGGCGATCTCGAACGCCACCGGTGCGCCGTAGGAATATCCGGCCAGGGCATAAGGTCCGTGCGGTTGTCGCCGGCGCACGGCTGCGACATAGGTGTCGATCATCTCGCCGAACGACTCGAAATAGGATTGCCCTTGTTCGAACCCGCGAGCTCGTAAGGCGTAGAAAGGACGTTCGTTGACGAAGTAACCGGCCAGGCTCAAGAACACCAGCACTTCACCGGAGCCGGCATGCACGCAAAACAGCGGGGTCTTTTTGCCGGAGATCTGTAAGGGCACCACCGGATCGTAGTCATTCGGCGCCAGCCGCGTTTCCGGAACCAGGCGCGATGCCAGTGCTTGTACCGTCGGATTCTGCAGCAACGTCGCGATCGGCAAATGAAAATTGAAATGCGCTTCGATGGCCAGCTTCAGTTTGACGATGTCCAGCGAGGTGCCGCCGAGATCGAAAAAATTCGCCGTCGCGCCGATCGCAGTCGACGCCACATCGAAGATCGAAGCGAACACGCCGGCGATCTCGCTCTCCAGGGCGTTCCGTGGGGCGACGTATTCACCTGAGTGTTGACTCAGCACTTGAGCGGCACGCTCCTGCCCAGCGGAGAACTCGCCGGATTCCAAACGTTTGCGCAGCAACGAGCGCGGAATCTTTCCCAAGCTGGTCTTTGGAAACGCTTCAGCCGGTAGCGGCAGAATCATCGCGGGCCTGAAACCCCACAACAAAACAGTCGTATTTCGTATGGCAATCATGAGTTGATACAACCGCGTCGCGTCCTCCATGGAAAACGCCGGGGCGAACGCGACGACCAATTGTTCGGTGTCCGCTCCCTTCGGGCGGGTCGGGAAAGCAGCAACGAGGGAGCGTTCGATGCCGTCCAGCTGTCCCAGCACGTTTTCGAGTTCGTGACTGAAGTAACTGGCGCCACTGATGATGATGCTGTCTTTGCTGCGACCGACGAGGAGCAGTTCTCCGCGCTCGATACGCCCCAAGTCGCCGGTGCGAAACCAGCCCTCGGCGGTGAAGGCGGCGCGCGTTGCTTCTTCATTGTTGTAATAACCACCGAACACCATCGGCCCGCGCAGTTGCAGTTCGCCGGGCTCACCGGGGTGCACCGGATGGTTGCGCGCATCGACGATGCGCATTTCCAATCCCGGAATGGCACAACCGAGCGAAGCAAATTCCTGGCCGCGGTCCGCGGGTGGAAACTGTTGCGAATACACCGAACCCGCGCAGCACTCCGTCATGCCGAATGCTGGCCAGATGACGCTCGACTTCAGGCCGAACGGCGCGAGCAGCTCGATGAAGTGCCTGCCAGTCTCCACCACGACCGCTTCGCCGCCGGATACGATGTGTCGCAGGCAGGACAGATCGAGGGAGAGCTGAGCGCCGCGCGCCTGGACGGCGGCGTTGATCTTCCCGAATAAAAAATTCGGCGCGAACGTCATCGTCACGCGATAGCGGTCGATGAATCGCAGGAAGTTCAGCGGATCGGCGAGAATCAGATCGGGGCTCACGTGCACCTGAGAGGCGCCGGCAAATAGCGGCAACAAGTGGGTTTCGATTACCGATGCGACGTGATCGAGGGCGATCCAGTTCAGCGCCAGGTCCGAACCGCGCAGCTTCTGGAACTCGTTCTTGCCGGGTAGCGACGCGAGTAAGTTCGCGTGCGTGAGCGCGACCGCCTTGCAGTTGCCTGTGGATCCGGATGTCAGCATGAAGAACGCCACATCGGACAGTTGCGCTTCGTGCACATCCGTTTCAGGGGAGGCGGTGCGCAGTGTGGCGATCTCTACTGCATCGATGTCGGCCATGTCCCGCATGAAATCGGGCGTCGTGATCAACAGGGGCCGATCGAACAACACATTAATATGTGCGAGGTGCTGGGCCCACCGCTCCTGATCGTTGCGGATCGGCGCGAGCGGGCAGGGCGCGAATCCTCCCAACAGGCAAGCCCAAAAGCTCGCGAGAAATTCCGTCGGCTGACCCAGCAGTAACGCAATGTTGGAGCCGGGCACGCAGCCGCGTGCGCGCAGCCCGCCGAGAATCACCAACGCTTCTTCCAATAACTCCGGATAGGAAATAAATCGCTCGCCGTCCTGCTCGACGCAATGGATCCCTGAATGGGGATGCAGACGCGCAGCTCGCAGTAACAGTCCAGCAATACTTCCCGGTTCGACAGGCCTTGCATCGAAAGCACAGGCCAAAGATGTCCCTGAGGTCATATGTATCCTCATATGGTTGTCAGACAAGGAAAGGCCGGTACGTCTACGGGGGTGCGACGCGGGCGCTGGCTATATGCAGAAATTCCGGAATGCGAAGTCCATCGTTTCGCGGGCCGAGGTAGCGGGCGTTGCCCTCTTCGGCACCGATGTCCACCAGCGAAGAAAAGTTGTGTGCTTTCAATCGCGCGGCCATGCGCTCGGGGCTGAAACAATTGCCTCCTGGTTCCCCGTAGCTGCTGGCCATACCTTCCAGCAGCTTCAGCAGTTGGCGCTGCTCATCGGGGAGCAGGTCTTCGGCAAGAATATAGTCGACCACCAACTGGCTGCCGGGCGCTGCGCCCGCAATGTCGCGCAGTACGCCATCGATGTCTTGGTCCGAGAGGTACCAGGTTACCCCAAGCCAGCAAAATACTGCCGGCTGCGCCCGGTCGAAACCATTCCTGCAGAGCGTATCGAGGAGCCGGTCCTGCGTGAAATCGATCGATACAAAGGTTGTGGAGGCGGGAATGGTCACACCCATCTGCTGTAGACGCGCAACCTTCTCCTGCTGAGTGTCGGGATGATCCACCTCGTACACGCGCAAACCGCTCTTCGGATCATGCCGGCAATAGGCATAGGAATCGAAACCGGCGCCGAGAATGACGTATTGGGAGACCCCGCGGCGCATGGCATCCGCGAGCACATCCTCCGCAAATCGTGCACGAAATGATCCGCATAGCTTGCCCGTGCGCATGAATGCTTTGGCGGTCGCTGGCCCCCCGAACGCTGTGACGTATTCTTCATGCGAGGCCAGTTTGGCGCGCAGCGCGGCCTCGTCCTTCAAGCCACTCAAGGCCATCGCCAACTCATCAAAGAAGATCCAGGGCGCCTCATCCAGCACGGGATGCGCCGCGCGCATTGCTGCGCAGATTATCGCTGTTTCACTCGCGCGACCTGTTTGCATATATTCGGTCCTTCCGTTGGACTCACTGCGATCAAGACTGGACGGCTCCGCGTCCGAGAGCTGAACGTACCCCAATCACTGCTTCACAAGAAAGACAGACGCGCGTGTTTATTCGATTTGGATAAACATCGCTATCGGATCGGAAATAGACAAGTAGTGATGCATCGTACATCCTCACATGCGTTGCGGCCTGAGGAATTCACTCCGGTCGAGCGTCTAACAATATGACGAACTGGCGTAGTGTCGCCGAACTTTTGTATAGAGAGGTTTAATCGTGGCGCAAGGAAACAAGTGGCTGCGTATCGTTGGTGCGTGCACGCTCCCCGTGGCTGTAGCCGTATCAACTCCCCGGTTGGCTGCTGCGGCAGAATCGGAAGCAGGGGGCGACGTTCTGTTGATCGAGGAGATCATCGTCACCGCTCGACTGCGCGAGGAAGATCAACAGACCGTGCCACTGTCGGTGTACGTGCTGAGCGATAAAATCAACGATCAGGCGCTGTTCTCGTTGAGCGAGATCAGCCAGGTGGTGTCGGGCATCAAGTTCGCACCGACCGGCCGCAGCAACGAACAATATATTCGCGGTATCGGCAGCGGTAACAACGCATCGTTCAATCAGTCCGCGCCGACGTTTGTGGACGGCGTGTATCACGGGCGCAGTCGTACCAGCGGTGTGGTCGGGCTGCTCGATGTCGAACGCGTTGAAATTCTCAAAGGCCCGCAGAGTACCTATTTCGGTAACAACGCCATCGCCGGCGCGGTGAGTTTGATCAGCCGCAAGCCTGAGGACGGATTCAGTGCGACCACGCGTGCGCTGTATGGCGA
>Ga0247784_1000166_pt1 | contig 20772 bp, 21 predicted proteins | sample UWRJL169409R5_FD_179909 | JGI IMG/M metagenome (GOLD analysis project Ga0247784, IMG submission 179909) | Plant litter microbial communities from Arlington Agricultural Research Station in Wisconsin, United States - UWRJ-L169-409R-5 | ecosystem: Environmental > Terrestrial > Plant litter >...
CTGGAGCAGTCGACTCGCGGCCGGCGGGGTGTCTCGGTGGTTTGCGGCGATGGCTACGCGGCGCTGAAAACTTATTTACCGCCGCGAGAGAATCGGGGACTGGTGCTGATCGATCCGCCGTACGAATCGGAAAACGAGTTCACGCAAGTCGAACGCGCATTGCAGTTCGGTTTGACGCGTTGGCCGAATGGCATGTTCGCCCTGTGGTATCCGATCAAAGCAGGACGTGAAATGCAGCGGCTGCACACAGCTCTGCAAAGCTCGACGCTGAGAAAACTCATGCTTCTGGAATTGAACGTGCGACCCGCGGACTCGCCGCTCGGCTTGAACGGCTCCGGCATGCTCGTCGCCAATCCGCCGTGGCAATTCGACGAAGAGATTTTGCCATCGCTGCGCGAAGCTCACAAAGCGCTTGCTCCGGACGGAGCAGGAGGCGTCGACGTACGCTGGCTGGTCCCGGAATGAGAAGTGACTGGTGACCGGTGACTAATCGGAGGCTATGGATGAGCCATCCTGGCGGCAGCAGTTCCCTCTGACCAGTCACTAGTCACCAGTCACTAGTCACTTCTTCTTTCCGAGCGCCTTGCACTGCTTGTGACGAAAACACCCGACGAGGTGATCGTTCACCATGCCGGTCGCTTGCATGTGCGCGTAGATGATGGTGCTGCCGACGAAGCGAAAGCCGCGCTTCTTCAGATCCTTGCTCAATGCGTCCGATTCCGGGCTGGTCGCCGGCACCCGTCCGTGCTCGTCGATGTTGTTCTGAATCGGCTTGCCGCCGACGAAACTCCACAGGTGCTCGGCGAAGTCGCCCTGGAAATCGAGGAACGCCTTGGCGTTGCCGATCGCCGACTCGATCTTGAGCCGGTTGCGCACGATGCCCGGATCCTTCATCAGCCGCGCGACCTCGCGTTTGCCGAACTTGGCGATACGTTCAGGGTCGAAGCCAGCGAAGGCGGCGCGGTAGCCCTCGCGCTTGTTAAGGATGGTCGACCAGGACAGGCCAGCCTGCGCGCCTTCCAGGATCAGGAACTCGAACTGGGTGCGGTCGTCCCAAGCGGGCACGCCCCACTCTTTGTCGTGGTATTCGATGTAGAGCTCGTTGCCGCCCTGGCTCCAGGTGCAGCGGGTAGGTTCACGCATGGGTCCGATTATGATCCAGGTGTAGACTGTTCGGCATTGTCGCAACCCGTTGGGCTGGAAGCCGTCATGTTTAACGTCGAGCCAGGAGAATTCCCCCGCACCCGCATGCGTCGCATGCGATACAGCGAATTTTCGCGGCGCTTGATGCGCGAAAGCAGCCTGAGCGCGGACAATCTGATCTATCCGATGTTCGTCATCGAGGGCCACTCGCGCCGCCAGGCGGTCGCCAGCATGCCCGACATCGAACGCGTCAGCATCGACGAGTTGGTGCGAGAAGCGGAACAGCTGGCCAAGCTCGGTGTGCCGGCGCTCGCGCTGTTCCCGGTGACCGATCCGCGGGCCAAGAGCCTCGACGGCAAGGAATCCTGGAATCCGGAAGGACTGGCGCAACGCGCGGTCCGTGCGGTCAAAAAGGCGGTGCCAGAGTTGGGGGTCATCACCGACGTCGCACTCGATCCTTACACCACTCACGGTCAGGACGGCATCACCGATGCGTCCGGCTACGTGGTCAACGACATCACTGTCGAAGCATTGGTGAAACAAGCGCTGTCGCATGCCGAAGCGGGTGCGGATGTCGTCGCTCCGAGCGACATGATGGATGGCCGCATCGGCGCGATTCGCGAGGCACTCGAAGTGGCAGGTCACATCAACACTCGCATCCTCGCCTATTCCGCCAAGTACGCATCGAACTATTACGGCCCGTTTCGCGATGCCGTCGGCTCGGCCGGCAATCTCGGCAAGGGCAACAAATATAACTATCAGATGGACCCGGCCAATTCGGACGAGGCGATGCGCGAAGTCGCGCTCGATCTACAGGAAGGCGCGGACATGGTGATGATCAAGCCCGGCCTGCCGTATCTCGACATCGTGCGGCGAGTGAAAGATACATTCGGCGCGCCGACATTCGTTTATCAGGTGAGTGGCGAGTACGCGATGCAAGTGGCCGCGTTCAAGAACGGCTGGCTCGACGAACGCAGCGTGGTATTGGAAACATTGATGTCGATCCGGCGCGCGGGCGCGGACGGAATCCTCACTTACTTCGCGAAGCGAGTAGCGGGCTGGCTGCAGGAAGCGAAGTAACAACAAACGAGGTACCGCACATGAACGACGTCGTCACCGATCGTTACGCGGTCGTGGGTTACCCGATCCAGCACAGCTGGTCGCCGTTCATCCACGGCTTGTTCGCGAAACAAACCGGCCAACGCATGAGCTACACGCGCATGGCCGTGTCGCCGGAGAATTTCGAGCGCGACGTGTCGGCGTTCTTCGCCAGCGGCGGCAAGGGATTGAACATCACCGTGCCTCACAAACAAGCCGCCAACATCGTGACGCGTTATCGCACGCCGCGAGCGGAAATCGCGCGAGCGGTGAACACGATTGCGGCGAGGAACGATGGCTTGCTGGGCGACAACACCGACGGCGCCGGCTTGGTCACGGATCTCACGCGCAATCTCGGTTTCGATATTCCCAACACCCGCATCTTGTTACTTGGCGCAGGTGGCGCTGCTCGCGGTGTGATCGGTCCGTTGCTCGCCGCGGGCCCTGAGCTTCTCGAAATCGCCAACAGAACCTCGGCGCGTGCCGTCGAGCTGGCCGAAGAATTCGCGACGCTCGGTAACATGCGTGGCTGTGCGTTCGAAGATGTGAGCGAGGGCGTGTTCGATCTGGTGATCAACGCGACTTCGGCCAGCTTGCAGGACGACGTCCCGCAAATTTCTCGCGACGCCATCGGCCCGACGACGCTCTGTTACGACATGGCGTACGGCAAAGGCGATACGTCGTTCACCCGTTGGGCGAAGAGCACGGGCGCGGGCCGTGCCGAGACTGGCTGGGGAATGCTGGTGGAACAAGCCGCCGAAGCGTTTCTACTCTGGCGAGGCGTCAAGCCGGACACCCAGCCGGTGCTCGAAGCCGTCAAACAACAGGCGTGATCGGTTTAGATGATCGACTCTGTTTAGATAATCGAGTCCGGACCGGCCCGCAGATATTCGTCTTTGACTCGCACGTAATGGGCGGCGGAATAGGTAAAGAACTCGATCTCTTTCTCGGTCAGGTCCCGCACGCGGCGTGCCGGGCTGCCGACATACAGTCCGTACTTAGTTAGCACCTTGCCGGGCGTCACCAGGCTGCCCGCGCCGATCATTACAAAATCTTCCGTCACCACGTTGTCGAGCAGGATCGCGCCCATGCCGATGAGACAGGCATTGCCGATCGTGCACGCGTGCAAAGTAACGCGATGACCGACCGTGACGTCCGAGCCGATGTACAATGAGCGACCGCCGGGCGAGTACGGCCCGTCATGCGTGACATGCAGAACGGACCCGTCTTGGATGCTGGTACGCGCGCCGATCTCGATGGAATTCACGTCACCGCGAACGACCGCCGTCGGCCACACCGACGTATCGTCGCCGATCGTGACTTTACCGATCACCACAGCGGCTGGATGGATGTAAACACGCGCTCCGAGTGTGGGAGCGATATTGCGATAAGTTTGTAGCGTCACTGACCGAGCCTCGCGCCAGACGAGGCAAGTGTCAAGCAAGACCAACGATCGTGGCGCGCACGACGAGGCGACGAATGACTTACTTCGACTTGCTGATCGCCGCGCTGGCGGCGGTCGGGGCCGGCGCCATCAACGCACTGGCGGGTGGCGGAACATTGATCAGCTTTCCGGTGCTGGTCGCCGTCGGAGTGCCTCCGGTCGCGGCGAACGTCACGAATGCCATCGCGCTGTGCCCGGGCTACTTCGGCGCAACCATCGCGCAATTACCCAATCTGAAAGGCCAACGTGCACAACTGATGCTGCTCGTGCCTGTTGCGGTCGTCGGCGGACTCATCGGCGGCATCATCCTGCTCCGTACCGGCGAGCGCACATTCACAGCTCTGGTGCCGTGGATGATTCTTGCCGCATCGTTGCTGCTCGCAGTTCAGGAACCGCTGAAAAAATTCGTCGGCAGGCGCCTGTCGAATCCTACGCACCAGCGACACACGATGATGTTGTCGGCATTGCCGATCGCCGCCGCTGCCGTCTACGGAGGATTTTTCAGCGCCGGCATGAGCGTGTTATTGCTGGCGGTGCTCGGCCTGACCCTTGATGACACGCTGACACGCCTCAATGCATTGAAGCAGGTATTGGCGTTCAGCGTGAACATCGCTGCCGCCGTGTTTTTCCTTTTTTCCGATCAAGTGGTGTGGCCCGCCGCGGCCGTCATGGCAGTCGGTGCGCTGATCGGCGGAGCATTGGGCGGCAAATTGGCCGGCAAGCTCCCGCCCGCAGCGCTGCGCTGGACAGTGGTCGTGGCGGGTACGTGTATCGCGGTCGTCTACTGGGTGAAATCCGCCTAAACTCGGCGTCCGCTTTTCCTTTTTACGCATGGGTCCCGCATGACTACTGCGATCAAAGCCGATGGTTCGGTCGATCTGCCGGTGTTTTCCTCCATCAAGCCCAGCGAGGTCGAAGGCGCGATTCGCGTGCTGCTCGACCAGCATCGCGGCGAGCTGGAAAAACTACTGAGTGCGGGTCCTGGCACCTGGGATTCAATGGTCGTGCCGCTGGAAGAAATGCAGCACCGTCTGTCACGCACGTGGTCGCCTGTCGGACACATGAATGGCGTCGTGAACAGCGATGAACTGCGCGCCGCCTACAACGCGTGTCTGCCTTTGCTCACTGCCTGGAGCACCGACCTGGCGCAGAACGAACGTTTGTATCAAGCGTACGAAGCGGTGCTGAAGAACGAAGGCCCGCGTCTGTCGCCGGGCCAGCGCAAGTTAGTCGAGAACGCCTTGCGTGATTTCCGCCTGGCCGGCGTGGCGCTGCCACCGGAAAAGAAACAACGCTACAAGGCTCTGGTCGAACAACTCGCGACCCTGCAGTCGAAGTTCGACGAGAACGTGCTGGATGCCACCAACGCCTGGTCGCGTCACATCACCGACTCGAAGGAAATCGACGGACTGCCGTCGCCCATCGTCGAGCGTGCTCGCGCTGCTGCCGAAGCGAAAGGCTTGCAAGGTTGGCTGTTCACACTCGATGCGCCGAATTATCAGGCGGTCCTGATGCACGCGACGCATGAGCCGCTGCGTCGTGAGTTCTATCACGGGTGGGTGACACGCGCGTCGGATCAGGATGGCAATGCCGGACGCTGGGACAACACGGCGCTGATGGATCAGATCCTGTCCGTGCGCAACGAAGTCGCGAACCTGGTCGGGTTTCCGAACTATGCCGAATATTCGCTCGCGACCAAGATGGCTTCGTCGGTCGACGAAGTGCGCGCGTTCCTGGAGCAGCTGGCGACGAAGAGCCGGCCGGTTGCTCAGCGTGAGTTCGATGAACTCAGCAAATTTGCCGGCCGCGAGTTGAATGCGTGGGACGTCGCGTTCTTTGCGGAGAAGCTCAAGCGCGAACGTTTCGATCTGTCCGAAGAAGCGCTGCGGCCATATTTTCCGCTGCCGCGGGTACTGGCCGGAATGTTTTCGGTCGCCGAGAAGCTCTATGGCGTGAAGATCGTCGAACGCACCGGCGTGGATGTTTATCATCCCGACGCACACTTCTACGACATCATGAACGACGACGGCTCGCGCCGCAGTGGTTTTTTCGTCGATCTGTACGCCCGCCCGAAGAAGCGCGGTGGCGCGTGGATGGATGAATGCGTCGGGCGTAAACGCCTGGGTGGCCCAACGTCGCTGCCGGTCGCTTATCTGGTGTGCAACTTCATGCCGCCGGTGGGATCGCAGCCGTCGCTGCTGACGCATTCCGAAGTCGTGACGATGTTCCATGAGTTTGGTCATGGCCTGCATCACATGCTCACGCGCGTCGATTATCCGAGCATCGCCGGTATCAACGGCGTCGCTTGGGATGCGGTCGAGCTGCCGAGTCAGTTCATGGAGAACTTTGCGTGGCGTGCGGAAGTGATTCCGCTGATTTCGGCGCATGTCGAAACGGGTGAACCGTTGCCCGAAGGAGAGTTGAAGCGCTTGCTCGGCACGCGCACGTTCCAGGCCGGCATGCAGACGGTTCGTCAGCTGGAGTTCGCGCTGTTCGATCTGCGCATTCACAGCGAGTTCGTTTCGGGTGCACCGAGCAAGGTCATGCAGACGCTCGCGGAAGTGCGATCGCAGGTCGCGGTGGTGAAGCCGCCTGCGTTCAATCGCTTCCCGCAGAGCTTCCAGCACATTTTCTCCGGCGGCTACGCGGCGGGTTATTACAGCTACAAGTGGGCGGAGGTGTTGGCGGCCGACGCGTTCAGTGCGTTCGAAGAGGGCGGCATCTTCAACCCCAACGTGTCGCGTCGGTTCTTGTCGGCGATTCTTGAGCAAGGCGGCAGCCGGGACGCGATGGAAGCGTTCGTCGATTTCCGCGGCCGCAAGCCGCAGATCGAGCCGCTACTGAAGCAGCTGGGACTCGCGGCGTAACATCGGATACATGGATGTAGCCGCGCCGCCGATGGCGGCGGCGAACTCAGCAAAAGTAACGCCTTTTGCTGGGTTCGCACGTGGCAGGATGGCCGATCCCGAGTCAAATATTGAAACTCATTCCTGCCATGCCACTGGCCCAGGCGGGAATGGCTTCGTAGAACAAACATTCGCCGGTGGCAGTGGACACTGCGCCGGCGACTGTAATCCAGGCGTTCACTTCCAACCCGCCGTTCCCGGCATCGCTCAAGATCTGTTCGTTGGTGAGCTTGGCCAGTCCAGAGCCGCGACCTTGCGCGAGCACTTCCATGAACCAGCGGTCCCACGCCTCGTTCACTTGACCTTCCTGAGGCACGCCGAGCCAATGTGACAAGCCACCGCCCGCGAGCAGCGCCACTCGCTCGCCCTCATCACAAACATTCATCACGTACTCACGCAGCAGCTCACCCAAGCGCCAACTCTGCTCGGGCGTTGGCGCCGGCGTGTACACCGTGTTCACATACAACGGCACAACCGCAAGCTCACGCGACGGATCGACGATGCCGAGCGGAATCATCACGCCATGATCCGGCCGCAGTCGCGTTGGCTTGGCCAACGCGAAGCCGCGCTCACTCGCAAAACTTGCGAAACGTTCAGCGAAGGCGGCGTGACCCTTGATGGGTTCCGTGGGTAAACCCATATCACCGTACGGCGTATAAACATCCGCCGTGCCGATGGCGAACGGCATCGGCTGAGCAAGCTTGAAATTGTTGAGATGATCGCTCGTGACCATCACCACGACGGTCGGCCGCGCCTCGTGCAAACGACGACCCAACTCTCGCATGCCCGAGAACACTCGCTCAGCCTGTTCCTCCAAGCCAAACGGCGATCCCAAGACGTGCGACATGGCGAACGCGCCCACGATCTTGCCCATGATCAGCGCCTCGCGAAGTAATAATCGATGGGGAAGAACGGCATGGTCGGCCGGCCCGACCAGATCAGCCACTTGATCACGAAGTTCGGATGAATACCGAGCCGATGCAAATCGTCGCGACCGCCGCTGCGCAAAGTCTCGCGCACATCCGCCGGCACCTCGAAGCGATCGAACAACACTTCGGGATTGTTACGAATCAAGGGGCGATCTGACGGCGTGTCGATCAAATGTTCGATCAGTGCATGCACACCCGGCGGTGGCATCGACGGGTCGGGCACGTCAGTTCACCGGCTGCGCGAGAAACCGTTCGACGGCGGCACAAAAATCGGCGGTGTGCTCGATCATCGCCCAGTGCCCGCAGTGAGGCACGATGTAACCCCAACTGTTATCGAACAGTTCGAGGAATCGATGGGCACGTGCCAGCGTTGAAACCGCATCCTGCTTGCCGTTCACAATCAACACCGGATGTTTGATCTGACGCAGCGTATCTTCCGGATAGTTGAGCGTGCCTTTGCGCGTCTCCGCGTTGACGGCGGCGAGGGCGGCCTTGGCAGCCGGATCCATCGTCAAGTCGTAACGATACTTCACCAGCTCTTCCGAGGGCTGATAGCCCGGCGCAGTCAGGCCCGCGATGACGCGACGCATGCCGTCCATCGTGAAGTCGTAGTTCAAGTTATGCAGCAGCTGAGGCGAGGGCTTCTCCGGAATCGGCAGGCCCGCACTCCCCATCAACACCAAACGTTCGACACGTTCAGGACGCTCCAATGTCGCGCCGATACAAGTCGCGCCGCCCATCGAGTTCCCGACCAGAAACGCATTGGTGATATTCAGGGCATCGAGCAACCCGACCAGCTGACGATTACGACCCGGCTGATCGTAGGTGTAACTCTCCGGCGAAGGCTTGTCGCTGCGACCGAAGCCCACCATGTCGGGCGCGATGACTCGGAATCTCTTTGCAAATACCGGAATGCAATTGCGCCAGTTGCCGTACGCATCGGCGCCGGCGCCGCCGCCGTGCATGAGCACCAGCGTCGGGCCGCTGCCGGCTTCGAGATAATGCGTTCGAATGCCGTTGAGATCGATGAAGCGCGACGCGAACTCGCCGGTGTTGCCCATCAGCGCAGATCCTGCGGGGTCTGAATACCGCGATTGCTACGGCTCGCAAGACGACGCCATTCGAGAATAGTGCTGTCCGGCTCGCACAGCATCTCGTCGACCCAACCGTAATCGTCGGCGTAGAACGGCTCGGTGACTTCACGCGCCCAGATGTCGTCGGCGTTGAACCCGTCGAGACCGTGCGGCTTCCAGATGGCTTCGAAATCGTTCGCGAACTGTTGGCGCTCGGCGTCGTTGCGCACTTTCTGACCGATCGTCTGCACGTACAGATGTGTCTTCCCGTCGAGCGGCACATACCACTCGAACTGCGTCAGTCCCGGCGCAGGGAACGATTCGACTTTCAATACGCCCGGCAACCAGATCGATGTGCCGACGGAAGCGGACGTACCTTGCACTTGTTCCGAACGCGGACCGCGCACGACGACTCGGCCATCGATAACACCATCCCACACCGGCGCATGCTGCGAAAAATCGTCGATCACACCTTTCGGTCCGTCCGCCTCTTCGACAAGCTTGATCGCGCCGGGCAGCGGCGTGTGGCCGATGGGAAAGTTGAACGTGCGGTAATGGCGCAGTGTCGTGTCTTTGTGAATAAAGATATGGAGCGCGTCGAAACCGTTCTCCGCGCCGAGCCGCCAGTTCGAATTCACGACGCGATGCTTGCCGAGAATCATCACATCGTCGTCGAGGAATCCCGGCGGCACATCCTGGCGCAACGGCGGCACGGGATCGGCATCGCCGAGGAACACGAAGATCAAACCTTTCGCTTCTTCGACGGGGAAACTCATGATCTTGCGGCGGCCGATCAAGCGGCTGTCCGGCACGGCCAGGATGTTCACCAGCTCGCCGGTCTGGAAACGATACGTGTAGCCGTGATACCAGCAGGTGATCGTGTCCTTGGTGTAGCAATCGGGTTTGCGCGACAGCGGCACGCCTCGATGCAAGCAACGATCGCGAATGGCGTAGACCTTGCCGTCGATCCGTTTGATCAGCAGCTTCTCGCCAAGCAGTTGGACGGTGGTGAGCTGGCCTTCGGTCAGCTCGTGAGAAAAGCGCACCGGATACCAATGATTGCGAAAACCCATCTTGGCTTCCACATACGCTCGCCAGTCGCCGACCGCTGCGGCAACTTCAGGGCGAACGCCTTCCGGAGTGTGCGCGTCATCGCTCATGTTTCGGTGAGTTCCTTGCTACCCAAAAATGGAATGTTCGATTCAGGCGAACTGCACGCTGACCTGGCCGATGCCGGCGATAGTCGCTTGCACGACATCGCCTGCTTGCACGGACGCCATCGGTCCGAGCGCGCCGGTCATTACTAACTCGCCTTCTCGCAGCGGGCGTCCCAGCTCGCGCGAACGACGCGCCAGCCACACCGCCGCATTGAGCGGACCGCCGAGGCAGTCGCGCCCATAACCGTTTGAGACGGTCTTGCCGTTGAGAGTCATGGTCATTGCGCAATTGATGAGGTCGAGTCCTTCCAACCGCTGCGCCGGACCGCCGAGCACCAGCACACCCGACGACGCGTTGTCTGCAATGGTGTCGACGATGTCGATGTTCCAACCGGCGATCCGACTGCCCACGACTTCTAGCGCCGGCAACACGCAGCCCACCGAGGCGATCACGTCGGCAACGGTCGCGTGCTCGATATCCAAGTCACGCGAGAGGATCAGCGCAATTTCGGCTTCCACGCGTGGCTGCTGCAGCCGGGCCATCGGGACGCTCTCGCCGGTTCCGTAAACCATGTCCGCAAACAGTTGGCCGAAGTCAGGCTCGGCGACCCCGAGCTGCTTCTGCACGGCCGGCGAGGTCAGCCCGATTTTGCGACCCACCGGCCGGCGGCCCTGGTCCATCCAGTGCGCGATCTGCTGCTGCTGAACCGCGTAGGCCGCACGCATATCACCCGCGTCGAAATGCGTGCGAATCGGTGGCAGTAGCGCGCCTGTATAGGCACTTAGCAGTGATTGCGCGGTCTCGCTGACTCTCGGATCCATGGTTCGCCTCTTGCTGAGGCAACGTTATATGATTGTATGATAATCATGCAATATGGATCGGACGATGCATCGGGCGAAATTGATCTTTCAGGACGGGGCCGAATTGACCGTTCCGGTAGGGTCTGGCCAGACCCTGCTGGAGGGTGCTCTGTCGCTGGACGCGCCGCTGCGTTATGACTGTTGCGCCGGCACCTGCGGCAGCTGTGTCGTCCAATGCCTCGCGGGCGATGCGCGCGTGGATATGGCAAATCGCCTGCCCGTCAGCGCCGAGGAATTGGCGGCGGGTTTTCGGCCCGCCTGCCTGACGCGCCTCGCCTCCGATGCAACATTCGAGTTGCCCTATCCGAGCCGTTTCCCTCCGTCCGAGCCATCCAAGCACATCGCGCACATCGTCGGAATAAAGCGCGCGGCTCATTCCGTGGTACTGCTCACGTTGAAGCTCGATCGCCCCGACGCTTTCCAGTTTCACAGCGGCCAATACGTGCGCCTTGCCGCGCCGAGCGCTGGCGAAGCGCGCGCGTACTCCATTGCGAGCACGCCAGCGGCTCTGCCGCTGATCGAGATGATGGTCAGGCTCGTCGCGAACGGCAAGACATCGCAGTGGCTGGAACACACGGCGAAGATCGGCGACCGCGTGCGGATCCAGGCGCCGATGGGCTCGTTCTGCTTGGACGAGCGAGCACAGCGACATGTGTTTATCGCCGGCGGCACGGGGCTCTCGCCGGTGCTCTCGATGATTCGCTCGCTGCGCGGCCGTGCTCAGCCCGCGCTTCTCTGCTTCGGCTGCACTCGGCGCGGAGAATTGTTCTACGAAGAAGAACTGGCATCACTCGCGCGAACGATGCCCGAGATCGAAGTGCGGATCGCTGTAATGGAAGGTGCCGAAGGAAATCTGCACACCGGTACCGCGGTGTCGTTGCTTCGGCAAGAAGACTTCGACGCCAACACCGCCAGCTATTTGTGCGGTCCACCCCCCATGGTCAACGCGGCGCGCGCCGCGCTACTGGGCTTCGGGGTAGCCGCGGAGGCAATTCGAGCCGAGCGATTCCAGCCCGGCGGTTAAGCGACAGGTACACCGTCACAGGCCAGCGATCCCGAGGTTGACCTGATCGACTTTGTATGACAATACTACAAGTACTGAGTATGACCGTCTAAGGAAACCGCGTACTTGAGTTCTGCCGATCGCCTGCCTCTGTGCGATGAAAACGAGGTCACGCCCGGCAAGATGTTGCGCGTTCATCCCGAGGGCATGGATCCGATCCTGATATGCAACGTCCACGGCACGCTCTACGCGGTCGACGACGAGTGCACGCACGCCATTGCGTCGCTGTCCGAAGGGCGACTGCAAGGAAACATCGTGTTCTGCCCCATGCATGGCGGCAGCTTCGATGTCTGCGACGGCAAGGCCAAGAGCCTGCCGTGCAAACAACCGCTGCGAACCTGGCCGCTCGAAGTGATCGGCGGCAAAGTTTATTTGCTACTAAAGCGCTGACCTATCTGCCGACCGCGTACGCCTGCATCAAACGTGGCGTCGCGGCGGCTCGCAAAATTCCGTCGTTTCCTCTGGTCGCTGCCGTCAGCCGCCCGGCCGACCACTGCGGCGCTACCTTCACTTTGTGACCTCGACGGCGCAGCTCTGCGATGAGCTTGTCGCCCCAACTCTCCTCGACCACTGCCGTGCCAAGCATCGCTTCGCGCGGATAGAACGAGGCGGGGAAGTGGACGCTATGAAACAACGGCGCATCGATGCTCTGTTGCAGATCGAGCCCGTGATGAATGTGACGTAACAAAAAAATCAGTTGCCACTGATCCTGCTGATCGCCACCCGGCGTGCCGCAAATCAGCTGCGTGCCATCGTCGCGAATCGCAAGGGTCGGCGTCAGCGTCGTACGCGGACGTTTGCCCGGCACCAGACTGCCCGGCAATCCCGGCTCCAACCAAAACATCTGCGCCCGCGTGTTCAGCGCGAATCCCAGCTCGGGAATCGTCGGCGACGATTGCGGCCAACCGCCGGAGGGTGTCGCCGTCACCATGTTGCCGTGACGATCGATCACGTCGAAGTGCACGGTGTCGCCCGGTTTGAGCGTCGGCTTCAAATGCATCATCGTCGGTTCGCCTACACCAAGCCCACCGCGTTCGCCCTCCGCCACGCGCACCATGCGCAAGCTCTGTAGCACTTGAGTTTCGAAGCCGGGCAAACCGCCCGGGAGCAACTCGTGCGAGGCGCCATAGCCGATTTGTTTACGGCGTTCGGACGCATAACCGTCGCTGAGCAAAACATCCAGCGGCACATGGGTGAAGGCCGGATCGCCGTAATAAGCCTCGCGATCGGCGAACGCCAGTTTCAGCGCCTCGATCACGACGTGCACGAACTCCGGCTCGGGCAATTGCGCCAGATCGAAGCCTCGCAGCAACGACAACGCCTGCAACAACACCGGCCCTTGTCCCCAGGGCCCGGTCTTGAAGAACGTCCAATCGCGATAACGAGATGATTGCGGAGCTTCGTAGCTCGCGCTCCAGCGAGCCATATCGTCGCCGGTCAGCAACCCTTTGTGACGTTGGCCGCTCGCATCCATCAGCTCTTGCGTGCCACAGAAACGATCGACCGCTTCGGCAACGAAACCGCTCGACCAAGCCGCGCGCACGCGATCGATTTGTTGCTCCCTCGTGCCCTCGCCTGCGGCGCTCAGCAAACGTCGCCAGGTCGCGGCTAGCACCGGCTGACGAAACAACTGATTCGGCTGCGGCGGCTGACCGTTTGGCAACCAAACGGACGCCGAGGTCGGCCATTCGTTGCGAAACGCATCGGCGACGTCGGCAATCGCACGCGACACGCCAGCCAAGAGCGGATGTCCCGCTTCGGCGTAATGGAGCGCTGGCTCCATCACCTCAGCGAGTCGCAGGCTGCCGTGATCCCGGAGCAGCGTCATCCAGGCATCGAACGACCCCGGCACGACTGCGGCGATCAATCCAGAACCGGGCACCATGTCGAGGTTGAGCTCACGCATGCGCTCTATGGTCGCAGCGGCTGGAGCAACGCCTTGCCCGCACAGAACTCGCGGCTGATCGTCACCTGCCGTTTTGAAAATGATCGGCACTTCGCCGGCGGGACCGCACAGATGAGGCTCGACGATTTGTAGTGTGAAGCCGATGGCGACAGCGGCATCGAACGCATTGCCGCCGCGTTCGAGCATCGCCATGCCGACGCTGGACGCGATCCAGTGCGTCGAGGCGACGACGCCGAAAGTGCCGCGAATTTCCGGGCGCGTCGTGAACATCAGGTTCGCGACAAATGCGCGTCCCGATTTTCAAACAACTTTTGATCGACGAAGCCCGCGGTCTCCGGTCGCCCACGACCGAGCACGACTTGCAGATACACCGGCTCGTTGGTTTCGTTCACGTAGCCATGAATGACGCCGGCGGGACAGGAGATCATTTCCCACGGCGCGAGCTCTTTGCTCACGCGTCGACCGTCTTCGTCTTCGATGAACACAACGCAGCGGCCTTGCAGGACGAAAAACACTTCCTCGACTTCGTGAGTGTGCGGAGCATTGCCCTGTCCTGGCGGCACTAACATGATCGACAACGTGAAGTTGCCAGCGGGCACAACCTTTCCATCGTTGTGCTTGCCCGACGCGCCTGCGCCGACGAAGCGATGTTGCGCGCGACGATAGCCATCGATGTTTGCATCGGAGAAAGCGTTCCAATCCGGCACGCGATCCGCAAAGCGCGCGACATAGCGGTCCATGATTGTTTCGAGCGGCACACCGACCAGCTCTGGTGGACGAGGATGACGAGCAATGGCCATGGTGTGCTACCTCTCTCAGGCGGTTGCGTTCGCGTCGCGCAGGCTGTCGATCAAACAGGCGCGGCGAATGAACGCATCGTGGAGCTTGGAATCGATGGACTGTTGACGAATGCTGTCGAGCTTGCGCGCCCGCTCGACCGGATCTTTCTCACCCAGCGTTTGTTTGTTCTGAATGCTCTGCGCCTGAACGTAATCGACCTGCGCTTTGCGTCGCTGACGCGTGTAGCGATCGAACAACGCTTGATCGTTGGCACCTTCGAACCAGACCTCGCGCAGCTTGTCGGCGAGATTGATGGCATCGTGAATACCACCGTTCATGCCCATGCCACCAACGGGATTGTTCACGTGCGCGGAATCGCCAGCTAACAACACGCGCCCGCGATTGAATGTCGCAGCGACGCGTTGGTGAACCTTGTACAGCGCGATGGTCGCGATCTCGTAACGACCCGCCTTCGGACAAAACTTTTGTAGCCGGGCTTCGACCGCTTCCGGCGACAGCAACTCTTCGTCCGTTTGTTCCGGCCGAGTCGGGCTCACCGAGCGCCACATGCCTTCGCCTTCCGGACCGCGCGCTTTGAACAGATTCATCCACTCGTCGGGGTCGGAGAAATAGTTGCGATTGCTGAGCTCGGGCCGCAGCCCGAAGAAATCGAACTTGGTGTCGACCTTGATGAAGCGCTCCGGCCAGGTGAAGCCGTCGAACTCGATATCCGCAAGCTTGCGAATGGTGCTGCGGCCACCATCGCAGCCGACCAGATAACGACCAGAGACAAGTTCGGTGTTGCCGTCTTCGGTCGTTACCGTGACATCAACTCTATCGGCGTGCTGAGCAAGCGCAATCACGCGCGTGGAAGTGCGAATCTCCGCGTCGGGATCGTTTTTCAGCCGGTCCAAGACCGTGCGGACGATCTTGTACTGCTCCCACTGCAATACATAGGGATGGTCGGGACGATCGCGCATCGCTTCGATATCGAAGCGCCCGACGAGCTCGCCGGTTACACGATCGATGTAGTTGAACACCGGCGATACGAGGCCCTGTTCGAGCCCGTCTTCAAGTAGGCCGAGCTCATCGAGCATGGTCACGGTGGGTGGATGGCAAGACGCCGCGCGGCAGTCGATCTCCGGGGCCGCGAGCGCCTCGATCAATACGACGGGAATGTCCCGTTTACGCAGTGCATAGGCGAGAAGGGCGCCGATCGGCCCCGCTCCCGCCACGACGACTCGCTGAGTGCCCATGGCAAAACAGTGTACCGGGGCAGTCTTTGTATGACAAACATAGAGTCATACACTCCGAGAAACTGGGGATTCGGTCACCCCCTGCGGGTGGAGATCACTGCGGCTGCAGCCGCAGTAGCGGGGACCGCAGCAGCGGCCGCCTGCTGTTGTTCTTCCTCTTGGAGCTTGCCGACGACAGCCTTGCGGGCCGCCCCCAAATGGTCGCCCATGGCTTTCGCCGCAGCAGTCGCATTGCCGGCCTGGATGGCTTCCATCAAGCGATCCCACTCGTGAATGCCTTCTTCGAGCCGGCCCGGCTCCGACATCGAACGCATGCGCAGATAGTTCACGCGCGTGAGCAACTGGCGCGCCGTGTCGGCAATCACCTTGCTGCCCGAACCGTTCAGAATCGTTTCATAGAACTCGCCGGCCATGATCGCCAGCTCGCGCACGTCGCCCTTGTTGATGACTTTGCGCAGGTCCTTGTGGATCCGCTGCAATTTCTTGATGGCGTTTTCGTCGGCGTTGGCGACGAAGCGCTTTACCGCCAATGTTTCCAACATCTCGCGCAGCAGATAAATATCTTCGGCGTCCTTGGACGAAATCACCGTCACGGTGATGTTTCGGCGCTTGCCGACTTCGATCAGATTTTCGGCCTGTAACTGGCGCAGAGCTTCGCGCACCGAAGTGCGGCTGACGCCCAAAGCCTCGCACAGCTCGCGCTCCACCAGGCGATGTCCCGGCGGATATAAACCGCGACTGATAGCGTTACGCAGCTTGTCCAGCGCGTGCTCGCGTACCAGTGTCGGGTTTTCGACGATTCGCAGATCGTGGTATTCCAAGGCCCGTCCTCACTCAAACGAATGTGCTCATTTTACGCCAGGACACGCCGCGCCATGCGCCGTGCGTCCCAACTGAGCAACATGAAATCTATAGTCGATCACGGCAAAGTGCCGCGATTGGCAACGCGCCTCCCACCCGTGCGCATTGCAGGATACTGTACGCTGTCAGCGCCGAAGTTTTCGGGTTATCGGCGGCAGCACGCGCGAATATATCGAACCGGAAGTAGCCGAAAACGCCGCGCGCTTCGATACGTCCGAATGGATCTGTGACGTTGCGCGAAGACACCAAGCGCACGTGCGTGGCGTCCATTCCTAAACCTACCAAGGCAATAGCCACGCCCACGTTGACGTTTTTCGGATAAGACAACGCCGCCTCGCGCGCGCTGCCTTGGAAAAAAACACGTTCCATTTCCGAATGATCCAAGTCCAGCACTTGCTCGGCAGCAGTGCCGCGCCAGGCCTGCGGCGGCTTGAACGACGTGTAGGTGACTTCGTCTAAACCGGCCAATCGCGCGGCGAGTAATCCATCGAGACCCGCGATTGCCCCTGAGGGCAACAACGCGCGTCCGCCGCCTTGTTCAGCGTCGAGCAACTCGGCGCGAACATCATCATCGGCCAATGCGCCGATCGACGACACGATCACATCGATGCCGGCATTCAGCAGTGGCGCGACGAATTCCTTCACCGCTGAATGGCCTGCGCACTCCAGAACCACCTGCGGACGCGCGGCAAGCAACGCCCGCACGTCGTGAACGGCGCGGGGAGCCTCGCGACCAGGGCGCACCAGGACCGCGACCAGGGACGAACTTTCGCCGAGCTTGGTCAACGCGGACATAACCTCGCGCCCGATGGCGCCGAAGCCGATCATGCCGAGCCGAGCATTTATGTTCATTACGGGGCGAGTCATAGGCTCTGGAGGCGGTCCCAGGGGGATCACTGCAGAAGTTGATAATATTGTATGACCATATTACTTTGTTGGCACCCTGAATTCCGGATCGGCGCCATGGCCAGCCAAGAGCGTGTTCCCGTAGCCATCATCGGCTCCGGCAATATCGGCACGGACTTGATGATCAAGATCCTCCGCACCAGCCGGACGCTGGTGCTGAAGGCTATGGTCGGCGTGGACGCGCAGTCCGAGGGGCTCGCTCGCGCGCAACGACTTGGCGTGGCCACGACGGCGGAAGGTATCAACGGCTTGCTCGCGATGCCCGAATTCCAGGAGGGGCGACTGGTGTTCGATGCCACGTCGGCGGCGGCTCACAAACATCACGACTCGGTGTTGCGAGCCCACGGCAAGATCTCTATCGATCTGACGCCCGCCGCGGTCGGTCCGTTCGTAATTCCGCCGGTCAACGGCGAACAACATCTCGGCGCAGCCAATCTGAACATGGTCACCTGCGGCGGCCAGGCGACGATTCCGATCGTCGCTGCTATCGGCAAGGTCGCGCCGGTGTTATATGCAGAGATCGTAGCGTCCATCGCCAGCCGCTCGGCGGGGCCGGGGACGCGAGCAAACATCGACGAGTTCACTGAGACCACGGCACGAGCCATTGAACAGGTAGGCGGGGCTCGGCACGGTAAGGCCATTATCGTGCTGAACCCCGCTGAACCTCCCCTGGTCATGCGCGATACCGTCTACTGCCTCACCGGCAGCGCCGACGAAAGCGCCATCGAGGCCTCGGTACAAGCGATGGTCCGCGAGGTACAAACGTACGTACCGGGCTATCGTTTGAAACAACGCGTGCAGTTCGAGCGCTTGGGTCCCGGAATCAAACTGCCGTTTCCGGATGCGAACCGCGATTTCACCGGACTCAAAGTCAGTGTGTTTCTCGAAGTCGAAGGCGCAGCTCATTATCTGCCCGCCTATGCAGGCAATCTCGACATCATGACTTCCGCCGCGCTACGAACCGCCGAACGCGTGGCTCTGAATCTCCGCAAGGAGATCGCCGCATGAATCCGTCCGGCAAGCTTTATATCCAAGATGTGACGTTGCGCGATGGCATGCATGCCATTCGCCATCAGTACAGCGTCGAGCACGTGAAGGCGATTGCGAAGGCGCTCGACGAAGCTCACGTCGATGCGATCGAAGTCGCGCACGGCGACGGCCTCGCCGGTTCATCGTTCAACTACGGCTTCGGCGCGCACACCGATTGGGAATGGATCGAAGCCGTCGCCAGCGTGATCAAACACGCCAAGCTCACGACGCTGCTATTACCGGGCATCGGTACCGTGCACGACCTGCGGCATGCTTTCGATCTCGGCGTAAGATCGGTGCGCATCGCCACTCATTGCACTGAAGCCGATGTTTCTCAACAGCACATCGAGTTCGCGCGCAATCTCGGCATGGACGTGGCCGGCTTTTTGATGATGAGTCACATGATTCCGCCGGAACAGCTCGCCGCGCAGGCGAAGTTGATGGAATCGTATGGAGCTCATTGCGTGTACGTCACCGACTCGGGTGGCGCGATGACGATGGACGACACCGCCGCCCGTTTCCAAGCCTACGATCGAGTGTTGAAGCCGGAGACCGAACGCGGCATTCACGCTCATCACAACTTGAGCCTGGGAGTGGCAAACTCCATTCTCGCCGTGAAGAACGGCGCCATTCGCGTCGATGCGAGCCTGGCCGGCATGGGCGCCGGCGCAGGCAACGCGCCGCTGGAAGTTTTCATCGCGGCGGCCGACGTTTACGGATGGCAGCACGGCTGCGATTTGTTCAAGCTGATGGACGCGGCGGAGGATCTGGTCCGGCCGCTGCAGGATCGACCGGTGCGTGTCGATCGCGAAACGCTGACGTTGGGCTACGCGGGTGTGTATTCGTCTTTCCTGCGTCACGCCGAGAAAGCCGCCGCCACCTACGGCCTCGACACGCGAGCCATCCTGGTTGAGCTTGGCCGGCGCCGCATGGTCGGCGGCCAAGAGGACATGATCACCGACGTCGCGCTCGATCTGGCGCGGGCACGGGACGCCCAAGCCGATCAGCGCAGCAAACAAACTGCATAGTCCGGAAAAAGTCACGCCTTTGCCGGACGTCTCGAAAGAGCCTCGGCCGCTTTCGAGCAAACAATCTGGGAGTTATTGAGTTATATGGCTGCCAATCCGAAGCCCGCAATGCCTCCGAGCCAGGACTATCAAACTCTCCGTGCGGACCGCTTGACGCCGACCATCGGCGCCATCATTTCCGGTGTCGATCTGACGAAGCCGCTGAGCGCGGCCCAGCTCGACGATGTGAATCGCGCGCTCGCAGATCATCAAGTGATTTTCTTCCGCGATCAGCACCTCGATCCGCCGTCGCTCAAGCGCGTGGGTCAATATTTCGGCGAGTTGCAGATCCATGCTTTGCAGGGCCTGCCGGATCATCCGGAAGTGCGCAAGCTGCAGGCCGATGCGAATTCCAAACATGTCGCGGGCGAGGAGTGGCACACAGATATGTCGTGCGCGACGATTCCGCCGATGGGCAGCATTCTGTATTTGCACACGCTGCCGACGATGGGCGGCGACACGGTGTTCGCCAGCATGTATGCGGCGTACGATGCGCTGTCGGATCGCATGAAGGCGTATCTCGAAGGACTGACCGCAACCCATGACGGCAAGCTTGCGTTCGGTCGTTTCAATCCAGACGGCAAGTTTCCGGTCGCCGTGCATCCGGTGATTCGCACGCATCCGGTCACGGGCCGCAAAGTTTTGTTCGTGAATAAAGGCTTCACCGCGCGCATCAACGAAGTGCCGCCGGCTGAGAGCGACGCGATGCTGCAGTTCCTGTTTCATCATTGTGAGAACGCGTACTTCCAAGTGCGCTTCCGTTGGGAGCCGCACTCGGTCGCGTTCTGGGACAACCGTTGCACGCAGCACCTGGCGATTTGGGATTACTACCCGCAGCTGCGCTCGGGCTTCCGCGTGCAGATCGCGGATAAAGGCGGGCCGAAAGAGTCGGCCTGAGCGCTCACCGTTTTCTTGAGGTTACGCCCCGGCTCGCAATGAGCTGGGGCGTTTTTTTACGGGTATAGGACGTACCCGCGCCGCCGCAAGCGGCGAGCGAGAGGCAAAAGTCGCGCCTTTTGCCGACTCGCACGAGGGTCGTGGCAGGATGCCCGATCCTGAATTTTTAACGATCAGGTGACGGAGATGGGACCGCCGCGGCGACGCTCGCCGTACGGGCGCAGCATCAGCACGAGCACGATAGCCAGCAAACAAAGCGGCACACCTATAGCCAGAATCGATTTATATGAGCCGGTGAGGTCGTAGACGGCGCCGAACGCCAGCGGGCTCAAGCTCATCGCCACCATCACCGCCGAGAACATCGCGCCAAAGATCTGCGCGAAATTTTTCAGACCG
>Ga0247784_1000167_pt1 | contig 20757 bp, 22 predicted proteins | sample UWRJL169409R5_FD_179909 | JGI IMG/M metagenome (GOLD analysis project Ga0247784, IMG submission 179909) | Plant litter microbial communities from Arlington Agricultural Research Station in Wisconsin, United States - UWRJ-L169-409R-5 | ecosystem: Environmental > Terrestrial > Plant litter >...
ATGCTTCACCCCAGCAAATCATGCTCGGGGGCTTCTGTGAGTTACACCAATCATCAGTTCCGTCTGGCAGCTCGACCGGTCGGCCTGGTCAAGCGCGCCGACTTCAATTACGTCACCGAGCCCGCGCGCTCGCCTGGCGAAAATGAGCTGTTGGTGAAAACGCTGTACCTGTCGCTCGATCCCGCCATGCGCGGTTGGATGAACGAGGGCAAGTCATACGTTCCGCCGGTGCAGATCGGCGAAGTCATGCGTGCCGGCGGCGTCGGCAAGGTGGTCGAGTCCAATCATCCCAAGTTCAAGGCCGGCGATTACATCTACGGCACGTTGGGTATTCAGGAGTACGCCACCCTCGACGGCAAAGGCTCGACCAAAGTTGATCCGTCGCTCGCGCCGTTGCCTGTTTATCTCGGCGCGCTGGGCATGCCGGGCATGACTGCATATTTCGGCCTCCTCGACATCGGCAAGCCACAGCCCGGCGACACCGTCGTTATCTCAGGCGCCGCCGGTGCTGTCGGTACAGTTGTCGGACAGATCGCGAAGCTCAAAGGCTGTCGCGTCGTCGGCCTCGCGGGCGGCAAACAGAAATGCGACTACCTCGTCCAGGAGCTCGGCTTCGACGCCGCGATCGATTACAAATCCGAGGACGTGAAGCAGGCGCTGCGCCAGCATTGCCCGACCGGTGTGAATGTTTATTTCGACAACGTCGGTGGCGAGATACTCGACATCGTGCTCACGCAACTCGCACGCAAGGCCCGCATCATCATCTGCGGCGCGATCTCACAGTACAACAATACGACGCCAGTGAAGGGCCCGTCGAACTATCTGTCGCTGCTCGTGAATCGAGCCAGCATGACGGGCATGGTGGTGTTCGACTACGCCGACCGTTATGCCGACGCCGGGCGCGAGCTCGCGGGTTGGATCAAGGGCGGACAGCTCAAGACGCGCGAAGACATCGTCGAAGGCATCGAGACGTTCCCCGACACGTTGTTGAAGCTGTTCAGCGGCGAGAACTTCGGCAAGCTGGTCCTCAAGGTCGCAAACGATTAAACACCGGCTCTAGCTAGCAACACCGCCGATATTCCCTGCGCGGCGCGATTCGCGTCGTTGTTGCGATAGGAATGGGCGACGTTGCCTGGGAACGCGAGCACGTCGCCGGCTTCCAGATCGAAGCGATCGCCGGCGACGAAGATCGTGACATTGCCGGACAGGCACGTGAAAAATTCTCGCGTGCCGGGCAAATGCGGCGAGCCGCGCATCGATGCGCCCGGTGCAAAATCCATCACATTGAGCACTTCTTCGGGCACGCGCTCGGGAATCAACGAGCGGATCGTGATGCCTCTGCCTGCGCTCTGTGAGCCGAGTTCCTCGCGCGTCCATTTGCGAACCTTGGCGCGAGGTGAGGCGAGCAGTTCATCGAGTGGCACGTCGAGCGCGTTCGCCACTTTCACCAACACCGTCAGCGATGGATTGCCCGTGCTGGATTCCAGGTTGGCGATCGTGGAGCGCGGCACGCTCGCGCTCTTCGCGAGCGCATCTTGAGTGAGGTTGCGCACCTGGCGAAAGGCAACCAGGTTGCGAGCGAGGTGCTCAGCGACCAGTTCTGGTTTATCCATATTTTTTGATACTCGTGATCGGGCATCCTGCCACGACACTCGTGCAAGCGGCAAAAGACGCGACTTTTGCCACTTGCTCGCCGCCTGCGGCGGCGGGGTACATCCCTGTACCCGGTCATGTTTGATTGTCCACGCGCGCGACCTTTTGCCAATACGTTGGACACTGCGCTTGGGTCGTCGCGGCCGATCCCTATGATGCTGTCATCGCAGGAGATCGTATGCAAACTCAACCATTGCACGGCGTGCGAGTCGCAATCACCGGCGGCACATCCGGTTTGGGACTCGCGCTAGTTAAAGAACTCAAGCAACGTGGCGCTCAGGTTGCTTTCGTTGCTCGCACCGAAGCTCGCGTCGCAAGCGTAGCGGCGGAAGAAAGCGTAACCGGCATCGTCGGCGACGTCGCCAACAAGCACGATATTCATCGCATTGCGCTGCAAGTCATCGGCTTGCTCGGGGGCTTGGATGTATTGATCAACAACGCATCCGATCTCGGTCCTGTGCCGCTGGCGATGCTCGGCGATACACAGTGCGAAGATTTCGAGCGAGCATTGATCACGAATGTGCTCGGCCCGTTTCGATTGACCAAAGCACTGCTCGGCTCACTTGCAGCTTCGGCGCGCGAGGGCAGGGGAGCGTTGGTGATGAATATCTCCAGCGACGCCGCCGTGAATGCGTATCCAGGCTGGGGTGCATACGGCGCGAGCAAGGCGGCACTCGCGCACATGACACGTGTGTGGGACGAGGAATTATCGACGCAAGGCGTCCGCTTCATCGCTCTCGATCCTGGCGACATGGATACACCGATGCACGCAGCAGCGCTGCCCGATGCGGATCCGGCAAAGCTCAAGCAACCCGCTGTTGCTGCTCGTGAGCTCATCCAAACAATCGAAGATCTGTTACCGGCGCAGTCGGCGCTGAGGCACGCGTCATGATTGCAGCGGATCAGCCAACTCAACGACCGTCGACAGCACGTTTGCTACATGTCGATGAGCATGGCAACGTGCGTCACCTGCCGCGCTCAAAATTCGTCGACTTGCTCCGCGCCGGCGATGTCGTGATCGCCAATGATGCAGCTACGCTGCCTGCGAGCTTGCAAGGCACGCATGTTCCCACGGGCCGCGTGGTCGAAGTGAGATTGGCGGGCAAACCTTCGCTTGCCGCACGAGATGCTCATCGATTCATCGCTGTGGTGTTCGGGGCGGGCGATCATCACACGCGTACAGAAGACCGGCCCTTGCCGCCAAGGCTCAATCCTGGCGATGAACTACAACTCGGCCAGCTGCAAGCGCGAATAGAGCAGGTGCTCGATCACCCTCGATTGATACAACTGCACTTCGACGCCACGCCAGAAAAGCTCTGGCGCGGTCTCGCGTCGCATGGGCGTCCGATCCAATACGCGCACATGAGCGAGCCGCTGGCACTCTGGGATGTTTGGACCGCGATTGCCGGCTCGCCGGTGGCGTACGAGCCGCCGTCCGCCGGCTTCGTGCTCGATTGGCAAATGCTCGCCGCGTTCGAACAACGTGGCGTCGAGTTCGCGACGCTGACGCATGCGGCGGGAATTTCCTCGACCGGCGATCCGGATCTCGATCGCAAGTTGCCACTCGACGAGCCCTATGGCATCCCCGTCGCCACCGAAGAAGCCATCGCCGCGGCTTTGTGCGAAGGCCGGCGAATCATCGCCATCGGTACGACGGTCGTGCGGGCGTTGGAAGACAGCGCGGCGACTTTCGGCTCCGTCGCGGCCGGGTCCGGGATGGCGCGACTTCGCCTCGGCTCGCAAACGCGACTGCGCGTTGTGGACGCAATTCTGTCGGGGACCCACGAGCCCGGCACCAGTCACTACGACTTGCTGCACGCATTCGCTGACAAAGAGGCGCTTACGCGCGCAGACGACGCCTTGAACGGCGCCGGTTATCGCACCCACGAATTCGGCGATTCCGTGTTAATTGAACGCGATAGCCGTCGCTATTCGCGCGCTGCCCGACCGCCGGTCGAGGCAGAAGTTTTTGCCAAAATGCAAGGACTGGTCGAGCGGCCCACGCCACGTATACTCCGCCGTTTTGCGCCGGCGTCCGCCCATGTGGTTCAAGAATCTCATCGTCTATCGCCTGCCCGACGATTGGTCTGTCTCGGCTCGTGAGCTGGAAGACAAGCTGACGGCGCGGCAGCTGATGCCTTGCGGCAGCTTCGACATGCAGAGCAAGGGCTGGGTGTTCGCCAGCGACCTGGAACGTTACGTTCACACCATCAACGGCCAGCACCTGATGGCGCTCGGCGTCGATCAGAAGTTGCTGCCGGGCTCGATCATCCGCCAGGTGGCGACCGAGCGCGCCAAGGAGATGGCGAAAGAACAGGGCTATCCAGTGGGCCGTCGCCAGATGCGCGAACTGAAGATGCGCGTGACCGAAGAACTGCGTGGTCGCGCTCTGACGCGCAAGCGCGTGACGCATGCGTGGATCGATCCGATCAACCACTGGCTGGTCGTCAATGCGTCCAGCGAAGGCAAAGCCGAAGAGCTGGTGGAAACATTGCGCGACACGATCGGCGGCAGCTTGCAGGTCACGCTGCTCGAAACCGAGCGCTCGGCGTCGGCGACGCTGACGTCATGGTTGATGCTCGGCGACGCGCCGCTCACATTCACCATCGACGACGACTGCGAGCTGCAGGCGGCCGATGCCAGCAAACCGACGATCCGTTACGTGCGTCATCCGTTGGACGGCAAAGAGATCCGCAACCAGATCCAGGGCGGCATGTACGCCACCCGCCTCGGCCTCACCTGGAAGGATCGCATTTCGTTCGTGCTGAACGAAAAGCTGCACGTGAAGAAGCTGGAGTTCCTGCTGATCGAAAAGGACAAGGCGGAAGAAGGCTCCACCACCAGCCCCGCCGAGCAGTTCGACATCGACATGACGCTCATGACCGGCGAGCTCAACGCGCTGCTGCAGGATCTCTCGACCGTGCTCGGCAACGAGCAGGCCCCTCAAGCTGCCGCGGCTTGAGACAGCGGCTTCTGACTAGTCATTAGTCACTAGTCAGTAGTCACTTCAAATCAGGGCGTCAGCGGCTGGCCGGCCCAGCGCAGGATGGCTTTGGAAACATCCTGTTCGCGTTTCGATTCGGCCATCAGCTTGAGCATCTGATTGGAGAATTTTTCCTTCTCCACCTGCGCGGCGACGATCGAGCCCGAGGTCTGGTTCTGGTGGCTCAGCGTGTTGATCTTGCCGAGGATCTGCATATACACGGCCGAATTCGGCACCGCCATTCGCTGCGCGATTCCCAAGCCGAAGCCTTCCGCCAGCGTCGTATCGCTCTTCTGCAAAATCTGCGCGATGCGATCACACCGCACGCGGCGGCCCGGCTCGCGCACTTGCTGCGCGTCGCAGGCGTTGGATAACGGAATGAACGCCTGTGTTGTCATTCGCGACAAATAACCGATCGTCGAATTGAGTGCGTTGGTGAGCGGCGTCGGCGCCGGTTGCGGGACGTTGGTTGCGACCGGCGAGCGACTGACAGGCGGCGTGAGTCGCGCGATCAGCGTCGTCCAATAAACATTGAAGTGCGACGCCTTGGTCATCACTTCGAGGATCTGATCTTCGGTCCGCGCGTCTCGGCGGGCCTGGGCGCGAGCGAGTGCGCCGAGCCATACGGCGCCGCTGCCCGGATCGAGCTTGCGAAGTTGAGCTTCGACCGATTCAGGCTCGCAGCCCGGTACTTCCTGGCAGATGCGAACCTGCAGCCACATCAGCTCCGGGCGCTCGGGCTCGCTTTTCACCGCGCGCTGGATTTGTGCCAGAGCTTGCGAAGATCGAACATCGGTGCCCCAGCCCATAAGCGCACTGGCGGCGAGCTCGTCGGCATTGCCCGATCCTGCACGACCCGCAGGGGGTGTGGATTTTTGGGACGGCGTGCCGGCGCATGCGGCCAACAGAACCGCAGCCAACGGCCACCAGCGATTACGGCGCTTCATCCGGCGGATTTTAACAACATCCGTCCGCTCACCGGCACCGATCCGCCGTTCACCGGTAGTGGCTGGAACGGCCGTCATGCAGTCTTTACTTTCGGCATCCATGGTCGTCAATCCGTCACTGCGTCGTCGGCGAGCCCGGTTCCGGGCGCTTTACCCCGGCAGTGACTGTTGGAGTGGTTCGATGAAAGATTCACCTGCCTACCATCGACCGCGGCGCTCGCGGTTAGTGCTGGGCGTATTTCTGCTATTACTGGGCGCATTGTTGCTGGCTGTGAACCTTGGCTACGGCCTGCCGGTCGGCTGGTGGGAATACCTACCCATGTTGTTGATCGGGTTCGGCCTGTGGGGCCTGGTGCTGCCGAACCGGCATGTCGACCGGGTCGGCGGCGTATGGATGATCGCAACCGGCGTGTACTTCCTGTCCGGGATTTTCAATTGGTGGGGTCTGGGTTGGGGCGGCGCCTGGCCGATCTTCGTGATCGCGGCCGGCCTGGGATTCATCCTGCATCGGCACGACGAGCGCCGCGACGGCGGTTGTTTCGATAAGCGGGAGAGCGTGTCGGGCAACGAGCCGGGGAACGGTGAGTCATGACGCCTGATCCGCACGGCGACCGGGATCCCCGGCATAGCTGGCCGCTGCCCAATGGCGGCGAGCACAAGCATCGCGAACTGTTTTCCACCCGGCTGGTGGTCGGCATCCTGATCATGTTGCTCGGGGGCACCTTGCTCGCCGACAACCTGGGCTGGATCGAAGCGCGACATGTGTTGCGCGCCCTGTGGCCGCTGGTGCTGGTGGTCATCGGCGTTGCGATGGTTCGTCGTCCGCAGCATCGACGCAGCCGAGAATCGGGCTGGGTGATGATCACGATCGGCACCTGGATCTTTCTGGCCAAGATCGGTTGGGTGCATATCAACCTCGGTCAATTGTTGTTGCCTGGCATCTTTCTATTCGTCGGCGGCGTGCTGGTGTTTCGTTCGCTGCGAGGCGACGACGTGGTTCCAAAATCCACATCGAGCGACACACCCAACGAGAGCGCGCCGGCGGCGGATCATGCGGAGTTCGTACGTTCGTTTGCTATGCTTTCGGGAGTCGAGCTGCGACCGGTCTCGCGGCCGTTTCGCGGCGCCGATCTGAGTGCCGTCATGGGCGGCATCAAGTTGGATCTGGGCAGCGCGCGCATGGAAGGCGACGTTGCCGTCATCGAAGTGTTTGCTTTCTGGGGCGGCGTGGAAATCTACGTGCCGCCGGATTGGACCGTGACCAGCGAAGTCACGACGTTACTGGCCGGCTTCATCGACAAGCGGCGTCCCACCAGCGTCATCGCGACCAAAACCCTGGTCATCAGAGGCATGATCGTGATGAGCGGCGTGGAAATAAAGAACTAATGCACCCGATCTTTCTACACCGCGGCCGGTTGCTCCTGTACCTCGCCGTATGGGTGGTGTTCGGCTTGCTGCTGGCTGTCGTATTTGTATTCGGTGGCAAGGCGCCGGTCGCGTGGTCGCTGGAATTCGCGGTGCCGATTGCCGTCGCGCTGGGATTGCAGTCGCTGTCGTTTTGGTACGTCGTACAGCAGATGCCGCCGGGAGATACGCCGGTGGGGCGGATGGCGGCGATCTGGACCATCGCCGGCCTGGTCTCGCTGCTGGTGTGGATCGCGCTCGCGTACGGTTGGGCGAAGTGGTTGTTGCCCGAGGAGCAACAATACAGCGATCACGCGGTGGGCATGTTGCCGTTGTTGATATTCGCCGGCGCTATCGGAATTTCACTCGCAGTGTTGGGTCATTATCTGGTCGGTGCTTTTCAACGCTCGCGTAACGCCGAGCGGCGCGCGTTGGAGTTGCAGGTCCTGGCGCGCGAGGCAGAGTTGAAATCGTTACGTGCGCAGCTCGACCCGCATTTCCTGTTCAACAGCTTGAACTCGGTGGCGGCATTGATCGGCAACGACACAGTGGCCGCACGCCAGATGTGCTTTCTGATGGCCAACTTTTTTCGTAAGAGCCTGACGTTGGCGCGACAGCAGGCGATTCCGCTGGCGGAGGAAGTGTCGCTCGCGGAAACGTTTCTGGCGATCGAGAAGGTGCGCTTCGGGGACCGTTTGCGCACCAGCTTCGACATCGCCGACGATGTGAAGGACGTGTCGGTGCCGCCGCTGATGTTGCAGCCGTTGGTGGAAAACGCGGTTCATCACGGCGTCGCGCATCTGCTCGAAGGCGGCGAAGTCTGCGTGCAGGCACGACGGCGCGAAAGCTTTCTCGAACTGGTGGTCGCCAATCCGTGCGATCCCGATCGGCCGCCTTCGCGCAGCACCGGTGTCGGGCTGGTCAACGTGCGTTCGCGCGTAGAAACATTGTGCGGCCATCGCGCCAGCGTCGATGTGGATGCGAGCGACACCGCGTTCCGCGTCTCGATCCTGCTGCCGGCCGTCAGTAGCCAAACCGCAAAGTCTTGAGGGGAATGCCGTGCGTGTGCTGATCGTGGACGATGAAACCCTGGCCCGCTCCATCCTCTCAGAACATTTGCAGCAGCTGCCCGCCGTGGAAATCGTCGGCCAGGCGGCGAACGGGTTCGAAGCGGTCAAGCTCGCCGAAGAATTGATTCCCGACCTGATGTTTCTGGACATCCAGATGCCGAAGCTGTCGGGCTTCGAAGTACTGGAGTTGCTGGGCGAGCGCGCGCCGGCGGTGATCTTCACCACAGCCTTCGACGAATATGCCTTGCGCGCTTTCGAAGTTCATGCGGTCGACTACTTGTTGAAGCCGGTAGAGCCCCCACGTCTGGCAGCAGCGGTGGAGCGAGCGGCCGAGCGTCTGCGTAATCGCACGCCTGCGCCGTCGGCGGAACAATTGTCTGCCGCGGCCCGCCCGCCGGGGCGCACGCTGGAGAGAATTCTGATTCGTCACGAAGGTCGGGTTCATGTGTTGCCGCTGGAGCGCATCGACTACATCGAGGCGCAGGACGACTACCTGTCGTTCGCGGCCGGCGGCAAACATCTGCGCAAGCAGCAGACCATGAGCGAGCTGGAAACTCAGCTCGACGCCACGCGTTTTGTGCGTATCCATCGTTCGTTCATTCTGAACGTGGAACGCCTGGCGCGGATCGATCTTTACGGCAAGGACAGCTGGCTCGCCATCCTCGCGGACGGCACCAAGCTGCCCATGTCGCGCACCGGACACACCAAGCTGAAAGAGTTGATTGGGTAAACCACGCGCTGAAGGAGTCGTTGCCATGGTCGACATGAATTCCACCCCGCCGCCCCGTTCAGAAGAATTTCAGTTCAGCGGCGATACGCTGATTGCGAAGATCAAGGAGATCATCCGCGCCGGTAATGTCCGTCGCGTCATCATCAAGAACGAGGAGGGACGTGTGCTGATCGACGTTCCGCTGACGCTCGGCGTCGTGGGCACTCTGCTCGCGCCGCAGCTCGCAGCCATCGGTGCGATCGCCGCGCTGGTGCTGAAGGGCTCGATCGTCATCGAGAAGGAAGTCGAGCCGGCCACACCCGCCGCCACGACCACCTTGGTGTGATGGCCAGCCGATTCCAGGTCGTTGTTTCCATCGCCTTGATGTTGGCGCCGCTGCGGCTGGTCGCGGAACCGGAGCAGCGCTTGGAACAATATCTGGATCGCGTCGCTGCCACGTTGCCGGAGCACGCCTCCAAAACGTTGGCTCGGATCGACGGCACGCCGCGGCGGTTGCTCGCCGCGCGTTCGTATCTGCGAGCGGGCGAGGATTTGCGTTCTCGCTGGAGCTGGACGGCCGAAGAGATCAGAGCGCACGCTCAATCCGCGGAGTATCGCGCTCTGATCGACGAAACCGAGGCAGTGCGTCGTCGCTTCGAGACGCAAAATCCCGGCTACACGTTGTACGCCAACACCGAGGCGCGCAGCCTGGAGCTGCAAATATCGCGGTTCAACAGCAACAGGTCCGTCGGACGCGCCGCGGGTCAGCTGCATAAATCGGCGTTGGCCGAAGTGATCCGGTCTGAATACGAGTCGCCGGTCGACGCGAAATCGTTGGAGCGGTTCGAGAAATTTCTGGTCGGCTGGCGTCCGCCGACAGCCGCGGCGCTGGCGGCGCCGGGAATCTCACGTCACGGCCAGCTGCGGGCCATCGATTTTCAAATCATGAAAAACGGTGCCATCGTGGCGCCCACCGAAACGGCTACGGTCAAAGGCAATTGGGATACGCCCGGCTGGACCGAAAAATTACAGGTTGCCATGTCGGGCAGCCGATTTCGCGGACCGCTGCGCGCCCCGTACGAGCCGTGGCATTACGAATACGACGCTGATTGATACGCGGGATCGGGCATCCCGCCACGTCCCGCGTGCGAGCAGGTCAAAAGGCGCAACTTTGGCCCGCTCGCCGCCGCCTGCCGCGGCGGGGATACATCCTGTATTCCAAGGTGGCAAAAGTGATATTGGTTGGAGTTTCTGTCATGAAAACATCAATCTCCTTGTACGCATTATTCGCCGGCGCCACGTTGCTAGCCGGTTGCGCCGGCATGCAACCGCGTTCGCCGGTGCGCGTGGACATGGCCGAAAGCGGCCTGCCCAGTTGCCAGTCGTTCGCGTGGAATCCCACGCCTCAGCAGCCGGCGTCGTTCACCGAGCAAAGAGTGCAACGCGAAGTCATGGCCAAACTCAAGGAGAAGGGCTACAGCGAGTCCAAGGACAAGGCCAACTGCAAGATCACGTATGTGCTCGAAGTGCACGAGGTGCCGCGAAGCAAGCCTAGCGTCGGTGTGGGCGCGGGTGGCGGATCGGGCGGCATCGGTGGCGGCATCGGCGTGAGCCTGCCGATCGGCAAAAGGAACCAACAGTCGGGCACGTTCACCATCGACGTGATCGACGCAGCCAAGAATGCACAGGTGTGGAGCGGATCCATCGATGCGAGCTTCGCCAAGGCCGAGCTGAACGACGACGAAGCGCGCGAGGTGGTCGCGAAAGTTCTGGAGCGCTTCCCCGACCGCAAGTGAGCACATAAACTTCCCTAGCGCACTTCGAGCGCCGCAGCGGAATCGCGGCGCTCTACATAATGGGGAGTTGACATGGACAGTTTGTTTGTACGCACCGGCCCGCTCATGGAATTGAACAGTTACCCCGTGTGGCTGCGGGATATCGTTCATCGCTGCTCGGCTGCACGCCACGAAGTCGTCAATCACACGTTGATTCGCGGCATGCGCGACGGCACCTTGCCGCCTGCCGCGATGTGGCGCTTTCTCACCGGCCTGTGGCCAGTGATCGAGCAGTTCCCTCAGTACATGGCGATGAACCTGCTCAAGGTGCAATACCACGAGGGTCCGGGCCACACCATGGCTCGCACCTACCTGATCAGAAACATTCGCGTCGAGCAGAATCACGTCGAGTATTGGCTCGACTGGGCGCACGGCCACGGCGTCGGGCGCGAAGAGTTGTTTCACGCGACGCGCTCCGGTGCGATGGACGCGCTGAGTCACTGGTGCTGGCGTACCTGCCACGTCGATCCGTTGCCTATCGCGATGGCTGCGACCAACTATGCAATCGAAGGCGCGACCGGCGAGTGGGCGACGGCGGTGTGTGAGTCGTCGGAATATTCGAACCAGTTCCCGCCGGACGTGCGCAACCAAGCCATGAAGTGGCTGCGAGTTCACGCGCAATACGACGACACGCATCCCTGGGAAGCGTTGGAAATCATCGCGACTCTGGTCGGGCCGAACGCGACCGCAAGACAGATCGCGGCGATGACGGCCGCGATCTTGAAGAGCTACGAATATATGGTGATGGCGTTCAACGATTGCCTGATGATCGCCGGCGGCGAGGAGCTTCCCGCTAGAGACTTGGCGTCTTCGTGGACACGTGTGTCTTCTCGTATAGTTCCTGGCACGTAACGCAGCGCTCCGCGGTCGGCTCGGCTTCCAGCCGAGCGGTCGGGATAGGTTGCGCACAATCGATACACTCGCCGTACGTTCCCGCGGAGATGCGTTGTAGCGCCGAGTCGATCATGCGCAACTCGCCGACGTCGCGATCCATCTCCGCCAGGTTGGTGTCGATGATCAGATCGGCAAACGAATCGTCCTCACTGTCGCGGGCACGGTCCGCAATGTTCGCTGGCGTCTCCTGCATCGCGCGTTCCCGAGCCCGCTGTACTTCGTCGCGCAACTGCGTCGCCCGATCCCGTAGCCGATTTTTGAAGTCCAGCGCTCGCTGTTGATCAATCATGGTCACTCCAGCTCTGGTCGCGAATGTTCAACAATGGATACGTAACCCGCCGCTGCGCGGCGGGTTCCGCGGTACTCGATTTCAGGTGTCGTTACTCCTTATTTTTCCGCTTGATTTGCATTGCCGATGCGGCCATGCGGCCGAAGCGGCGGTCGCGTTCACGGCGGGCTGCATTGCTCATGTTGGCGAGCGCAGCTTCGCGTTGAAGCTTGCGATAACTAGATAGTCGCCGCGGATCGAGTTGCCCGGCCGCGATTGCGGCAAGAACGGCACAGCCGGTTTCGGATTCGTGGCGACAATCGCGAAAGTGACATTGCGTCGCCAATGCCTCGATGTTGTCGAACACCGCGCGTAGGCCGTTGTCGACGGCACCGACTTTCAGCTCCCGCATGCCCGGCGTATCGATCACCCACGCGCCGCTCGCGAGAGCGAACATTTCGCGAGCCGTCGTCGTGTGACGGCCTCGACCGTCGTCCTCGCGAACGCCTCCTGTCGCTTGCGATGCGTTGCCGATGAGCGTGTTGACTAAGGTCGACTTGCCGACGCCGGACGAGCCGACGAATGCGACCGTCTGTCCTGGCTGTATCCACGGATCGATCGATGTTGCCGCGGCGGGCTCCGTGCCGTTCACCGCGACAACTTGCAACGCGTTCGCCAGCGAGCGCGCTTGATCGATCAAATCGTCGACGTCATCGCACAGGTCGGCTTTCGTCAACACGATCACCGGTTCGACCTGCGCTTCGTAGGCGACGGCGAGATAACGTTCCAATCGGGACCGATTGAAATCGTGATATCGCTCGGCACGCCCATGTGCCTCGCCCTGCGGGCAGCCTGAAGGCTGCACAAAACGGCTGTCCTGCCGTTTTGTGCACGAGGTCACGACAAACAGCGTGTCGAGATTGGCGGCGATGGCTTGCAGCCGATGTTCGCTTCCAGCCGCGACGCGTGTGATTGTGCCGTACGCCGCGAGGATTCGATGCACGCGCGGTGCTTCGTTTTCGATGAGCATCCAATCGCCGACTGTGACGGGCCGGTCGAGTTGTTCGATCACACGAGGAGGAATGGTCACGCTGTGCGAGCCGCGCTCGGACAGAACGATCAGGCCGCTTCGATGTACGCTAGTAACCCGTGCGGGGTGGGCGGACTCGAAATCTTCCAGAGACAGTTGCTGAGAATGAAACGGACGCCAGCCGAGCTGGAGCAGGGAATGAGTGGACATGCGTAAAACCCCGAATCAAAAGCGACACTACGTCTGCTCCGCGAAGCGGAACAGGCGCACGGCACCGGGGTGAACGCGTTTAAATCAGGTCAGCGGGACGCGCCGACGAGGAGCATCAACCCGGCGGAGATCGCGATTGGGGCAGTCATAGTTCTCTCGGACCTCTTTGGCTAAGGGTTGACGGGGCGCGAAGAATAGCAAAAAACCGCGCCCGGGGAGATGGCTCGCCCGGGCGCAGTGAGTGAAATCTCAGTCGTGATCTTTAGCGCGGAACTGGTCGTGACAGTTCTTGCACGACTTGCCGACCTCGCCGAACGCCGTTTTGATCGCGGCCACATCGCCAGCATTGGCCGCTGCGTTGAGCTTCGGCGCTGCTTCGCTAAACATCTTGATCGCTGCTTTGAACTCATTGGGCTTGGCCCAAATGTCCGCCATCGCCTGCGTCTTGCCCGCCTCCGGGCCGGTACCAGCCGGGAACCATTTCTCCTGATTCACCGACGCGTCGTTGACTTTCTTGGCCGCGGTCTTGATCGCCGCCAGGTCCGGGGTGCTGGAGCGCGTCTGATCGCGCACTACTTTGAACGCGTCGCCGAGCTCTTCGTAATGTTCGTGCCGAGCGTGTTGCAGTTCCTTGACCGAGGGTTCGGCGGTCAGCACGACGGCTGGAAGCATCGACGCCGCGACAACGGCGGAACACAGAAGGCGATTCAGGGTCATCGTTGCACCTGGCATAAGCTGGGGTTGAGTCGCCAAGCTTAACTACAACACCTGACAAGAGGCTGACTTTCACCGACCCGACCTTTGCAGACGTTTCTTGACCGGTTTGTTACATGAGTTGGGTATTGCCGCCGATGCCGTGGGCTAAGCTAGTCGCCTCGCATCAGGAGCTGGAATGAACCGATTACGTAATGTGTTGCGACTGGCAACGGTCATGGTCGTGGCGACGCTGGCAGCGGCGTGCGCTTCGACACCATCGCAGCCCAAGCAACCGAAGGGGCCGGATCTGTCCGGCGAATGGGTGCTCACGACCGAGAGTCAGATGGGCGCGCAGGACGCGAAGATGATCGTGCGTCAAACCGGCAGCGCGTTGGCCGGCACCATCACCGGTCGAGCCGGCAGCGTCGATTACACCGGCTCGGTGAAAGGTGCCTCGGTCGCGTTCGACTTCACCATCAGCGTTCAAGGCACGGACATGAAGCTCGACTACACCGGCACCATCGAAGGCGACACGATGAAAGGCAAAGCGGTATTCGGTCAGTTCGGCGAAGGCACGTTCACGGCGAAGCGGAAATAATTCGCTGGTTCGCTTCACTGCTCAATATATCGAGCCGCGGCGGTGTCCACTGCGGCACGAACGGCGGGCATCTCGGTTGATCGTCGACAACGATTTCCGAGAAGCCTGGCTCCTCTTCGCGGTCGTACCGCAGATCGCCGAGCACGAGCTCCTTCTCCGCTTCAGCCAACCACGGCGCGCGAATGAAACGAAGCGCCGCGGCCGCTTCGCAATTTGTTCTGGCGACACTGCGCAGTTGATCCAGCGGCGAGCTGATCTGTCCGTACCATTTCAACTCGGCGCTGTTGTTCCGAGGGACTTTGATGAGCGGCGCCGTGATCGGCATGTCGAGGCTGCGCGTCAAACATTGATCCGCTGCGAGGAACGACGGCACGCGTGCAAACATCGCCCGGCGTAGCACCGCGTTGTCCGCTTCCTTTTGGATCAACATGATCTCCCAGCAGAACGGATTGCTGGGCATGGGATTGACGACGTGATCGAGCAACTCGCTGTCGGCGAACTGCTCTGCGGCGATTTCTTCGATTCGTGACTTCGTGCTTTGCGCGGTGAGTACGAACATCAATGTCGTGGCCAGCCACAGCGTGATTCCGGCCGTCAGTGACACGCGCGGTGGTGCTCGCCATCCGATCAACATCATTCCGACGACGAGCAGCGAGCACACCGCGGCGATGGGCTTTGGCACCATACCTGTGAAGAACACGAGGCCGATGGCCAATACCATCGTCGTCCACACGATGAACCGCGCCGGACGCGTGCGGAACACGAAAGCGAGCGGCGCGCACGCGGCCCAAAATAACGGCTCGATGATGAAGATCGAGTCGCCGTAGAACCAGCGATTGTCCAACGGCCAGAACGGATGCACGCCGTAGTTGTTGCCGAAGTCCATTGCGATATGCAGTAGCGGCGTTAGTAGCAGGACTCCCGCTAGTAACTTTTGATCCGCGCTCGATGGTTGCAAGTTGCGTCGTCGTAGCCACCAGAGTGTCAGGGCAAAGACAGCTGCGCCGAGCAGTAACGCGATCAGGATCGTGTGCGTGTGCCCGCGATGATGCAGCAGGTAATTCACCTTGCCGCCGAAAAACGAATACAACAGGTCGGAGTCGGGCAAGTTGCTGCCGACCGCGGCCAGTGTGACGCATAGATTGCGACGGGTCTGCTCGGGGAGCGTGCTTTCAGCACGAGGCAAGGCGCGAGCCACGGCCTCGCCGACCAGAGCACCGATCAATGTATGCGTGAGGTTGTCCATGCGCCGAGTGTATCTGCTTTACGCGTGCGACTTGCTCGCGATGGCAAGGTCATCGACTATGGGGACATGCATGTGAGGATGGAATCATGAACAGCTGGCAGGTCGGCGACGTCAAAATCTCCTGCGTCATCGAATTCAAATCGACGGCTCCGTATGATCCCGAGCGGGGCATGATCATCGGCGCCACGCCGGAGGTGATCTCGCAGATTCCGTGGCTGTCGCCGAAATATGTTTCGCCCGAGGGGCATTTGTTGATGGCTGTGCAGGCGGTGCTGGTGGAGGCGCCGGGGTTGAAGCTGGTCGTCGATACCTGCATCGGGAATGACAAACCTCGTCGTATGACGCGTGGGATCGGGTTGAAGACGGGGTTCCTGCAGCGGTTGGAGAGTGCGGGGTGGAGTAGGGACGATGTCACTGACGTCGTGTGCACTCATTTGCATATCGATCATATCGGGTGGAACACCATGCTCGATGAGGGCCGGTGGGTGCCGACGTTTCCTCGCGCCCGGTATTTGATGGCTAGGAAAGAATATGAGTTTTGGGTGCAGGATAAGGAGGATAACGAGCAGGTGGTTGCGATGGGAGATTCGGTGCAGCCTCTGTTCGACGCTGGGCTCGTGCGGTTAGTCGAGCCTGATCATGCGCTGTCGCCGGAAGTGAGGTTGCTCCCGAGCCCGGGGCATACGCCTGGGCATGTTTGTGTGGCCGTCGAGTCGAGGGGTCAGAAGGCGGTTATCACGGGGGACATGATGCATCACCCTTGTCAGATCGCTCGCCCGGAGCTGCTGGCTCGATTTGATTCAGACCATGAGGCGGCGTTGGCTACTCGGCGGCGCTTGCTTGCTGAGTGGGCTGATCGGCCGGTCCTTGTCGTCGGGACGCATTTCGTTGCGCCGGCGGCCGGGTTTGTTCGATCTGATGTTGGTGGCTACCGATTCGAAAGCTAAGAGTCGGAGTCGGAGGCGTTGGTGGCTGGCGGAGGCTGGTGGGTCCTATGTCCCTCCGGCACCGCGCACGGCCTTTGTCCGCGCAGACGCCCGGACCATATTCCGTCCGTCCCTGGAGCGCTGCATTGAAAAACTCCCTGTTTTTCATGCTGCCGGAGGGACATAGGACCCACCAGCCTCCGCCTCAGCTGACGATTGCAGTGCCCCTCCGGAGTTGCAAAACCTCTTTCCAGGCCGAAGCTCGCACCAAGGCGTGAAGAAACTCCGAGCAGGCGAGCATCTCAGCGCTGCAACGCCTGACCGAAACATTCACCGCCGATGACCTCGGAAAAGATTCCCGGAGCGGTGGTCCCGATCGCACGCAAAGGCAAGGTCACCTATTTCCAAACGTTCGGCTATCAAGATCGCGCAGCCGGCACGGCGATGAAGCCGAACTCGATCTCTGCATCGCTTCGATGACCCATCGGCCGGATCGTGGAAGTGAACGCCGGCATGGATCTCAATCAATACATCGTGAACTACATTACGCGTCGCTCGACATGAGCGACACGAGGTTCCTGCTCAGTCCGGAGCAGGACAGCCATTTGGCGCAGCCGCATTCGAAGCCGGGTGCACCGCCGCTGGAGCTGGGGTTGACCGCGCCGTTACCTCAATACGGCCAAGGCTTCAGTTGCGCACGCACTACCGTTCTCTGCTGCGCAATCTCGTTTATCGGGCACTTCAATAACGTCAAGTGCGGTCCACCCCGTTGACCGGCATGGTCGAGACGGGTAACGCTTTAGTGGTGAGCCGAGAACCCCTAGTCGACCTGCCGCATGGACTGCCGAACGCCGACTTTCTGGGCGGCGGCGGCGAGATGGGCGAGCTCATTCGGCAATACGATTGGGCAAGCACCCCGCTCGGACCGCCGGACGCCTGGTCCCAGGCGTTGCGCACGGCCCTGCGCCTGTTGCTGACGACGCATCACCCCTCCTGCATCTTCTGGGGCCCCGAGCTGATTTGTTTCTATAACGACGCGTACCGTCGTTCGCTCGGCCCGGAGCGGCATCCGGTGATGCTCGGCGCGCGGCTGCGCGAATTGTGGGCCGAGACCTGGTCCATCATGGGGCCGCAGATCGAACGGGTGATGTCGGGCGGTGCGACCTGGCAGGAAGATCATCTCGTGCTGATCCCGCGCTTCGGCAAGCGCGAAGAAATCTACTGGACCTACAGCTTCAGTCCGATCGACGACGCTACTGCCGCCAACAATGTCGGCGGCGTGATCGTGCTGTGCATGGAAACGACCAAGAAGGTGCGCGCCGAGCGCCAGCTCGCCTTTCAACTGGCGCTCAGCGACAGCCTGCGCAGTTTGTCCGGTGCCTCCGAGATCATGCTCAGTGCTGCCGAAATGTTGGGCACGCAGCTCAACGCGGGTCGCGTCGGCTACGCGGAGATCGAGGCTTCCGGCGAAACCGCGACAGTCGTTTGCGATTGGACCAGCGGCAGCATGTCGAGCCTGCGAGGGACGCATCGAGTCGTCGAGCTCGGCGCCGAGCTGATTCGAGAGTTGCGAGGCGGGCGCGTGATTCGCGTCGACGATACCGATCTCGACCTGCTGACATCGTATGACGGGCGCGCGAGTGCTTACCGGGCGGCCGGGATGCGCTCGATGATCAATGTGCCCTTGATCAAGAGCGACCGCCTGGTGGCAGTTCTCTATGTGCACAACGCCGAGCCGCGTCGCTGGACCGATGACGAAGCTGCGCTGGCGCGAGAAACAGCGGAGCGCACGTGGGATGCCGTTGAGCGCGCACGCGCCGAAGATGCCTTGCGTCAATTTAACGCCACGCTTGAACAGCGTGTGATCGAAGCTGTCGCGCAACGTCAGCTGTGGGGCAACTTGCTGGACTCGGCGAAGTCGCTGATTGCCGCGGTCGGCGTCGACTATCGTTTCGTCGCTTTCAACAAAGCCTATGCCGACCAGTTGGAAGTGCGCTTCAACGTGCGCCCTCGGGTCGGAGACAGCCTGCTGGAGATGTTGAAGGTCGATCGCGAGCAGCTGGCGTTGTCGGGCAGCCGGTGGAGTCGTGCGCTGGCGGGCGAGGAATTCACGCTGATCGAATCGACCGCGCCGAACGATCACGACCTGGTGCGCCATTTCGAAATCACTTACACCTCGTTGCGCGATCGCACTGGCAAGCTGATCGGTGCGTTCTTGTATGCACAGGACGTGACCGAGCGTGTGCGAGATCAACAGCGTTTGTCCGACGCCGAGGAGTCGCTGCGTCAGTCGCAAAAGATGGAGGCCGTCGGGCAGCTCACCGGCGGCATCGCGCACGACTTCAACAATTTGCTCACCGGCATCATCGGCTCGCTCGACATGATGCAAAGAAAGCTGGCGCGCGGGGTGCAGGTCGATGTGAATGCTTATGCGTCGGCCGCGATGGCCGCTGCGAATCGCGCCGCCTCGCTCACGCATCGACTGCTCGCGTTCTCGCGTCGCCAGGCGCTCGATCCTCGCCCGGTGAACGCGCATCGATTGGTGAAGGGAATGGAGGACCTGCTGCGCCGAACGCTGGGCGAAGCCATCCAACTGGAGATTCGCACCGACGAGGAATTGTGGCTGACTCGCTGCGACCAGAATCAACTCGAAAGCGCACTGCTGAATCTCACCATCAATGCGCGGGACGCGATGTCGGGCGGCGGCAAGCTCACCATCGAAACGTCGAACGCATATCTCGGCAACGCACTCGAAGCGCGGATGCGCGATATCGAGCCTGGCGATTACATAGCGATCTGCGTGACCGATACCGGCTGCGGCATGACACCCGAAGTGCTGAATCGCGCGTTCGATCCGTTCTTCACAACCAAGCCCATCGGTCAGGGCACCGGCCTCGGGCTATCCATGATCTACGGCTTCACGCGGCAATCGGGTGGCTACGCGCGCATTCAATCCGAAGTGGATCGAGGCACGACGGTGAAGTTGTACCTGCCCCGCTATCACGGCGAGCACGAGACGGCGCAAGAGCCGGCGTCGCCAGTGGTCGAGTTGATTCCCGATGCGCGTCAGGAAGTCGTGCTGGTGGTGGAAGATGAACAGGTGGTCCGCGACCTGGTCGTGGACCTGCTCGCCGAGATGGGCTATCGACCGTTGCAGGCCGTCGATGGTCCGAGCGGGCTTGCGATCCTGCAGTCGGACGTGCGCATCGATCTGCTGATCTCGGACGTCGGCTTGCCGGGCTTCAATGGCCGACAGCTCGTCGACGCCGCGTGTGTGCAGCGGCCCGACTTGAAAGTGCTGTTCATCACTGGATATGCCCACGATGCGGCCGTCAGCAACGACTTGCTCGCGCCGGGCATGCAAATGGTCACCAAGCCGTTCGCGCTGGAGACGCTCGCCACTCGCATTCGCGAAATGATCGAAGCGCCCTGAGTCCTCAGCGGGGCAGCGCTGCGCCTTCGTCCGCCCGCACCAGCGCGGACACCGTCAAGCGCGGTGGCCCGATGTTCCCCATCGCCGAAGAACAACGCACGTTGTCTTTGACGACGTGCACCGACATGCGCGTGAGGATCTGCCGCCGCAACTGCTGCACCAATTCACAATCGCCTCGTTCCAGGCGCATGCGCCGGTCGCGAGCGAACGAAACAGTTTTCCAGACCGCCGTGAAGCGGGGCAGTTCGGCCGCGGAAGGCAGTTGTTCGCCGTTGACCCGGGCGATCAGCTCGCCCTTGGCGTCGTAAGTCGTCAGCTCGCGCAGGTTCTGCTCCGAAGCGACCACCGGCGACTGAAGCAGAATCTGAAAACGTGCGATACCGATCTGCTCGTCGCAGGCGTAGTCGTTGAGTTGCACGTCCTCGCGTGCACCAACGCTGAGCAGGATCACTTCCAGCTTGTCCTGCAGGCCGCGGCAGGAATAAGTCGTGCTGTAACCCCGATACTCGAAATTCACCTGCTGCGGTTTCCAAACCGCCTGCACGCTTTCGCCCTCGGCCGGCGCATCGGCAAACGCGGTCGTCGCCATCGTCATGTAAACGATTGCGACAGCCAGCCAGGCGTTGCTGGGGAAAGCGCGCATCCAACCTCCGTGGGGATGGCTGGACTTTACGGGTGGAGTTCGGGGTGCGCCACCGACTTCGGCCGGTGGCGGCGGAGTGCCGGCGAGTCGCCGCTTCCTGTCGGTCGTTCCTGCCGTCGTCGCGCGGCAACGGTGTGACAGAGAGGATTACGGCAGTGCATCGTTAACGCGTATGATGCCGCCCATACAACAAACAGGGACTTCACCCTCAG
>Ga0247784_1000168_pt1 | contig 20693 bp, 18 predicted proteins | sample UWRJL169409R5_FD_179909 | JGI IMG/M metagenome (GOLD analysis project Ga0247784, IMG submission 179909) | Plant litter microbial communities from Arlington Agricultural Research Station in Wisconsin, United States - UWRJ-L169-409R-5 | ecosystem: Environmental > Terrestrial > Plant litter >...
CGATGTGATATGCGCAGCTCGCGTGGCCGCGGCGCTCGTGAGCGCATCTCGCAGCGGAGTGTTGGGATTCACGAACGCCGCGCCGGGCAGGTGCAATCCCATCACTTCCATCATCACTTGATTGCTGTTCGCCGTGCCGTAGAACGTGCACGTGCCTTGCGAGTGATAGCTCTGCGCTTCCGATTCCAGCAGCGCGTCGCGACCCACTTTGCCTTCGGCGAACAGCTGTCGAATGCGTGCCTTTTCTTTATTCGGAATGCCGGAGGTCATCGGACCCGCGGGCACAAAGATCGTCGGCAGATGACCGAACGTGAGTGCGCCCATCAACAAACCGGGCACGATCTTGTCGCACACGCCCAGGCACAACGTCGCGTCGAACATGTTGTGAGACAAAGCTATGGCAGTGGCCATCGCGATGGCGTCGCGGCTGAACAGCGACAACTCCATGCCGGGCTGGCCTTGCGTCACTCCATCGCACATCGCCGGCACGCCGCCCGCGAACTGCGCAACCGCGCCGGCGGCGCGTGCACCGAGTTTGATCAGCTCCGGATAGCGCTCCAGCGGCCGGTGCGCCGACAGCATGTCGTTATAAGAGGAAACGATAGCCAGATTAGGCCAACGCGCGCCTCGCAAAACCTCCTTGTCTTGCGCATCCATCGCGGCGAAACCGTGCGCGAGATTGGTACACGACAAGCTCGTGCGCGTGGGCTGGTTTTCCCGCGCTTCGCGCATGCGCTCCAGGTATGAGCTGCGGGTGGAATGGCTGCGCTCGCGAATCCTCTCGGTTACGGAGCGCACGCGTTCATGCAGTGGTGCGCTGGTTTTCATGTGCGTGGCTGACGGTGTGCTGGCTGGCTGTGAAGGTTGGAACGGGATTCTATCGACTCTCGACGCTATCATTCGCGCTTTGGGCGAAATCGTCCCAATGTCCACCAATGTCTCGCCCGCTGGTTTGCGGGCTTGGGCTCCGGACGCTACTTTAGCGGCCGCGTAAGGAATCCCTGCAAGGCGTCAGTATTCATGCAACCTCTTCCGACTTTCGATCTGGTCCTGTTCGGCGGCACCGGCGATCTCGCCATGCGCAAGCTGCTGCCCGCTCTGTATCGCCGCAAGGCGTCCGGCCATCTGTCGCCGAAATCGCGCGTGATCGGCGTGGCGCGCAGCGAGTTGTCGCGCGAGGAATACCTGGCTCAAGTCCATGCCAGCTGCCAGCAGCACCTCGGCAAGGACTACGACGACAAACGTTGGGCAGAATTTTCAGAGCACGTCGATTATCTGAAGATCGATGCGTCGAACGCGGATGACTTCCTGGGTCTCGCACAGAAGTTGAAGGGTTGTGACGATCACGTGCGCGCGTTTTTCCTTTCCACCGCGCCTGTATTGTTTGCGCCGATCTGCGAAGGCTTGTCGACGCACGGCCTGGTCACGCCGAGCTCTCGTGTCGTGCTGGAGAAGCCGCTCGGCCATGATCGTGCTTCGTCGGCGCAGATCAACGAGCGCGTCGGTCGCATCTTCAGCGAGCAGCAGATCTTCCGTATCGACCACTATCTCGGTAAGGAAACAGTGCAGAACCTGCTGGCGCTGCGCTTTGGAAACACGCTGTTCGAGCCGCTGTGGCGACGGGGCCGCGTCAAGCACGTGCAGATCACGGTGGCCGAAGAGCTCGGTGTCGAGCGGCGCGCGGGCTTCTACGATGAAACCGGCGCCCTGCGCGACATGGTTCAGAATCACTTGCTCCAACTGCTCTGCATCATCGCGATGGAGCCTCCGGCGACCTCCGACCCGGACGCGATGCGCGACGAGAAGTTGAAAGTGCTGCGCGCCCTGAGGCCCTTGCGCGGCAAGGACGTCTTACAGAAAACCGTGCGCGGCCAGTACAAGGCCGGTGCATCGGCCGGCAAGCCGGTCGTGGGTTACAAGGACGAAAAGGACGTGCCTTCGGACAGCACCACCGAAACGTTCGTCGCGCTTCGCGTCGACATCGATTCGTGGCGCTGGGTCGGCGTGCCGTTCTATCTGCGCACCGGCAAGCGGCTGCAGGAAAAGCAGTCCGAGATCGTGGTGACGTTCGAGGACGTGCCGCTGTCGATTTACGAACGCCCCGACACCTCCCAGGCGCTCAATCGCCTGGTGATTCAGCTGCAGCCCGAGGAGAGCATCGAGCTGACGGTATTGGCCAAGTACCCGGGCGAGGTCATGAAGCTGCGGCCGGTGAACCTGAGCCTGGATTTCTCCGAAACCTTCAAGGCGCCCCGCCTGGATGCCTACGAGCGCTTGCTTACCGACGTCGTGAAGGGCAATTTGACGCTGTTCATGCGCCGTGACGAACTGGACGCCGCGTGGGCCTGGGTCGATCCTATCCGGGAGGCCTGGACACAGCACGACGAGCCGCCGAAGTCCTACACGGCAGGCAGCTGGGGGCCGGCGGCCGCGAGCGCGCTGCTCGGGCGCGACGGGTTTGCCTGGAGGAACGAGTTGTGATCGTTGCGACTGCTTAAGTGAGTCATAAAGCCTCAAGCTGGGTGCACGAACACCGCTTCCCCGACTCGCTGGCGCTGGCGCACGCGCTGGCGGGGGAGATCAAAGTCGACCTCGAAGAAGCCATCGCCGCGCGCGGCGCCGCCAGCCTGGTCGTCTCCGGCGGTCGCACGCCGGTGAAGCTGTTCGCGCAGCTGCGCACCGAGGCGTTGGACTGGTCCAAGGTGTGGGTCACGCTCGCCGACGAGCGCTGGGTCGAGACCACCTCGCCCGCGAGCAACGAAAAGCTGGTGCGCGAAACGCTGCTGACGGGCCCGGCCGCGGCGGCGCATTTCGTAGGTCTCAAGAATCCCGCGCCGGCCCCGGAGTCGGGTGCCGATTGGGCCACTCGGGCGTTGACTCGCGTGCCGCATCCGTTCGATGTCGTGCTGCTGGGCATGGGCGAAGACGGGCATACCGCGTCGCTGTTTCCCGGCTCGCTGGCATTGGCCAAGGCGTTGGATCGGGCGGTCGCGCCCGGTTGTATCGCCATCAACGCGTTGACCGCGCCGCATGCACGCTTGAGCTTGAATCTCGCGGCTTTGCTGGACGCGCGCCGTATCATTTTGCATATCGAGGGGGAGTCGAAGTGGCAGGTCTATCATCGGGCGAAGGCGCCGGGGCCAGTGGCCGAACTGCCGGTCCGGTCGGTGTTACAACAGAAGGAAGTGCCCACGGACGTCTATTGGGCGCCGTAAGCGCCCAGCGAAGGGACATCAGCGCCGTGACGGCAGCCAAAGCAGGCTCGTGCAAATGATTCAGCAAAGTTATGTGCCGCGGATTATTGCGGATATCGGCGGCACCAACGCGCGCTTCGCGTTGCTCGACGGCCTCGATCGCCGCGACGAAATCGTGCTCGCTTGCGCCGACTATCCCGATCTCGTTTCGGCGGCCGAGGAATATTTGCGGCGGGTCGGTGCGACCAAGAATTCGCGCCCGGTCGAAGCGGCCATTGCCATCGCGGGTCCGGTCACCGGCGACATCGTGCGCATGACCAATCATGTGTGGCAGTTCTCCGCGGCTCACACGCGTCAGCAACTCGGCCTGCGCCGACTCATCGTGCTTAATGATTTCACGGCGCTCGCGATGGCCGTGCGACATCTGAAAGGGTCCGATCTCGAACAAGTCGGCGGCGGCAAAGCTGCGCCGAATGCGGCGATAGCAGTGATTGGCCCAGGCACGGGGCTCGGCGTTTCCGGGCTCGTTCCCAGCGGTCAACATTGGATCCCTCTGCAAGGCGAGGGCGGTCACGTCACGTTGCCCGTGATGAACGAACGCGAGGTGGCGGTGCTGACTCAATTGCAGCAGCGTTTCTCGCACGTGTCCGCGGAGCGTGTGTTGTCGGGGCCGGGACTGGTCACGTTGTACGACGCTTTGTGTGGCGTCGAAGGTGTCGTTCCCGAGGTGCTGGCGCCTCAGGAGATCACCAAGCGCGCGCAGGAAGGTTCGTGCCGGCTGTGCTTGGAAACAGTCAGCATGTTCTGTGCGCTGTTGGGAACGATGGCGAGCAACCTGGTGCTCACGCTCGGTGCGCTCGGCGGCGCATATATCGGCGGCGGCATTGTTCCCGGGCTCGGGCCGATGTTTACCAGCTCGCGCTTCCGCGATCGGTTCGAAGATAAGGGCCGCTTTACCGACTATGTATCGCGCGTCCCGACCTTCGTGATTCGCGCGGAATTGCCCGCGCTACTCGGTCTGGCAAGCGCGTTCACCGACCCGGGGCCGCGGCTCGAAGCGGGTTGATCTACTGGCACACTCATTGCAGCGCAGTAGGGCATCGGAACACTTGTTCCACCTACTGCCAAGTGAGCGTGCATCGTGCGTGTGCTCCTCATCGCTGAATCCCTCGACCGCGCGGAGATTCTAAGAACCGGCGTGCAACTCGGCGGCCACGAGCTGACCGATGTTTTGCCCCTCGATAGTGCGTTGCCGCCGGCACTGGCGCGCGCCAAACCCGACGTGTTGTTGCTTGAGGCGAAGTCGCCGTCCCTGGATTTGCTCGACCGCCTGGTCGATGCCATGGGCACGACCGCCATGCCCTTCGCCGTCTTCGCCGGCGACGCATCCTCGCAGGCCATTGAAAATGGCGTCCGCGCAGGCGCCTCTGCCTATGTCGTCGACTGTTGTGAAGCCTCTCGCGTCCCCGCGATCCTGCAAGTCGCCCTCGCTCGCTTCGACTACATCTCCGGCCTGCGCACCGAGCTCGGTCTCGCCCAGCAGAAACTCGCCGAACGCAAATTCGTCGAACGCGCCAAAGGCCTGCTCATGAAAGCCCGCAACCTGAGCGAAGACGAGGCGTACCACACCCTCCGCCGCATGGCCATGGAACGTAACCGCCGCATGGGCGACGTGGCCAAGTCGGTTATCGAGATGGCGGAGTTGTTGAATTAGGTCGGTGCAGGGAGACGGCGGGCTGCACCAGCCCGGGGCTTTTACAACCGCACCTGGCTGCTCACCTCAAGCAGCCGATGACTCGGCACGCCGAAGTGAATTGCCGCCAGCTGGCTATTTCTGCCCATGAAAGCAAACAAGCGTTTGCGCCATAGCGGCATGCCGGAGCCGGTGGTGAAGGTGGGATTTTCGCGGCCTACGACATACACAGTTTGGTCGGGCTGATACGCCACGCCTTTTTCCTCAGCGCCGCGTAAAGCAGCGACGACGTTGGGCGTTTCCATGAAGCCGTAGCGGGCGGTGATGCGGCAGAGGCCGTCGCCGATGTGTTGGACGTCGATGCGTTCTTCGGGCTGCACGAACGGTACTTCCGGGCGCACGAAGGTGAGCAGGATGTTGCGTTCGTGGAGAACGCGATTGAACTTCAGATTGTTGAGCAAAGCTCGCGGCATGCCCCCGGCTTCGGCGGCGAGATACACGGCGGTGCCGGGCACGCGCAGCGGGGGCTCTTTCTGCACGAGCGCGAGGAAATCGCGCACCGGCATTTGCTCGCGCGCGATCAACCAGGCGAGCGTGCGACGGCCTTCTTGCCACGTGCTCATCAAAACATAGATGCCGATGGCGACGACGACCGGCAACCAGCCGCCGTCGTCGAACTTCAGCGAGTTGGAAAGGAAGAACGCGGTCTCGACCACGAGGATCAACGACAGCAGTGCGATCAGGCTGCGGTTGTGCGGCTCGTTGCGCACACGTAACAACATGATCACCAGGATGCTATCGATCAGCATCGTGCTGGAAATAGCGATGCCGTACGCGCCAGCCAGCGCACTGGAAGATCGGAACGCCAGGATCAACGTCAACGTGCCGGCGAACAGCAGCCAGTTCACCGACGGCACATACACCTGACCGATCTCTTCCTCCGATGAATGCGTCACCCGCAAGCGCGGCAAATAGCCGAGGTTCAGCGCCTGACGCGTAATAGAGAACACGCCGGAAATCACAGCCTGCGACGCAATCACCGTCGCGCAGGTCGCCAGCAGAATCAGGAAAGGCAGCAGCCACGATGGCGCGAGCAAATAAAACGGATTGACGATGGCCTGCGGGTTGGACAGCAGCAGCGCGCCCTGGCCGAAATAGTTCAGCACCAGTGCCGGCCATACGACCATGAACCAGCCGCGACGGATTGGCGAGCGACCGAAGTGGCCCATGTCCGCGTACAGCGCTTCGCCGCCGGTAACCGCCAGGAACACCGACGCCAAAGTCACAAACCCGGTGCTGCCGTTGTTGATGAAGAAATGCACCGCGTGCAGCGGATTGATCGCCAACATCACGCTCGGCATGGTGATCACCCAGCGCAATCCGAGCAGCGCGAGTGTGATGAACCACACCAGCGTAATCGGTCCGAACAAACGCCCCATCGCGCCCGTGCCATGACGCTGGATCAGAAACAACGCCGTGAGGATCATCACCGCGCCGGGCAGCACGAACCGCTCCAGCTTCGGTGTCGCGATCGTGAGTCCTTCCATCGCGCTCAAGATCGAAATCGCCGGTGTCACGAAGCCGTCGCCGAAGAACAGCGCGGCACCAAACAAACCGACCGCACTTACCGGTGCCCACAATTTCCAATTGGTACTGGCAGTGGATAGCAGCGTGCTCAGGGCCAGCACGCCACCTTCGCCGCGATTGTCCGCGCGGAGCACGATGCCGACGTACTTGATCGAAATCACCAGGACCAGCGACCACAAGATCAGCGACAGCAAGCCGAGAATGTTTGCTTCGTTCACGGCCATGCCGTGGGCGGGATTCAAACACTCACGCAAGGCATACAGCGGGCTGGTACCGATGTCGCCGAACACCACGCCGAGGGCCGTGAGGACGAGTTTGCGATCCGTACCGTTGCGATCCGCGCCGGTGGAGTCGGGCGAGCGAAGACTCATGAGGAGTGTTCTTGTTAGGGCGGGCTAACAGCGGCGAGCTGCGAAGGCGCGGGATTCTAGAGGATTCCGCCGTAACGGACAGCGCAGTAATCCGGTTCTGTTCTTATTCAGCCAAGCGGGCCAACCAAGGTGCCACCGCTAGCCCCAAGGCGGCGCCCATGACGCCCGTGATGCCCATACGCAGCAGGTCGGTCGAACCACCGCCCAACTCCGCACTGCCTTGAGCGACCAGGTTGCTGGTCACGCCCGAGCTGTCGAGCCAGGCCATGACGGCGAATGCGAAGGCGATGCCGGCGACGACACCGGGAATCAGGAAGGCGAGCGTTCGCTTCCAGTTGCGCGACAAAGTGTGCAGTTGTTGCTGCCATTCCAGTTCCAGCTGGCGGCGAGCCTCGGCACGCTTGCTCTCGTCGATGGCACCGATCTGCGCAAACAGCCGCTGATCGAATGCCTGGTCCAATTCCATCGGTGGTGCCGCTGCCACCAGCGACGCATCGAGCTTTTCCAGCGCCTCGACCGTCTGCTGGCAGTCGCCGCAGCCGGCCAAATGCGCCTCGAACACTGCGGCTTCGGCGGTGTTCAGTTCACCATCCAGCCAATCTTGCAGGCGGCCATCCCACTCTTCGGAATGGCCCGGCCTGATCGATGGTGATTGTGACGATCGCTGGTTCATGGACGTTAAGCGGCAACCGTGGCGGCCTCGGCCTCCTTGTTCAACTCGATTAAGCGCTTGCGGGCGCGATGAAGCAAGGCTTTGACCGTCCCGAGCGGCAATCCCAGGCTGGCGGCGGTCTGCTCGTAGGACTTATCTTCCATATAGAACAGCACGACGGCCTGGCGATAACGCTCGGGCAGCTGATCCAGCAGCTGGCCGACGCTGACCGTCGCCGAATCGTCGGCTTCGGGCGCGGCCAGGGCGGCAACGGCCGGGTTGTAGCTGTCATCGTCGTCGTTCTGGTCCAGCGACACGGTCGGTCGGCGCTTGCGCAGCTCCGACAGGGCGCCGTTCTTGGCGATGGCGTAGATCCAGGTCGACAGCTGCGACTGGCAGGCGAACCCGGGCAGGGCACGCCAGATGCGCAGGAACACGTCCTGGGTGGTGTCTTCGGCCATGGCACGATCGCGTAACATACTGAAGATCAAGCGAAATGCTCTGTCCCGATAACGTGGCAACAAGATCGCGAACGCCTCGCGAAATTGCTTGGCCTGCAGCCGGCCGAGAATGTCGGCGTCTGCCTGGAAAGCTGACGAGGACGTCATTGGCGTTTGGGACGTGTGGGTGGCCAGAAAGGTTGCAGTGGCTGAACTTTAGCAACGTACGCGGTTGCTTGGTCCTAACACCGCCGCCGTCGGCCGGTTACAGACCGCCGTTGGCCGACCCGTGCACTGTTGCAACCTTGTGAACGGCTGTTGCGTCCCAAATCGCAACCGGCCGGACACAACGGCCACCGGAAAACGCCGATTCATTAAGTAGAGGCTCGACATGATTTCCGAATTGGTCCCCCTGCTGGTCCCGATCTTCTCCACCGGGGTGGTGTTCTCGATTCCCATCATCTGGATCGTGCTGAATTATCGGAAGCGCCGTCGCCTCATGGAGTTGCACCACGCGGAGCGCATGGCCGCGATCGAGCGCGGCATGGACCTGCCGCCGCTGCCAATCGAGCTGATCGACGGTCGCGCCAAGCGTCGCCGCAGTTCATCGCTGCTGCCGGGCCTGGTGTGGTTCTTTATCGGTCTGGCGGTGTTCGCCGGTTGGCTCATCACCGGCTTTGACGACGACCTGCCGGTGATCGGCGGTTTGATTCCCCTGGGCATCGGCCTCGCTTATCTCATCTATTATGGTGTCGAAGGCCGCCACACCGAAAAGCTGCAGTTCGAACAGGAACTGCGCGAACGCAGTAACGGCAACTCCCGCTACTCGCAGGGACCCGCGCCTCTATAAAGTTGTAACGACTCGCCCCTGTAACTATTTGCAGACGGGCGAGTTCTTCCCGCACATCGAGTCGAAACTCACGCGCTGACCGGACCTCGGCGCAAAGGGGCTGTGCTGTGCTTACGATTCGCAACTTGTCGAAGTCCTACGGTAACGTTCAGGCACTGCGCGACGTCTCGCTGCAGATCCCCACCGGAATGTTTGGTTTGCTCGGCCCCAACGGCGCCGGCAAGTCGTCGCTGATGCGCACCATCGCGACCTTGCAGGATCCGGACTCGGGCAGCATCGTCTTCAACGACATCGACGTCGTTAAGAACAAAGACGCGATCCGCCGCACGCTCGGCTACCTGCCGCAGGACTTCGGGGTGTATCCGAAAGTGAGCGCGCTCGACATGCTCGATCATCTCGCCGTGCTCAAAGGCTTTGTGAACAAGCGCGAGCGGGCCGACGCGGTCGAGGCGCTGCTCAAACAAGTGAATCTTTGGGAAGTGCGCAAGCGCAAGCTCGGCACGTTCTCGGGCGGCATGCGCCAGCGATTCGGCATCGCGCAGGCACTGATCGGCAATCCCAAGCTCGTGATCGTCGACGAACCCACTGCCGGCCTCGATCCGGAAGAACGCAATCGCTTCTTGAACCTGCTCGCCGACATCGGCAGCCAGGTCGTTGTGATTCTCTCGACTCACATCGTCGAGGATGTCACGGACCTGTGTCCTCGCATGGCGATGATCTGTCGTGGCCAGGTGCTGATGAGCGGTGAGCCGCGCGAAGCAATCGCGGCCATGCGCGATCGCGTGTGGAGCAAGTTGGTGAACAAGTCGGCGCTGCCGGAATATCAGTCGCGCTACACCGTGTTGTCCACGCGGCTGATCGGCGGTCAACCGTTGATTCATATCTATAGCGACTCGCGTCCAGAGGACGGGTTCGCCGCGATCGATCCCGACCTGGAGGATGTTTATTTCCATCGGCTGCGGCAGCACGGCGCCGCACCGGCTCACTTCGCTTGATTGTCAGCGGAGGAGCCAGTCATGTTCAGGGAATTTTTCAGTTTCGAACTGCGTTATCAATTGCGGTCGCCGCTGGTCTGGGTGATCGCGTTCGCTTTCGCCTTGCTGGCATTCGTCGCGACAACGACCGACATGGTCACGGTCGGCGAGGGCATCGGTAACGTCAATCGCAACGCGCCGTATGTGATCCTCAGTTTCCTTGGCGTGTTCTCCTCGCTCGGCATGCTGGTCGCGCTTGCGTTCTCGGCGCAGCCGCTGTTGCGTGACTTCGAGTTGGGCACGGAAGAGTTGTTCTTCAGCACGCCGATGCGTAAGTCGAGTTACTTGTGGGGTCGCTACGTTGCGGGCCTCGTTATCGGCTTGATTGTGTTTGTCTTCACCGCCGGCGGCATGATCCTCGGTTCTTTCATGCCCTGGCTGGATCCGCAGCGACTCGGGCCGTTCTCGTGGGATCCGTACCTGTGGGGCTTCGGGCTCATCATCATCCCGAATCTCATCTTCATTGGCGCGATGCTGAGCTTGCTTGCGGTGACGACACGGCGGTTGCTGATGGTGTTCCTTGGTGTCATTGCGTTCTTCGTGCTCTACGCAATCGCGCAGTCGCTGATGACTGATATCAAGTACGACACCATCGCGTCGCTGGTCGATCCGTTCGGCAGTGAGGCCGCGGCGCGAATGATGCGCTATTGGTCTGTTACGGAGCGCAACACGCGGGTCCCGGAGATCAGCGGGTTGGTGCTGATGAATCGTGCGCTTTGGCTCGGGCTGGGCGCGATCATGCTCGCCGGCGCGCATCTGTTGTTCCAACCGCAGCGGCAGCGGACGAAGAAACGTTGGTGGCATCGCAAGGCTGCCGCTGATGCGAAAGAAAGTACGCCGTCAACGCTCGCGCGTACCGTGGTGTCGCGGCCGGCGGTTGCAGCGAATCGCAATTTCGATGCGAGCTCGGCGGTTCAGCAGTTTTCACATTTGCTCTGGTTCGACACCAAATATGTATTGAAGAGCATCCCGTTCCTGGTGCTGCTCGCGTTCGGCTTGCTGAATTTCATCGTCGGCTCGCGAACCATCGATACCTCTTCGTTCGGCACGCCGGTCTATCCCGTGACGTCGCTGATGATGCAAGCCATGCAGGGCAGCTATCAGTTCCTGCTGGTGTTCGTCATCGGTTTCTATGCCGGCGACCTGTTGTGGCGAGAGCGCGATGCGAAGCTCGCCGAAGTCACGGATTCCACGCCGGTGCCGAATTGGGTGCCGATGCTGGCGAAGGTCGGCGCAATCAGTGCCGTCGTGATCGTATTCATGGCGGTCGGCGTGCTGGCGAGCATCGTGAACCAGCTGACGCAGGGCTACACCAATCTTGAGCTGGGTTTGTACCTGCGCCTGGCGGCGGCCGATTCCGTGTTCTTCATTTTGATGGGTGTGCTGGCGCTGTTCCTGCAGGTCATCAGCAATCAGAAGTTCATCGGTTACCTGCTGCTGGTCGTGGGATTGCTCTCGCAGATCACGCTCTCGACAATGGGCTACGAGCACAACCTCTACATCTTCGGCGGCTCGCCGGAGGTGAGATATTCGGACATGGATGGTCTCGGCCCGCGCTTGGTGCCGTGGGTGTGGTTCAACACGTACTGGACGCTGTTCTCGGCGATGCTAGTTGTACTCGCCGGTGCATTCTGGGTGCGAGGCACGTCGCCTCGCTGGCGTCAGCGGTGGGCCCATGCGATGCGCAACCTTCGCGGACCGCAGGCCGCTGTGCTCGGTACGCTCGCGATTGCCTTCATCGCCGTCGGCAGTTGGATCTTCTACAACACCAATGTCGTCAACGAATATCTGCCCAAGGATGAGGTGCTCGATCGTCAGGCGCATCTGGAAAAGGAATTTCGGCAGTACAAAGGTCTGCCGCAGCCTCGGATTCGCGACGTGCGCACCGATGTCGATCTTTATCCCGAGCGGCGGCGTGCGGTGATTCGTGGTCACTATCGCATCGAGAATGCTACCGATGCGCCGATTCCTGAGCTGCATGTCTACACGCACGTCGGTGCGAAACTGGACGTGGTCGCTCCCGCTGGCCTCGACCTTCGTTTGCATGATGCGCAAGCCGGCATTCGCATTTACAAACTGCGCGAGCCGCTGGCACCGGGTGCGGCAATGGATTTCGACTTCATCTGGGAGCGGGCGGAGCGGGGCTTTACCAACTTGGGATTGCCTGCGTCCGTTCGCGGCGGCGATCTGCGGTCGACGCTCAATCACAATGGCACGTTCTTCAACAGCGGCGACCTGCCGCACTTCGGCTACGACGACTCGCGCCAGATCATCGATCGCAACGAGCGTCGCAAACGCGGTCTGGGCGATGTGCCTCGCATGGCGAAGCTCGAAGACGAGAAGGCGCGCTATGACATCGGCATGATGGATTCCGATTGGATCAACTTCGAAGCGACGGTGAGCACCAGCACGGATCAGATCGCTCTCGCTCCCGGGTATCTGCAGCGTGAGTGGACGGAGAATGGGCGGCGCTATTTCCATTACAAGATGGATCAGCCGATGCTGCCGTACTACTGCTTCCTGTCCGCTCGTTGGGCGGTGAAGCGCGGCGAGTGGCATGGGTTGCCGATCGAGATCTATCACGATGCCAAGCATGCCTATAACGCCGATCGCATGATCGATGCGACTCGCAAGTCGCTGGACTACTTCAGCGCGCATTTCTCGCCGTATCAGCATCGGCAGGTGAGGATTCTGGAGTTCCCGCGCTACGCGCGTTTTGCACAGAGCTTTGCGAACACGATTCCATATTCGGAGAGCATCGGCTTCATCGCTGACCTGCGTGATCCTGACGACATCGACTATGTGTTCTATGTGACGGCGCACGAGATGGCTCACCAGTGGTGGGGTCACCAAGTCGTTGGCGCGGGCGTGCAGGGTCAGAACTTGATCATGGAGTCACTTTCGCAGTACTCGGCGCTCATGGTCATGGAGAAGGAGTACGGTCGCGAGCACATGCGCCACTTCCTGCGCTACGAGCTGGATCGTTACCTGCGTGGTCGCGGTGGGGAGTTAGTGGAAGAGTTGCCGCTGATGAAGGTGGAGGATCAGGGGTATATCCACTATTCCAAAGGCTCGCTCGTGCTTTATCGGTTGCGCGATGAGATCGGGGAGGAGAACTTGAATCGCGCGTTGGCGAATTACATTCGCGATAAGGCGTATCAACGGCCGCCGTATACGACGACGATCGAGCTGCTCGATTACATCCGCGCGCAGACGCCGGCTGAGAAGGTCCCGCTTATCGATGAGTTGTTCGCGAAGATCATTTTCTATGACAACCGTGTGGTGTCGACGACGGTTACGCCGCACGATGGGAAGTATGACGTGACGATCGAGTATGAAGCGGCTAAGCGGGAGAGCGATGGCGTCGGTCGGGAGACGGAGATGCCGCTTGACGATTGGATTGAGGTTGCGGTGTTCGCGCGCGGCGCGGATGAGGAGGAGAGGACGGAGAAGGTGTTGTATCTGGAGCGGCAGCACGTCACACAGGGGCGAGGCACGGTCCGGGTGACGGTTGATGAGTTGCCGTATGACGTTGGCTTCGACCCTTATAACAAGCTGATCGATCGCCAGCCCGACGACAATCGAAAGACCGTCGACATGGAGGATGAAGGTGAGAAGAGGTCAAGCGCCGCCGCGAGCAAAACATGATGTCGCTGCGTTATTCGATCCACTGCCGCCTCGGCGGAGGCACGGGAGAGGTGTGCGCTTTCCGGCAGCTTGAAAACGAGGGACCGTTTTCCAGCAGCGCTACATGGACGTACGGAATACGGTCCACGCGTCTGCGTGGACAAGGCCCGTGCGCGGTGCCGGAAAGCGCACACCTCGCACGGGCCTCCGCAAGCCACTGAGCCAATCGTTACAGCTCTTACCCCCGCGGCGGAATCAACCCAAACCGCCCACTCTGATAATCCCGAAACGCCTGCTCAATCTCCTCGCGCGTGTTCATCACAAACGGCCCATACCGCGCGACCGGCTCCTGCAACGGCTTGCCCGACAGCAGCAGAATCTCCGCCGGAGCCTTCGCGTCGTTAGCGACGCTGAGGTTCACCGAATCCCCTGATCCGAGCAGGGCAGCCTGGCCCTCGGCAACAGACCGCTGATCACTACCGATCGTCGCCGTACCTCTAAACACATACACAAGCCCGCTCTGATCCGCCGGCACCGACTGCGCCACCGATCCACCCGGCTTCACGGTGAAGTGAAGCATCTGAATCGGCACTCGCGTATCGATCCGCGCCGACTTTCCCAACGACTCACCCGCGATAATTCGCACGTGCACTCGACCATCATCCGCTGTGACTTGCGGAATATCCGTCGCGCGCAATGTTTGATAACGCGGCGTCATCATCTTGTCCGCAGCCGGCAGGTTCACCCAAATCTGAAACCCTTCCTGCAAACCGCCACTGCGCTTGAACGCGTCCGTCGGCATCTCCGAATGAATCACGCCGCCTCCGGCCGTCATCCACTGCACGTCGCCCGGACGTAGCACGTCAGCGCCGCCATGCGAATCACGATGCTCGTTCTCGCCCGCGAGCACGTACGTGACGGTCTCGAAACCACGATGCGGATGATCGGGCGCGCCAATCGGACCGCCGGGCGGCCAAGTTACCGGGCCCAAGTGATCGATCAGCAGGAACGGATCGAAATGACTGAAGCCCTGGATCGGGAACGGCCGGCGCACGGGAAAGCCGCCGCCTTCGAGGGTGCTGAGCGACTGAACCAGCCGCTCGACGCGCCGAGGTTCCGGGGAAGTGCTTGAAGCTAAAGGAGTGGTGTTCATGGCTGCGAATCCTGCCACGCTTGTGCGGCCGGATCTGCTGGGCGCAAGGCATGACATCTATGCCTGTTAGTGTCCAATTGTCGGACCGTTTATCGACAATCGCCCCCTCTTTGGTGTGTTTCCCCGCCGCCTGTGCGCGCGTAGACTTTTCGCACCGATTGCGCAGGAGTCGCCGATGTTCGTCGCCCAGGCCGCCGATGGCCGCACGATCCAATACAAGGACGGTAAGCGTTATTTGTGGCTGGCTTCGCTGAGCGGGCCGTTCGTCCCGCTGGTCGCGCTCGGTCTGTATTTCTGGACTGACGGCAACCTGCTCACCACGTTCTTTCCGCTCGCGTACACCTTCATCTTCATCCCGCTGGCGGACGCGATCTTCGGCGAGGATTGTCACAACCCGCCCGAGGAAGTGGTGCCGCTGATGGCGAAGGATAATTTCTATCGCGTGCTGTTGTACGTCGCGATCGCGCTGACGTTCGCGCAATTCTTCGCTGTCGCTTGGTTCATCGGCACTCATCCGTTGCCGTGGTGGTCTTTCCTCGCGCTCACGCTCGGCACGGGATTTACGAGCGCGATCTCCTTGTTGCTCGGGCATGAGCTCGGCCACAAGCCGAGTCGTGCGGATCGAACTGCCGCGCAAGTGATCAATGGCTTGGTCGGCTACGGTCACTTTTGCATCGAGCACAACCGCGGTCATCACGTGAACGTCGCGACGCCCGAAGATCACGTCAGCGCGCGCATGGGCGAATCGATTTACAAGTTTGCGCTGCGTGAGATTCCGGGCGCGCTGCGCCGAGGCTGGGCGCTGGAGAAGGACCGACTCGCGAAGGCCGGTAAATCCACGTGGTCGTGGAGCAATGAAATTCTTACGTCTTGGGTGCTGACGGCGGTGATCGCGGCGGCGCTGATTGCGACCTTCGGCTGGATCATGGTGCCGTTCCTGCTCATCCATCATCTCTATGCCTGGTACGGCCTGACCCAGGCGAACTACGTCGAGCATTACGGCCTGCTGAGGCAAAAGCTGCCGAACGGCCGCTACGAGCTGCCCGAGCCGCGGCACTCCTGGAACACCAATCATCTGTACTCGAACCTGATTTCGTTCCATCTGCAGCGCCACTCGGATCATCACGCCAATGCTTTGCGGCCGTATCAGGCCTTGCGCGATTTCGACGACGTGCCGAAATTGCCGAGCGGCTATCCGGGCAGCTTCGGGCTGGCGATGATTCCGTGGCTGTGGTTCAAGGTGATGGATCCGAAGCTGATGGCCTGGTCCGGCGGCGACATCACCAAAATCAACGTCGATCCCGCCAAGCGCGCCCGCCTGTACGCGAAGTACGGTCGCCTGGATCTCGCCGCCGCAGCGTGAGTCGGCGGCTCGCGACTGCCGCGGCTGCTGTGTTTGCGGTGACAACGCGTTAATCTCGCGCTTTTCCCCGGTGCCGGTTTGGCGGTGCCGCCTGGCGCGAGGAATCCGATGCCCGCAACGATGCTAGTCAACATCGATGTTGACGATCTGCCCAAGGCGACCGAGTTCTATTGCAAGGCTTTCAACCTGCATGTGGGCCGTCGCTTCGGTGCCGACGCGGTCGAGCTGCTCGGCGCGACTTCGGCGATCTATCTGCTGGTGAAGCCGAACGGCACGGTGGCGTCGGCCACCAGCCGTCACCTCCGCTCGTACGCTCGGCACTGGACCCCAATACACCTGGACTTCGTCGTCGACGAGATCGAGGGCGCGCTCGATCGTGCACGGAACGCGGGGGCGCGTTTGGAGGCGAATATCAAGACCAACAACTGGGGCAAGATCGCCATGCTCGCCGACCCGTTCGGCCACGGCATCTGCCTGATCGAATTCGTCGGCAAAGGCTACGACGAAATCGCCACCGGCAACGACGCGAAGCCGACCAAGTCCGCGCATCGATGATCCGGCCATGTCGCTTGTCTGTTGGAAATGCGGAGCTTCGCTCGCGGACCTGAGCCTTCCTCTGCGTCGTCTCGACGAGTGCAAGCAATGTCATGCCGAGCTGCATGTTTGCAAGCTGTGCGAGTGGTACAGCATCAGCGTGGCCAAGCATTGTCGGGAGACGGTGGCGGAGGAAGTAAAAGGCAAAGAGCGGGCGAATTTTTGCGATTACTTCAAGCCTCGGCCTGGGGCCTATTCGATCGGTAATATGGGTGCTGCTGCTAAGGCGCAGTCGGAGCTCGATGCTTTGTTTGGTGGCGGCGTGAAGAGTGAACCTTCGCAGTCCTCCGCGGCGGATAAGGCTCGGGCTGAGCTTGAGGCACTGTTCGGGAAGAGGAAGTAAGAGTTCGGAGGCGTTGGTGGCTCGCGCCGCCGAGCCGACGCTTTCACTCCGCCGGCGGAGGCACAGCATCACGCGAGGAGCTAGCCTCCCTCTTCAACCAATCCATCACCCCAGAAACCACCGGATCGCTCAACCGCCGGGGCAAACAAACCGCATAGATCGCAAACTCCGACGGCACCTCGTGATCGAACACCTTCACCAGCCGCCCAGCCGCCAACTCAAGTGCCGCGAACGGTTCCGACGCAATCGCCACTCCCTGACCGGCGAGCGCCGCTTGTAACATCGAGTTGCGATCGCCGCAGATGATACCTCGACGCGCGTTGATGCCTTTGGCGCCGACCGCATCGAGCCACCGGATCCACGAGCGATGCGAGTCGTCATGAAGCAGCGTGTAGTGGCGCAGATCGGTGATGACTTTCAGCGCCGGTCCAGTCTTCAGCAAGGAGGGCGACGCCACCACGACCTCCTTCAAGTTGAACAGCGGCACGACGTGCAGCCCCGGATAGTTGCCTCCGCCGAACCGAATGCCGATGTCGACATCTTCGCGCGCGAAGTCCACCAGCTGCGCGGTGGTGATGACCTGCAAGTCCACATCAGGAAACATCATCGAAAACGAGCGCAGCCTCGGCATCACCCAACGCGCGTTGAAAGACGAGAACGTGGAGATCGTGAGCTTGCGTCGGACCGTCGGCGTGGACACATCTTCCAACGCTGCCGCGAGCCGATCGAACGCCGCTCGCGTGCCTTCCGCAAGCAACGCGCCTTGAGCCGTTAGTCGCAATCCTCTCGGCAGGCGCTCGAACAACTTCACGCCGAGCCGTTCCTCCAGCTGCTTCACCTGCCGGCTGACCGCCGCGTGCGTGACGTTCAATTCCTCGGCGGCGGCGCTGAGGTTGAGGTTGCGAGCCGCGACGTCGAAGGCCCGCAGAGGGCCGACCGGAATGCGCTTCATGGCGGGTCCCTAAATGGAGCAAGGATGGCTTAGCTATGACTTCAAGTCATAGATCGCGGGCACAAACTATCGCTTTTCCCGCTGGAGGGCCAGATCTACTCTACTCGCCCATTACTGAGATGCATATCTCAAAGGAGCCGGGCATGGACGAGTACCTGTTCATCACCATGGCGAAACTGAAGGCCGACCGCTTGCGCCTGGAGCGCGAACAGCGTGCTCGGGACGCGGCTGGCGGCTCCAGGCAGCAACCGATCGAAACCCCGAGGCAGCCGGCGCGGACCAGTTGGTTCTCGCGCGAGCCTCAGTGGAGGGAACAGTCATGACGAACCTATTACTGACGTTGGCGGCGTCGCTCGTCGTCAATCTTGCGGTCCTCGCGTTGCTGAAAGTGGGCTTGCGCAACGGTCGCGCCAATCATCGCAACGGCTGGGGCAATCACCAGCCGTGTTAGATCGCGAAGTATGCGCCATCGAATCAGTTGCCCGTTCTCGCCGTTGCGGCGACGAGACGGCCGAGTTTTTCGATGGCGCGCTCGATCGTCGGTCCCCACAGCATGCCGCAGCTGATGCGAATGTAATTGCGGTACTCGGCCTTCGCCGAGAACACCAGGCCGGGCGCGATGCCGATGCGGCTGGCGAGCGCGGTACGAAACAAGTCCACGCTGTCGACGCCTCGTGGCAACTCGACCCACAGCACAATGCCGCCCGACGGTTGCACGACGCGCGTGCCGCTGGGGAAGTAACGAACGATAGCTTCGACGACGCTGTGCGAATTCGACGCCAACGTGGTGCGCACTCGGCGCAAATATCGGTCGTAGCCGCCGCTAGCGTAGTAACGCGCGAGCACGAGTTGCTGCAGCGTCGGCGACGAGACAGACGAAAAGAACTTCGCGCGCGCGATTTCGGAATTGAACGTCGGCGTGACTGCCCAGCCGATGCGATAACCCAGCGCGATGGTTTTCGAGACCGAGCCGCAGGAAATCACCATGCCGGCCTCGTCGTACGCGCGCATGGAGGTCGGTCGCGTGTTGCCGTAGTGCAAGTCGCCGTAGATATCGTCTTCGATGATGGGCACTTCGTGTGCCGTCAGAATCGAAACGATCTCGCGCTTCGCATCGTCCGGCGTGACGCTGCCGGTGGGATTGTTGAAATTAGGCATCAACACCGCTGCAGCCAATCGAGTACTGCGTGCGATGTTTCTAACGGCATCGACGTCGATGCCGTTCACCGTGTGATTGGGAACTTCGACGACCTTCAAGCCGAGATACTCGACGACTTGCAGCACGCCGAAGTAGGTGGGCGACTCGACCAGCACAGTGTCGCCAGCCTTGCACAACACCTGCAGCGACATGGTGATCGCATCCATCGCGCCGCTAGTGATGACGACATGCGAAGGATCCGCCGGCGCGCCGCCGAACGTCATGCGTTTGGCGATCTGACGCCGCAGTTCCTCGTGGCCCGGCGGCAGCAAGCATTCGCCGGCGTGCGCGGGATGATCGCGCAGCACTTCGCGAATCAAATTGTTGAGCCGTTGATTCGGATACAGCGACGGCGAGGTGAACGCGCCGTTGAGTTGCAATATGTCGGGTCGCGCGAGCGCTTCACGACACGTGTCCAATGTTTCGGTGGCGATCGATACCGGCCGGCGCGAGCGGCTGACCTTCGGTCGCGGCGCCGGCACATTCGCTCGCAGCGGCGGGCGAACATAGAAGCCCGACTGCGGCCGCGCTTCGATCAAGCCGATGTTTTCCAGGTGCAGGTAGGCCTGCACCACCGTGGAGATACTCACTTTCGCCGTGCGGCTCATCGAACGCACCGACGGAATGCGTTCATTTCCCCGCAATGTGCCGTTAGCAATCTGCGACTCAACCATACGCGCGACGCGTTCGTAGAGCAGCGGTTCCTCGGTCGACATGCACTGACCTCAACTGTATTGGTCGTGAGTCAGTCTACCTGAATCTGTACTGCTTGCCAGCGTGCGCTTATAGTGACGCTCGTCCCAAAGGATTCCCCATGACTTCCTCAGCCAGCACCGTGCCGCGGTTGACCGCCGGCATGATCGCCGCCTTCGCCGCCATTTATTTCTTCTGGGGCACCACCTACCTCGGCATCGCTGTAGCCATTCAGACGATTCCGCCGTTCATCACCGGCGCGACGCGCTTTCTGCTCGCGGGCCTGGTGATGTACGTGTGGCTGCGTTGGCGCGATCCGCAGCCGTTCAAAGATGTGAACCTGGCAGTTGCCGCGCTGACTGGCGTGCTGCTGTCGGGCATGGGTAACGGGCTCGTGACGTGGTCTCAGCAAGGCATTCCGTCGGGTATCGCCGCGCTGGTCGTGACGGCAGTGCCTGTCATCGTGCTGTTGTTGGATTGGGCGTTCTTCAGCAAGCGCGCGCCGTCACGGCCCGCGTTGATCGGCACAGCCATCGCATTCTCGGGCGTGGTCGCGATTGTGACGCACACACGTTCGCTGTCCGGCGAGGCGCATCCGCTGTATCTGATGGCGTTGATTACCTCCACGCTTGCCTGGAGTTTCGGCACGCTCATTCAGAAGCGCTCTGCCAAGCCTGAGACGGTGTTGAGTTTCACCTGCGCGCAGATGTTCTTCGGCGGGTTGTTTCAGTTGCTGTTGTCGTTCCCGGATGGCGAGTGGGCCAGGTTCGACGTCGCGGCGGTGAGCTGGAAGTCCGTGCTGGCCGTCGGTTATCTGGTCGTGGCCGGCAGCATCATCGGGCTCAATTGTTACTTGTGGCTGCTGACGCGAGTGTCCGCGGCCAAGGTTGCGACTTACGCGCTCGTCAATCCGGTGGTCGCGCTGCTCCTCGGCACGTTGGTGCTGGGC
>Ga0247784_1000169_pt1 | contig 20598 bp, 17 predicted proteins | sample UWRJL169409R5_FD_179909 | JGI IMG/M metagenome (GOLD analysis project Ga0247784, IMG submission 179909) | Plant litter microbial communities from Arlington Agricultural Research Station in Wisconsin, United States - UWRJ-L169-409R-5 | ecosystem: Environmental > Terrestrial > Plant litter >...
CAAACAGCTCTCGGCACACTCGGCGAGTCGAGCGTAGGTGCGATGATTCATCTCGGGTGAATAGAGCTTGTCCAGCGGCGCGTCGAGTTGCATGCGCTTGCGTTCCACGTCGGACCGGACGCGTATCGCAGGCATGGAAGCCGTCAATCGTTCGCTCAGCCACGATTTACCCGAGCCCGAAAAACCGTGCATCAACACCAGCGTGGGATTCGGCCGGTTGATCCAATGCGCGGCCGTGTGCAATCGACGATTGAAACGTTCCCTGAGCGAGTCGCTGTTCGATTGCGACTGTTGGAGCGCGAGCGCATCCACCTTTGCGCGCACCAACGCACGATACGTCGCATAGAAAGGCAGTAAACGTACGCCGCCATAGTCGCCGGTGATCTCCAGATACGAGTCAAGCAGCATATATGCGAGGTCGGTACGTCGGCGGCTCACCAGGTCCATCACCAGGAACGCCACGTCGTTCATGACATCGATCCAACGCAGGTCGGGATCGAAGTCGATGCCGTCGAACGGCAGCAGCGCGTTACGCCAGCGCACGATGTTTCCTGCGTGCAGATCACCGTGACATTCGCGAACATATTGCTCGCGCTCACGCCTTTGCAAGGTCGGTTCGAGCTCGCAGGCGCACGTGCGAACCCAGCGGAGAGTGCGGTCGAGATGGACGGCTTGGTCGGTGCCTGGATCCTGCGCCGCCAGTTGCTCGCTCGTTGCCAGTACAGCATCGAAGAGTCCTTCGGTGCGCCTCGGCGTTGCTTCGCTCGGCGAACGCGGAGCATCCAGGTGAAAGTGCGCGAGCAAGCGCGCCAGCTCGATGATCTCCTGAGGGCGAACGTCTTGCCGGTCGAGTAAGTCGGCCAGCACATCACTGGTGTCGAACTGACGCATCCTCACCGCGTACTCGATCGGCTCCGCGTCGGTGACATTCACGCGCAGCTGGCCGTCGATACGTGCGATGGGCACGACATCCAGATACAAATCGGCAGCCAGCCGGCGGTTGAGCCTCACTTCCTCTTCGCAATAGCGCTTGCGCAGATCGAGCGTGGAGGCGTCGAGGAAATCGTAACGAACCGGCTTCTTGATCTTGTAGGCAAACGACCCGGTCAGCACCACCCAGGAGATGTGCGTCTCCAATAGCCGAGGGTTCTCGATGGCATGCGAATAAGCGGCTGGATCTAGCAGCTGTTGAATCGGCAGGGCAGCGGACGTCATGGTCGCCTCGCTAAGGTGCGGACTGCTGGTGTGACGCTGAGAATAGAAGACGTGCGTTCGTGTGACAGCAGGGAAAACCAGCAGGCCCTACGTTGCTCTCCGGGAAGGCACCGACGCGTCGTCGCGCCCGGGCCAGCTGAGGCACGAGCAACGTCACGCCAAATACAAATATTCCTAATCGTTCTAGCGGAACGGGCGTCGCCGCCCGGTGTGCGGCGCACCGGGGTTATCCCGGAAATTAGGGACAACCTCCGATGAGCTCAACCTACGAGGCGGCGCAGAATCCTGGCGCGTGCCAACCTCCGCGAATGGCATAGCAGGGGAATGGGGAGCTGTCATGAATGCCGTGCGCAGCATCTTAGTGGTCGTCGATCCCGCCTCGAACGATGGTCCCGCTGTCGTCAAAGGCCGGTTGCTTGCCGAGAAATTCGGCGCCCGGTTGGAAACGTTCGAATGTAGTGCCGAGCTGCATGCGCTCAGGCAGGTCGCGGATCGTGTGAAACAAACGGATGCGGACCTGGTCGTCAAGGACACGCATCATCACACGCTGGCCCGTCGCACCGTATTCACCAACACGGATTGGGAGCTGATCCGCGGTCTGTCGACAGCGTTGCTGTTGACGAAGCCGGCTGCGTGGTCGCCGCTGCCGACCATTCTGGCCGCGATCGACCCGAGTCACGACAACGACAAAGGCGTGCCGCTCGATCATTGCATTCTCGATCACGCTGACCGGCTGGCGCAGAGCCTCGATGGCAAGCTGCACGTGGTCCATGCATATCCCTGCAAGGTACCCGTGGTTGCTCCCATCATGGCCGGGCCGCTGCTGGCGGCGAGTATCTCGCCCGAGGCGATGGCAGCCGAGCACGCCGCCAAACTCAAGGTCCTGACCCGGCTGGCCAGCGAATATTCGCTACGGCCGGCGAACATCCATCTTGAAGTTGGCGGCGTGCGCGGCTCCATTTGTAATGTCGCGGCCCAGGTGCATGCCGACATCGTGACGATGGGCGCGATGTTGCGCAACGGATTGACCCGGGCCTTCATGGGCAACACCGCCGAAGAAGTGCTGGAGCGCTTGCCCTGCGATGCGCTGATCGTGAAGTCGTGAGAGTCCACGACGCGCGCGGCGGAACCTTCGTCGTCTCGCTGCGGTTTTAGGAGGACATGCCAGAAGGTCCGTCGTTAATCATCCTGCACGAGCAGGCGCAGAGATTCGAAGGTCAGCGGGTCGTCGCCGTCGAAGGGAATTCCAAGATCGACCAGTCGCGCATGGTCGGCCAGCGCATCGTTCGAATGCGCACCTGGGGCAAGCATTTTCTGATCGAGTTCCAAGGCTTCAGCCTGCGCATTCACCTGTTGATGTTCGGTCGTTATTGCATCAACGAGCGCAAGCCGGACAAGCCCATTCGCATCGGTCTGAGGTTCGCTCGCGGCAAAGAGCTCAACTTCTATTCATGCGCCGCGCGCTACGTCGAAGGCGATCTCGACGACAGCTACGACTGGAGTGGCGACGTGATGTCGGATCGGTGGGACGCAGCGGCAGCGCGTAAGAAGCTTCGCGCCATGCCGGCAACCCTGGTCTGCGACGCTTTGCTGGACCAGAACGTGTTCGCTGGCGTCGGCAACATCATCAAGAACGAAGTGCTGTTCCGGATCAAAGTGCATCCGTGCTCCAAGGTCGGCGCGCTGCCGCCGGCCAAGCTGAAGCAGATGGTCGAGGAGGCGCGCGTCTACAGCTTTCAATTCCTGGAATGGAAAAAGGCGTTCGTGCTGAGGCAGCACTGGCTGGTCCACAACAAGGGGGTCTGTCCCCGCTGCGAGATCAAGCTCACGCGGGATTACCTGGGCGTCACCAATCGGCGCAGTTTCTTTTGCGAGAGGTGCCAGATTCGCTATGTGCCGCCGCGGGCACGGCGGAAGACGCCGAAGCGCGGGTTTGTTACTATCGCGCGCCCTTGAGCTGCGTGGCGCAGCGAGCAAGTCCTTCGGAATCAACCGTTTAGGGATCAAACCCGGCCTCTCCAATGCTGCAAACCATACGCGACAAGATCACCGGCTGGGTGGCCGGCATTTTCCTCGGCGCGATTGCCGTCGTTTTCGTGTTCTGGGGCATCGACTTCCAGTCGAACAACGCCAGCTTCGCGGCCAAGGTCGACGGCGAGCGCATTCCGGTCGAGACCGTGCGCCGCGCCTGGCAGCAGCGCCAGTCCCAGCTGCAGCAGATGCTTCGTAACGAGCTGCCGCCGGAAATGGCCAAGGCACAGCAGACCGCGTTGCTGGACCAGTACATCCAACAGGCATTGCTGACCAAGCGCGCCAACGACCTGGGCTACAAGGTCAGCGACGCAGCGCTTGCCAAGCGCGTAATGGAGATTCCGCAATTCCAGGTCGACGGCAAATTCTCCGCTGATCGTTACAACGCGCTGCTGCGCTCGAACGGCTTGACCGAGACCCGCTTCGAGTCCGACCTGCAGACCGAGATCATTGTCGAACAGCTGCAGAACGGCGTGGTCGATTCCTCGTTCGCGTTGCCCTACGAGCTGGAACAGCGGTTCGCTCTGGAAAAGCAGCAGCGCGAAGTCGATTATGCGCTGGTCGCCGCAAGCGATTTCCTGCCGACCGTGACGGTCACGGACGAGCAGATCCAGAAAGATTACGAAAAGAACAGCAGCCAGTTCCTGACCACCGAGACGGTGGACCTGCAGTACCTGGAGCTCACGCGCCAGCAGGCCGAGAGCGCCGTGTCCGTGACCGACCAGGCGCTGAAAGACTATTACGAGCAGATCAAGGATCGCTTCGTGACCAACGAGCGGCGCCATGCTCGTCACATCCTCATTACTGCGACCGACGGCCTGGACGACGCGGCCGCGCAGAAGAAGGCGCAGGAGTTGACCGAGAAGGCCAAGGCGGGCGGCGATTTCGCGCAGCTGGCGAAGGACAATTCCAAGGACCCGGGTTCGGCCGCGCAGGGCGGCGATCTGGGCATGGCCGAACGCGGCATGTTTGTCGGCCCGTTCGAAGAAGCGTTATTCAGCATGCAGCCCGGCGAGATCCGCGGCCCGGTGAAGACTCAGTTCGGCTATCACGTGCTGAAGCTGGAGAACATCGAGGCGGGTCATCAGCAGAGCTTCGACGAAGCCCGCGCCGAAGTGGAAACCGAGTTCCGCAAAGACAAGGCGCAGACCAGTTTCTACGACGAGTCGCAGAAGCTCGGCGACGCCGCGTTCGCCGCGCTGACCGAGCTCGATTCGGTCGCCAAGAAGCTGAATCTGCAGACGCGCGAGATCAAAGGCTTCACGCGCGAAGGCGGCGGCGAGTTGGGTGCCGATCCCGAAGTGATCAAGGCCGCCTTTAGCGAAGACGTGCTGGAGCGTCGTCAGAACAGCCCGATCGTTGCCGTGGGCGACGATAAAGCTGTGGTGTTGCGCGTCGCTGCTCACAAACCGGCCGAGCCGCGTCCGCTCGCCGAAGTGCGTAGCCAGATCGAGAACCGCCTGCGTACTCAAGCCGCTCGCGAGGCGGCGGCAGCGAAGGGTGCCGAAGCAGTTGCTCGTTTGCAGAAGGGCGAGACCTGGGATGCGTTGGCGTCGATGGGCGTGAAGCCGGTCGGCAAGCGCCTCGTGACTCGCGACGATTCGATCGCTCCACGCGCCGTGTTGAACTCGGCGTTCTCAGCGTCGAAGTCGCAGATCACGGAAGCGACGCCGTATGTGCAAGGTGTTGCGACCGACGACGGCAACTACGCCGTATTGGCGGTGACTCAGGTGCAGAATGCTGCCGCGAAGACTGAGCCGGACGCTCAGCGCACGGCGCGCAAGACGCAGACGGAGCGTCGCCTCGGTAGCGAAGAGTTGACTGCGTACGTCGAGGAAGCCGAGCGCAAAGCGGACATCGTCCGCAACGAGAAGGTGTTCGAATAGAAGTGACTACTGACTAATGACTACTGACTGGTCGGAACGCCGCGTGGCGCTATTCACCAGTCAGTAGTCACGAGTCACTTCAAGATCATTCCCCTTCGGGGAACGCCATGCCGACGGTGCTGTAGCCACCGTCCACATAAATGATTTCGCCCGTGACACCGCCGGCCAGGTCCGATGCCAGGAACGCAGCGGTGTTACCCACATCTTCGACAGTCACGTTCCGGCGCAACGGCGCGATGGACGCGACATGGGCGAGCATCTTGCGGAAGCCGCCGATGCCCGCGGCCGCGAGGGTCTTGATCGGACCGGCGGAAATGCCGTTGACGCGAATTCCTTTCGGGCCAAGATCGGACGCGAGGAAACGCACGCTGGCTTCCAGACTGGCCTTCGCCAATCCCATCACGTTGTAGCTCGGCAGCGAACGCACGGCACCGAGATAGGTGAGCGTGATGATCGAGCCGGCACGACCGGCCATCATCGGCTCGGCGGCCTTCACGACGGCGGTGAGGCTGTAGCTGGAGATGTCGTGCGCGATGCGGAAGTTTTCACGAGTGGTGGATTCGACGAAGCCGCCGCGAATCGCATCGCTCGGTGCGAAGGCGACCGCGTGCACCACGATGTCGAACTTGTCCCAGCTCTTTTGCAGGACTTCGAAGCCCTTGGCGATGCTCTCGTCGCTGGCGACGTCCATTTCGAACACCGCGGCGGCGTTGAATTCCTTGGCCATGCCCTCGACGCGATCCTTGAAACGCTCCTGATAACTGAACGCCAGTTCCGCGCCTTCGCGCTTCATCGCCTCGGCGATGCCAAAAGCGATGGAACGTTCGGTCGCGAGACCAATGATCAGCGCGCGTTTGCCTGCGAGAAATGCCATGGGGCCTCGAAATGACTGGTGACTAGTGACTGGTGACTGGTCACAGCCACCACCATCGGGCCGATATTCTGACTAGTCATTAGTCACTAGTCACCAGTCACTTCGCGTCCGTCAGATCCCCGCGCGACGGCGGTCATCGATGTACATCACCAGGCGCTGGCCGGGCTTGATGACGCTGCGCTTGGTCAGGTTGTTCCAGCCCAGCAGGTCGGACAGGCGCACGCGGAACTTGGTGGCGATCGTGTACAGAGAATCGCCGGCGCGCACGATGTACGTCGTGGAGCGTTCCACGGCGTTGCTGTCGTTGGACGCCAATTTCGCGGTGCCGGGAATCGCCAGGACCTGGCCGACATTCAGCGTGGCATTCGCCTTCAAACCGTTCGCGTTGGCGAGACGCTCCAGGGTCATGCCATGCGTACGAGCGATGCTCCACAGCGTGTCGCCGCGACGCACGACATGCTTGTCGGAGAGCGCGCGACGGCGGGTCGGTTTTTCTTCAATGGCTTCTTCCATCTCGGCGACCTGGTTGCGCGCCAGGGTCATACCTTTCGGCGCGGCCGCGATCAGCAGGTCCTGGCCCGGATGAATCGTGGTGCCACGCATCTTGTTGGCCGTCCTCAGCGCCGCGATGGAAACGCCGTACTTATCGGCGATGCCGCCGAGCGTGTCGCCGCGACGAACGCGGTGATACACGATGCGCACGCGCTCTTCGGGGGGTAACGCCGCGATACCTGCCGTGAAGCGCTCGTTACGATCGATAGGCACCAGGATCTGATGCGGGCCATCGGGATCGGTGACCCAGTGGTTGAACGCGGGATTCAATGCCAGCAACTCTTCCTTCGACATGTCGGCAAGCTCGGCCGCGACATGCAGATCGAGCTGACCGCCCACTTCAACCTTGGTGAAGTACGGCGCGTTCGGAATCGGCGCGAATGCCAGGCCCTGCGCGGCCGGGTCGCCGACAATCCGGCGCATCGCCAGCAGCTTCGGCACATATGCTTTGGTTTCGCGCGGCAGCTTCAGGCTGAAGTAATCGGTCGGTTTGCCGGCGCGGAGATTTTTCTCCACCTCGCGAGCCACGCGGCCTTCGCCGCAGTTATAAGCGGCGATCGCGAGCAGCCAGTCGCCATCGAATTCGTCGGCCAGGAATTGCAAGTAATCCAGCGCCGCGTTGGTCGAGGCGACCACGTCGCGGCGACCGTCGTAGTACCAGTTTTGTTTCAAGCCATAACGGCGACCGGTGTCTGAAACGAATTGCCACAGGCCGGAAGCGCGGGCGCGCGAGTAGGCGACGGGATTGAACGCGCTCTCGACCACCGGCAGCAGCGCCAGCTCAAGCGGCATGTTGCGAGCTTCGATCTCGGCGACGATGTGATGCAGATAACGCTCGCCGCGCTTGAAGGTGCGGTCGAGATAATCGGGATGATTGACGAACCAGCGCAGCTCCAGGTCGACCGACGGATGATCGACATCGGCGATCGAATAGCCTTTGCGAATGCGTTCGAACAGGTCGCCGCCGGCGGACAGCGGTGTGCCGTCGGCGCCGATCTGGCCAACCAGCTTCGGGCCGGATTGTGCATCGAGCGCTTCGATGGCTTCTTCGATCTGCTCGGGGCCTGAGACGCCGATCGCGGCTTCGTCGAGCTTGGTGATTGCGGGGTCGAGCTCGACCATTTCCACCGGATCTTCGTCGTCGAGCGGCTCCTGGTCCGGCGCGGGACGGAGATGGTTACAGCCGGCCGTGAGTACGGCTGCTGCGAATACCGCGGACAGCGTCGTCGCTGATCGTCGCCACTGAAACATCTCGTCCCCTCCACCTGCCTCCCCGGTGGTGGGGCAGGCGTTGCTCAAAACAAAAAATCGGCCCGGGGCCGACGGCATTCACTCCGGCGCAATCGCGCCCCATTGAAAAACCTTCAACGAAACCCGTCCTTCCACTGGCGAATGACTGCGAATACTTCGGTGTGACTGTGTAACGCGCGGCCCGCATGGGCTTCAGCGGCCTGTTTCACAGTCTCGTCGTCACAGCGCAGAAACGGGTTCACATTCCGCTCGCGCCTCATGTCCGATGGGATTGTCGCCTGATCCCGCGCCCGTAAATCCCGGCATTCGGCCAGGTAGCGGGCGGTCGCCGCGTTGTCCGGTTCCACCGCCAGTCCGAATTTCAAATTGCTCAACGTGTACTCGTGGGCGCAGTACACCAAAGTTTCGGCAGGCAGGGCCGCCAGTTTGGACAGCGAGGTGTGCATTTGTTCCGCGGTACCTTCGAACAGTCGGCCACAACCGGCGCTGAACAGCGTGTCGCCGCAGAAGAGGGCGCCATGGCCGACATACGCGATGTGACCGGCGGTGTGCCCGGGCACGTCGAGCACCGAGAATTCCAGGCCCAGCGCCGACAACTCGGCACGATCGCCTTCGCGGAGCCGGGTTGGATTGCCGGGAATGGCTTCGTTCGCGGGGCCGTAAACGGGAATCGAGCGCTCACGTAGCAAGTCGGCGACGCCGCCGACGTGATCGCCGTGGTGATGTGTGATCAAGAGGCCGGAAAGCGTGAGGCTGCGGTCGGCGAGAATGCGCTCGACAGGCGCAGCGTCGCCCGGATCGACAGCGACGACCTGCCGCGGGTCGCGCGGCGAATGAATCAACCAGATGTAGTTGTCGGTAAATGCCCGAACTGGGGTCACTTGGAGCATATTGTCGGACCGACCCCGGATCATGTTATCTGCCGGTATTAAACATGCCATGTCGCTGAGCGGCAAGCAGTTAACGAAGCGGGCGCCCGCCAGTTCCCGAGTCGCGACTCTCGTGCGGCACTACTCGCGAAATATGAGACGCACGTTACGTTTTCTGAACCCGAACCGGACGCGGCGACGATCGTTTATCCTTGCGTTATGCCCGAACCGTCCGCCCTCGACCTGCACGCCTGGCTGCGCTCGCCGCTCGGCCAGCGGGTGTTTGCGCTCGAACGCAAGCTCGCGAGCGAAGCGCTGGCGCAGGTGTTCGGCTGGCAGCTGCTGCAGATCGGGCAGTGGGGCGACGACGACGGCCTGCTCGCGGAAGCGCGAACTCAGCGCAAGTCCGTGTTGGCGTGGCACGGCTCGCGACCTGCTGGCGTTGCCTCGTCGATCCGCTCGCGCACCGATTCACTGGCCATCGCCTCGGACTCGGTCGACGCGGTGGTGTTACCTCATACCCTCGAATACGAACCCGAGCCGCATGAGATCGTGCGAGAGGTCGGCCGCATTCTGTCGGCGGAAGGACATTTGGTCGTGTTTGGCTTCCGGCCGTTTTCGAGTTGGGGGTTGCGGCACTGGTTCGCCAAGAATGGCTTTCCGCCCGGCCTCGAACGCCTGATCAGCGAAGGTCGTCTGCGCGACTGGCTCAAGCTGCTCGGCTTCGAAGTCGTCGACGCGCGACGCTACTTGTTCAGTCTGCCGTTCAGTGCCACGTCGCCTTCGTCGCAGCGATTCTTCGAACGCAGCGGCAATTATTTGTGGCCGATGTTCGCCGGCGGCTATTTGCTTAAGGCGCGCAAGCGCGTCTACACGCTCACCCCGATTCGCCCGCGGTGGCGGCTACGGCCCAAAGTGGTCGGCGGTCTCATCGAACCGACGACGCCGCGCGTGCCTCGCACTTAAAAAATTTCTCAGTTAGAAAAAAAGCACTAGATGTCAGCAGTCGAGATCTACACGGACGGCGCCTGCCGCGGAAATCCGGGGCCGGGCGGTTGGGGCGCGATCCTGCGCTCGGGCGACCATGAAAAAGAGATCAAGGGCGCCGAACCCCAGACCACCAACAATCGCATGGAGCTCACCGCGGCAATCCGGGCGCTCGCGGCGTTGAAACGCGATTGCGAGGTGGTGCTGTACACCGACTCGCAGTACGTCCGCAAAGGCATCCTCGAATGGATGCCGAACTGGAAGCTGCGCGAGTGGCGCACGGCCGATAAGAAGCCGGTGAAGAACGTCGATCTGTGGCAGGCGCTGGAGCAAGAGATCGGCCGACACAAGATCGAATGGCACTGGGTGAAAGGCCACGCCGGCGTGCCCGGCAACGAACGCGCGGATCGGTTGGCGAACGAGGCGATCGACGAGATGCTGGGCGCGAAGTGACTGATGACTAGGGACTAGTGACTGGTCAGAATGCGTCGGCGGGTGCGGTATGATTCGCAGCCATCTCCGACCAGTCATTAGTCACCAGTCACTTCCTTTATGGACTTCATCGATCTCAAAACTCAGTACCGCCGCGTGCAAGCGTCCATGAACGCTCGCATCCAGGCCGTGCTGGAACATGGTCAGTACATTCTCGGCGCCGAGCACGGCGAGCTGGAGAAGAAACTTGCCGACTACGTGGGCGCGAAGCATTGCATCGGCGCGTCGAGCGGCACGGACACATTGCTGATTGCGTTGATGGCCTACGGCATCGGTCCCGGCGACGAAGTCATCACTTCGCCGTTCACCTTCATCGCGACCGGCGAAATGATTGCACTCGCGGGAGCCAAGCCGGTTTTCGTGGATATCGACGCTCGCACTTACAACATCGATCCCGCGTTGATCGAGAAGGCGATCACCCCGCGCACCAAGGCCATCATGCCGGTGGCGCTGTACGGTCAGTGCGCCGATATGGACAAGATCAATGCAATCGCGCGTAAGCATCGCATTCCGGTGATCGAAGATGCGGCACAAAGTTTCGGCGCGACCTATCGCGGCAAACTTTCGTGCGCAGTCTCGGATGTCGGTTCGACGTCGTTCTTTCCGTCGAAGCCGCTTGGTGCGTACGGCGACGGCGGCGCGTTGTTCACTGACGACGATGAGCTGGCGAAAGTGATGCGCGAGATTCGCGTGCACGGCCAGGATCGTCGTTATCACCACCCTCGCTTGGGCATCAACGGTCGGCTCGACACGCTGCAGGCCGCAGTGTTGCTGGCCAAGATGGAAATCTTCCCCGACGAGGTGGAATCCCGCATCAAGATCGGCGCCCGCTATTCGCAAATGATCAACGACGCGTTTGCGAAGGAGAGCGATCCGGCCCGTCGCGTCGTGACTCCATACATCGCGCCTGAATGCACGAGCGTGTTCGCACAGTACACGGTCGAGGTTGCGGATCGTGCGAAGGTGGAACAGGGCATGAAGACCCGCGGCATTCCGACGGCTGTGCACTATCCGGTGCCGCTGCATTTGCAGCCGGTGTTTGCAAAGCTTGGTCAGGGCGTCGGCACGTTTCCGCTTTCGGAAGCGGCTGGCAATCGCGTCATCAGCTTGCCCATGCACCCGTACCTGACCGAGGAGCAACAAGCCCGTGTCATCTCCGCCCTCAAGGATTCCGTACTGAGCTGACGCCTCTGACCAGTCACTAGTCCCTAGTCACTAGTCACTTTTAAAATAAATGCGCCAAATCATCCTCGACACCGAGACGACCGGCCTCGAACCCGAGCAGGGCCATCGCATCATCGAAATCGGCTGCGTCGAGTTGCTGAACCGACGCAAGACCGGTCGCACGTTTCATCGCTACCTGCGGCCGGATCGCGAAGTGGATCGGGGCGCGATCCAGGTGCACGGACTCACCAACGAGTTCCTCGCGCAGCAACCGCGTTTTGCCGAAGTCGTCGACGAATTGATCGAGTTCATCAGCGGCGCCGAGCTGATCATCCACAACGCGGCGTTCGACCTCGCGTTCATGGACTCGGAGCTGAAGCGCTTGCCGGGCCCGCTGCGCCAGATGAGGAACATCTGCGCGTCGGTCATCGACACGCTGCCGATGGCGCGCCAGCTGCACCCCGGTCAGCGCAACAGCCTGGACGCGCTGTGCAAACGCTACGACATCGATAACTCACATCGCGAATTGCACGGCGCGTTGCTCGACGCGCAGATCCTGATCGACGTTTACCTTGCGATGACGGGCGGTCAGACCGCGCTCATCCTTGGCGAAGACTCTGCAGCCAGCAGTGACGTTGCATTCGAGCCGGTGGCCGCGATCGTCCGGCCGCGAGGTTTGCTCCGGGTGCTGCGTGCGAGCGAAGAAGAGCTCGCCGCTCACGAGCGCATGCTCACGACCATCGACAAGAGCAGCGGCGGCAAAACCATTTGGAAACAACTGGCGCTGCTTCAGCCGCCGCCTGCACCCTCCGCGCTGATTCAAGCGGTCGCTGCAGCTCCGGCGATGGCGTAGCGGGCAGCGCTCATGCTGCACGCGTTTCGCAATCTCTTCCTGGGACATGCGCCGCGCTGGTACAAGCTGACGATTCTCGGATTCCTGGCGCTCAATCCGCTGGTCTTGTTTTTCGGCGGCGAGCACGGAGCTGTGATCGCTGGCTGGCTGGTGCTGCTGGAATTCATTTTCACGCTGGCCATGGCGCTGAAGTGTTATCCGCTGCAACCGGGCGGATTGCTGGCCCTCGAAGCGGTGTTGATGGGCCTGACCCATGCCGATTCGGTGTATCAGCACACCGTGACCGCGTTCCCGATCATCCTGCTGCTGATCTTCATGGTCGCCGGCATTTTCTTTCTCAAGGAAATGCTGGTGTTCGGTTTCACCAAGCTGTTGCTGAACGTGCGCTCCAACCTGTGGCTCGCGTTCCTGTTTTGTCTGGTGCCTGCGGTGCTGGCGGCGTTTCTCGATGCGCTCACCGTGCTTGCCGTGATCATCACCGTCGCGATGGGGTTCTATGAGGTTTATCACAAGGTCGCCTCCGGTAAGCATCATCACGATCCGGTGCACGACACATCGGTCGACGAGCACGTGACGGAGTTGCATCGTTCCGATCTCGATGCGTTTCGCGCAGTGCTGCGCGGCCTGTTGATGCATGCCGGCGCTGGCACGGTGATTGGCGGGGTGATGACGCCGGTCGGTCAGCCGCAGAATGTGTTGGTGGCGGAGCAGGCCGGCTGGACGTTCATGGAATTCTTCGTGCAGGTCGCGCCCGTGGCGTTGCCGGTGTTTGTGGTCGGCATCGCGACGTGTCTGGTGGTCGAGCGGATGAAATGGTTCGGCTACGGCATGCGCTTGCCGGATGCGGTTCGCGGCGTCCTCGAAGTGTATGACCGCGAGCAACAAGAGCGACGCACACAGCGGGATGTCGCGATCATGATCGTGCAGGCGATCACGGCGGTGGTGCTGGTGGTCGCGCTGGCGCTCCATCTGGCCGAAGTCGGCCTGGTCGGTTTGCTGGTGATTGTGTTGGCAACGGCGTTCACCGGCGTGACCGAGGAGCATCGCCTCGGCAAGGCGTTCGAGGCGGCGTTACCGTTCACCGCGTTGATCGTCGTCTTTTTTGTAATTGTCGCGCAGATCCACGATCAGCATTTGTTCGAGCCGGTGGTCGCGTGGGGGTTGAGCCAGTCGGTCGAGTCGCGGGCGGCGATTTTCTATCTGGCCAGCGGCCTGCTGTCCGCCGTCAGCGATAACGTGTTCGTCGCCACGATCTACATTACAGAAGTCAAAGCGGCGATGCTGGAAGGGGCGATCACCGCGCCGGAGTTCGGGCGGCTCGCGGTCGCGATTAACACCGGCACAAACATACCGAGCGTTGCAACTCCGAACGGGCAAGCTGCGTTGTTGTTCCTGCTGACGTCGGCGGTGGCACCGTTGATCCGGCTCTCCTACGGGCGAATGGTGTGGATGGCACTGCCGTACACCGTCACGCTGACGGCGACCGGACTTTGGGCGGTTCTCTATTTGCTACCGTAACTGTCGGCGCTTCTGACAATCGGGACAAATGCGGCGCGGGGCCAGTGCGGCCCTTTAGACCCATGTCTCTATTTCGACGCAATTTCTATGGCATCCTTGCGACCTTTTGGCGAGTTCTAGGCGGTTATGTCTCAATTCAGTCTGCGCGAATGCAAGCTTGGCGTGATCGGTCTGGGCTACGTTGGTTTGCCGTTGGCGGTCGAGTTCGGCAAGTCTTTTACGACCGTCGGCTTCGACATCAAGGCCGCGCGCATCGCCGAGCTGAAAAAGAACCAGGACAGCACCCTGGAAGTGGAGCCGGCCGAGCTCAAGACCGCCAAGCGCCTGAGCTACACCACCAACGTGAAAGATTTGCGCAAGTGCCAGGTCTTCATCGTCACGGTGCCGACGCCCATCGACAACTACAAGCGTCCGGATCTCACACCCATCGTCCGCGCCAGCGAGCTGGTCGCGCAGGTGCTGAAGAAGGGCGACATCGTGGTGTTCGAATCGACGGTGTATCCGGGCTGCACGGAAGAAGTCGCCGTGCCGATTCTGGAGCGCCTGTCGGGTCTCAAATTCAACGAAGATTTCTACGCCGGCTACAGCCCCGAGCGTATCAACCCGGGCGACAAGCAACATCGCCTCACGACCATCAAGAAAATCACGTCGGGCTCGACGCCTGAAGTCGCGGACTTCGTCGATTCGCTGTACGGCAGCATCGTCAAGGCCGGTACGCATAAGGCGTCGAGCATTCGCGTCGCCGAAGCGGCCAAGGTGATCGAGAACACGCAGCGCGACGTGAACATTGCGTTGATCAACGAGCTGGCGCTGATCTTCAACCGCCTCGGCATCGACACCGAGGAAGTGCTGCAGGCCGCCGGTACCAAATGGAACTTCCTGCCGTTCCGCCCCGGCCTGGTCGGCGGTCACTGCATCGGTGTGGATCCCTATTACCTGACGCACAAGGCGCAGGAGATCGGCTACCACCCGGAGATGATCCTGGCCGGCCGCCGCATCAACGACAACATGGCGATTTACGTCGCCGAGCGCATCGCGCAGCTGATGATCCGGAAGCGCATCCACGTCAAAGGCTCACGCATCCTGGTGATGGGCCTGACGTTCAAGGAGAACTGCCCGGACCTGCGCAATTCCAAGGTCGCCGACGTGGTCGCGGAGTTGAAAAAGTACGGTGCGAAGATCGATGTGTTCGATCCTTGGATCGATGCCGAGGAGTGCGAGCACGAGTACGGCATCAAACCGATCCGCGCCCCGAAGAAAGGCACTTACGATGCGGTCGTGCTGGCTGTGGCCCACAAGCAGTTCAAAGAGATGGGCATCGACGAAGTGCGCTCCTTCGCCAAGAAGCCGCACGTGCTGTACGACATCAAGTATGTGTTCGATGCGGACCAGGTGGACGGGCGGCTCTGAGCGGTTAGCGGTTAGCGGTTGGCGGTTAGTGGGGCGCAGGCTTGGGCGTGCGCCCGGCGGTTTGAGGAAACTAAGCTGCGGATTAAACCGTTAAGGAGTCGGCCGATTTCGGCGATGTGGGCCAGTGTGCCACTAGTGTCAGTTAGTAATCCTTGACGAGTTGCGATTAGAAACTGTGTCTCAACCTCGGCGAGTGACGCGCGCGATATGTGCAGGTACTGGATGAATTCCAAACGACTGCGTCGTGCGGAACCTTCGGCGATGTTGCTTGCTATCGACACGACCGCGCGCCGCATCTGACTTTGCAGTCCGAAACGTTCGTCCCTGGGCAGGTTGGCGGTCGCGGCGTAAACTTTGCAGGCCAACGTGATTGCCTTTTGCCACACAATCAGGTCCTTGTGACTAACGATTTTGTCCATGCATCACCATCACATTGCCAAGCGCTACGTCGTATCTTCGCGCGTAGGCGCGCACTTCAGGATGCAAAAAACTCTGCATTTGGCCAATTATTCGCCCTCTGCACTACCCGCCAACCGCTAACCGCCAACCGCTAACCGCCCTCCTATGAAACTTCTCCTCACCGGCGCCGCTGGCTTCATCGGCTTCCACACGTCGCAGATCCTCCTGTCCCGGGGCGACGAGGTCGTCGGCCTGGACAATCTCAACGACTACTACGACCCCACGCTGAAACAAGCGCGCCTCGCGATCCTGCAGAAGTTTCCGAACTTCCGGTTCGTGAAAATGGATGTGGCGGATCGCGCGGGAACGGCGGAGCTGTTCAAGCAGGAAAAGTTTCAGCGCGTGATTCATCTCGCCGCGCAGGCGGGGGTGCGTTACTCGATTCAGAATCCGCTCGCGTACATCGATAGCAACGTGGTTGGCTTCGCGAACATTCTCGAAGGGTGCCGGCACAACAACGTCGAGCACTTGGTGTATGCCTCGACCAGCTCGGTGTACGGCGCGAATACCAAGATGCCGTTTTCGGTGCATCAGAACGTCGACCATCCGCTCTCGTTCTACGCTGCGACCAAGAAAGCGAACGAACTGATGGCGCATACCTACGCGCACTTGTATCAGCTCCCCGTAACGGGCCTGCGCTTCTTCACGGTGTACGGTCCGTGGGGCCGTCCGGACATGGCGTTGTTTCTTTTCACCAAGAACATCCTGGCGGGCAAGCCGATCGACGTCTTCAACTACGGCAATCACCGCCGCGACTTCACGTATGTCGACGACATCGCGCAGGGCGTGGTGCGCGCCATGGATCGCCCAGCCAAGCCGAACGCGGAGTGGAACAGCGATGCACCGGATCCGGGCACGAGCAAGGCGCCGTACCGGATCTATAACATCGGCAACAACGCGCCGGTGGAGCTGATGCGCTACATCGAGTGCATCGAAAAGAGCCTGGGCAAACAGGCGCAGAAAAACCTGTTGCCGCTGCAGGCCGGCGACGTTCCCGACACGTTCGCGGACGTCGAAGACCTGGTGCGGGACGTGGGCTACAAGCCGGCGACGCCGGTGGAAGAGGGCGTGCGCCGCTTCATCGAGTGGTACGTGGGCTATTACAAGTAGCCCACACCCCGGCCTTCCCGCTGCGCCAGCGGTGAGGTAGCCTCCGGCACCCACCCTTACTCATGGCTCGGCAGGAGGTTTTTCTCATGGCTTCAGCGAACACGACGCCGCAGTGGCAGGCGCTCGAATCGCACGCTGCGGGCATGCGGGATAAACACTTGCGCGATCTGTTCGCGAGCGATCCGCAACGGGCGGTGAATTTCTCGCGCACCACCGACTTGAACCTGCTGTTCGACTTCTCGCGCCAGCGGGTCGACGCGAAGACCCTGCAACTATTGATCGACCTCGCCAATGCGCGAGGATTGCGCGAGCGCATCGACGCGATGTTCCGTGGCGACAAGATCAACACCACCGAAGGACGCGCGGTGTTGCATACAGCGCTGCGCAATCGCAGCGACCGTCCGATCCTGGTCGACGGCCACGACGTGATGCCGGAAGTTAAAGCGAGCTTGCAGAAGATGCGGGCCTTCGTCGAAGGCATTCACGGCGGTCGCATTCACGGTCACACCGGCAAGACCTTCACCGATATCGTCAACATCGGCATCGGCGGCTCGGACCTCGGCATCGTGATGGCAACCGAGGCGCTGGCGAAATATCGCAACCGTAACCTGCGCCTGCACTGCGTTTCCAACATCGATGGCGTGCAGCTCGGCGACGTGCTCGAAAAAGTGGACGCGGCGCGCACGCTGTTCGTGGTGTGTTCGAAAACATTCTCGACCTTGGAAACGCTCACCAACGCGAAGATCGCGCGGCAGTGGATCGTCGATCGCTTGGGCGAGGGCGCGCCGGCCCGACATTTCGCAGCGGTCTCGACCAATGCGAAGGCGATGGATGCTTTCTTAATTCCGCCGCAGAACCGCTTCACGATGTGGGACTGGGTCGGCGGACGTTATTCTGTGTGGTCGGCCGTGGGCCTGTCGGTGGCGCTGGCGCTCGGCATCGATCAATTCGAATTGATGCTCGAAGGCGGCTACGAAATGGACGAGCACTTCCGCACCGTGCCGTTCGAAAACAATCTGCCGGTGCTGATGGGCCTGCTCGGCGTATGGAATCGCAATTTCCTCGGCTTGGATTCGCTTGCGGTATTACCGTATGACCAGCGGTTGCATCGTTTCCCGGCGTACTTGCAACAGCTGGAGATGGAATCGAATGGCAAGAGTGTGACTTTGGAAGGCACGTCGCTGCCTTACGACAGCGGCGCGGTGTTGTGGGGCGAGCCCGGATCGAACGCACAACATTCGTTCTTCCAGTTGTTACATCAGGGCACCGCGCGCGTGGCATTGGATTTCATCGCGCCGGTGAATGCATCCAGCCCGTATCAGCAACAGCAGAATCTCGCGCTCGCGAATTGTTTCGCGCAGGCGCAGGCGTTTGCGTTCGGGCAGACCGAAGCCCAGGTGCGTCAGGACCTGGCCGCCAAGGGCACCAGCGACAGCGAGATCGTGCGACTGATTCCTCACAAAGTGCATGCCGGCAACCGGCCCAGCACGCTGGTGCTGTTCCCGCGTCTGGGACCGAAGACACTCGGCCGGCTGATCTCGATGTATGAGCACAAGGTGTTCACCCAGAGCGTGATCTGGGGCATCAATGCCTTCGACCAGTGGGGTGTCGAGCTGGGCAAGAAGCTGGCGGATTCGCTGGCCCCGGCGCTGGAAAAGCCGGCGGAAGCCGCGGCCGGCGCCGACCCCTCGCTCCGGAACCTGCTGGAGCATGTGGGGAAATGGCGGGCCTGACAGGTTTGTGATCGCCGCCGGGGGATTTCCGCTACAATCCGCGCCCGTCATAGTGCAGGCTGGCTTCGCCCCGCCTGCCACCATTCATTTCGAGGAATCATTTCTTGAGCAAGAAGGCTCTGATCACCGGGATCACAGGCCAGGACGGCGCATATCTGGCTGAGTTCCTGCTCGGCAAGGGCTACGAAGTGCACGGTATCAAACGTCGCGCTTCCTCCTTCAACACGGACCGCATCGATCATCTGTACCAGGACCCGCACGAGCGCGGCATCAAGTTGTTCCTGCACTATGGCGACCTGACGGACGCCACCAACTTGATCCGCATCATTCAGCAAGTACAGCCGGACGAGATCTATAACCTGGCCGCGCAGAGTCACGTTCAGGTGTCGTTCGAAACGCCCGAGTACACGGCCAATTCCGATGCCGTGGGCACGTTGCGCATCCTCGAAGCGATCCGCATCCTTGGCCTGGAAAAGAAAACTCGTTTCTATCAGGCCTCCACCTCCGAGATGTACGGCAAGGTGCAGGAAGTGCCGCAGAAGGAAACGACGCCGTTCTATCCCCGCTCGCCGTACGGCGCGGCCAAGGTGTACGGCTACTGGATCACCGTGAATTATCGCGAGGCATACGGGATGTATGCTTGTAACGGCATCCTGTTCAACCACGAATCGCCGATTCGCGGCGAAACGTTTGTAACGCGCAAGATCACTCGCGGCCTGGCCCGTATCAAGGAAGGGCTGCAGGAACAAATGTATCTGGGCAACCTGGATTCGCTGCGCGACTGGGGCCACGCGCGGGATTACGTCAAGGCGCAATGGATGATGTTGCAGCAGCCGGAGGCGGAGGATTTCGTCATCGCCACCGGCGAACAGCATTCGGTCAAGGAATTCGTCGAGATCGCCGGCGCCGAGCTAGGCATGCGTATGGAGTGGCGCGGCAAAGGCGTGGACGAGCAGGGTATCGATGCGACCACCGGTCGCGTCATCGTCAAAGTGGACAGCCGTTATTTCCGGCCCACCGAAGTCGATACGTTGCTCGGCGATCCCAGCAAGGCGCGACAGAAGCTGGGTTGGAAAGCCGAAACCTCGTTCAAGGATCTGGTGAAAGAGATGGTAGCTGCGGATCTCGAATCCGCACGTCGCGACTCGATGGTCGCGCGTGAAGGCTTCCGCACGTATCAGCGGCATGAATAAACAGGCATCGATTTTTGTCGCGGGTCATCGCGGCCTGGTCGGCAGCGCGATCGTGCGGCGTTTGCAGGCCGAGGGTTACACGAACCTGTTGCTGCGTTCGAGCAGCGAGCTCGACCTGCGCGATCAGCCTGCCGTGGCACGGTTCTTCGCCGATACCAAACCGGAGCTGGTGTTTCTGGCCGCGGCGAAAGTCGGCGGCATCCATGCGAACAACGAGTATCCCGCCGATTTCCTTCGCGACAATCTGCAGGTGCAGACCAACGTCATCGATTCGGCGTATCGCAATGGCACTGGCAAGCTGTTGTTCCTCGGCTCCAGTTGTATCTATCCCAAACATGCGCCGCAGCCGATGCCGGAAAGTTGTTTGCTGACCGGACCGCTGGAGCCCACCAACGAGTGGTATGCGATCGCCAAGATCGCCGGTTTGAAAATGTGCCAGGCCTATCGTCGCCAGTACGGCTTCAACGCGATCTCGGTGATGCCGACCAACTTGTATGGTCCGGGCGACAACTTCGATCTGCAGAAGTCGCATGTGCTGCCCGCGCTGATCCGTAAGTTTCACGAAGCCAAGGCGAAAGGCGATGCGGAAGTGGTGGTGTGGGGGACGGGCACGCCAAGGCGCGAATTCCTGCACGTGGACGACCTGGCGGATGCCTGCGTCCATCTGATGAAACACTACGAAAGCGAGCAGTTGTTGAACGTCGGCTGGGGCGAGGACGTGTCGATCCGCGAGCTGGCCGGGATCATTCAGGAAATCGTCGGCTTCTCGGGTCAGCTGCGTTTCGATACCACCAAGCCCGACGGCACGCCTCGCAAACTGTTAGATGTATCCAAGCTGAAGGAACACGGCTGGAGCCCTAAAATTTCGCTGCGCGAAGGAATTGCCGCGACCTACCGCTGGTTCGTCGAGCATCAGAATTCGTATCGCGGCTAGGCTGGATAATTAATCGCATCTCGGGGGCCGCGTGTGTAAACTTGCCGGCCTTTGTCGCAGGGATTTT
>Ga0247784_1000171_pt1 | contig 20464 bp, 12 predicted proteins | sample UWRJL169409R5_FD_179909 | JGI IMG/M metagenome (GOLD analysis project Ga0247784, IMG submission 179909) | Plant litter microbial communities from Arlington Agricultural Research Station in Wisconsin, United States - UWRJ-L169-409R-5 | ecosystem: Environmental > Terrestrial > Plant litter >...
GGGTCAGGCCATTCGTTTCGAATCGATTCCGTCCAGCGTTTTCGCGCTGCCGCCCGATCAGGTGCCGTCGCAATACATCCCGGTGCGAGCGGAGTTGCGGCGGCTCGATGGATCCGGCACAGGATTCACGGCGCGCGCCGGCAATCCATTTCTGAAGCCGATGGAGTCGGATCAATTCGATGCATCGTTCGAATGGTATTTCGCGCCGGCCGGCTCCATCACCGCGACCGCGTTCTATAAAGAGCTGAAGAACTTCTTCATCAGCGGCGTCGTGACGCGTGAGTTCACGAACGGCGGCGTCACGCGCGACGTGAATGTTTCGACCGTGGTCAACGGCGACGAGGGCCGGATTCAAGGTTATGAGCTGAGCTACCAGCAGTTCTACGACTTTCTTCCCGGAGCGTGGAGTGGCTTTGGCGTGCTCGCGAACTACACGCATATCACCCAAGATGGTGCCGTCGCGAAAAACTACGACACGCAATTGCCGACGCCGGGCGTCGGCGCCGTCGCATTCGAGAACATCCCGCTGGAGGGACTTTCCGAGCACAACGCCAATCTGGTGGCGATGTACGAGCGCGGCCCGTGGTCGGTGCGGCTCGCTTACAACTGGCGCTCACAATATCTGGTGACGACACGCGACGTCATCACATTCCTGCCGGTGTATCAGGACGACACTGGCCAGCTGGACGCCACAGCCTATTTTTCGCTGACGCCGACGCTGAAGCTCGGCATCGAAGGCGTGAATCTCGCCAACGAGGTCACGGTGCTGAAGCAGCAGTTCGATAACGAACGAACGCTGTTCCCCCGTGCCAATTTCATCAACGACCGGCGCTACGCGGTGATACTGCGCGCCACTTTTTAACCGGGACGAGAAGACACAATGAAAATGACTCTGCGAGCGTCGGTTGCGCTGTCGTGTGCGCTGGCATCTGGGATGGCGCTGGCGGAGTGCGTCGACTCACCCGGCAAAGTGTTACGCGTGTGCGTCTCAGCCGAGAATGGCAAGGCATATTACGAGGTTTCTCGAAGGGGCCAACCGATCATGCAGCGGGCGGCTTTGGGACTGAGCTTCGCCGGCGAAGATGGCGCGCGTGTGGCGGTGGCGGGCAAGGTGGCTCGCCGCTCGGTCGATACAACCTGGGAGCAACCTTGGGGCGAGCAGCGAGTTGTTCGCGATAGCCACAACGAGCTGCGCCAGCCGTTCTCGGGCAGCACGCCGAACACCAAGTCATTCGATGTCGTCGTGCGCGTGTTCGATGACGGCTTCGGCTTTCGCTACGACTTTCACGATATCCCTGCGGCGCAAGAGGTCGCTATCAGCGACGAGCTGACTGAGTTCAAACCGAACGGTAGTTATCGCGCGTGGTGGTTTCCGGCCTATCAACGCGAGCGCGACGAATATTTGTACCGACGTTCGCCATTGGACGACGTCTCCAAGGCGGAAACGCCGCTGACGATGGAGTCGCCGCAGCTCTATCTGTCGATTCACGAAGCAGCGCTGGTCGATTATTCCAGCATGGTCCTGGAGCGCACCGGTCCGAATACGTTGAAGGCCGATTTGATGCCCTGGTCCGACGGCGTGAAAGTTCGTCGCACCGGGCCATTCCAAACACCGTGGCGGACTGTCCTGGTTGCCGAGTCTCCCGCGCAACTGGCCGATTCACGACTGACCCTGAACTTGAACGAACCCAACAAGCTTGGCGATGTCTCCTATGCGCGGCCTGGGAAGTACGTCGGCATCTGGTGGGAGATGCACTTGAATCGATCCACCTGGGGCAGCGGCCCGACACACGGGGCGACCACCGCGAATGCCAAACGTTACATCGATTTCGCCGCGGCGAACGGCTTCGACGGCGTGCTGGTGGAAGGCTGGAACACCGGTTGGGACGGCGATTGGATCGCCAATGGTCACAACTTCAATTTCACCCAGCCGTATCCAGACTTCGACCTTGCCGGCGTGACCCGCTACGCAAGCAGCAAAGGCGTGCGGCTGATCGGTCACAACGAAACCGCCGGAGCAATTTCAAACTACGAAGCGCAAATGGATGCCGGCTTTGCCCAGTACGCGAAACTGGGCGTGCGTGTCGTGAAAACCGGCTATGTGAAGCCGAATGGCACGATTGAGCGCGTGGCGGCCGACGGCTCGAAGCAGAACGAATGGTTCGCGGGTCAATATCTCGTTCGTCATCATCAGCGCGTCGCCGAGACTGCCGCGAAACATCGCGTCGCCATCGATATTCACGAGCCCGTCAAGGATACCGGCTTACGGCGCACGTATCCGAACATCATGTCGCGCGAGGGTGCGCGTGGTCAGGAGTTCAACGCGTGGGGCGATCCGACCAATCCGCCCGAGCACGTCACGATCCTGCCGTTTACGCGCCTGCTGGCGGGCCCGATGGATTTCACGCCGGGCATTCTCGATATCACCGAAGGCGGCAAGACCGACATCAACAAGCGCGTGCAGTCGACGCTTGCGAATCAGCTGGCATTGTATGTGGTCCTCTATAGTCCGCTGCACATGGCAGCGGACCTGCCCGAGAACTATCTGCGTCATCGCGACGCATTTCAGTTCATCCGCGACGTGCCGACGGACTGGGAACGATCGCGAACGCTCGATGCGCGTATCGGCGATTACGTTGTTGTCGTCCGTCAGCAACGAGGCAGCGACGATTGGTACCTCGGAGCGCTCACCGACGAGGAAGCGCGCTCATTGGAGATCTCGCTCGATTTCCTCGCGCCGGGGCGTAGCTACGAAGCGCAGATCTATCGAGATTCCGTGGACGCGAACTACAAGAGCAAGCCGGTAGCGTATGAGATCGAGCGCAAGACCGTCGTCGCCAAGGGCAAGTTGCCGCTGTCGATGGCTCCGGGCGGCGGCATGGCGATTCGCTTCAAGGCGCTGAACTGACCAGCCAATACGCTGCCCCGACGAGCGCGCTGCCGATCAAGGTCCAGCCCATGCCGACCTTGAATTTCAGCGTCGCGATCAGCGCGGCAGCACCAAGCACCAAAGCGTCGATTTCGATCGAGCTCCACACGGGAACGTCGAGCTGCAACGGACCGTACGTCACCGTCTCGGTGCGACGAAAGATCGTGTGCAGCGCGAACCAGACGGACAAGTTCAATATCACGCCGACGACGGCTGCGGTCACGCACGAGAGTGCCGCATTTAGAACGCGATGTCGGCGCAGCGATTCCATGTAGGGCGCGCCGACGAAGATAAACAGAAAGCTCGGCAGGAACGTCACCCAAGTCGTCATGAGTGCACCCATCACGGCGGCGAGCCAGGGGTCGAGTGGCCCCGCATATCGATAGGCTGCGAGAAAGCCCACGAATTGCAGCACCATGATCAGCGGCCCCGGCGTCGTTTCCGCGAGTGCGAGGCCATCGATCATCTCGCCCGGCCTGAGCCAATGCAGATCCTCGACCGCTCGTTGCGCGATGTAAGCGAGCACCGCGTAAGCGCCGCCGAATGTCACTACCGCCGTTTGGCTGAAGATCACACCTTCGCGTGTGACGACGTGATCGGCACCGAGCCACGCTGCGACGAGCACGACCGGCGCAAACCATAGCGCCACGCACGCGAGCGTGATCTTCAAAGCACGAGCAGCGTTGGGTCGTGCGTGTTCAAGCTCGCCGTTCGCGTGCATTCGATCCACGACGAACTCGCGCTCGGTTTGCGAATCGTCGTTCTTGGACGCAGGAAACATTGCCGGCAACGTGCGATGTGCAACAGCGCCGATCAGCGCCGCGCCGATGACGATCCAGGGAAAAGGCACTTTGAGTGCGTAGATCGCGACGAACGCCGTGGCAGCAATGCCCACCATGAATGCGTTCTTGAGCGCGCGTCGCCCGATGCGCATCACCGCTTCGACAACCACCGCGAGCACCGCAGCCTTCAGGCCGAAGAACAACGCGGTGACCGCGGTAACGTCGGTGAAACGAACATACAGCCAGCTCAACAACAGCATGGCCAGGCAACCCGGCAGCACAAACAACCCGCCAGCCACAATGCCGCCCCCGGTGCGATGAAGCAGCCAGCCGACGTAGGTTGCGAGCTGTTGAGCCTCCGGCCCCGGCAGCAACATGCAGTAGTTCAATGCATGCAGATAGCGCGACTCGCTGATCCAGCGGCGTCGCTCGACCAATTCGCGATGCATGAGGGCGATCTGCCCCGCGGGCCCGCCGAAACTCAGGAAGCCGATTTTCGCCCACAAACGCAGGGCTTCCAGAAACGAGACGCGGGCAGGGGAGTTTGTTGTCGTTGTGTTCGGCATCGCGCCGAATGGTAGCTCAACCGTGTGACCGGCAGCGCGCGGTAGTATTTCGGTCACGGCAACAAAAAAGCGGCGCCGACTCGCAGATCGGCGCCACTTTCCGGGCTAACTAAAGCCGCTCGCTATCGATCCATCGTCATTGACGGACCTTCGCGATCTCCTTCGTCAAGGTCGCGGTCGAGTCGTCACCGTCCAGCGACCAGGCGAACAGGCCGCCCAGGCCGAGGTTGTTGACGTACGCCGCCTTGGTGGCGATCACGGTCGGATCGTCGAAGCTCCAGAACTCCGTGCCGTTGTAGGTCCACAGCTGCTTGGTCACGGGGTGATAGAACTTCGGCGCGTTGCGAGGCGCGAGCACTTTGTAGTCCTCGATGCCTGCTTCATACGTGCCGCGTGCCGGGCCCGAGGCCGGTTGATACAAACCATTCGTGCCGCCGCTGGAAACACCGGTCCAGCCACGACCATAGAACGGAATACCGACGACGATCTTGCTCGCTGGCACGCCCGCGCCCAGCAGTTTGTTCACTGCCGTTTCGGTCGCGTACGTCTTCACCACACCCGTCGCCGGGTTGTTCGGATCGACGTGCAGGTTCGACTGGAAGTTGGTCGGGCCCTGCGGTTCGAAACCGCCGTGATAGTCGTAGCTCATCAGGTTGATCCAATCGAGATGCTGCGCGTACGGAGCAGGCTCGGTGTTGTCGATCTTGTCGGCACCGGCGCCGATGGCAACCGTCAACGCGTACTGACGACCGGTCTGCGCCGTCAACGCATTCAGCTGACGACGGAACTCGGCCAGCAACAGCGTGAAGTTCTGTTTATCGGCCGAGCTCACCGAGTTGTACGGCTGACCGCCGCCACCCGGGAATTCCCAGTCGATATCGATGCCGTCGAACACGCCCACCGCCGCACCCGAACCACCGGCACCGTCGCCCACAGGCAGATTGCCTTTGAGATAGATGTCGATGCACGAAGCAACCAGCGTCTGCCGGGAAGCGTCGGTCAGCGAGAAGCGGCTGAAATTCTTCGACCACGTCCAGCCACCCAGCGAGATGAACACCTTGAGGTTCGGATGACGCGCCTTGAGCTTCTTCAACTGACCGAAGTTGCCCTTGAGCGTCTGGCTCCACACGTCGGCGACGCCGTCGACCGAGGTCGCTGCATCGTAGGACTTCTGATAATCGGCGTACGCATCGCCGCCGTCGCCGTTGCCGGACTCGGGACGATTCACCATGCCGCAGCGGCCGTCGTCATAAACGTTGCCGAAGGCGTAGTTGATGAACGTGAGCTTGGCAGCCGCGCCGCTGGTATCGATGTTCTTCACATGATAGTTGCGGCCGTAGATGCCCCACTGCGTGAAGTAAGCGCCGACCTGTTTGCCGCCGCCATTGCCCGGAGTTTGCGTCACGGTGATCGTGACTTCATCGCTGCCGGTCGCGCCCGAGTTGTCCGTCACGGTGAGACGGAACGACAGGCTCGTATTCGACGAAGGCGCGGTGAAGCTCGCGTTCGCGCTGGTGCTGCCCGAGAGCGTCACCGTTGGTCCCGCGATCTGCGACCACTGATACGAAGCGATCGAGCCGTCGCTGTCGCTACCTGAACCGGACAGTGTGGTGGCCGAGCCCGGAGTCACATTGCGATCTGAGCCGGCGTTCGCCGTCGGCGCCTGGTTGCCGCCGCTGCTGCAATCGTGCAGCTTGCGCCACACGCCCCATTCACCGGAGTTGGCGGGGATTTCGTTTTGCGTCCACCACTTGGCCTCGTACGCCGCGGCTTGATAAGTCACGCGGCCGCCATTTGTATAAATGGCTGTGCTGCTCCAAGCGGGATAAGGGCAGGGCTGAGCTTGCGCCATCGCGAGCGATGAGCACGCCAACCATAAGAACACCGCCGCGATCCCGAGCGGGATGCGTGCAATAGAAGCTGTCACTGCAAATTCCTCCGTAAATGGCTCCGAGCCGGTGAAGAAAAATCCGTATCGACGTTCCCGGAAAAAATTTGCGCAGCACCCGCGATCTGACGCCGCATGGTGGGGTAGCTCAGAGAAGACCATCCCTAGTACCACGTAGGTCCAATATAGTACCAGTCAGTCAGAAATTCCAAGCATTGTTTGCGACTGTGCGTATTGGTCCGCAAAGTAGCGGCTTAGGATCGGCGGGATAGCGGCGGATAATTGGTATTGCAGTGGTTCTATATTGCGTACCAATTACAATAGAATCGCAGGCGTGAACGCCTGCTCGCGAGCGGTTATTGCTGGAGCGCTTGGAGAAATTGTGCGAGCGGCGGCGCCATGAAATTCCGCCGCCGGCGATGCACGAAGAAGTGACGTTCGCAGATCAGCTCGGGACAAGCGAGCGGACGAATTTGTCCCGCGGCTTGTTCGGCAGCAAACAACGGCTCGGGCAGCCAGCCGAGCAAACGTGTCTGTGCGACCACCGCTTTGATGGTGCTCGGCGAACGCGTCTCCACCACGACGCGTGCCGGCGTCGCTCCGAGTTGTTCGAGCAATTCGTTGAAACGTTTGCGAGGCTCGGCGTCGTGCGAGGGCATGATCCACGACTCGGTGCTCAAGTCGCGAACCGACAAGTGTGAGCATTGTTGTAACGGATGATTGATCGCCGCGATCACCATCGAGCGATCGATGAACTTGTGTTCGGCGACGCGCATGACGGCGTCGCTCTCGGGAATCGATCCCGACAATGCGACATCGATGTCGTTATCCTCAAGTGCGGTCGCAAGCTTGTCCTCGACCGCTTCCATGATCTGCAGTTGCAGGTTGGGCCAGGCCGCATGAATCTTTTCGAGTAGCGCAGGCAATACCATGATCGCCGCGCTCGCGACCGCTCCGACGCGCACGGTACCGCGTCCTAGCCCGAGGCGAATATTGATTTCTTCAATGGCGAGATCGGCTTCTTCGACGAGGTGCTCGGCGTAGGGCCGCAGCGCTTCGCCGAAGCTGGTGAGCTCCATGCCGGTGGTGCGTCGTTCGAACAACTGCACGCGCAGTTGCGACTCCATTTGTTTCACCAGGCGGCTCAACGCCGGCTGGGTGAGATGCAATGTTTCCGCCGCCCGGCCCAGACTGCCGGTCTGAACGATGGCAAGAAAGGCTCGTAGTTGTCGTTGTTCCAAAGCCATGCACGGATGTTATGCCCTGGTTGAAAATTGGCAATAGCCAGCCCCGGCGCGCTGACCCAGACTGAATCCCTGCAGATAAAAAACATTCGGCGGCAGCGTGGGGGAAATAGATGGCGCGACTGGCCACTGTCCGAGAGGCAGTATTCGATCTACTGCGCGCGTTCGGCATCAACACGATCTTCGGCAACCCGGGATCGACCGAGCTGCCGTTGTTTCGTTCTTTCCCGCGAGACTTCAGTTACGAGCTCGGCCTGCAGGAATCCATCGTGGTCGGCATGGCCGATGGCTTTGCACAGGCAACGCGCAATGCCGCCTGCGTCAATCTGCACTCGGCGGCGGGCTTGGGCCATGCGCTCGGCAATATATTCACCGCGTACAAGAATCAAACGCCGCTCGTGATCGTGGCCGGACAGCAGGCGCGCTCGATGCTGCCGTACGAACCGTTTCTGTACGCGCGCGAAGCGACGGAATTTCCGAAGCCATACGTGAAGTGGGCATGCGAGCCGGCACGCGCCGAGGACGTTCCGACTGCGATTGCGCGTGCGTACTACACAGCCATGCAGGCGCCGTGCGGGCCGACGTTCGTTTCGGTCCCGGTCGACGATTGGGATCGCACCTGCGAGCGCGTCGTGCCGAGAGAAGTGAGTCGCGCGATTCGGGGCGACCAGGCCTTGTTGCTGAGGGCCGCTGAAATATTGAGTCGCGCCCGGAATCCTGCAATCGTCGTTGGTGCAACGGTGGCTCGCGATAACGCTTGGGACGAAGCGATCGCGCTCGCGGAACGCCATGCAGCTGCGGTTTGGGTCAGCCCCATGTCCGGCCGCAATAGCTTTCCGGAACAGCATCGTTTGTTTGCCGGATTTCTCGCGGCGGATCGCGCCAAGATCGTCGCAGCGTTGCAGCCCTACGACGTCGTCGTCGTGCTCGGTGCGCCGGTGTTTGTGTATCACGTCGAAGGTGCCGGGCCATTCGTGCCGTCGGACGTGCAGTTGATTCAGTTGGTCGACGATGCGTCGCTGGCAGCAGGTGCGCCGGTCGGACTGTCCATCGTCACCAGTCTCAAGCAAGGCATTCGCGATCTGCTCGCTGGCCCCGATCCGATTCCACGCGAAGCGCCGACGCCAGCGGCGAGACCTGCGACGCTGCCGTCGACGCAACTCACCGATGCTTACTTGTTACAACAAATCGCAAAGCTGCGTCCGGCTGGCAGCATCGTGGTCGAGGAAGCGCCGAGCAGCAGAGGGCCGATGCACGACTACTTGCCCATCATCGACCGCGACACTTTCTATACATGTGCCAGCGGTGGTCTCGGGCACGGTTTGCCCGCCGCCGTCGGTGTCGCAATGGGCCGGCCCGGCGAAAAAGTGATCGCCATCCTCGGTGACGGATCCAGCATGTATTCGATTCAGGGCCTGTGGTCGGCGGCGCAACGCGACCTCCCCATTGCCTTCGTCATCATCAAGAACGGCGGTTACCACGCATTGAACGAGTTCGGCACGCACTTCGGCATGACGCAGTTGCCGGGTGTTCGCTTGCCGGGCTTGGATTTTTGCGGTCTGGCGCGCAGTCAAGGTGTGCCGGCGCAGAGTGTCACGCGTAGCGATGAGCTCGATGCAGCTTTGACGGCTGCGTTTGCTTCACGGTCTCCAATGCTCGTGGAAGTCAGCGTCGAAGGCGCATGGAGGAAAGCGTCGTGAACATCAATCTGCTCATCGACAACCAGGATGTGGATGCGAGCGGGGGAGCGACGTTCGAGCGGCACGATCCGGTGACGCACGAAGTGGCAATGCGAGCGGCGGCAGCGACCGACAAGGACGCAATCGCTGCCGCCGTCTCGGCGGACGAGGCGTTTGCTGCATGGAGCACGACCGGCCCGACGGCTCGAAGGACCTTGTTGTTACGTGCTGCCGATGAACTGCAACGGCGCACGCCGGACTTCATCGAGATCGCTACTCGTGAGATCGGCGCGACGGCGCCGTGGATCGGGTTCAACGTCGCGCTCGCGGCAGACATATTGCGTGAGGCGGCAGCGCTGACGACGCGAGTCGGTGGGCAAGTGATTCCGTCGGATCGTCCGGGATGCTGGGCGATGTCGGTGCATCAACCCGCCGGGGTCGTGTTGAGCATCGCGCCTTGGAATGCTCCCGTCATTCTCGGCGTGCGAGCGATTGCTTCGCCGCTCGCTTGCGGCAACACCGTTATCTTGAAAGCGTCCGAGCTGTGCCCGGCGACGCATCGATTGATCGGCACAGTAATGCGAGATGCGGGCTTTCCCGCCGGTGTCGTCAACGTCATCACGAATGCGCCTCGCGACGCTGCGGCTGTCGTCGGCGCACTGATCTCACATCCGGCGGTTCGTCGCATCAACTTCACCGGGTCGACTCGCGTCGGTCGAATCATCGCTGCAGCCGCGGCTCGCGAGTTGAAACCAGTGTTGCTCGAACTCGGCGGCAAGGCGCCGATGATCGTGCTCGACGACGCCAACCTGGACGAAGCAGTGAATGCGGCTGCGTTCGGCTCGTTCATGAACCAGGGGCAGATCTGCATGTCGACCGAACGCATCATCGTGCAAGACGCGATTGCCGATGCGTTCGTTCGCAAGTTCGTTGCCAAGGCGCGCACGTTGCCTGCAGGAAATCCTCGCGAGGCGGTAGTGCTCGGTTCGCTGGTCGATCAAGGCGCGGTCGCACGCATTCAACATCTCATCACCAGTGCCACAGCTCGCGGAGCCGAGCTGGCACAGCGGGGTCAGGTGAACGGCAGTGTCATGGGAGCGACGGTGCTCGATCGCGTGACGTCTCGAATGGAAATTTACAGCGAGGAATCGTTCGGGCCGGTGGTGTGCATCGTGCGGGTCAAAGACGACGAGGAAGCGCTGCGAATCGCCAACGACACCGAGTATGGCTTGAGCTCAGCCGTATTCAGCCGCGATATCGCGCGTGCCTTGAACATCGCCAAACGCGTGCAAGCGGGGATGTGTCACATCAACGGTCCGACTGTGCACGACGAAGCACAGATGCCGTTCGGTGGCATGAAGGCATCGGGCTATGGGCGCTTCGGCGGCGAAGCGGCCATCGCGGAGTTCACCGATACACGCTGGATCACAGTCAATACCGAGCCAATCCATTACCCGTTTTGAAGGAACGAAGCACGGCATTACCAAGAGTCATGGGCGAGCTGATGCAAGGGGGATTCATGAGTGGTGTCAGCGGTGGCCAAAGCTTGTTGTTGTTACTTCCGGCATTGCTCGCGACGGTGGAGGCCGGCGCGCAGAGCACGCCGGAAGGTCGCAGTGGATTGCTGGAAGAGGTGATCGTCACGGCACAGAAGCGCGCTGAGAACGTGCAGGACGTGCCGATCTCGATGCAGGCGTACACGGCCGATCAATTGCAGAATGCGCGCGTCACGGAGTTGACCGACATCGCGAGGATGGCACCCAATCTCAACGTCGTCGTGCAGAACGCGATGAGCCAGCACATCGTGATTCGCGGCATCGGCACCAACGAGTTCTTTGGCAACGCGCCCTCGTCCGTAGGCTTGTACATGGACGAAGTGACGATGAACTCGTCGTACATGAGCACGCTGGGTTTATTCGACATGGAGCGCATCGAAGTATTGCGCGGTCCGCAGAACAGTTTGTTCGGCCGGAACACGACGGGTGGAGCGGTGAACTACATCAGTCGCCAGCCCGACGTGGGTGGCGGCACCGAGGGATACGCGTTGCTCACATATGGTCGTCACAATCTCGCGGAGGTGGAGGGTGGTGTGACGTTACCGGTCGGCAATCGGATGGCCGCGCGACTCGCGGGCGTTTATCACAGTCGAGACGGCATCTGGAACAATCTCGACGAGGGCAATCGTCACTACGGCGACCAGGAGCGCTATTCGCTGCGCGCCACGCTTGCTTGGGAGCCTACCGATGCCACGCGAGTAACGTTCAGCGGTCACCACGCACGCGACGATAGCGAGGCGCAGCCGCAAAAAGTCGCCGGCGCGTTACGCAACTCACCGCCGTTGCGAGTCAACGATCTCGCGGGAGCAACGACGAATCTCGATTGGACGAATCCGAGCGGTGCAGCGGGGCTGGTAAATATCGAAGGCATCGATCATCACACCGACCGTTGGCGCGACGTGTACACCGGCGGCTCGCAGCGTGCGGATCTCTGGGTCGATGGCGGATACGTCAAAGTCCAGCACGACTTCGGCACAACCTCGCTGACTTCGATTTCATCCTACGACAAAACCCATGCGTGGTACGAAGAGGACAACACCGCAAACGGCAATCGCCTCGGCGGCGTCAATCACGACGTGCTGATCATCGACATGGACCAGGAGTACAAGCAGTTCACGCAGGAGTTTCGTCTCGCCTCGAACAACGACCAGGCGCGCTTGCGCTGGATCGCCGGCGTTTATTACCTGCAGGAAGATGCGTTGCTGGCGCAGAACGTTCGCTTCGGTGCGAATGGCTTTCCGGGCGCGCATCCTTCGGCGGTAGGCATCACACCGCCGGCATTGTTCGATGTGATTCCGAATCCCTATCAGAACACGCTGTCGTTCAGCATTTCGGACCTCGAAGATCGCAGTCTTTCTGCGTACGGACACACCGACTACGAGTTCACCGACAAACTCACGCTGACGGTCGGCTTGCGCTACACGCGCGACGACAAGGCCAATCCATCGTACTTCGCTGGCGCGTTCGACAAGACCGGCATGGATCCCGCGACGTATTACGATCGTGCGTTGGTGGAGCGACTGGCGGCGAGTTTGCCGGCGTGCCGGCCGAAAACAGATCCGACCTACATTCCGTTCACACGCTGTGCGAACAGCAACACATCGCGTGAGGATCTGGAGACCAATCAAGTGGGTGGCAAGGTCGGGCTGCAATATCACGTGACCGACGACTTCATGCTGTACGGCGGCTACTCGCGGGGCTTCAAGTCCGGCAAGTTCGATATGGAGTTCCTGCACACCGACGACACGCCGTTCCCGCAGCGTCCGTTGGATCCGGAAATCCTGAGCACGTTCGAGGTGGGTTTCAAATCGACCGTCGATGCGGCGTTGTTGTTGAACGGCGCGGTGTTCTACAGCATCTGGAAAGATCAGCAGGTCTTCAACGTCGGCGTGAACGGGCCGGAGTTCTTCAACCTGCCTGAGTCGCAAATCTACGGCGCGGAGGCTGAGCTCGATTGGGCACCGGCAAAGGGTTGGCTCGTTACCGGCAGCCTGGGCTACCTGCACACCGAGATCACCGACGTCACCGGCATCGACTTCGATCTGCGCCAGGGCGATTTCCAGAAAGGTCACGAGCTGCCGCTGGCACCGGAGATCACCGGCAATGCCGGCCTGGAAAGAACCTTCGAGTTTGCCGCGACATCGCTGGTGCTGCGCGCGGACTATCGCTATCAAAGCAGCTCGAAAGTGAAGTACAGCCCGCAGGTGCCCATCGACGAGTACGACTCGCGAGCGGAAGTGAACGCGCGCGCCACGTTCATGTATGGAGACGATCGGCGCTACGAGATCTCGGCGTTCGGCAACAATCTCACCAACGAAGAATACTGCATCGAGATTCAGGACCTGCGCGGCGTCTCCGGATCGCTGTACTGCGTTCCCAACGACGGTGTCGCCCAGTATGGATTGCAGGCGCGTTTCCGCTTCTGAGGAATAGAACCATGCCGCAGGAACCCGGATCGGAATTCTGGCGCGACCTCAAGCCGATCGAAAAAGTCTTTCGACCGGGGGCGCTGCCCGAGGTGTATCACTCGCGGATCGCCGACGGCGACGAACGATACTTCGTGCCGTTCAGCGATACCGTCAGCTCCAAGCCGCTGTGGATCTCCATCCAAAGAAACATGTGGGCCGATGTGTTGATGGCGAAGCGCGCCGGGCTGGTCAATCGCCACTATCACCCGAGTCAGATCTTCGCATACACGATCTCCGGCAAGTGGGGCTATCTGGAGCACGACTGGACCGCGACCGCCGGCGATTTCATCTACGAAGCGCCGGGAGAAAGTCACACGCTGGTCGCCTACGACAGCGGCGAGCCGATGCGAGTGTTCTTCATCGTGCAAGGGCCGCTGATCTGGTTGGACGAGCAGGGCAACGCCGCAGGCCATTACGACGTATTCGACTACATAGCCGCGGCACGCGAGCACTACGAGAAGGTCGGCATTGGCGCCGGCTATATCGATTCGTTACTGCGTTGATGGGGGAACTGCGATGGACAAGTCTGCCGGCAGGTATTCGCTGGTGTCGATTATGTGTTGCTGCGCTGTCGGCGCCGGTTCTGCCTCGGCTGCAGAATCGGATCAAGCCAGCGGCTTCGTTCTGGAGGAAGTGCAAGTCACGGCGCGCAGAGTAGAGGAGCGACTGCAGGACACGCCCGTGTCTGTCGCCGCCTTCACGCCGGAATCGCTTGAACGCCGGCAGGTGTTCTCGACCGACGATCTGGATCAAACGACGCCAAATCTTGTGTTCAACAGCAGCGCGCGACTCGCGGGTAACAGCTCGGCGGTGGTCGTCACCATTCGCGGCATCGGACAAACGGACCCGACGCCCGATGTCGATCCCGGCGTCGGCATCTATATCGACGATGTGTATATGGGCCATGGCGTCGGCGGCAGCATGGACTTTCGCGACATCGAATCCGTTCAAGTGCTACGCGGGCCGCAGGGAACATTGTTCGGCCGAAACACCATTGGTGGTGCCGTGTTGATCACCACCAAAGATCCCGGCAAGGACTTCGGCGGGACTGCGAAAGTAGGCTTCGGCAGCGACAATCTGCGCGACGCCTTCCTGGGCTTGGATTTGCCGCTGACCGACACGCTAGGTGCGAGATTCTCCTTTGGGTCGCGCGACCAGGACGGTTTTATCAGCTATCCGTCGCAGAACAAAAAGCTCGGCGACACCAACACCTATACGATCACCGGCAAGCTGGTGTGGACGCCCTCGGACACACTGACGGCGAAGCTGATGCTGGATTACACCGAAGCGGACGAGAACGGCGCCGCGTTGACGAACGTTGCGATCAATCCCACGTCGGCGTTTCCCCGCAACGTGAGCTTTCTCGCGGGATGCCCAGGCATGACGAGCCTGGCGACTCCGGTTCCACAGATCGCCGATCCGCGCTGTGCGAACAATCTGATGTTGGGCGGACCGTACGTCAACAACGGCGGCTCCAACGTGAACAGCGATCTGAACAATCGCGGGATCGGGCTCAATATTCAGTACGAGCTGAGCGACCTCTGGTCGTTGAAGTCGGTCAGCTCGTATCGGGAGATCGCCTGGAACGGCAATCGTGACGCCGACGGCACGCCGTTCCCGATTCTGTCGACTGATTACGACGTCGAGGGCGATCAATGGAGCCAGGAGCTGCAACTGATCTTCCAAAGCGCGCAACTCACCGCCGTGAGCGGCGCTTATTACTTCAAGGAGCGTTCGGACGACTATCTCATCGTCACATTCTCGCCGCCGGGTGTGGGTGTCTCGCCGCCGGGCTTTCCGCCGCCGTCCACGGGCAACTGCGACTGCAACCTGGTGAAGAATCACAGCTGGGCTGCATTCACCAACTGGACTTACAAAGCGACCGATCGCCTCAGCATCGGCGCCGGTGCACGCTACACCGCGGACACCAAAGGTTCGCTGCCGGACGAGTACGACCTGCGCACGCCGAATCAAAAATGGCTGCCGGTGCAGCTGTACGAAAAAACGTTCTCCAAGACGACCTTCTCGGGCAACGTTTCCTACCGCTGGTCCGATGCGGCGATGACGTACGTGAGCTATTCGCAGGGCTTCAAAGGCGGCGGCTGGAACAGCCATTTCAATCGGCCCATTCAGGCCACCGATCCGCACTTGTTCCAGGAGGAAACCGCGGAAAGCTACGAGGCTGGTTTCAAACTGGATCTGTTGTCGGATACATTGCGCTTGAACGGTGCGATCTTCACGACCGACTATAAGAATATGCAATTCACCTATCGCATCGGGGTCGCGCCGTTCCTGTTCAACACCGGCAAAGCAACTATCGACGGCGCGGAGTTGGAGCTGACTTGGGTGCCGCTCGACGCGTTGATTGTCGAAGGTGGCGTCGGCTACCTGGACGGTCAGATCAAGGAGGTCGATACGTTGATCAATGCGGTCACGGGCGTGTCCACGGATAACAAGTTGCCGTTCACACCGTCGTGGCAGGCCAACCTTGGCGTGGGTTATCGCATCGTCGTCGGCAGCGGTTGGAATCTCACGCCGAGGATCGATGGGTTCTATCAGAGTCGCACTTATTTTGACGAAGGCAATACGCGCCAGATCGCGCAGCTCGATCCGGTCAAGACTGTGAGCGCTTCGATCTCGCTGCAGTCCGCGGACGAGCATTGGCGTGTGGTTGCCGCTGGCCGCAACCTCTCGGACGAACGCTATTCGCAAGGAGGCAACCCGTCATTCACGAGCTCCAGTGGCTACGCTGAAGCGTCGTACGTGCGTGGGCGCGAATATCTGCTCAGTGTGGCGTACGACTTTTGAGCGCGGTGGTTACAGCACAAGCACAGGAGCAGTCCGCGTTCCGGCGCGTCGTATTGGCGAGTTCGATCGGCACCGCCATCGAGTGGTACGACTTTTTCATCTACGCGTTCCTTGGATCGCTGGTCTTCGACCGTGTGTTCTTTCCGCAGGTGAGCAGCACCGCCGGCACGATGGCGGTGTTTGCAACGTTCACTGTGGGATTTCTGGCGAGGCCGCTTGGCGGCGTGGTCTTCGGGCACTTCGGCGATCGCGTCGGCCGCAAGTCGGTGTTGATCGCCAGCATGCTGCTGATGGGATTCGCGACCGCCGCCATCGGGTGTTTGCCATCGTTCGCGGAGATCGGATTGTGGGCGCCAGGATTGCTGGTGGTGCTGAGATTCCTGCAGGGATTCGCGTTAGGCGGCGAATCGGTGGGCGCGGTGCTGCTCACCGTCGAAGGCTCGCCAGTATCAAAACGCGGATGGTTCGGCGGCCTGATCCAAGCTGCAGGCCCCGCATCGGTGGTACTCGCGTCGCTGGCGACCGCGGCGGTGATGCGATTGCCGGAAGATGAGCTGCTGTCGTGGGGTTGGCGTGTGCCATTCCTCGCGAGCCTGGGACTGGTTGTTGTCGGTTTGTATGTGCGCGCTCGCGTGTTCGAGACCAAGTCGTTCGTGGCGTCTCGCCAGGCAGCACCCAAGCTCCCGCTCGCCGAGGTTCTGAAACATCATCGCAAGCCAGTGGTCATCGTGCTCCTGTTGTCGGTTGCGGAGACGGCATTTTTCTATCTCACGGTCACATTCTCACTCGCGTATGGCGCGAGACTCGGGATCGCGAAGAGTGTGCTGAGCGACGCTGTGCTGTTTGGCAATCTGCTATCGATGTGCGCAGTGCCCATGTTCGGCGCGTTGTCGGATCGATTGGGACGGCGGCCGGTGTTTGCCGGTGGTCTGTCGCTGGCATTGCTATTTATCTATCCGTTCTTCCTGTCGATCCAGACGTTGAACCCATGGGCCGTCACTGCGGCCATTGTCGTCGCGGCCGGTGTGATTCATCCGTTGATGTTCGGTTCGGAGAGCAGCTTCTTTGCCGAACTGTTTCCCACCGGCGTGCGATTCACGGCCATCTCGGTCGGCAAGCAGCTCGGCACCATTCTTGGCGGTGGATTGGCGCCATTGGTGGCGACCGCATTGATGGCGGCGAGCGGGGATAGGATTGCAGCGGTGGTCGGGTACTTCGCAGTGCTTAGCGTGCTGGCGTTGCTCGCCGCGTTGGTGACCCAAGAGCCTCGCGGGCGCGAGCTATAACGGCGGAGCTCCTGAGACCGGAATTCGACTGGGCCGCGACTGAGCCATGACCGCCGGCTGGCCTACACTCGCGCGCGAGCGGTACGATCGACCCGCCATCTTCATTCTCGCTAAGGAAACGTCATGGCCAGCTTGGATCCCAAGAAATTCCCGCCAGAAGTATTTCAGCTGTTCGACAAATATGTGCACGGAGCGATTTCGCGACGTGATTTCATCGACCGGGCGGGCGCACTCGCGGTCGCGGGGATGAGCGGAGCCGCGATCCTCGAGGCGTTGAATCCGAAGTTTGCCCAAGCTCAACAGATCGCGCCGACCGACAATCGCCTCAAGGCCGAGTACATCGAGATCCCGGCACCGGGCTACGGCAAGTTGCGCGGCTACCTGGTGCAGCCTGCGAAACCGAAACAGAAGAAGCTGCCCGTCGTGCTGGTCGTGCACGAGAACCGCGGGCTCAATCCTCACATCGAAGACGTCGCCCGGCGGATCGCTCTCGAAAACTTCGTCGCTTTCGCGCCGGACGCGTTGTTTCCTATCGGCGGTTACCCCGGCGACGAAGACAAGGCGCGCGAGCTGTTCCAGCAGTTGGATCAGACAAAGGTTCGAGACGACTTCATCGCTGCGACCAAATACTTGCAGCAGTTGCCCCAGGGCAACGGCAAGGTCGGTGTCGTCGGCTTTTGCTACGGCGGCGGAATGTCGAACTTCCTCGCGACCAAGGTTCCCGATCTAGCAGCAGCCGTGCCGTTTTATGGCACGCCGCCGGCACCTGCCGACGTCGGCAACATCAAGGTACCGTTGCTGCTTCAGTTTGCCGAGACCGACGAGCGCATCAACGCCGCTTGGCCGGCTTCTGAAGCGGCGCTGAAGGCGGCTGGCATCAAGTATCAGGCTTACGTCTATCCGGGCACGCAACACGGCTTCAACAACGACACCACGCCTCGTTACAACAAAGAAGCGGCAGCGCTGGCGTGGCAGCGGACGATCGAGTTTTTCAACTCGCATCTGCGGACATAACACGCCCCTTATGGCAAGTTCGCCACCGGCGTTTTTAGCCGGTGGCTGCTGGCCATTCGCCGGCAGTACCTTGCGGTAGCGGTGGGGGAAGAAGTTCAATAGCGCCGCGATTGAATTTCACCTCGACGCAAAGGACGACTTCCCCAAGTGCTGCTAGCGACCGAAACCTGGCCGTTCACCGCGGCAGCTTTTCTGATGTTGCTCATTGCCGTCGTCGAAGGCATCTCGATGGCGGTCGGCGCCAATCTTTCGGAATCGTTACAACACTCGTGGGACGGCTCGCACGGCTTCGACAAGCTGCTGGGCTGGCTGTACGTCGGGCGCGTGCCGGTGCTGGTGCTGCTGGTGCTGTTTCTGGGCGGCTTCGCGCTGACCGGTTTCGGCCTCAACCTGGTCGTGCATCGAGTCTTCGGCATGTGGGTGCCGGCTATTGTCTCGGTGCCGGCCGCGTTTTTCGCCACGCTGCCCATCGTCCGCATCCTCGGCGCGGGTCTGGCGCGAATTCTTCCTCAGGATCAGACGTTCGCTGTGTCCTTCGACACGCTCATCGGGCGCGTCGGCACCATCGTCAACGGCACGGCGCGACAGGGTTATCCGGCGCAAGCCAAAGTGGCGAACGAGCACGGCCAGATGCTCTACGTGATGGTCGAGCCGGAAGCCGAAGGCATGTCGTTTCAGAACGGCGAGCGCGTGTTGTTGACCAAACAAATTTCCGGCAGCCGGTTCGCGGCGGTCGTGAATCCGTGGCCGGATCTGGTTTGAGCGCGCCGGCGCCTCTATTCGTTTCTAGTACGTCTGCTGGGGAGCAACGATGATTACGACGGATTTGATGAACATACTGATCATGGTAGGCATCGGCGTGCTCACACTGCTGGTGCTGGGCATGATTTTCGCGCGGCTGTATCGCCGCTCGTCGAAGGAGCGCTCGTTCGTGCGCACCGGCATGGGTGGACAAAAAGTAGTGATGGACGGCGGCGCCATCGTAGTCCCGGTGCTTCATGAAACCATTCTGGTGAACATGAATACGCTGAAGCTTGAAGTCACGCGCTACGGCAAAGACTCGTTGTTTACCAAGGACCGCATGCGTGTCGACGTGGTGGTCGCGTTTTTCGTGCGCGTGGTGCCGACCAAAGAGGGCATTGCGAACGCCGCGCAGACCTTGGGTCAGCGCACGATCGATCCGGAACAGCTGTCGCAGCTGGTGGAAGATAAGTTCGTCGACGCTCTGCGCGCCGCCGCGGTCTCGATGACCATGCAGGAGCTGCTCGACAAGCGCCAGGACTTCATTCAAGGCGTGCAGAACGCCGTGAGCGAGGACCTGCTCAAGAACGGCCTGGAGCTGGAGAGCGTGTCGCTCACTCGCATCGACCAGACGGCGATGCAGTTCTTCGATCCGAACAACGCGTTCGACGCCGAAGGTCTCACTCGCCTGACCGAGCAGACGCAGCGTCGCAGCCGCGAGCGTAACGAGATCGAGCAGGACACGACGGTCGCGATCTCGCGCAAGAACTTCGAAGCCAAACAGCTGCAGCTCGAAATCGACCGGCAGAAGCGCTTCGCCGAGCTCGCGCAATCGCAAGAAGTGGCGGGTCGCGAGGCTGAGCAGGGCGCGATCGTTGCCAAGGTGCAAGCCGAGAAGGCGCGTGAAGCCGAGGAGGCGAAGATCGCCTCGCAACGGTTGATTCGCGAAGCCGAAGTCGCGAAACAGCAGGCTGTGCGCCAGCGCGAAGTGGAGGCCGAGCGCGAAATTCAGATCGCATCCATCGAACAGCAGCGCGCGACTCAGCTCGCCGAGCAGCAGCGGGCCATTGCGATTGCGCAGAAATCCGAAGAGCAATCGAAGGCGCAGGCCAGCGCCAACCTCGCGCTCGCCGAATCCGTAAAATCCGAGCAGGCGGTGAAGACCGCCGAGGAAGTCGCGAAGGCCGAACGTGAGAAGCAGGTGACCCTGGTGCTTGCGTCTCAGGAGGCCGAGCGTCAGGCCATCAGCGTCAAGGTTTCTGCGTTGGCCGAGAAGGAAGCGTCCGAAGCGAAGGCGGATGCGATCCGCACACTCGCGAAGGCGAACCGGGAGAACTACGAAGCGGAAGCTGCGGGCAAGCGTGCGCTCAACGAAGCCATCAATACGCTGTCGAGCTCGCAGATCTCGCTGCAGGAAAAGCTCGCGCTGATCCAGGCGTTGCCGAAGATCATCGAAGAGGCCGTCAAGCCGATGCAGAACATCGACTCCATCCGCATCATGCA
>Ga0247784_1000172_pt1 | contig 20249 bp, 22 predicted proteins | sample UWRJL169409R5_FD_179909 | JGI IMG/M metagenome (GOLD analysis project Ga0247784, IMG submission 179909) | Plant litter microbial communities from Arlington Agricultural Research Station in Wisconsin, United States - UWRJ-L169-409R-5 | ecosystem: Environmental > Terrestrial > Plant litter >...
GACGAGTACTGGGACACCTATAATCCCACTTCCTCACAGTATGCGAAGATCGCCTGTCCCGTCCTTACGATCACCGGATCGTATGACGCAAACCAACCCGGAGCGCTCATGCACTACAAAGAGCATATGCGCCATGCAACGGATGCCGCGCGGGCGCGACACTATCTGGTCATCGGCCCTTGGGATCACGAGGGCACCCGCAATCCCGTGAGAGAATTTGCAGGCGTGAAGGTCGGGCCAGAGAGCTTGTTGGACCTGCCGCTCCTTCACCGCCAATGGTACGCCTGGACAATGCAAGGCGGACCGAAACCTGCGTTCCTTCGCAGTCATGTGGCGTACTACGTGATGGGCGCTGACAAATGGCGCTACGCCGAGTCGATCGAGGAAGTCACGGAGCGCGAGCTCAAGCTCTATTTGCACTCGACCGGAAATCCAACGGACGTTTTCAGTTCCGGCACCTTGGTGGCGGACGTCCCGAGGGCTAGCGGACCTGACCACTACGTTCACGATCCTCGTGATGTCAGCCTCGCCGCGCTCGAAAGCACCGTTGATCTAGAGAATCGAGCCGACCATCGAATGGTATACGCATCGATCGGTCGGCGCTTGGTGTATCACAGCGCACCGTTCGAGGCCGATACAGAAATCAGCGGCTTTTTCCGACTGTTTGTTTGGCTCGCGATCGACCAGCCGGACACCGACTTTACGGTCGGCGTGTACGAAGTAGGAGTCGATGGCAGCGCGATTCAACTTACGTCGGATTGGCTGCGTGCACGTTATCGCGAAAGTGAGAAGGTGCAGAAGCTGATCGACACGACGGAGCCACTTAAGTACCGCTTTGAGCGCTTCATGTTCGTTTCGCGGCTCGTTCGACGGGCTCACCGATTGCGCTTGGTGATCGGCCCCCTCCATTCGATTTACGCTCAGAAGAATTACAACACCGGCGGCGTGGTCACAGAGGAGTCCATCAACGACGCTCGATGCGTGACGGTCAAGCTGTTTCATGATCAGCAGCATCCCAGTGCGCTGCATGTTCCGCTGGGACGAACGAGCGCGGACGACTAGGGTTTGGGATCTGCAGAGGCCGAGCGCACACGCCCTTTGTATTTCAAGAATGGCGATAGATGATGAAAATCTTTGCCGGGGGAATCGCGACGGAAACGAACACGTTCGCGCCCGTGCTCACTGGGTGGGATGATTTCACCATCCTCCGCGGCGCCGACGTGATTGCCGGTCGGATTGCGTATCCGAGCCTGGATCTTACCGCCGTCTGGGGAGCGCGAGCGCAGGCGCACGGCTGCCAGTTTGCGTTTGGCCTGAATGCGTGGGCCGAGCCGTCGGGTATCACGGTCCGGTCCGCGTATGAGCGCTTGCGAGATGAGTTATTGCGCGATCTGCAATCCGCGATGCCGGTTGACATCGTTTTGCTGATGTTGCACGGCGCGATGGTCGCGCAGGACTACGAAGACTGCGAACAAGATCTGATTCGCCGCGTACGTAGCATCGTGGGACAGCACGCCGTCATTGGTGTCGAGTTGGACCTTCATTGCCAGCTCAGTGCATCGAAGATTGCCGACGCGGATATTGTCGTCACCTTCAAAGAATATCCGCACGTTGACGTCAACGAGCGCGCAGGGGAGCTGTTCGAGCTCGCTCTGGCGACAAAGCGCGGTGAGATCCGGCCGACCATGGCCCTGTTCGACTGCCGCATGGTCGGGTTGTATCCAACCTCTCGACAGCCGCTACGTGGGTTCGTGGACGCGATGACGAACGCAGAGCACACCGCCGGTGTGCTTTCCGTATCGCTCGCACATGGGTTCCCATTCGCCGATTTGCCGAACGTGAGCACCAAAGTGTTGGTGGTGACCGATGGTGATGCAGGGCTCGCAGAAGATCGAGCGCGCGAGTTCGGGCTTGCGCTCTATCGCTTGCGAAAACAGATCGGCTTCGACACCATGTCTTTGCCGATGGATGTTGCCTTAGCACGTGCGCGCGCGAGCAAGAACACGCCGGTCGTGGTGGCAGATCAATCCGATAACGTCGGCGCCGGGGCGCCCGGCGACGCAACCTTTGTGCTCAAGTGGCTACTGTCACACGATGTCGAAGACGTCGCTACGGCCATCTTCTATGACCCCGAAGTCGTCAAGATTGCCAAACGCGCTGGTGTGGGCGCCAAGAGTCCAGTGAGGCTCGGAGGCAAGACAGGTACAACCTCGGGTGATCCGGTCGATTTAGACGTCACCATCACCTCCCTGTTGGAGGATTACATGCACGCTCGCCCTCAGATGTCGGGTCCCGCGCTGCTCTCTCCGCTTGGAGATACGGCAGCCCTGAGATATCGCACCATCGATGTCATCGTGGCGAGCAAGCGATGTCAGTGTTACTGCCCTTCGATCTTTACCGATCATGGCATCGAATGGCGCAGTAAGCGCTTGCTGATTCCGAAGTCGATTCAGCACTTTTACAGTGGCTTTGCCTCATCGGCCGGTGAGATCATCTATATGGCGTCTCCGGGCGCCGTGCCCCCCGATCCTCGACGGATCCCCTACCAGAAGCTTGATTTCATGAGTCTCTATCCCTGGTGTGAGGATCCCTTGTTGCAAGGATGACTGGCAGACGGCGCTGCCGACGGCGCAACATACGAAGAAGTACTAGCGCTCAATAGTACGTGCGATCTACCGCGGGTCATACGCCGCGATCTCCCCAGATCTTCTGCAAACGCAATTCCATGGTCTGTGCGCAAGTCAACGCGTGCTGATTCTAGGGTTGAGCGGTCGCCCCGGGGCGGTCTGTGATAAGCAGAATGCAGCTGCTTAACCGACCGAACAACCTCCTCTCGAGTTGCCTGCATTACCTGTGTTCTTTGCGGCGGCGACATGCACGCAGTCCGGGAATCCGACACAACGATTCAACCAAGTAAAGGTCGAGCAATCGCGTGAGTGCGCTAAACCTGCAGTCTTCCGGTGTGAATCAATGCGTGATGCCATTCATCGACGGCAGGTTGGTGGAATCGCACAGCGAGCGCAGCGTCGAAGTCGTCAACCCGTCGAACGGGCGAGCGGCGTTCTCGATCGCGGCGGGATGCGACGCGGATGTCGATCGAGCGGTCACGGTCGCGCGCCGAGCCTTCGATGACGGTGGCTGGAGTGAGGCGCCGCCCTCGTTTCGTAAGCGAGCACTGCATGCGTTCGCCGAAGTCATCGCTCGAGAAGCGGCCGCGTTGGATGCGCTCGATGCAGCCGAGATGGGAAAGCCTACGAGCGTTGCATTCGCTAACGCGAATACGGCGGCAGAATCGATGCGTTTTCACGCCGAGGCCGTCGATAAGATTCCAGGAGACATTCACAGCTCGGATAGGGCGAGTCTCGTCGTTGAACGGCGTGTGCCGCGGGGCGTGATAGCTGCTATCGTTCCTTGGAATTTCCCCACTTACATTTCAGTTGCGAAGGTCGCACCGGCGCTAGCCGCCGGCAACTGTGTGGTGCTGAAGCCCTCGGAATTATCCTCGCAATCTGCGATTCGGCTGGCCCAATTGGCCGTGCAAGCAGGAGTTCCTCCGGGCGTGTTCAATGTCATCCCGGGCTTGGGTGAGACGGTCGGAGCATCTCTTGGGATGCATCAGGACGTGGACATGGTGTCTTTCACCGGCTCCACGGCGGTGGGTAAGCGAATGCTTGAGTACGCGGGCAGATCGAATATGAAGCGAGTCGTGGCTGAATGCGGAGGAAAGTCACCGCAGCTCGTGTTCGACGACGGAGTTGATCTGGAGGCTGCAAGCACGGCAATCGCTCAGTTCTTGCTTACAAATCAAGGACAGATCTGCAGCGTTGGATCGCGTCTCCTGGTACAGCGTTCGATCCAGGATGAAATGATCAAAAGGATCACTGATACATTCAAGCAGGTCGTCATAGGTGATGCCTTGGAACCGACGACCACGTTCGGTCCCCTCGTGTCTGCGAAGCAGTGCGAGCGCGTGTTGCGATACATTGATACTGGGCACGAGGAGGGTGCGAGGTTGATCTACGGCGGGCGACGAGTGCTAAAGGAAACAGGTGGATATTTTGTGGAGCCGACTTTGTTTCGCGGCGTCCTGCCCACCTCTCGGCTCGCGCAGGAAGAAATCTTCGGACCGGTCTTAGCGGTAATTCCATTTGATGACGAAGCAGAAGCGATACGGATCGCGAACGGCACCAGGTATGGCCTGTTTGCAGGCGTGTGGACGGCAAGCTTGTCCCGAGGATTAAGACTAGCCAAGGCCCTGAAGTCTCCCACCATGATCAACTCGGCCGCACCGAAAGGAGAAGGCGCCGGTCACGCCACGTCGTTCGAGCCCTTTGGGGAGTCAGGCATTGGAGCAGAGGGTGGAGTGGCCGGGATGGATATGTATTTACGCCGGCAATTGGTCTGGTTTAACCATGATTGACTGGCTGATTTATTGCGCATCATGGCGCGCCGTAATCCGGATTAAGAGGATGATGGATTTACCTCGCTTACGCATGGGATCACGCCACTCATCGGCGCCCTTGCATCTGAAATGATCCAGCTCGGATCGAGCGTGAAGATGAGGACTGGCGTGCACCTAAGGGTGCACCTTTGGAGTCCGTGCTTAACGTGTACGCGACGTCACTTACGGCATGAGCCGACAAAAAATGAGCCTCGAACTGCCTCAACCGTACCTGCTATTCCTCGGTGACGAATCGGAATCTCGATTCGCCAAGACGGCCTTTGGTCTGCGCGACTGGGCTCGAGATCTATGTGTCGGCGAGTTCGTGCTTCCGGCGGGCACTCTGACGACGGGTCTGCCACGGCTGACACCTACTCAGGCTCGAGCCCGTGGAGCTCAATCGATCGTGATCGGTGTGGCAAATCGCGGCGGCGTGTTGGCCGCAGCGTGGACACCTGCACTGCTCAATGCGCTCGAGGCCGGACTGGATGTGATCAGCGGAATGCATGGCAGGCTCGATGAGCAGCGAGAACTTAAACTCGCGGCGGACCGCCTGGGGCGTCGGCTGATCGATGTGCGCCGCCCACCCTCCAATATTCCGATCGCGACGGGTCGTAAGCGCAATGGTCGGCGCCTTCTCACGGTGGGTACCGACTGCGCGTTGGGGAAGAAGTATACGGCGCTCACGTTGGCGCGCGCGTTTAAGGCGCGTGGCGTGGACGCGGACTTCCGCGCCACCGGCCAAACCGGCATCCTCATCGCGGGGTCGGGCGTGCCGATCGATGCGGTCGTTGCTGACTTCATTGCAGGCGCTGCGGAGATGCTAACGCCCGACGCGAACAGTGATCATTGGGACATTGTGGAAGGCCAGGGATCCATCTTTCATCCATCGTACGCAGGCGTCTCGCTCGGTCTTTTGCACGGGGCGCAACCTGATGTGATCGTCCTGTGTCATGAAGTGGGGCGCGACACGGTGCTCGGCCTCGATCATTACCCAACGCCCTCACTTGAGGAGGCGATTGATCTGCACCTGAGACTTGCACGTCGGACGAATGCGCATACTCTATGTGCAGGTGTTTCCTTAAACACCTCACGCCTGAACGAATTGGAGGCTCGTCGAACGGTGGCGGAATACAGCGACCGGTTGGGGCTCGCGGTGGCAGATCCTCTGCGACCGGGCCGGGAGCTCGAACAGTTGGTGACGGACTGCCTAACAATGAAAGCCAGCGCATGACTGACTGTCCGTAAATCGTGATTTCTTCAAGGGAATCTCCTCGGTCAAGGTTACGAGAAAATTCCACTTCTGACTTCACCTAATTTTCGGGAGGATTACCACCCGATCTCCAGGGCCTATTACGCCCGCAAGATCAGTCAGGGCAAACGTCACAACCAGGCCCTCATCGCACTTGCACGTCGCCGCTGTGATGTCCTGTTCGCAATGCTACGAGATGGGACTCTCTACAGCCCGCCAGCCGCGGAAATCCATTCACAGCAACATAGGGGCACCCCCCGGGCCGCGTGTCGTTTCGGCCATGACGCTGTTTCGCTGGCGCACGTGCGTCGATCTCGGTCCGCCGGCACTCACGCTATTGGTGAATCATGCGGTGTCGGTCACGCAGCGGGGATGGCCAAACTGGCGCTTCCATGTTCCCAATAAGACCAGCGGCGCTTCATTTCACTGATGATCGGGCATGAAGCAAGAGTCGATGCTCATATTCGCGATTAGAGCGTAGCTTTATATTTAAAAACAACAACTTAGTAATTAGATGCCGATGCCAAGCACAGCGCATGTGAGAATGCTTTGATCTCATGTGCGAGCCACACGAGAGTTCCCGCGGCTGAATTCCAGAGGGAGGAATACGAGGGGCCAAGTGCGCTGTCGGCTCAATGTACGTAATCTGAAAATGACTGGGAGATGAGATTAATCGATACCTTTGAAAGGGATGCCAATGTTGAACATCGTTGTTCCATGGCAGGGGAAGTTAGCCGATTTCTCGCTGCCGGCTATTCAGACCCCAAGCCGCTGATTCCGATACATGGCGTTCCAATGATCCACTGGGTGATCGAGAATCTGAGGCCCCGAGAGAAGCATCGCTTCATCTTCGTCTGTCAGCAAGTACACCTGCAGAAATACGAGCTCGCCGAAAAGCTGAAGCAGTGGGCGCCGGGAAGTGCATTGATTTCGTTGCAGCGGCTCAAAACTGCCCATGAGCAGTGGGAATCTAGTCTAAGGAGTATTTAGATGGACGCGGCGAGAATAAGCATTTACATAGTCACCTATCGAAATCCGGTTGATCTGAATAAGAACATAGCGAGCATACTGGCCAGTGGCGTACACGCCCGCATCTTCATAATCAATAATCACAGCCAGTTCTACCTTGAGCCTGAACACGAGAAAGCAGTAACGGTTCTGCACAATAACTTGCGGCCCGATTTCTCCACTGGGTACCTTTCTCGGAATTGGAATCAGGCGCTGATACATGGATTTCGAGACTTAAACAATCCCGCAAGCGACATCGTTGTTACTGTCCAAGACGATGTAATTTTTAAAGCCGATTGGTGTCGCAACTTAATTGATCTACATTGTCGATACAATTTCATCACTATGGGGCTAGGAGACGCTTTCTGTAGCTATTTACCGGAAGCTGTAAGAAAGGTTGGTATGTGGGATGAAAGATTCTGCAATCTCGGATTTCATGAGGGAGACTACTTTCTGCGGCAGCTAATTTATAACCGAGACCATTGCTCAATTAACGACCTCTGGCGACAGCATAATGTTGTGGATGGTAATGAATTCCGTGTGTCTTCGGAAAACGTGGACAGAGCGGATTCCATGTTAATAACTTCACCTCATTGGAACCCAGATCGCCAAGGCGCGCACATTGCCAGCGTAAAATACCACCCGCTTTCGGAGACGGTTTTTAGGCATAAGTGGGGGAGGATTTCTGCGGAGAGTTGGACTACAGAGCACTATGCTATACGTAAGTCGCTTATCCACAACTATATAATGTATCCATATTTTGAAAAGGATATCGAAGGCTTGCGCGAGAAGAACTATATAGTGGCCGAAGAAGAACATCGTGAACATTGGGCGGCTTTCGCGGAGAGCATAAATGGAAGCCCCGCACCTTAATCCGGCTGATTATCTACGAGGTGGGGGTCGGATCTCTCGCCGACCTGTGAATACGAGAATCGCCGGTTGTAAGCAACAGGTGCTTGTTGGTGTCAAATTTCAACGTCAGATCAAATAAGCCAGGATGGCGGCATTACGTAAGAAGCTGAAAGATTGTAGAAAGAGTCCTTGTTGAGAATGATCGATCACGTAGCTGCCGCATTGTGGCTATATGGGCCGATGATCACCGCGGAAAAAGTCATTGTTGTTGACGTCGATGGAACGTTGGCCGATCGGTGTGCGCCCGGGCAGTCCTACGCCGAGGTGAGCGTCGTGCCGAGCGTAGTACAAAAGATTCGAAGCCTGAAGGAACAGGGCTATTGGATCATTTTGTACACGAGCAGAAATATGCGCACGTATGACGGGAACATCGGCAGGATCATGCGGCACACGGCGCCCGTTCTCGTGGAATGGTTGGCTCGCAACGAGATCCCGTACGACGAGCTCCATTTTGGAAAGCCTTGGTGCGGTCATAAAGGCTTCTATGTGGATGATCGAGCGATACGGCCTCGAGAGTTCGCAACGTTGGAGATCGAGGAGATCGAGGCTCTCATTCGAAATGATCGATTGTGCAATGAGTGACCTCGTTGTTCTCGTACCGAACTGGGCTCGCCTGGCGCCAGACATGCAGGCCGAGACGGGTTGCACATATGCTTCGTTCATTCCGCTCGGCGGCGCTCCCTTATATAAGCGCATCATCTCGCAGTATCGATGCGACAGTCATCGTATTCGGATGGTCTTCCTGCTGGCTCCGGATGCTCCCGAGCTCGAGATGGATCCTACAGAGAACATTTGCATCGAGGTGATTCGACCCGAAGAGAGCGCAAGCATTGGGCAGACTGTTCTCGCTGGCCTCACGAAGATCACCTTGGGTGAGGCAGCTGTCGTACACATGGCGGATACGTTGCTCGATATCGAGGGCATGCCACTAGGTGATGCGGTGTACGTGCAGTCCCGCAGCGACCTTTACCGTTGGACCAGCGTCTCCGTCGACACCACCGGCTGCGTAAGAATTACTAACGATCGCGAGGCGGTCGAACCCGGCGGGCCTAGGCTGGTCTGTGTCGGTCTGTTTTCGTTCGAGGACGGCGCCCGTCTGGCCGCTGAGTTGGCCCGAGCCGTAGCACAGCGCGGTTCCAGACGTGAGCCGTTCTTTGTCGCGCTCGAAAGCTACTCCTCCGCTCGTCCGATGAACCTTCGACCCACTCAGCGTTGGATGGATTGCGGGCACGTGGACGGTTATTACGAGTCACGCCTGAGCTATCAGAACCTGCGGCACTTCAACTCGTTGAGCTACGACCCCGTGCGCGGACGGGTGACCAAGAAATCACTCAGCGCCGAGGCGTTTCGCAAGCAGGTCCGCTGGTTCAAGCAGATTCCGGACGAGGTCGCGCCTTTTCTTCCCAGAGTCTTCGACAGCAGCGATGGCCCGGATCCGTATATCACAATGGAGCTGTTGTCCATCCCGACGTTGGGCGATCTTTTTGTCAGCCAGCGGCTGAATCTGGGCGCATGGAACGATGTGGTTCGCTCGGTGGCCTGCATTCAGTCCTGCTTCGCCGAGAAGGCCGTACGAAACTCCCTGGCGCCGCAACTCGCGCGCGCTGTCTATTTGGAAAAGACGCAGTCGCGTCTGGAGGACTTCACTGCGCAACACCCGACTGCGAAAGACTACTTTGTATCTCGCGGTGTCGAGAAGTGGTCCATCGGTCGCGTCCAGAGGACCTTAGAACGGTTCGTCCAGCGGGCGGGGCTGTTGGCGATCGATGAACTCACCCCAATCCATGGCGATTTTTGTTTCAGCAACTTGCTCTATGACCCCAAGGTCAGGCTGATCAAGATGATCGACCCGCGCGGGGAGTTTGGCGTGCCGGGTGTGTTCGGGGATCGACGTTACGATCTCGCGAAGTTGGCTCACTCTTACGTCGGCCGGTACGATTTCATCGTCTCAGATCGGTTCTCGGTCGAGGTGGAGTCGCATGGTCAGTTGCACGTTTATCTGCAGACGAACGACTACTACACCCGAGTGCGGTCCATCTTTGACGCGGTCTTGCTTCCAGATGCGGAGCTGCGGCGGCAGGTCTATGCACTGCAGGCCTTGTTGTTTTTAAGCATGCTGCCGCTGCATGCGGATCAGCCGCGCCGTCAGCTCGCAATGCTTACGGTCGGCTTGGAACTCTATGCGCAAGGTTGGAGCGCAGGGCGCGAGGGATGACGGTACTGATCACCATGTCCGGCTTGGGCTCGCGCTTCAAGCAGCGCGGATACCTGCCGCCCAAGTTCTGCATCATGGCTCGCGGCCGTACCCTGATGGACTGGTCGTTGTTGTCGCTGCAAGCCTTCTTTGCCGAGCGATTTATCTTTGCGTGCCTCGATGACCACGATAGTGATTGGATTCGCTCGACCGCCGCAGCCCTAGGCATTGCTGACGCCATCGTCGCCAAGCGCTCGGGCGTGAGTCGCGGGCAGGCGGAGACGGCATTCGATGCATTGATGGACGCCGAGTCGAGCGAGCCGCTGTGGATATATAACATTGATACTTGCGTTCGGCCGAACGCCATGCGCCCACAAGATCTTGGCACAGCGGTCGGCTGCGTTCCGGTGTTCCACTGCCGCGAGCCGAACATGAGCTTTGTGCGCTACGGATCGGGCAACGAGGTGATCGAGGTGGCAGAGAAGCAGCCAATCTCTACTTGGGCCACGGTGGGGCTTTACGGATTCAGCTCCGCCGCACGCTTTTCGCAACATTACGAAGAAGCCTACGAGCGTGGGCGCATACGACTCATGCAGGGCGAGCGCTACGTTGCTCCCATTTATGAACTCATGCTCATCCACGGCGAGCGCGTCGTCGCGCCGCGCTTGGAAATGGATGATGTCCATATCCTCGGCACGCCGGCCCAGGTTCTCTCCTTTGATCCTGCCGCGCAGCCGCCTTATGGCAACCCGATGTCGATGCGATGACCTTGCCGCGCTCGCTTTGTCTGGAGTTGCCCCGCTTTGGTAGACTCTTCAAATTGCATAGCCCGGACGTGTCCAAGTCCATTGCTCTGCCGGTCCATGGCGATGCGAATCGCGCGAAGTGGGTGCTGAGCTGTGCGCCAGGCTATTACTGCATCGGGAGTTTGACCGCTCGCGCTCCATACCGGACGGGCCGTGTTCGCCAGGTCCCGCAGGAGGAGACTCGAGTGTCCAGGGTGTTTTTGCTCCTTCGTTCCCACGGCTCTACGCGGCCACAAAGTTTCAGCCATCATCCCGAAGGTCACCGGGTGCAGGTCGCTTGCCGGCCGCGTTGAAGCCGTGGGTGCACGTAAGCTCCCCCGTCAGGTAGACAACCTGTAACTAGACACTCCGCTGTTTTGCCCATGCCCCAACCCTGGATCAGCACGGGTGCCAACACAATATTGAGCAGCACCGTCGCGACTTGCACGACCAGAACTGCCTTCACAATGCCAATACCGCGAAGCGCCGAGCTCATCGCGACCATTGCGAACTGCAGCGTTATGCCTGGTAGGAGCCAATACAAATAACTTCGACCCTCCGCGAGCGTCTCCTCATCGGCCACGACAAATCGCAGATACGGCACTGTCAGCGCATAACCGGCAATCAATCCGAAGACGCCGCAAACCGCGGCGATCAGCAATGATTGATTGAAATCAGATTCGCATCCTGCTGGTCTATGCACCCCGCCGCGTGAGAAATCAGCGCCACTGTTCCGACGCCGAATGCGTGCGCGAGCGCGAGGGCAACTAGCACGGCATTGCCCGCGGCGCTGACCCCCGCAACGGCGGCGTCACCCAGCCCGGTTACGAAATAAAGATCGACGAAGAAGTACAGCGTGTGTAGAAGCAGGCCCGCCGCCGTCGGCACCGCCATGGAAAGCAGGTGGCCGCCAATGGAGCCTTGAGTGAGATCTTTCATGTGAAATGAGTCATCCCTTACCTATGCGGCCACAAGAAGTCTATTGTGAGTCACGTCAGCACGCGATGGCATAGTTCGTGCGGCTGGTATGTAACCGCCGGTGCTCCGGACTGATTCATGTACATCGCGTCGCTCGGTGCGTCGAGTTCAAATCGCGCTTCGGCTCGTTCGGTGGCCTCGGCATACTTGTCGGTCGCCTTGTTTATATAGTTTCATTATTGTCCCGGTAGCTTGTAAATTCGGATTCGATCAGTCCGTCGAGCGACACCTTCCTGTTGAGGTACTTTTCGTACCACATGAACGTTTTCTCCAGAGCCGAATAGCTTTCGTATTTGGGCGCGCCGAAGTGGAACTTGAATTTGGAGACGTCCACCGAGAGGTGCATGTCTTCCTTGACCTTGCGTCCGCTTTCTTGAACGGTAGTTTCGGGCCAAATGGCTCTGCACATGTCTATGACGTCCGCCACTTTCGCGTAGGAGTTGTTCTTTGGACCCAAGTTCCAACTTTCCCCGCTGGCGTATTTGCGTTCAAGACTGGCCATGCCGATTTTGTAGATCCCTTCAACTACGTCCAAGACGTGTTGAAAGGGGCGCGTGGCGTTGGCATACCTGACGAAGAACGTCGTTTTGTCGGCAACGGAGTACATGAGATCGGGAATCAGGCGATCTTTGGACCAGTCGCCGCCGCCCACGACGTTGCCAAGACGTACGGTCTGAACGTTGGTGTCGAGGCCTGCCAAATGGGTTCTCGAGTAGGCTGAAGAAACGAGTTCCGCTGTGGCCTTCGATATGCTGTAAATATCTTTGCCGCCGAGTTTGTCGTTTTCCCTGTAGCCCCAGAGGTGCTCCATGTTCTCGTAAACTTTGTCACTCGTGATGCAGATGACCGACTTCACCGATCCGAGGCTGCGTGTCGCTTCGAGCACGGTGAGTGTGCCAACGGCGTTGGTCATGAACGTGCAGTGGGGCTGCGCGAAGGCGCGCGGAACGATGGCTTGTCCCGCAAGGTTGACGATGATATCGGGTTTGATTTCCTGGACGACGGAATTGACGCCTTCGAAATTGGCGACGTCTTCATTGAATTGTTTTTGGAAAAGGCGCTCGAGGTTGGCTTCGTCGAACATCCTGCGGCCGTAGGAAGATCGGTTGTCCAAGCCATAGAGTTGAAAGCCGACTTCGTGGAACCGGAAGGAGGTCCAGGCGCCAATGAATCCTTGATGGCCGGTGATCAAAGCTTTCATTCTTTCGGTCCTTCGAACGGGCTCACTTCGAGCAGGTCGAAAATTAAGCTGCTTACGGCAGCTTGCTCCAGTTCTAAGCGGCACCAAAACACGGAACGACGACCGGACTCCGGTCGCGGTTCCTCTTGAACTAGCCACCACCCGCATGTGACGAACCACTGTACGCAGCGAAAGCTGCAGCGGACCACGTATATGGTCGCGGTTGAACAATGCCCGTATGGATCGTCAACTCCTAGCTTCATGGCAGTTTTATATGCGCGCCAGTCGCTCGATCAGATTTCCACGCGAGCATCTGACACCCAGATCGCATGGGGATAGCGCCCGACGATAGACCAGTTATTCGTCAGATCGCAGGTGGATCGAGCGGTAGCGCGGAATCTTCTGGAGAAATAGAGGGCGTCGTGTATTGCGGCTTCGTGCTCGGTCATTGAAAGGTGGAGAAAGCACTACCGTGTTCGCGCGTTCAACCTCGGCGCCTAGCTTTAAGGGGAGACTGCAGGGCGGTGCAAGGTCACAAGGTAGACGTCGCCATGCAGATCGCAGCAAGTGCGCGCTCAAAAACTCAACGTGCACCTCACCCCAAGTCGTGCGCAGTTCCAGCGAGCGTTTTCGCCGGGGGTACCGCGAACAAACATTCCATAGGCTTGGCCGCGATCGCCAAAGATTTCGACTGTGGTTCGATCTACAAGAACGCGCAGCGGTAACCTTCCATCGGTAAGCGGAATCGGCATGGCACTTTTCGGGCCACTCAGCATCTGCGACGCTGGCTGAAATACATATTCGTGACGCCAATGTTCATCGAGATGGCAGAAATGGTGCCAAGGGCCTTCGGTTATGACGAAATCCAGCCGCAATGTCATTGGATTTCGGAGCACCACGCTGGGGCTGACCTCGGAACAATTCCCCAAAGGCGGTGCCTTGATGCGCGATTTCCCAGTTGAGGCCCACCCAATTTCCTGGGTTGTGCTCCTATGTACTTGTCAATGCATTCGTGGTGCCTGCCGGGCTGTACAACGTGCCATCTCGTAGCATGGCGAACAACACGTCGCAGCGGCGACGCGCAAGCGCGATGACCGCCTGATGATGACGTTTCCCTTGATTGATCTTGCGGTCGTAATAGGACCTCGATGCGGGATCTCGCAAGGCAGCGAACGCAGACAGGAACATCGTGCGCTTGAGTTGTTTGTTTCCTCCACGCGCCGAGTGCTCTCCCCGGATAGAAGAGCCTGAACGCCGTGTCACCGGCGCCAATCCAGCATATGCCGCAAGTTGAGCGGAGGAAGCAAAAGCTCGAGTAGCAACATCGACCAGGAGTCGAGCGGCGGTCCTGATCCCAACTCCTGGCATGCTGATCAGGACAGCGTAAAGAGGGTGCGTGAGCACCCGCCGTTCCACTTCCGAAGCGATCTCCTCACGCTGCTGACGAAACGCTGCCAGCTGCTGCGCGAGGCGAGGCAAAACAAAACGATGGTGACAGCTTGCGTGCCCGTCACAACGACTGTCTGCTCGGAGAGCGCGCGGACGATCTCAGCGGCCCAGCGCTTGCTCAAGCGCGGAGCGAGCTTCGAGAGGCGATTCGCCAACTGTCTCTCGCTGAGTGAGGCCAGTTGAGCTGGTGAAGGATACCGCACGATCAGGTCAAGCATGCCGGGGTGATCTAGATTTGGGCCGACTACGCGCTCCAGTGCTGGATGGATCTGCGTTAGCAAGCCTCGGATGCGATTACTGGTTTGCGTGACCTGTTTTGCTAGATCATCATCGAATCCGCAGAGCATGGTGAGTTCGGCGATCTGATCATCATCGAGCTTCAGAGATCGCAACGTATGCGGCATGCTGCGAGCCTCTTCAGCGATCACGTAGGCATCACGCGCATCGGTCTTGGCTTCGCCCGCATGCAGATCAGCGATGCGTCGCATGGATAGCCCTGGCAGGTAGGCAACCAGTACGCCTTCATCGCGTGCGACGGTGACGGGCAACACGCCAATTGTCGCAGGCTGGTCGACAACGAGCAGCACCTGCCCATGCTCCTTGAGCTTGCCGATGAGAGCCCGCAACTTTGTTTCATCGTTAGGCAGAGCACTGTCGAGCAAGCGTTTGCCTGCGCGATTCAGAGCAACTGCATGGTGCGCATGCTTGCCCACGTCGACGCCAAGGAAGACCTGGACTGCTTCGTGCTGATCGAGATCAGTCATGCAAGGTTCTCCCGTGTAAGAATGACTCTGGCCAGCGGCACAGCGCGACTGATCTCGGCATCCACGTTACAGGCTGGTACCGAGACAATACTCAACGGGCGGTAGAGCAAAGCTGTTGGGGATCAGCAAGCGTGGCAATAGTTACCTGAGACGCCTGCTGATCCATGGAGCTCGATCGGTAATCCAAAACGTTGATCGCCGCACGCACCGATTTGGGCCTTGGCTGACCCAGATTGAGCAACGGGCGCACGGCAATGTGGTCGCTGCCGGTTTGGCAAATAAGCTTGCACGTATTGCGTGGGCTGTGCTCCGCCGTGCTGAGCCATATCGCACGGCGGTGGCATAGCACGATCACGTTAACGAGTTCCCACCGAGTTCTGCGAGGTCTACAACGCTGGATGGCGAGAACAGTTTAACGGCACATGCCCTAAGCCTGGAAACACAGAAGGCCTATAGGCCGGTGAATTTATTAGGCGGGTTGTGCGCGGATCCCATCAGGGCCAGGAGCAATGTCTCCATAAATAGGCCGGATACATTTCCGCAGACTGAATCGCCAACGAGCAAAGAGATCTTGCGAACACGGGGCGGACCATACATCTGTGTTGGAGGCATATCATGACAAATAGGAGATGTAATACCCTCGGCGACGATGATCCGCCACCGGGACAGTTCGGGTAGTTTCGAGTGAAATGAGCAAGTGGATATATTCGAGGGACATGGCTAGGCGGGAAGGATGTCAGAACATGGCACCATTGCGATCGAGCTCATCGACTCCCCATATTTAATTTATCGCAGGCGAATGTTTTCCCACGCTGGCGAATGCCAGCGCAGCGCGAGCACGACACCGAGCGCTGCCATGTGCGACAGCGCGGCGATCCAGCCGCCAGTCACGCCCAGCCCAAATTGTGGCAGCCAATCCACCCAGCCGCTGCCGCGCTCAAACGTCAGCATGTGCGCGAACGGTACGAAGAAGAACCACGAAAGCACGATCACATAGCCCGCCGGTATGACCGCATCGCCTGCGCCGCGGAGGCAGAAGGAAGAACCGACCTGGAGCCCGTCGAAGAACTGATACGCCGCCGCGATCCACATGATCGTCACGCCAACGCGGACCACATCGGGGGCCAGTGGATCTGTCGCGGATACGAACATCGGGATCAACCAGGGCGAGCACAATCCCAAGAGAAGGCCGACACAGCCCATGTAGCTCATGCATATGAGAATGATGGTGTTGCCGATCTTGCGAGCCCAACTGCGATCGCCCATGCCGATGGACTGGCCTACCAAAGTCGAGCCGGCGATCGCGATACCTGCCGCAGGCATGAACCCAATCATTACGAACATGACGACGACCTGCGACGCTGCACCGTCCACGGGGCTCAAGTGGACCTGCATGAGTTGGAACAGCGCGGACCCGAGAGCATTGGCGGCAAATAGGAGGCCCATCGGAAACCCGAGTTTCCACTGCGACCACAACCTTTCCGCGCGCAGCCGCCACATCAACCGCGAAAAAAATATGCAGCTGATTTTGGGGCTCATGAAAATGTATAGCGCGGCCACGAGTCCAAGCGCCTGCGCGCAGTTCGTTGCCCAGGCCGCGCCGCCTATGCCCCATCCCAGTTTGAATATGAAAAGCGGAGCGAGCACCGCGTTGGAGGTCGCAACGAATGCGACAACGGCGAACGTGATGCGCGGTTGACCTACGCCATTGAAAAAGCCAAGCACACTCGACACAGCAACGCCGAGCGGCGCTCCGATCATGTAGGTCTGCCAGAACTTAATCGCGAGCGCTTCGACCTCGGGATCGAGACCGAATGGCCGCAGGATGTCATGTCCGTACCAGCCGATGACTGCAAACGCAGGCGCGATGAACATCGAAGCCCATACTCCGGTCCATGCGGCTTGAGCTGCGCGCTTGTGTCGCCCGCCGCCGAAAGCTTGCGCCACGATCGTCTGCCCCCCGAGCCCGACGCCGCTGAACAATGAAAAGATAGCGACGATGGGCAATTGGATCGCTGCCATTGCAGCCAGTGCCGACGTCGAAATGTGGCCAATGAACCAAGTATCAGTAAGGGCCAGGACCATCTGAACGGCGCTACTAGCTAAGAACGGCGCAGCCAACGACACGATCGCCCATAAGCTAACGCGCTTTTGACCGAATGCATCAGTCCTCTGTGCCGGCAGGGCGGAGCCCGTTGATATTGCCTCTGCGGTATCCATGAGAGCGATCCTTTAGAAACAGCACCTATGGTCTAGCGTTCACGTGACATTTCCGCGAGCTACTTGTGTGTCGCGGCTCTCGCGCCCTGCGCTCGGCACCTCACGCGCTCATTCATAGTCTCTTCGGTATTCCCATTAGCTCATGATCTACATATGGCTCTCGATTGTGTTCGCAGTTTTAACCATTTGCAGCAAGGGGAATCAGTGAGAATGCATCTTTCTCCTTTTCGTCGAGATTTGTAGCAACTGATCTTCCTGTTGTGGAACGTGTCAGACATCGCAGGTTTGCATAGCAGCTGCCGGATCCCTTAAGGGCAGGTATCGCCGCTTGCAGCTCTTGGGCTCCCAACGTTCTTGGCGTGGCCGGGGTTTGGATCGACGGAGCATCGTAAGCGTTAACGCTGAGGCGTTCTTCCGATCTATCCGCGCGCGCGGACAATGCCGTTCCAGGTCAACCCAAACTGGAGTGAGCGATGCAGACAATGAAGCGACGACGATTGAGCGCGGATGCGTGGTCGGCGATGCCCCTCGTGTTCACTGTAGTTGCCGCCTCGATAGATCTGTAATCTTGGGGCGTGAGGCAATGAAGTGGCACGATACGGACAAGCATTCAAGGAACGCGCAGTAGCACGACTGCTGCCGCCGGAAAGCGCATCGATTCAGCAAGTCTCCCAAGAACTGGGTGTGTCGGTGGCGACGCTGGAGAGATGGCGCGCTGACGCGTTGGCGACACCGACTCGAGAACGAGTGTGGACCGCGGCGGCTCGGCTCCAAGCAGTGATCACGACCGCAGCGATGGACGAGGCACAACGTAGCGCCTGGTGCCGCGAGAATGGCGTGTATCCGACAGAGCTGCAGCAGTGGAAGGACAACGCCACGGCGGCACTGAGCGAGGCGCCGGAAGAAGGGATCACTGCCCAGCAGGGTCGTGATGCGAAGAAGCGGATCAAAGAACTCGAACGGGATGTGAGGCGCAAGGACAAGGCGCTCGCCGAGACGACAGCGCTGTTGGTGCTATCAAAAAAATCGAGGCGATCTTGCAGCGAGACAAGGAAGAATGATCGCGCTGGAAGATCGCCATAGGACGGTGCAGTGGCTGGAGATGGCTTGCCGCGAGGGAGCGCGGTTGAAGCCGGCTTGCCAAGTGGCAGGTGTCGATGCACGCGCCGTGCAGCGCTGGAAAGCAGGCGATGGACTGGAGCGCGGGATGGTCGTCCGCAGGCACTACGGCCGGCGTGCGCGCATGCGTTGAGCGTCGAGGAACGTCAACGGATTCTCGAGTTCGCCAACGAACCACGATATGCGGAACTGCCGCCGGCGCGGATCGTGCCGATGCTGGCGGACGAAGGAACGTACATCGCGAGCGAAGCCAGCTTCAGCCGTGTGCTGCGCGCTCACGGTCAGGTGCGCCATCGTGGGCGGTCCAAAACACCTCAACGAAGCCGACCACCGAGCACGCATGTAGCGACGGGGCCGCGGCAGTTGTGGTGCTGGGATCTAACGTTCCTCGCCAGCTGAGTGCTGGGCCAATGGTTCTATTTGTATGTGATCCTGGATGTTTACAGCCGCAAGATCGTGGGCTTTGAAGTCCATGAGACGGACAGCGCCGACCATGCCGTCGATCTGCTGCGGCGAGCGGCGCTGAGCGAGGGACTCCATACGCGCGCGAGAAAGCCCGTTCTCCATGGCGATAACGGCGCAACGATGAAAGCAACGACGGTGCTCGCCATGCTGCACTGGTTGGGCATCAAGCCGTCGTACTCGCGGCCGCGCGTGAGCGATGACAACGCGTTCGTCGAGGCATTGTTTCGAACGGCGAAGTATCGGCCGCAATTCCCACCTTCCGGCTTTGTCGATCTGCAGGCAGCACGATCCTGGGCGAGCCGGTTCGTCGCTTGGTACAACCACGAGCATCGACACAGCGGCATTCGCTTTGTGAGCCCGGCACAGCGCCATGCGGGTCACGATCACCAGATCCTGGCCCGTCGTCATACGCTGTACATGCAAGCCCGCGAGGCTAATCCGCGTCGCTGGGCGCGTCACACACGCAACTGGACGCCGGTAGCAGCAGTCACACTCAATCCCGAGCGCGAATCGGTGGTGAACGCAGTGTTGCAATCGGGAATCAAATCGGCAGAAGCCGCGTAGAACGAGCGGCAACTACCTTGACACGCACCGGATGGTCGAGGGGAGGGGGCTCGGGAAGGGTCAGTGCGTAGTAGCGGAGCGTGACCGCGGCGGCTGTTCTGACACGCGCGGCTTGAGTCGTTGCCGGTATATCGCGCGTCAATCAGGGTGACAGGCGCGACAATCAGGATGACGAGTTTTGGGAGGGGGTGATTTTTGAGCCTTGCGGCTCGGAATTGACCCTCTAAGAGGCGATTTCGGACCTTTCAGTCCGTCTCGTCGGTGATCGGGGCCGATCGGGGTTATGCAGGGGGTGTTGCACGCGATGGAGAACCTGCCTCATGCCCGGTCGACACATCAACGATCACCAGATGAGGCTGTACATGAAATCCAGACTGAGTGAAAACAAGCCGGCTGCAGCGGCGTGCGCCGCGATGAGTTTGAGCACGGCATATCGCATCGAGAGCGACCCGCGATTGCCGTCGCAAAAGTCGGCGCCGCGCGGCCGGCGTCGTCCCGATCCCCTGGTCGCCATTTTTGATGCCGAGATCGTACCGATGCTCGAGGCGACACCGGGCCTGAGGCCGATCGCGATCTTCGAGGAAATGAAACGTCGGCATTCGGAGTTACCTGATGGCGTGCGCCGAACCATGGAGCGACGGATCCGGCAGTGGCGTGCGCTGAAGGGTCAAGATCGAGATGTCATCTTCCGCCAGGTGCAAGAGCCAGGGCGCATGGGCTTATCGGATTTCACCGAGATGGGCGATCTGCCCGTGCGGATCTCGGGAGATGAACTCGATCACCGTCTGTATCACTTCCGGTTGGCCTGCTCAGGCTTTGAGCACGTCCATGTCATCTTGGGCGGCGAGAGCTATGTGGCATTAGCGGAAGGTCTGCAGAACGCGCTGTGGCGCTGGGTGGCGCACCGCTGGAGCGTCG
>Ga0247784_1000175_pt1 | contig 19865 bp, 15 predicted proteins | sample UWRJL169409R5_FD_179909 | JGI IMG/M metagenome (GOLD analysis project Ga0247784, IMG submission 179909) | Plant litter microbial communities from Arlington Agricultural Research Station in Wisconsin, United States - UWRJ-L169-409R-5 | ecosystem: Environmental > Terrestrial > Plant litter >...
ACCGCCACAACACTGGCCAACGGCGTCATTCTGTTCATCGGCGGCGCCCGGCAGCCCTACACCGAGGGCCTGGTCTCGACCGACCTCTATTGGTAACGCACGCGAGCACATGACAAACGTGCGGGTAGCGCAACGCTGCCCGCACTGCTCGCCACCTGCCCGCGAGGGCTGAGAATTTTGGATGCGCGCGCCGGGCTTCGGCGGCATGATTCGCACTTTCGAACCTGGGGTTTTCCACCAACCGCCTCGGTGCCGCGTCCCGGCCATACCGGGGCGGCGCCGTTTTATTTTCGTGAACTTTCTGAAAACCAAGGATAAATGTCTAAAGCCGCCTCGATGAATGCGCCGCCGGAACCGGCTCAGGCTCATACCCCCTCCATGCAGCAGTACCTGCGCCTGAAAGCGCAGTACCCGAACGAGTTGCTGCTCTATCGGATGGGCGACTTCTACGAGCTGTTTTTCGACGACGCGAAACGCGCCGCCCGCCTGTTGGACATCACGCTGACAGCGCGTGGGCAATCTGCCGGACAGCCGATCCCCATGGCTGGCGTGCCGTTCCATAGCGTCGAGAGCTATCTCGCGCGATTGGTCCGCCGCGGCGAGTCGGTCGCGATTTGTGAACAGATCGGCGACCCCGCGAAATCCAAGGGGCCCGTCGAGCGGGCCGTCGTGCGCGTCGTTACACCAGGCACCGTGACCGACGAAGCGTTCCTCGACGCGCGTCGCGATACATTGCTGGCCGCGCTGTATCGAGAGAATCAGCGCTTCGGCATCGCGTGGCTGGAGTTGTCGAGCGGACGCTTCAGCGTGATGGAAGCTGGCGGTGAAGAAGCCCTCGCTGCCGAGATCGAGCGATTGCGGCCGGCGGAGTTGCTCGTGCCTGAGTCGAGCGAGACTGCGAGCATCACGACGTTCGTGCGCGAACGGCCAATGTGGCACTTCGATCTCGATTCGTGCACGCGATTGCTGTGCGAACAATTTGCCACGCGCGATCTGTCTGGTTTCGGCTGCTCCGAATATTCCCTCGCGATTCGCGCTGCCGGCAGTTTGCTTCAATACGTTCGCGACACGCAGAAGGCTTCGTTGCCTCACTTGCGCGGACTGCGCACGGAAGAACGTACCGACGCGGTGCTGTTGGACGCCGCGACTCGGCGCAATCTCGAACTCGATATGAGTTTGACCGATCGACCCGACTGCACGGTCGCCGCGGTGCTGGATCAAACAGCCACGGCGATGGGCGGACGTGAGTTGCGCCGCTGGTTGAATCGTCCGTTGCGAGATCGCGGCGCCGTCGAGTTACGGTTGCAGGCGATCTCGACGTTGATCGAACGCGCGTTGCAGGCGCCACTGCATGATTTGCTGACGCACGTTGGTGATATCGAGCGTGGCTTGGCACGTGTCGCACTGAAGAGTGCACGGCCGAGAGATCTGGCTCAGCTGCGCGATGCGCTGGGTCGCTTGCCGGATTTGCAGCAGCTGCTCGCCGGCACGGACTCACCGTTACTGCGTGAGCTTACTTCGCAGGCGGGCACACATCCCGACATTCATGACGTGCTCACACGCGCCATCATCGAGTTGCCTCCGCCTATCCTGCGCGAAGGCGGCGTGATTGCGCTTGGCTATGACGCCGAGCTCGACGAGCTCAAGAAGATCAGCGAGCACAGCGATCAATATCTGGTCGAGCTGGAACAGCGTGAACGCGAACGCAGCGGCATCGCCAACCTGCGACTCGGGTACAACCGGGTGCAAGGCTATTACATCGAGATCAATCGCAGCCTCGCCGACAAGGTGCCGACCGATTATCACCGTCGTCAGACGGTGAAGAATGCGGAACGTTACATCACGCCCGAGCTGAAAGAGTTCGAAGACAAAGTGCTCGGCGCGCGAGATCGTGCGTTGGCGAGAGAGAAACAACTCTATGACGAGTTGCTCGACCTGTTGATCGCCAAGCTCGCGGAGTTGCAGTCGACGGCAGCGGCGCTAGCGGCACTCGACGTACTCTCGAATCTCGCCGAGCGAGCTGTGAGCTTGCGATATTCGCAGCCGGAGCTATCCGACGAGCCGGTGCTGCACATCGTCGAGGGCCGGCATCCGGTCGTGGAACGTTTCATCGATCAACCGTTCGTGCCCAATGACCTGCACCTGAGCGACGGGCGTCGCATGCTGGTGATCACCGGCCCGAACATGGGCGGTAAATCGACGTTCATGCGCCAGACGGCGCTGATCGTGATTCTCGCGCGCATGGGAAGTTACGTCCCTGCGAGCTCCGCACGCATCGGACCTGTTGATCGCGTGTTCACACGCATCGGCGCGTCGGACGATCTGGCGGGTGGCCGCTCGACGTTCATGGTCGAGATGACGGAAGCGGCGAACATTCTCAACAACGCGACGGCGAACAGCCTGGTGTTGATGGATGAAATCGGCCGGGGCACGAGCACCTACGACGGCCTCTCGCTCGCCTGGGCCTGCGCCAACTACATCGGCCGAAGCGCGCGCGCGTTTACGTTGTTTGCAACTCACTACTTTGAGCTGACTTCCCTCGCTGCCGACCTCGATAGCTGCGCTAACGTGCATCTCGATGCGACGGAGCATGGGGAGAAGTTGATCTTCCTGCATACGGTTAAGGAAGGGCCGGCCAACCAAAGCTATGGCTTGCAGGTCGCTGCGCTTGCTGGTGTGCCGCCGAAAGTTATTTCGGCTGCGAGGAAGTATCTCCATGAGCTGGAACGCCGCTCAGCAGCTGCTCAACAGCAGGTGAAGCCTCAGCAGGAGTTGGTGCTCGAATTTCCTATGGAAGAGGAAGAGGTGGAGCACGAAGCGGTGTCGGCGCTGAAGGGGATTGATCCGGATTCGATGACCCCTCGGGAAGCTTTGGATGCCTTGTATCGGTTGAAGAAGCTGACGTCGGGTTGAGGTTGTCTTGTTGGTTATCTAAGAGTGGCGCTCGATCGGGCGCCGCCCCATCGAGCGAACCTCCCCCCTTACGAACGCCGAAACGAACCTCCCCGTAAGAAAGCAGCCGCCTGCTCCGCAACCTCCGACGAAAACACCATCCCCGTATGTGAGATCGACAACACGATGTGATCCTTCGCCCCAGGCAGATATGTTTCCTCAACGAGCACCGTCCCGTCGTGAGCGCTCTCCAAGTTAGCGAACAACCGCCCTAGCCCAACCCCCATCGACCCCGCAATCACCCCGACATCCCGATGTCCTTGGTACTCACGAGGCGAATGCTCCACGCATTCAGCATTCAAGGCCGCCCCAAGAATCGCCTTCCCAAATGGCACAATCCTCGCAACACCCTGCGCCGCGCGCGAGCCTTGTGAAGGTGTGCCCAGTAGAACTGCACGACCCGGGGGCAAATCGTCGGTGAGCTCCAAGGCTCGCAGGATGACGAGGCCGCCGAGGCTGTGGCCGACGAAATGCAGCTCGCCGGCTCGCTGCTTGCGAGCCAGCTCCAGTAGCCCACGAACGTGATCGCTCATCCCGCCGGAGAGCGATGGATAGGAATAGGAGACGACGCGGAAATCGCCTTGGGACTCCAGGCGATGCTGGAGCACTTTGAGTTGGAAGCCGGACATCCACAAGCCGTGGACCAGCACGATCGTGGCGGGTGCGGCCGCCGGGTTGGGAGCGCTGTTCAAGCCATTGCCCTGCGGAGCCGAGGCGGCTATGGTCGCAGCGTGCGCTCGCCGGGCGCAAGACGAACACTTCCAATGATGATCCTTCGGGGGAGCGATTGATGCGAACCATTTCCTCGCGGCTGGGTAGTGCCCTCCTTGTGAGCGCCTGCTCGCTCGGAGCGCAAGCCGCGGACGCGCCGTTGAAGCAAGTGCCGGCGAGTGAGTGGGTTCAGCTGTTCAACGGTCGCGATCTCACCGGCTGGACGCCGAAAATCACCAAGCACGACCTCGCTGAAAATTTTGCCGATACGTTCCGGGTCAAAGACGGCGTGATGCAGGTTCGTTACGACAAATACGGGCCGTCGTTCGATGGCCAGTTCGGTCACCTGTTCTATAAAACGCCCTATTCTTACTACCGCTTGGTGGTCGAGTATCGGTTCGTCGGCGAGCAGGCCAAAGGCGGCCCGGGCGCGTGGGCCCTCCGCAACAGCGGCGCGATGTTACATTCGCAAGATCCGCGCACCATGACGCGCGATCAGAATTTTCCGATATCGATCGAAGGCCAATTCCTTGGCGGCAACAGCGACGGTACGCCGCGCCCGACGATGAACATGTGCTCGCCAGGCACGGAAGTCGTCTTCAACGGCAGCATCTACCCGGACCATTGCTTGAGCTCGGACTCAAAGACATTCGACGGCGAGCAATGGGTGCGAGCGGAGTTTCTGGTGCTCGGCGCGGGGCAAGTCATTCACTATGTGAACGGCGAAAAAGTGCTCGAATACGCGTTGCCTCAGTTCGGCGGCGGCGGCGTGAGCAAGCACGATCCCGCGGCGCTGCCCGCCGGGAAATTGATCGAAGGCGGCTACATCGCGCTTCAAAGCGAATCGCATCCGATCGATTTCCGGAAGGTCGAGTTGCTGAACCTGGTCGGCTGCCTGGACCCGAAAGCCTCGACCTATCGCGACTACTACGTGAAATCTGACCCGGCCGCGTGTAAATATGCCGGGGCGGCCTCCGCTCCCTAATCTCCTTTTCGAGTGCGAAATCGTATGTCCAAACCCTTACGCGCGGCTGTTGTTGGAACCGGTTTCATCGGCCGGGTTCATGTACGTTGTGCACGGCTGGCGGGCGCCGAAGTCGTGGGCGTGGTGGCATCGACGCCGGAGCGCTCGACCGAGGCGGCGCAGTCGATGCAAGTGCCTCGGGGCTACGCATCCGGACTCGAAGCGGCACGCGACAAAGACGTCGATGTGATCCACATCTGCACACCGAACGCGTATCACATGGAAGTCGCGCAAGCGGCACTCGAATCGGGCAAGCATGTGATTTGCGAGAAGCCGCTCGCGACCACGCTGCAAGATGCGACCACGCTGACCGATCTCGCGAAACGCAAAGGTCTGGTCGGCACGGTGCCGTTCATCAATCGCTTTCACCCGATGGTCCGCGAAGCCCGCGCACGCGTGCAGAGCGACGAGACCGGTAAGTTGTATCTGATTCAAGGCTCGTACTTGCAGGATTGGTTGATGCAAGCGGGCGATACTAATTGGCGCGTCGATTCGGCTGCCGGCGGCGCATCCCGCGCGTTCGCGGACATCGGCTCACATTTGTGCGATTTGCTGGAGTGGATCACTGGCCAGCGTTTCACATCGTTGATCGCAACCTTGGGTACGCCAATCGCGGAACGTTCCGCCGCGGCGAGCCGAGTCGCGTTTCAAGCGAGCGGCGAAGTCACCGAGACCAAACCTGTATCGACCGAAGACGTCGCCTGTCTAATCGCGCGCACCGATCGCGGCACGCTCGCATCGCTCACGGTCAGCCAGGTCTCGGCCGGCCGCAAGAATCGACTCTGGTTCGAAATCGACGGCGCGAAACAAAGCGCGATCTTCGATCTGGAAAGCCCCGAGCAGTTGTGGATCGGCAAGCGCGAGGGCACGACGTTGTTCGTGCGAGATCCTTCGCAGGGCTCGCCGGAGCAAAAGCGCCTCACGGTGCTACCTGCAGGTCATGCGCAGGGCTGGGGCGATTGTTTCGAAGCGTTCGTGCGCGATTCCTACGCAGCGATGCGCGGCGAAAATCATCAAGGCCTGCCAACGTTTGTCGACGGCGCCCGCTCGATGAGCATCGTCGAAGCGGTGCTGCGTTCGTCGGCCAGCAATCAATGGACCGCGATTGCCGGTTCGGTCTGACCACTCAGTAGTCACCAGTCACTTCTTTCAGGGGAAATCATGAGCATTACGCGTCGCTCCTTTCTCGAATGCAGCTCGCTCGCCATGCTGGCGGCCATGAGCGGTAAAACGTTCGCTGCCGGTGCCGGCACCGGGCCGTTGGGCAAAGCCATCGGCCTGCAGCTGTACACGGTGCGCGAGGAAGCAAACAAAGATCTGCTCGGCACGCTGAAGAAGCTGCAGACGATCGGTTTTCGCGAAGTCGAAACCGCGGGCTTCTACGGCAAGTCCGGCACGGAACTGAAAAAGATCCTCGCCGACCACGGCATGACGGCGCCCTCCGCTCACAGCAGCATGGGCGACATCCAGAAGAACATGCAGAAGCTCGTCGACGGCGCCGCCGAAGTGGGCGCGAAATATTTCATCTGCGCGTTCCCTGCCCTGCCGCCCGGCGCTTCGGCGCCTAACGGCGAGATCGCAAAGATCATCACGCTGGACCACTGGAAGTGGAACGCCGAACAGTTGAACAAGCTCGGTGAAGTGGCGAAGAAGGCCGGCCTGCAAGCCGGATATCACAACCACAACATGGAATTCCGTTCGTATAACGGCACGACCGGGATGGATGAATTGTTGAAATCGACGGATCCGAAGCTCGTGACCATCGAGCTGGACCTCGGCTGGGTGGTCGCAGCCGGCGTGGATCCGGTCGCCTATCTCAAGAAGCATGCGGATCGTATTTCGCTGCTGCATGTGAAGGACGTGGCCAAGGGTGCGCCGGTATCAACGACCGAGCTGAAGCCGCACACCGTCGAAGTCGGCAAAGGCCAGATCGATTGGAAGAGCATCTTCGCGGCCTGCGATCCGAAACAGCTCAAGTACTATTTCGTCGAGCAGGAAAACTTCACCGGCGCGCCGTCGGATGCGGTGCGCGTCAGCTATGAGTACCTGAGCACGCTGAAAGCGTAACGGTCAAAGGAGCAACTCTCATGTCGATTGGAATCAAACGCACGGCGCTGTTGGCCGCGATTGCCTGCGCGACGACTGCAACCGTCGCCGGCGCGGCCGACAGCTCTGGCTCGGAATGGAAGCCGCTGTTCAACGGCCGCAATCTCGATGGCTGGCAGCACGTCGGGCCGGGCGAAATCGTGATCGAGAACGGCGCGCTCAAAACCGTCGGTGGCATGGGCCTGCTGTGGTACACGGGCGAGAAGTTCAACAACTCGACCATCAAGATCGTTTATCGCACGCTCGACCAGAACGGCGGCGGTGGCAACTCCGGTGTGTTCATTCGCATTCCGGAAAAACCCACCGAACCGTGGATGCCCGTGAACAAGGGCTACGAAGTGCAGATCGACGACAGCGAGGACGACTGGCATCGCACCGGCGTGCTGTATTCGTTCACCAAGACCTTGGCGCAACCGAAGGTCGGCGAATGGAACACGATGGAAATCACGATCGAGGACGCGCGCACCCTGGTCACTGTGAACGGCACCAAGGTCACCGACTATCGCGAAGGCGAGCCGGTGCCCGAGAAGAAACAAAAGTACGAACCCGATCGCGGCAAGCGAGCTGCCGGTGGCTACATCGGCGTGCAGAATCACAGCGACAAGGACGTCGTGCTTTTCAAAGAGATCAGCGTCAAGAAGCTGAAGTAAGTCGAGCTCTCGACCTGCCCTCCGGATCCGGAGGGCAGGCTGTTTGACAGGCAGCGTCCGTTTCTGCCACCTTGTCGATGTAACCCGTTACAAACTCCAAGCAGTCGCACGTGCGAACCTGACGCCGTATCAGCAGACCAGCGGCGCACCGGTTACTGGGGGGCTTTTGAATCCGATCACCATTCGGCTCAGCGTCATGATGTTCCTCCAGTTCTTCATCTGGGGAGGATGGTTCGTCACGCTGGGCACATTCCTTGGCTCGGCCTTCTCGGCCGGCGGCGGCGAGATCGGACAGGCCTACTCCACGCAGAGCTGGGGCGCGATCGTCGCTCCGTTCATCATCGGTTTGATCGCGGACCGCTTCTTCAACGCGGAGCGCATCCTGGGAGTGCTTCACCTGGTCGGCGCACTGTTGATGTACCTGATGTACAGCTCCAGCGGCTTCGCATCGTTCTATCCCTATGTGCTCGGCTACATGATCATCTACATGCCGACGCTGGCGCTGGTGAACTCGGTGTCGTTCCGTCAGCTCACCGACCCGGCCGCGCAGTTCGGCAAGATCCGCGTCTGGGGCACGATCGGTTGGATCGTTGCCGGCCTGTTCATCAGTACGATCGGCTGGGATGCGCAGCAAGCCGTGGCGGACGGTGCGTTACGTAATACGTTCCTCCTGTGCAGCATCACCTCGCTCGTCTTGGGCGTGTACAGCTTCACACTGCCGGCTACACCGCCGGTCCGCGCAGCATCTCAAAGCGTGATATCGCAGGCCCTGGGACTGGACGCGCTACGCTTGCTCAAGGATCGGAACTTCGCGGTGTTCTTCATCTCGTCGGTGCTGGTCTGCATTCCGCTGGCCTTCTATTACCAGAACACGAACATCTTCCTCACCGAAATCGGTGTGGCCAATCCCACCGGTAAAATGACCGTGGGCCAGATGTCCGAAGTGTTGTTCATGCTACTGCTGCCGGTATTTTTGAATCGCTACGGCATCAAGAAGACGTTGCTCATCGGCATGGCCGCATGGGTGCTGCGCTATGTGTTATTCGCCTTCGGCGCCGAAGGATCCGCATTGGTGCTGTTGATCAGCGGCATTGCCTTGCATGGCGTCTGCTACGACTTCTTCTTCGTCTCCGGGCAAATCTATACGGACTCGAAGGCTGGCGAGCAGTACAAGAGCTCCGCACAGGGGCTGATCACCCTGGCAACGTATGGCGTCGGCATGCTGGCTGGCTTCAAAGTCGCCGGGCTGATCTTCGACCAGTATGCAGTGACAGGCGGCCACGACTGGAAAGCCATCTGGCTGATCCCGGCGGCACTGGCTGCGGGCGTGTTTGTGTTGTTCGCACTTGCCTTCAAGCCCGAGTCGATCCAGCGTAGCGGCACATGACCGCTACATGATTCGTGAGACCAGCCTCCAGTGTCATCCAGTCGAGCAACTTCGATTCGCCAGGTCGCCCGCCAGGCCGGCGTGTCGATTGCAACGGTCTCGCGCGCGTTAACGACACCGGACAAGGTCTCCGATAAGACCTTGAAGAAGGTGCTCGCGCAGGTCGAGCGCAGCCGTTACAAGCCCAATCTGCTGGCGCGCAATTTTCGTAGCAAGCGCGCCTATGCCATCGTGGTGTTGGTGCCGAATATCGCCAACCCGTTTTTCGCTGAGATCATTCGCGGCATCGAGCAGGTCGCGCAACAACACGGTTATGCCGTGTTGCTCGGAGACACCGAAGGTCGCGAGGATCGTGAAGCGTATTACGTCGGCCTGGTCGAGACTCGCCAGGCGGACGGTTTGATTCAATTGCATCCGCGCCTGCCCAAAGTGGCTCAAGGCGCCGGCGGATTGGAAATTCCCCTGGTCAACGCTTGCGAATATATCGAAGACGCTCCGTGCCCCCGCGTGGGCATCGATAATGTCGCTGCGGCTCGCGAGATGACTGCATATCTCATCGGCCTCGGCCATCGCCGCATCGGCGCAATTCTCGGCCCGAATACCAGCCCACTCACGACCGATCGCTTGCGCGGTTACAAACTCGCGCTCAAAGCAGCGAAGATTTCAGCGGACGACACACTGATCGCTCAGGGCGATTTCACGATGAGCTCGGGACGAGCTGCGATCGCCGAGCTGTTCAAAGTCAAAGAGGCACCGACCGCGGTGTTCTGTTTCAACGACGAGATGGCGCTCGGCGCGATCCGCTGGCTGAAGAGCACCGGCCGCTCGGTGCCCGACGATGTATCCGTCGTCGGCTTCGACGACATCGAATTCGCGAGCTTCTGCGACCCGCCGCTCACCACCATCGAACAACCGACACGCGAGATTGGAAACAAAGCCATGTCCGTGCTGTTCGAAATGCTGAGCGGCGGCAAACCCGAATCGGCGCTACACGCACTGCCGACGAAATTGATCGTGAGAGATAGCGCAGCGCCGCCGAAGCGGGCGAAATGAAGACGCGAGCCACCACGGCTGAGAGCCACCAAGGGAGGAAGCAATGCCGTTGATCGATACCACAGGATTGAAGAAGGACTACGACGTCATCGTCGTAGGCTCGGGCGCGGCGGGTGGCCAAACGGCGTACACGCTCACCTTGGACGGCGCCAAGGTATTGATGCTCGAAGCGGGCCGCAACTACGTGCCCGAAACCGAAACGGCGATGTTCCAAACGCCGGATCAAGCACCGCTGCGTGGCGGCGGGACACTCGACAAGGAATTCGGTTTCTACGATGCGACCGTCGACGGCGGCTGGCAAATTCCCGGCGAGCCCTATTCGAGCGCCTCGAACCAAGCCGAACGAAAATTCTGGTGGTGGCGTGCCCGCATGCTCGGCGGTCGCACCAATCACTGGGGCCGCATTTCGTTGCGTAACGGCCCCTACGATTTCAAACCTCACTCCCGCGATGGGCTCGGCTTCGACTGGCCGATCAGCTACGAAGACGTCGCGCCGTACTACGACAAAGTCGAGATGCTCATCGGCGTGCACGGCGACAACAACGGGCTGGAGAACACACCGGACTCGCCCGAAGGTTGTTTGTTACCTTCGCCCAAGCCGCGCGCAGCCGAATTGCTGATTCAAAAGCACGCGAAGAAAACCGGCGTGCCGGTGATCGCCATCCATCGCGCCGTGCTGACCAAGCAGCTGGATTACAAACGCAACGCCGCCCTGCTTCATCCCGGCAATCCTCGTGCGCAACAACTCGCCGCCGACGCCATGCGCAGTCGCGCGCCGTGTTTCTGGGCGACGCCTTGCGGACGAGGCTGTTCGATCAAAGCAAACTATCAATCGACGACGGTGCACCTGCCACCCGCCATGGCGAGCGGCAATCTGGACATTCTCGCCAACGCCATGGTGCGCGAAGTGGAGATGGGCAAGAACGGTCGCGCGACCGGTGTCGTGTTCATCGACAAGACCACCGGCAAGGAAGTCCGCGCCAAAGCTCGCATCATCGTGCTCGCAGCCAGCGCCTGCGAATCGGTGCGCATCCTGCTCAATTCTAAATCGGCGCAGTTCCCGCAGGGCCTTGCGAACTCCAGCGGCAAGGTCGGCAAATATTTGATGGACACGGTTGGCGCAAGTGTCACCGGCCAGATCCCCGCGCTTGAGAACATGCCGCCGCACAACGAAGACGGCGCCGGCGGCGAACATGTGTACTCGCCATGGTGGCTCTACAAAGAACAGAAAGCCGGCAAGCTCGATTTCGCTCGTGGATATCACATCGAGATCGGCGCCGGTCGCGACATGCCGAGCTTCGGCTCGACGGCGGGGCTGGCGAATTTCACCGGCGGCTACGGCAAGAAGCTCAAAGAGGATATGCGCCGTTACTACGGCTCGTTCATCAGCCTGGTCTGCCGCGGCGAGATGATTCCCAACGACGACTCGTACTGCGAGATCGATCCGCAGGGCAAGGACAAGTACGGCATTCCGACGCTGCGCTTCCACTGGAAATGGTCGAAGCACGAGGAAAACCAGGCGCTGCATTCACACAAAGCCTTCTCGGAAGTCATCGAGAACATGGGCGGCCGCGTGACTCGCAAGCAGGACCTCCTGCCGGGCGGTTTCATCATTCACGAGGTCGGCGGCGCCATCATGGGTAGCGACCCGAAGAAGTCCGTGGTCAATCAGTGGGGCCAGAGCTGGGACGTGAAGAACCTGTTCGTCACCGACGGCGCGCCCTTCCCTTCCAACGCCGACAAGAATCCGACGCTCACCATCATGGCGCTGGCGTGGCGCTCGGCGGATTACATGCTGGCCGCAATGAAACGACGGGAGCTGTGACATGGAAACGAACGAACTTCGCATCGACCGACGCACAGCTGTGAAATGGGTGCTCGCCGCCGCCGCGGCGATGCAGTTGCCTACGCCCGCGTTTGCGGACTCGATGGTCAAATCGGGTTACGGCAAAGACCCTGACCTGCTGAAGATCTACAAAGCCGATTCGCTGTGGCCGCTGACGTTGAGCAAGGCGCAACGCGCGACCGCCACGGTGCTGAGCGATGTAATCATTCCGCCCGACGATCAATCGCCCGCCGCTTCTTCCGTCGGCGTGGTGGATTTCGTCGACGAATGGATCAGCGCGCCGTATCCGGACAACGTTCGCGACAAGCCCATCATTCTGGACGGACTGGCATGGATCGATGCCGAGTCGCAGCGACGTTTCAAAAAAGATTTCGCGAAGCTCTCGGATGTGCAGCGTGCCGCGATTTGTGACGACCTCAGCGCCGACAAGCCCAAGCCGGAGTTCACTCAACCCGCCGCATTCTTCGTGCGCTATCGCTCGCTAACCGTCGGTGGCTTCTACACGACGCCAGTCGGCATGAAGGATCTGCGTTACGTCGGCAACGTCGCGCTCACCAGCTTCGACGGCCCGCCGGCGGAAGTGCTGAAGAAACTCGGCCTCGCGTGAACCGTCAGGCCTGAACAGCGGGCACCGCCTCCGGATCCGACATTCGCAATGCCATCGTCACTCTCGACGATGGCACTCGCATTCACATGTCCGAAGCCGGCAAGGCGAGCGCCGACCCATCGTGCGATATACTGCCCATTCTTCCGAGGATCAACGAGACGTTGTAGCCGAGGCCATCCCCACGCTCCCACACGTCCGCAATGAGATGTTCGTGTTGCGAACCATGATGAGTGGCAACGATGAACATCGGCATGCCAATCGCCAGCATCAATGTCGTTACCAGAATGGCGGAGCTTTTTGGGGCTTCCGTGGGTCTCCAGCTTATAGGGACTGCTGTCTGATCCGATTCAGCCAGCCCGTTCCGGCGGGAGCACAACGATCAGGAGCGTTGCTATCGGCCCGACGAACAGCGAGCCGAGCCACCAAATGAGGCCGCTGCGTCCCTTCGCCTGAGCCAGGCCGGCGTTGATCAGCGACAACGTGCCCCATCCCACAAAGAACTCGGGATTCATTTGCATGATCGGTCCTTGGATTTGTTAGAGCGCACCGCCTATCACGTGCGCCTGTTTACGCACGTCGCGTGCGTGGTGCCGCAGCCCGACACGACGCAGATGAGCAGCGCCTGCTTGCAACTATGGTTGAGTAGAAAGTCATTTGGCCAACCCCGCGCTGTGCAGTGAGGCCACCAGCCAATCCCAGACGGCGTACACGGTAGGGCCGCTAACATGCCCTTCGCGAATGAAATATATCCTCTCGTCACCCGTCTGAAAGATGTGGCCGCAAAGCAATCCACTCTCGACATCCAAAACGTCCGCCTCGCCCTTGAACGCGCGGAGCACTTTGATGCGAGCCGAAATGCCATCGTTACCGACCGATATAACCAGACCGTGAACGATTGTGTCCGCTTTAGAGATTCTGGCCGGGAGCTCCTGCGCCACATTTTCCTTTGAAAGACCTAGCCACGTACATGCGTTTGCGGGCAGGAAGGGGCATACGAACAGAACTACTCCGAGCAGGAGAGAAACTGCACTACGCATCAATTGCTCCTAGCGCCGCCGGCGTCGGATCCAACCATTTGTTAGTTCCTGCTTGGCCACGGCGATGTTAAAACGACTATGATCTACATGCACGTGCCTGAGACTGCGGAAAGCGCGGAAGAAATCTCATCCTCTCACCGTGCCTGTCGATGATCACATCATCTAGGTTTTCTACATAATAATTGGCACAGATAACGATGAATAAGAAGGGATTGGCATGCGCAAGTGTAGTCGCAGCCCTGTGCGCGGCAGCCTTGATTACGCTTTTCACCTGGCCGCTTACCGACTCGATCACATGGCAGCCTCTAAGCCCACCAGCTTGGTGGCAATTCGAACTGCTCGCCGGACTAGGCTTCGTCCTGAGCGCCCTACCTAGTCTGGCGATCTTCAAGTTCGACGCGTTCTTTGCAGCTAACGAACACCTGAGGAACCCGACCGTGGGGTTGCTGGTGTTCGCTGAGATCGCCGCGCTTTGTATTTGCAGTTACGCGCTCGTGGCCTTCCTCGACAGGCGGTCGGAACCGAATTTTTCATCTGACGAGAGTCGTAGACCACGGAACAGGAAATTGAGGTTCGCCTCGCCGAGCGGGAACTGCTCGATGCAATGAACGGCCTTCGAAAGATCGAAGGCCTGCCGCCGCTCACCGAGCTCCCCGAGCCACCGTACTGCTCGTTTTGTGGAGGAGCCAGGAAGGAAGTGGGGGCCTTGGTTGAGGGTCACAATGCATGCATTTGCCTCCACTGTGCCGAGGAGGCGCGCAAGCTGCTGTTGCGTGAATAGAGCATTAAAACGCTATGGGCCCTATTTTCTCTCGCGATTCTGGCAATCGGTTTGGGCTTGGGTCTACCACCGACGCGAGTAGCCACGCTCGCCTAGTACCCTGCACGCGACTCTGCGATTCGACTTTCTAGTGCTGTGGCTCGTGCCCGTTCGAAGCATCCTGCTGTACGCCTAACGCTACCGTTCAGCCGGCGCGCGTTCGTCTCGCGATCCGCTGGAACGTTTTGTTCGGCCATTGCCCTCGCGAATCCGCTCCAGCAGTGCGACGTCTTCCTTTGCCTGTTCCAGGGGCATTGGGTGATCGCAGCTCGAAGTCTCGTAGACCCCATCCCTGGGTCCGTATGCAAAGACCAAGAACACCCCGGACGTTGGAAATTTATATTCGCACATACAACACTGAAGGGCAGTTCGCACGTACACGCGGCTTGAGCTTTCACCTTTCCAAGACTGCAGGATGTAAAACTGTGTTTTCTGGTACTGCGCCTCGAAGCCGTGTTCCGATATCTTCATGACCTCTGTGCTTTCGATGCGGCCCAGAAACACTAGATCTGTGCGCTCGATCCTCTCCGAAAGCGCGGTGTTGCGATCTTCGTTTTCTCGGATGCAAGAACACGCATCGACGACTCCATTCACTCCAAAGAACAACACAGCGAGAGCAAGCACAGTTCTCATCTTCGATCCTTCATGCAACGCAGTCGACAACCCGAAGGCTAAGCTTCTTGCAGATAGAATCAAGCACATGCTCGTTGTCATCGTGCCCAACAAAATATCGCCCAGTTCTCAGTGCATATAAGCCAGACCTAAAGTCGTACGGGCGGATCAAAGATAACGCCTGCGTTCAGCCGGCGCCACGTTTTCGTGGCGATCGGCATGCTCACTGGTGAGCATCCGCCGCTCTACGCCGCCACGCATAACGCACAGCGAAAAAGAACGCCACGATGACGGATGGATAGATCCACCCGCCGAGAAACTGCGCGGCGACCGTATTGTTGTCGAATTGCGTTTCAGCGCTGTCCCACCCGAACTCGTGCCCGGCGGCAATCCCGGCAGGATTATACAAGTAGATTGTGTACGCCACGCTCGCGACCCACGCCACCGCAATCGCAAGCACGGCGCGAGCGACGTGTGATCTCTGGACGAGGAAGAGCAACGAGAATCAACGCGAGCGACAACGGTAGCGCGAAGTACCCAAGGGCTACGACATCGAAAAGAAGTTTGCGCGTCATCGTTCCATGTCTCTTATGCCGTCCACATGAAACGAATTTGTTAGCCCCGCTCGCAGAAGCTCAACGGTGCTGCGCCAGGACCTTCCGGACATCCAACAATTGCTCCACACAACCCCGAGGTTCCGGCGAAATCTCAAAGCGATTGCCAGATGGCCAGGTCGCCTCGACCACAAAGGAACGACCGCCCAGTTCGAACCGGCAGAACGGCTCGGCGCTGAGCCAAGAGAAATGGCCCGGCATCTTGGTGATGCGTACGCCCGGCACCTCGGAGAGTATTCGAGCAAGCTTTCGCCGGCCGACGAGCGACGAGACCTCAATGGACCAAACGCGGCCTGCTTGTGGGCAGTTGTCATGCACCTTCATTGCGGAGCCTCCGCGCGCGTTTCGCTCGTCGCCTAACGCTACGGTTGAGTCGCGAGCAAAGGTGCATCGCCCTGAGAGCCGGAACCAGCGGCTTGTCATGCGATTGCATCAGTGGTGTCCGTCGTGACGTGCCGCAAGCCCAGCGTCCAGCCAAACCACGAGTAGCTGGAGCGCTTCTACGTCGTGGTCGCAGTGTCGAAGCGCACGAAGGGTAACGGCATGCCATAGGCTGCTTAGCCAGGCCCATCCGATGGATGCTGACAGTACGGGGCGCCCATTCGATAAAAAATTAACCAGCTGCTTGCGACAGCTATCGAGAGCGACCAGAGGAGAGTTGCCATCCTGCTGGTGTTGAGCTCACGCATGCGGTCCCTATGCAATCCAACGCCCGCTTTCACGGGCGCCAGCGTCAGAGCCCTAAAGCATCAGCCCTCGGCCTTCACCGGCAACTTCACGCGCACATGCAGCTCCTTCAGCTGCTCTTCGCTCACAGCCGTCGGCGCATTCGTCATCAAGTCCGCAGCCGTCTGCGTCTTCGGGAACGCGATGACGTCGCGGATCGAATCGGTGCCGGCCATGAACATCACGATGCGGTCGAGACCGAATGCGATGCCACCGTGCGGCGGAGTGCCGAATTTGAGGGCTTCGAGCAGGAAGCCGAACTTCACCTGCGCTTCGTCCGGGGAGATGCCGAGCAGATCGAACACGGTCGACTGCATTTCCTGGCGATGGATACGCACCGAGCCGCCGCCGATTTCCGAGCCGTTCAACACCATGTCGTAACCTTTCGAGATGGCGTTCTTCGGATCGGCACGCAGCGCTGCGGCGTCGTCCTGGCGAGGCGCGGTGAACGGGTGATGCAGGGCGACCCAGCGCTTCGAATCGGGATCCCACTCGAACATCGGGAAATCGACAACCCACAGCGGATGCCAGCCGGCCTTGGCCAGCTTCAGGTCGTGACCGACCTTGATGCGCAACGCGCCGATGGAATCGTTCACGACCTTCGCGATGTCGGCGCCGAAGAAAATCAGATCGCCATCCTGCGCGCCGGTGCGCGACACGATGCCGGCGATTGCAGCGTCGCTGAGGTTCTTGAGAATCGGCGACTGCAAGCCTTCGCGGCCTTTCGCCTTCTCATTCACCTTCACATACGCGAGGCCCTTCGCGCCGTAACGTTTGACGAACGTCTCGTAATCGTCGATCTCTTTGCGTGACAACTTCGTGCCTTCCGGCACACGCAACGCGACGACGCGACCTTCCGGATTGGCGGCGGGGCCGGAGAACACTCTGAACTCTGCGTCCTTCACCAGGTCGGCGATATCGACCAGCTCCAGCGGAATACGCAGGTCCGGCTTGTCGGACGCGTAGCGACGCATCGCCTCGGCGTAAGTCATGCGAGGGAACGGGTTCGGCAACTCATCGCCCAACACGACCTTGAAGATGTGACGGATCAGCGTCTCCATCATCTGCATGATCTGCTCCTCGCTCAGGAACGAGGTCTCGATATCGAGCTGAGTGAATTCCGGCTGACGCTCGGCGCGCAAGTCTTCGTCGCGGAAACAGCGAACGATCTGATAGTAACGATCGTAGCCTGCCATCATGAGCAGCTGCTTGAACAGCTGGGGCGACTGCGGGAGCGCGAAGAACTGGCCGGGATGCGTGCGGCTCGGCACGAGATAGTCGCGGGCACCTTCGGGTGTCGCTTTCGTGAGCATCGGCGTTTCGATGTCCATGAAGCCGTTGTCGTCCAGGTACGCACGCATGGCGCGAGTCACCTGATGGCGCAGGCGCAGGCGCTTTTGCATCACATCGCGACGCAGGTCGAGATAGCGATATTTCAATCGCAGCTCTTCGTTGGTCGCTTCATCGTGATGGAACGGCGGGGTCTCGGAGCGGTTCAGGATCTCCAGCTCACGGGCCAGCAGCTCCACCTGGCCGGACGCCAGGCCAGCATTCGCGGTGCCCGCCGGACGGGCGCGAACCAGGCCCTTGATGCGGATGCAGAACTCGCTGCGCAGCCGCTCGGCGTCGGTAAATACGTTCTTGGCATCGGGATCGAACACGATCTGCAGCAGACCTTCGCGGTCGCGCAAATCGACGAAGATCACGCCGCCGTGGTCGCGGCGACGGTGCACCCAACCGGCGACGCCGACTTCCTGGCCGATAAGGGATTCGTTGACCTGGCCGCAATAATGGGAGCGCATGGGGGACGGGGCTCGGACGTAAGGAGCGCGGGATGTTACGGAGGGGCCTGGAGGGGTGCAAGCCGGCGGCCGCCGGGCGGCTTTTGCAGGGCGGACAGCTTTGCTGCCGCCCTCGCTTGAGCGCTGACTTACCAGTACAGGTCAGTCGAAGTCTGCTGAGCCGCCTGGCCGCCGCCAATGAGCAGAATGACATTGTTGGGAAGCTTGGTGGCCGTATGGCTGCTGCGGGACGCTGTCATCGCCGGCCCTGCCGACCACGTGTTGGCCGAGGGATTGTAGATCTCGCTGGTCGCACCCTGCCCCGCAGCCAAACCAAGCCCACCCGTCACTAAAACTCGGCCGTCCGACATCAGGGTCGCTGTGTGTTGGTAACGGGCAATCGACAAGTCCCCGGCAGCCGCCCAGGTATTGGTCGCGGGATCGTATATGTCGACCAGGTTAGTGACTGCGCTCGATTGAAGCGTCGTGCCGCCTGCCACCAGGACTCTTCCGTCCGACAAAAGTGTGGCCGTATGACCGCGGCGCCCATACCTCATCGAGCCTGCCGGCGACCAAGTATCGGTCGCTGGGTCGTAGATCTCGCCAGTGGCGTGGATCGCGTTGAGAGGATGGACTCCGCCCGTGACGAGCACCTTGCCGTTGAGGAGCAACGTCATTGTTTGCCAGTAGCGGCCTTCCGCCATGCTGCCGGCAGTCGACCAGCTATTCGTAGCTGGGTCGTATAGCTCTGCGCTACTTTGAACGCCGTTACTACCGGTACCGCCGGCAACCAGCACGCGGCCGTCCGGGAGACGCACGGCAGGGGCCAAATTGCGCACGACCGATGTATTTCCGGCCGAGGTCCACTGGTCGATCGCTGGATCGTACAGAGCAGCGGCCGTCGTGGATGCATTGCCGCCCACCACCAGGATTTTTCCATTCGATAACAGCGTCGCCGTGTGACGAAAGCGCTCTGTCACATCGCTCGCACCCTGCGACCAGCTTTGCGTTGCCGGATCGTAGATCGCCACGAGCGCGGGTGCGCCCGAAGCTTGGATGCTGCCGATCGCGACTACTCGACCGTCGGCGAGCAGGGTGGCAGTGTGCTCGGTGAACCGCACCGGCGAGCTCGGGCCGGCGGCGAACTCGTTAGTCACGATGGCCACCGTCGCACTTTGCGTCAGCGATCCAATCGTAGCGTCGATCGTAGTGTTGCCGAGCGACACACCCGTCACCAGGCCGGTCTGGGCATTGACGATCGCGATCGCAGGATCGTCCGACACCCACGTCGCGAGAGAAGTGACATTCGCAGTCGTGGCGTCGGTGTACGTGCCGGTGATCGTCGGCTGCGCCGTCAAGCCCACGCCCGAGCGAACAGGCGTGATCACGAACGACTCCAGCTGAGCGGCTGTCACATTCAGCGTTTCCGAACCGACGATCGAACCTGAAGCAGCAGTGATCGTCGTGCTGCCGAGAGCGAGTGAGCTGGCGGAACCGCCGCTTGCGCTGATCGTGGCGACCGACGCATTGCTCGACGACCAGCTCACGTTCTGCGTGAGCTCAGCAGCGCTGTTGTCGCTGAAGTGACCGGTAGCCGTGAACTGCAGCGACAAACCTTTCGGAAGGTTCGCCTGCGCCGGGGCAACGGTAATAGACACTAAGCCGCTGACGAACGAGATGCTCGCCATGCGCTGGCTCTGCGACACCAGATATATTTTCAACACGTCATCCGGGAACGAGCCGACGGCCGGATACAAAGTAACCACGTCGTTGGCGGCAATCGTGACTGCGCCGCTGACGGGCGTGCCGTTCACCGCGAGCTGACCTGCGGATGCCGAGATCGACTTGCCTACCAGGTTGCTCGCCACCGCGGCCGGCAACGTAAACACGGTAGCCGGCGTGGCATCCGGCACGCGGAACGCGAACTTCTCGATGACGC
>Ga0247784_1000177_pt1 | contig 19682 bp, 9 predicted proteins | sample UWRJL169409R5_FD_179909 | JGI IMG/M metagenome (GOLD analysis project Ga0247784, IMG submission 179909) | Plant litter microbial communities from Arlington Agricultural Research Station in Wisconsin, United States - UWRJ-L169-409R-5 | ecosystem: Environmental > Terrestrial > Plant litter >...
GGATGCTCGGCACTACTGCGCTCCGCCGTGACGACTGCACTGTTCGAAATCAGCTGCACTTGCGGAACGACGAGCGCACCGGTCGCCACATTGAATTTGAACTCCGGCACGTATTCCATGCTCACCGTGCCATTGTTCAGCTCCAGCGGCAGCCACACGTATTCGGAAGCGCCCAGGCGCGTCGGGTGCCAGCGATCGCCAACGTACATGTATGTCGTCGTCTCCGAACCCGGCACGGCCATGATGAACGCGGGCTGGGTGTAAAACGACCAGTTATCGCCGAACGTCGGCAAAGGCATCGGCGTCCAGGGACCGGCCATGGATGTCGCCGTCGAGTAACGTCCCTGATTCGGTGCCCAACCGGATTGACCTGAAGTGAACAGATAATAAGTGCCATCCTTCTTCACGACCGCCGGCGCCTCACGTCGCTGGCCCTCGTACAACGTCGCGATCCGTTCTTCTACGTTGAGATAGTCCGCGGTCAGACGATAGATCGCGAGATCCAGGTTGCCTCGGGTACTGGAGATCAGATATCCCGTGCCGTCTTCATCTTTGAATACAGTGAAGTCGCGAGACTCGTCACCGGTGTTGGGATCGTCGTCGCCTGTCCCACCGACGATCGGGTCGGGCCGAAAGCTGCCCAGATAGTTGAAAGCGCCGTTAGCGGTTTTGCTGACGGCAACGCAGACCCTGGCTTCGTTGTAATTGTCGCGGGGCTCCTTGTGGCCCCACATCACATACTTTCTGGTCTGCTCGTTGTAGAGCACCTTGGGACGCTCGATCTTCGCGCCGGTCGGATGGTTATCGCTCAGCTCGGGATGGGAAGCGGTCGTCAGCGCATTGTTCTGGAAGTCCCAATGAATGAGATCCTTGGAGACATAAACGGAAACCGCGCGCAGGCGCGCCCCGTTATGCCGCTTGTCCTCGCCATACCAGAAATATCTATCGCCGAACTTCGAGATGGAGCCGGCGTGCGCCTGGATGATCTCGGTCGTGTTACTCGCTGCCCAGAAACCGCCGTTCTGAATGAGATCCTGGTCGGCGCTGGGTGTTGTGACCTGGACTTCATTCGACATACTGGATTCGCCGCGCTCATTCACGCTCGTCACGACAAAGAAGTATGTCCTTTGGCCCTTGAGCCCGGCATCGATGGCCGTCGTGCCGATGTAGTTCGGCTGATTGACTGGATCGCTCGGTGTATAGGGGCCGCCTGGCTGGGCCGCGCGATAGAGATTATACGAGGTGGCATTCGTGCCCGGGCTCCACCGGAACTCCGCACTGTGCGAGCTCACCTTTTGCAGCTTCAAATTGGACGGATTCCCAGGAAATGGAATCGTAGTCCGCGCATGCACCGCTGCCGATGAAGCCGACTCGACGCCGCTGCCGTCGACAGCAGAAACCTTGTAATAGTAGTCAGTCGCGCTGGTCAGGCCTGCGTCGACAAAAGACGTGATTGCGCCTTTGTGAAGCGCGACGAAAGGACCAGCCTCGCTACGTGCACGGTAGAGTTGATACGTAACGGCACCCGCTACGGCATCCCAGTCCAGCGTGATGGAATCGTGCGTGATGTTGCTGGCGGAAACCGCGCTTGGCCCGTTCGGAATAGATCCCAGCGCGGTCACCATGACGTTATCGAACGACGACGGTCCCCAGTTGGTGCGGAATCCGATCTTTCCGGCATCGAGCGCCGTGTCTGTGACTTCGAAAAGAGAATTGCCGTTGAGATAACCGCGCAGCACATTGCCTCGGACGGCAATGCGCAGCGTGTACCAGGTGTCGGCCGTGGTGGCCAACGGATAACTGGCGAAGATCGTGCTGGCCCCACCGACCTTCTTCGAGAACTCCACCCGGGCTTCGCTGACTTTGTTGATGCGTAGCATGTAGTAGTTGTTGCTGTCCTGGTACCTCGCAATCAACCCGGGATATGGCTCGACGTTGCGCAGTTTCACCCTGGCTTCAAAGGAATAATCCTGCCAGCCGGCATCGCCCGCAGTCGCGTACGACTCGTTGTTGGCATTAGCGCCCTGGGCCAGTACCAGATTGGCCGCATCGGCCGAATCCGCCATGACTCCCCACGGAGCGCCTGTATTTGTTGTAAAGAACGTCCAGCCGTCGGCATTGCCGTCCTGGAAATCGTCGCTGAACAACGCGGTCTGCGCGTGCGCTGTGATGCCGAGAAACGCGGATAGCACGCCGGCAAGCCAGAATGTTTTCATGGGATCTCGTCCTTGAGTCAGAAATCGGCGCGCAAGCTGAGTTGGAACGTGCGTCCATCGAAGTCCGCACGACGCGGAATGATCTCGACGCTCTGATATTCGACGCGCAACTCCTCGGTGAGATTGAAGGCGTCGAACGCAATGGAGAACTGCGATGTCACGTTGTACGAGGCCGACAGGTCGATCTGACCGCGAGCCTTTACGGATCTGGCCGCACCGGAAAAGGTACCTCCCGCCGCGAGATCGTAGTCGTCGCGATAGTTATAAACCAGGCGCAACCCGTACTTGTCCGTTTCATAGTAGGTGATGAAGTTGCCGGCGCGCTTAGACACACCTGGCAAAGTGGCTGCAGTGCCAGCAACAGTGGTGCCATCGATGTCGGCGAGCGAATAATTGAGCGCTCCGCCAAACTTGCTCCACGGCGCCGGCAGGAAGTCCAGGTTCTGCTGAACCGAAAACTCCAGGCCGGTGACATCGATCGGGCGATTCTGATTCACGTTGCCGGTGGCCGTGACGATCGCCGGGCTGCCGTTGATCAGGATATCCGAAAGGCACGTCGTGCCGTTCACTGTGAGATGCCCGAGCCCGAGGGCCGTCGCATCCGCCGGGCAAAGCACATTGACATCCGTGGTCGGCCCGATCAGTCCGGTGATCCTTTTCTTGTAGGCCGCAAGCGCGATCAGCGAGTCCTGCCGGTTGTACCACTCGATCGAGACATCGTACGAATCGGCTTCGTAAGGCTCCAGGTCGAGGCTGCCGAACGTCACATTGAAGCCGTTGGCGGCAGACGTAACAACAGTGATCGGCGACACCTGCCGCGGTTGGGGGCGCACGAAAGTTCGGTAGGCCGCGCCGCGAACGACGATCTTTTCAGACAGATCGAAGGCAACGATTGCCGACGGCAGCAACTCACCGTAGCTCTTGCGGTAGGTGTTGGTCACGAACTGCTGCGAGGCGTTGCGATCCAGCGCGCGCATCGTGTTGCTCGTGTCTTCGTAGCGAAGACCGACATTCGCACGTAGCCCGCGATCGCCGAGCGTGGTGTCGACCTTCGCCATCACATACGCCGAGGCGATGTCGTTCGAGTTGGTGAAATTGAACGACAGAAAGCTGCCATTGGTGTTGTCATTCACCCAGCCGTTCGCGGTCGTTATCTGGCCTGGCGCCAGTGTCACAGGCTGAAGCCGCGAAACGGCGTAGTCGTAATTCACGGTCTGCCAGTTGCGCAGATAGCTGCCCGCTCCTCCACCAAAGAAATCACTGACAAAATCACTCTGCACCAGAAACCGAGGATCGATATTCTCGCTGTGAATTCCCGCGGCGCTCGCACGTCGGCCGCGCGAAGCGAAACTGGTTTCCTCGTAACGCGCTCCGACTTCCACGCCAGAGAGCCAGCCTCTATCGAGCTTGCGCTCGATCTCAAACTGCACGCCGTCGAGATCGTTCTCCACCCGGCCTTCACTACCTGCGACGATGAATACGTTGCCCGCCGAGTTCGTCAGCGAAGGTCCAGATCCAGGATAGGTCCACGGACCTGATGTATCGATGACCGCAGGACTGGGCGCGAGCGTGAACAGATAGTTGCCGATATCGTCTCCGCCGGAGCCGAAGCTGCCCGAAGTGCCGTTGCCGGCGGCCCGCGCCTGATGCCGTATATCGATCTGCGACTGGTCCAGATTGTTGTTCGCCTTCGACGTCGTGAGCACACTCTCAAATCGCCACGCATCGTTTTCCCACTGCCCTCGCAGATTCGTTCCCCAGGTTTGCTGTTCGAACGGCTCCGAGCGAAACGACGCGAACACCTGCGTGTTGGAGAAGTTATACGCGTTCACGTAATTCGCACCGGCCGCCTGAAACACCGAGCCTGTCGGATCGATGACAGTCGCCGCGTTGCGCATATCGATGTCGAGCAGATCCGTCGCCGCTTCGTCCATCTTGCGTCGTGTAAAGAAAGTATCGATGCCGAGTTGCAATGCTTCGTTGAGTGCGAATTCGACACCGGCTGCACCGGTGAACAGGTCTCCCTCGTTGTATTTCACCGCTTGCCGGATGTCCGAGGGAAACAGCACGCCGCCGCTGAGATTGCCGAATCGCGCCGCATAGTTCGGCGTCGTCGTTGGGTTCAGCAATGTGTATTGATTGAAGAAAACCGAGTCGCGACGGAATTCTTCCTGCTTATAAGCAAGCGTGGCAAACGCGGCGAGCCTGTTGTCGATGAAGTGGCGTGCGCCACTCACCGTGAGGGCCGGCGTGGAGTAGCCACCGAGGTCGTTGTACTCGGCGGCAAGCTTGGCCGAGAGTCCGTCATTGCGCGCAAGCGCGGGCTGAATCTGCAAGTCGATGTTGCCGCTGACGCCACCCGGCTGATCCGCCGCCGATGGCGATTTAATGACTGCGATACCCGAGAACACATCGGAGTTGAAAGCTCCGAGCGGCGTGGCGTCGTCGAGAATCGGATCGGCGAAATTCACACCATTGAGCGTCACGCGCGCGTAGGTGCCAGGGAGGCCACGCAGATTGATAGTGGCGTTGCGCGACTCCGCCTCGCGGTTGATCTGGATGCCGGGAACGCGTTGTAACGCCTCGCCGACGTTCAGATCCGGAAAACGCCCGAGCCCTTCGGACGAAATACTATCGGTCACCCCGACGGCGTCGCGCTTCGCCTTCACGGCGTTCGAGTAGCTTTGGCGAAATCCGCTCACCACCACTTCTTCGAGCGGCGCTGCTGCGCTGGTCTCGGCCGCGAAGCCGGGCTGAATCATGCTGACAGAACCGGTCAACGCCAGCCAAACGACACTCTTGCGCTGGAGCATCCGTTCCCCCTGACTGCGATTTGTTCGTCTAAGAATCAGCCCGTTCGCCAGAGCGGGTTGCAGTCAAATTATCATACTTAATCGATTATTAGCAGATCTGATCGATTTTGCCCCGAGAACTGCACAACGGAAACAGTCGGCATGAGCAGAATTCCGTCGGAACTCCGCGGCATCGACTCATGAAAATGCCAGTGGTGAACCTATGGGCGCCCTGGAAGATCTTCGGAAGCGCCTCAGTCAGACTAGTCCATCAAGTAGCTACGCCGAGAGCCCCGTCACCCCACAATCCAATGCATTCTGTCCTCGAATGGAATGTTGTCTGCCAATGAGGCTTCGGGGACAAGGACAGTTCGCAACTTCGGTAGCCTCAGGAGAGGCCGCAGATCATGAATATCATAACAATCAGTCAGATCAATGTGTTCAAGTTCAGGAAGATGAATCAGCGCTTCCAGAGAATTGACGTTGCGGCAAGCTTGCAGGCTAAGGCGCTTCAGATTGAGAAGACCATCGATTGGACTCAGATCAGTGAGCACATTGTTATCGCAGATAGTCAGTTCCTGGAGGCTCAGCAATCCAGCGAGCCCGCTCATATCCCGAAGTGAGTTGGCTTGGTAGATCGAAATCGAAGCTAGCTTCTTGAGATTCGAAAGATCTGGTAACGCTCGAAGAGCCGTGCAGCGGATCAACCGCAGTGCACGGAGCGAACTGAGCGCGGATATCTCATGTATGTCATCGATCTCTGAAGAATCGGAGCATGCGAAGTCCTCAAGTGCGTTGAGGTGCTGCAGTCCCTCCAAGCTCATCTTCTTTGACCAACATAACGGGCCTTTGTATGGAGATCTCGCAAGGATACGGCGGGCATACTCCTGCTGATCAAAAAAATCCCATCCACGCAACAAGCTCTCAATTACCTCTTGGCGCGCATCACCACCGTACTCTTCAAGAGCTGACAGTGCTCCATCATCCCCTATGCTCGTGAGCGTCCTGATACACAAGGCGACCGTGCTAGCATCTGCCGATGCGTATCCCTTTAGATAGGGAATCGCATCCAGACCTGCGGAAGCAAGATAACGCGCGTCCAGTTCAGAGCGAGGTGGAAAGAGCCTACGCATAACATGTTCGAGGCCATTTCTCACGTCGGGTGGCAGTTCCAGCGCCGTTTCCCTGCACGCAACAGCCAGAACTAAAATGCGATGCGCATCATGAGCCTCGGCGTGTTCGGCTCGTTCAATCAGTCCTACTATCAATGCCTTTCGCTGTTCAATGTTCGCATGGCCCGCAGCCAGAATAATGACCTGCCGCCAATGATCGTCGAGGGATCCGGACAATAGCTGACCGATATTGTTCTCTTCGATTGCGGCACGAGCTGCCAGATATTCCTGAAAGGTCCGATGTAAGAAATCGACGCGGCCGACCACCGCTTCGCGCAATATTCCGCTTCTCTCGATCAGATACCTCGCGATTTCCTCAGACGTTCCGCTCATTTGAGCCATGCTCTTCAGCCGGTTAGCAACGCGCTCAGAGAATCTTTCAAACGGCGCATCGACATGGCCATTGAGAAGCAGCCAGTATGCGAAATCCTTGAGCAGTGTTTCCTTCTCCGCCCGGGACAGATTGATGTGTTCAAGACCTACAATCTCCCGATCGGCATCTCTTCTCTCAAGCAGCGTTTCTAACGCCAGTCGGTAGAGCTCCATTTTGTCATTCGGTATTTTTCCCTTTCGATCCAGATTTAACGCACACAACATTGCACAGAGCAGCGGATTACGTGCGATGTTTCGAACGGGCACGCTCTCTCGAATTGTCGTCCGCAGCAGTTCCCGGTATCGCTCGACATTGTCGTCATCATCGTGACTGATTAGTGCATCCTCATTGCTCTTGTGCCAGTGATCCAAAAATCGCTCGATATCTGCTTGATCCATCGGTTGTAGGAAGCTGTTGTCGAATTCCTCCGTGTCGAGCCAGCGCAGGCCGACTGCCGATGGTCTTGAGGTGACGACAAATCTGTTGCCGGGGAAATCTCGGATGAGCTCACCAATCCACCTACGAACTCTTGATCTGGACCTGTTTGGTAATTCGTCCACACCATCGAGGAGGATGAGGCCCCGTCCTTCCTGTAAAACGCCATGTACCCAATGGGTTGGCATGTACGTCGCAATATTCCTCGCGACATTCGAGATGAACTCTTCGGGCGCTGGAAACTGCCCATTTGTATAGGTGCGCAGGCGAATGTAGAAAGGAATTAACTTGTTCCACTGGATCAGGGGAGATTCGAAGGACTGGCGCGCGGAATTGACAGCAAGCCACTGGAGCAGGGTTGTTTTTCCCGAACCAGGCTCGCCTTTGATGAGCATTCGGCGCGAGTCGCAGAGAAGTTCTTCGGCTCTGGATACAGAGCCCAGGAAAGTGTCATCAGGCCCAGACATGCTCAGGCTGATGTATGCGATGCTCAGGTTATAGCGGTGCCGCATTCGGTTCAGACTGATTCCGAACAGTTCGACCTGATCGAGCCTACGTGCAACTTGACGTAAGTACTCTGTTTCAAATCTGGCGCCGGGGTCTTGCTCGGCCTTCGCCAGTCGGCTCTGCGGAATCCGATCGAGTATTTTCTTTAAGAGTTCGATCGATTCTCTCTCGCGTTCAAGCAACTCGCGCGTAGCGCTGGCGTTGAATGACGGCAACGTGGCGGTGATCTCAATGACGTAGTTGCATGCCTCCCGGAGTGCTCGGGAGTATAGCGAGGTGGCAGACTCGTTGAGCGCTGCGGTAGCGTTCGGGCTTACCGAACGAAGATAATCTTCCAGCCTCAAAGGGCTCAGATCGTGGTCGAGGAGGACTTGGTCAGTAAGCGCCGCATGATCAAACGTGTCTGCCAGCGCCTGGATTGTTGCTAGCTTCTCATTCTCTGCCATCCGCTCGCTTGGTGAATCAAAGAGCGGCTGAAGCTGGTCCGCAATCTCTTCTGCAAGTCGTTCAAAAAACCTTCGGGCCCGACGCTGCTGACGCAATTCTGGAAGCCTACGACCTAGCAAGTCTCCAATTGCCGTGGTCGTGTCCCGCCCAAGCTCCGTCTCCTTTAGCCAAAACTTAAGTACAGATTTCGATATTGCGGTGCCCAGAACTTCAATCAGCGACCCAACGAGTGCCATGCGCAACCCCTGATCGTATGCAAGTAGCTGAGGTCATACCCAGCCGTAGGTTGATTCGCGGTAACCCTCTCCACACCGCCGAAGCCCCCCTACAGTTGCATAAGATACAGGCAGGCACCCTACCGAACCAAGTTCTGTCAGAGACTTCGCCACTCCGAGATAATCGCTTGCTGTTTCTGTCAGCTCGATGAAGCGCTAAAACGCTCCTTCGGAAATATTCGGCGCGTTGGCACACGACAAACCATACAGCAGTTTAGCGAGCGAAGAACTCCTCTAAAGGTACTCGTAGATCCGCCGTTCCAACTACGCGACGTGCGCACGCTAATCCCGCCGACCCCAATCTAATCTACTAGTCGGGCGCTCCTGTAAACGGTAGCGGAGGCCGGTTCGCTACCCCGAAGCGTCGGTCGCAATCCCTCGCTCCGCCCACGCCTCGACCTCACTCAACCTCGAACGCAACTTGCTCGTGACAGCGTCAACACCGAGCGCGCCCATCACGAAGTGTCGGGGCGCATGTTCCAATTCGGTGGTCTTGATGATCGCATCGACGATGCGCGACGGATCGCCCGGCTGCTTGCCGCTCTGGTCCTTGATGCTCGCAAGCCGGGCACCGGCGACGTCTGCATACTCGGCAATCCGATTCGGCGTTTGAATCATCGAGCGTCCGGCCCAGTCGGTTCGCGACGGGCCGGGTTCGATACAGGTCACCTGGATGCCGAGCGAGCGGACTTCGGCAGCGAGCGAGTCGGACCAACCTTCGACAGCGTGCTTGCTCGCGGCGTAGTAGCCGGAGCCGGGAAATCCGACCATGCCGGCGACGGAAGAAATATTGATGATGTGGCCGTGGCGCTGGCGTCGCATGATCGGAAGAACTGCGCGAGTGAGCGCAAATAAACCGAAGACGTTGACGTCGAACATCTTCCGGATTTGTTCGTCCTCGCCCTCCTCGGCCGTCGCCAGGTATCCGTACCCTGCGTTGTTCACGAGAATATCGATCTGTCCCCAGCGCTCGATCCCGGCCTTCACGGCAGACTCTATTTGTTCTGCGTGAGTAACATCCAGATCGAGCGCCAGGGTTGTCGACGGGTGCTCCGCGGTCAGGCCGGTGAGTCGTGTCTTATCGCGTGCAGTAACGATCGCGCGGTCTCCGCGGGTGATCACCTGCTTCGCCAACTCCAGGCCGAAGCCGGTCGAACAACCTGTAATCAGCCATACGGGACGTTGGTTCATGGGATTGCCTGCGGCATGGGCGTACAGTGCGGCGTGGTATGGGGAGTCAACAATGCGAATACTACAATCAATCGCGTGCGCGCTCGCGTGCGTAAGTGTTGGCAGTGGTGTGGCCACCGCCGCCCCGAACGATTCGTCCTACACGATCTCGTTCGCCAGCTTCGCGCCCGTGAACAGCGATATCTTCATCGCCGACGCTGACGGAAACCATGCGAAGGCGCTGTTTCCAAGCGCCGCGCTCGACTACGACGCGATCTTCTCTCGCGACGGCAAATGGATCTACTTCACCTCGACTCGCGACGGCTCCGCGGACATCTATCGCGGCCGACCCGACGGATCGAAGCTCGAACGCATTGTCGACGACCCAGCGTACGACGATCAGGCCGCACTCTCTCCGAACGGAGAGCAGCTGGCATTTGTTTCCAGCGCTCCGGCCAGGCGGACATTTGGCTACTGAATCTGCGCAACCGGCGTCTTACCAATATCAGCCGGCACCCGGCGGGCGACTTTCGCCCCGCGTGGTCACCCGACGGACGCTGGCTCGCCTTCTCTTCGGATCGCGATTCCAGGAAGCCGGTCAGTCGCGGCGGCTTTTCGCTGGTGCACTCCACGGAGATTTATGTGATGCGCGCCGACGGCAGCGGCGTGCGGCGCCTGACGAATCTCGACGCCGTCGCCGGCAGTCCGCGCTGGTCGCCGGACGGCAAGGTCATCGTATTTTCGTTTGCGACACTGGATGAAACGTTCAAGATCACCACGCCGCAGCGCCTGCTCGGCACGTCGCACATTCAATCGATAGATGTGGCCAGTGGAAAGATCACAGAGCTCACCGCCGTGGCCGGCGAGAAACGCTCGCCGCAATTCCTTTCGACGACCCGCATCGGCTACGCGCTCGAAGCGCAGGACAGCGGAATCGAATTTACCGAGGGCAGCAGCGGATCTCGCGGCGAATTCAAGAACCCAACCTGGTCGAGCGACGGCCAACGCCTGCTGTTTCATCGCGACGTCGAGCCCTCCTGGCCGCCGCACCGGCGTTGGAGCTCGTTGGACCCTCGCTTCCAACTGGTGCGCACCGGCGTGTTCTCCTCCTGGTCGCCGGACGGAAAGCGGATGATCAGCAACGATCAGACAGCAGGCATTCTCCACAACAGCATTCTGATGATGGACGCGGACGGCGCACATCGCGAGACCATCTACACGCATCCGGAGAAAAGCGCGCTCGCGCCGGTGTGGTCGTATCAAGGCGACCGGATCGCGTTCGCATTGGGCCAGTTCTTCCAAACGATCAAGGGTCCGGCGCGGGCGGATATCGTGACGATGCGTGTCGACGGCTCCGAGCTGCGCACGCTCACCGACGGCGCATCGAACTACGGGTTTCCGAGTTGGTCGAGCGACGGCCAGCAATTGGTGTATCGAGAAGTGACGAGCGGTCGAAATACGCTATACATCCAAGAGCTCTGGACCGGCGCTCGTCGTGTGCTGATCGAAGGCAGTCATCACCTGAACTTCCCGGCGTGGTCGCCGACCGCCGATGTGATCGCATTCACCAGCAACAAGGACGGTGACTACGAGATCTACACCATCGACGCCGACGGCACGAACCTGCGGCGTCTCACACATTCTGCTGGCAACGATGCCCATTGCGCGTGGTCCAGAGACGGCCAATGGATCGCGTTCTCCAGTGCACGCGGCGGCTTCAAAGACGAAGGCTCGCTATATAAAGCCAACCCGCAAGCCTATGGCGAAATCTTCGTCATGCGCAGCGACGGCTCCGAACAGCATGCGCTCACCGACGATCAATTCGAAGAGGCCACGCCGGGCTGGAGCCCCTGGCAGGATCGCTAGAGCAAAGGAAGCAGCTCGCGAGTAAGCAGTGTGCGTGTCAAGGTGTGAGCCTGCCGTTCGCCGAAGTTGGTCGTGGTGATCACGACGACGGCTCGCTTCTCGGGCAGAAGAAACACCGCATTGCCTCCGAACCCCGCCATGGTCGGCGCTGTAATGGTCGAATCGCCGTTGCGAAGCTTCATCAGCCACCATAGATAGCCATAGTCGGCGTCTTCACGTGCGGTGGCCTTCGCAGTCAGCGACTGGCGGACCCATTCCTCCGGCACCACTTGCCGACCATCGAAGCGGCCTCCGTCCAGATACAACTGTCCGAGCTTCCACAGGTCGCGAGTGCGCAGAGACAACCCGCCGCCCGCTTGAGCAAGGCCCAACGGTGAAAATGGCCAGACCGGCGCTTCGATGCCTAAAGGCTCGAAGAGGCGGCGCTGCGCATACGTCTGCAGAGGTTCGCGCACGGCTGCCTGGATGACTTCGCCGAGCGTCGTCACACCGGCCGTGCAGTAGCGGAAGCTACGACCATAAGGAGAGTCTGCCGGCTTCGACATCCAGGGGGCAAACCCTTGCACGGGCAGGTCGGCGTAGAACTGCACCCAATCTTCGATCAGGTACATGCGATCCTCTTTGCCGCGGGAATATTGATCGTCGTCGTTGCATTCGACGATCGAGGACATGGTCAGCAGGTCCTCCACGACGATGGCGTCCTTGCGACGGTCCGGATTCAACATGTGTTTCCGGCGAGCAGCGGGGAGCAAATCGAAGATGCGCGCGGAAGCGTTCGAGATGCGGCCATCGGCGATGGCCAATCCAGTCAGCATTCCCGCCACGGTCTTGGTCACCGAGCGGGTATTCCGGCGTGCCTCGGCGCCCTGCGAGTCGAAGTAATGTTCGTAGACGACCTTACCGTCCTGCGCGACCAGTATGCTGGTGATGGCTTTGAATTCACCTTGCTCGACCGTTTTTTGGGCTCGTTCGAAGCTGACTGCGTCGGCGGCCAGGGTGGCGGTCGATGCGGCGACCAGGCAGGCGCAAAGCAACGATTGATACACGGAAGCTAAATCATTGTTCATGTTTTGGTGTCTTGTTCTTGGGACAGTCGACTTCGCAAATATACATAGTATTTTTGTCGTCGTAGCTCATCCACTACCTGAGCCGGCACGAAGGGCCAAGCTCGGACGCTCCAGGAAACCCCGAAAGGAATCACTCTTGATGCCTCTCTTATTGAACAGCCGCACGCTGTGTGGCCTCGGCGCACTCTTGTTTCTTGGCGCATGCGGTGGAGGCGGCGGATACGGTGGCTCATCGGGCACTCCGCCACCGAGCGGCGGCTCGCCCCCGCCGACTCAGCCCACATTCAGCGTGTCGACCCCGACGATCAATTTCGCGAGCGGCATTCCCAACAACACGCCACCGGGGCGAAAAATTCTCGCTGCGATCAGCGGACCGGTGACCGGTTCTCTCTACGTCCGAAGCGCGACGACCATCACCAACGTCGCCGTCAATGTCGACTACGCCAGCCAGTCGGGCCAGACGCCAACGATTAACGTCGTAGTCACCCCCGTCGCGGCGAATCTTGCGACTCCCGGCACCTACACCGGCACGGTCACGTTGACCGCTTGCGTCGATGATCCGACGTGTCAGACGGGGCAACTGCCCGGCAGTCCGCAGACCGTGAATATCACCTATTCGGTCGAATCGGACACCACCTTCGTGCAAGGCGATGTCGTTGCGCCCCGCGTTGTGGTCGCCGATCAGCCGGGGACATTGCGAATTCGCGGCCGCGGCTTATCCGGCGCGATGACCGTGCGACTCGGCGTCACCGCTGCCAGCAGCGTGCAAGTGGACTCGCTGGCCGGCGATACCACAGTGAATGTGAGCTATCCGGCATTGCCTGCCGGCAGCTATCCCGTGACGATCAACTCCGGCGGGATTCCCTTTACCGGAACCCTGGTCGTCGTAAGTCCGGCGAACTACGCGGCAACCACGCTTCAATATCCATCGACGCCGCAGGAAATCGGCGGAGTGTTCTTCGATGGGCAGCGGCAGGCGCTGTTCGTAGCGGCGCGCTATGCGGACAGTCAGGCCAATCAGCTCCTCAAGTTTCAACGCAGCGGTAGCACGTGGCTCGCGCCAGTGGCCGTGTCGGTTCCGAGCATTCAAGACGTCGCGCTGTCGGCGGACGGCACCGTCCTGCTGGTCGTGACAGACAAGGCGATGATGGAATTCGATCCGACTGCTCTCACGGCTCTCGGCACCTACCCGGTGCTGGACAATCTCATCAACGCCGGGACCTCTTATCTTCAAAGCCTGGCGGTCGCCAACGACGGCTATGCGTTCGTGACCACGGGCGGCGACAATCCCAGTCACGAGTTTCTCTACTCGGCCACGCGTCATACATTTATTACGCTCACCTCCGCGACCAGCTCGCCGGCGGCCAGCCTCGATCCGCGACTCTACTTCGGCAATCCTGGCGTAAGCGGGGATGGAAGCCTGGTGGCCATCACGCAGGATCCCAGATCGACCGCGCAGAGCCCGATGAGCAGTCGACCGTTCCTTTATGTGTACTCCACCGGCGGTCAGCGCTCCGGTTTCGCGGGATTCCGTTCCTCCACTTACACCGATCGCGACCGCTCGCAATTTCCGCGCTCGGCAAAGCCCGCACTCGATCGCACGGGAAGCAGAATCGTATTGAACGGTCCTTCGACGGTCGTTTTGGATCGAGCATATGGTCCTCGCGGCACGCTGCCGAATACTTCTCGCGCCGTTGTCCTAAAGCCGGATGCGTCGCGTGCGTACACCTTTGATGCGCCGAATGGATCGGATGCCGGCACGTTCTTGACGTTCGACCTGACGACATCCCTGACCGGCGACGCGCAGTACTCGCCACTCGACGACGGAATTCCGATGACGCCAGGCAATGGCACGGGCGCCATCGCAATGACGATCACTCCGGATGGAGGCACGGTGTTCGTCGCGGGCGTCTCTGGCATCTACGTCCAGCCGGTGCCTTGATTACATCTGTCGTCGTCTTCTAACTCGGGCCATGCGGACCGTTCGCATGGCCCGTTTGTTTTCCTGCGTCGTTATTTCTGATTTGCAGCAGTAGCGCGTCACGCTCTGTGACATCGTTGGCCGAGGGACGTCGGTCTGAAGCAATCACGCAGGGAGCCACTCGCATGAGGACCGTTCTAACGAGCACCGTCGGTTTGCTCGCTTTAGGGTTCGCGCTTTCGTCACAAGCAGCATCCCCGGTCGAACCGCTGGAAAAACTCAGAGCCGCAGCGGAATCCGGCGCCTCCTCAAAGCTCACCTCGACCTTACTGGCCCTGAAGGATCTGCCGAGGGCTGTCGGAGTATCGAGGGCACGCGCAGGCGACCTTCGATTGGAAGAGGCGCTCGGCATTCGTAACGGCTATGTACTCGTTTCAGCATACGGCCCCGATCCGCAAGCTCTGCGAGTCGCGCTCGAAGCAAAGGGATTGATCCGCGCGAAGGTCCACTCCACATCCGTATCCGGCCGCGCGCCCATCGAACGTATCGCGGAGATGGCCGAGATCCCCGGTCTCACCTACATGAAACAATCGATACCGGAGTTGCATGCGGGCCGGGTCACATCGCAAGGAGACAAGTCGCTGTATAGCGAGCTGGCACGCCAACAGTTCGGTGTCGATGGGACCGGCGTGCGCGTCGGCGTTATCTCAGACAGTTACAACTGCCGGTCACCCGATCACGATCCGGGCATCCCCTTTACCAGTGCAGAAGAAGATATTGCCAACGGCGACCTGCCGGCCGACATTCATGTACTGCCGGAAGGCGCCGAGTGCCACGAAGACGATGCGAACAGCGATGAAGGTCGCGCAATGATGCAGATCATTCACGACGTCGCGTCCGGCGCCTCCCTCTCCTTCTATTCCGGCTACCACGGTGAAGAGGACTTCGCCGCGGGCATTCTGCAGCTCGCCGCGGACGGCGCAACAGTGATTGTCGACGACCTCCGCTACAACCAGGAGCCGGTCTTCGAGAATGGCGTCGTCGCGAAAGCCGTCAACGCCGTCAAGAAGCAAGGCGTGACTTATTTCTCCGCCGCGGGAAACGAGGGGCGGCACGCCTATGAATCCGCGTTTCGGTCACAGCGAGTCGCAGGCACGACGGAGCTACGGCACGACTTCGATCCCGGCCGAGGCGTCGATACGTTTCAGCATGTGGTGCTCGATGGCGACATCCTCGAAGCCATCGTGCTGAATTGGGACGACCCCTCGATTTCGGCGAACGGCATCAAGGGCGCCACCAGCAATGTCGACATCGTTATCTACGACATGAACGGCCAGCCGCTGCCGCTGTGTTTTGAGGAGACGACCGAAGGCCCGTTGTGCCAGCTTCCCGGCGTCGCAAATAACATCGGCCACGATCCGATCGAAACCGCGCTGATCTTCAATTTGAATTTCGAACCCGATCCGCCGCCGGTGGACCTGCAGATTGCATTGGAAGTGCGTTCCGGCCCGGGGCCGAAGCGCATCAGATATCGCCACACGTCCGTGCTCAAACTCGCGGAATACGAAACACAGAGCTCGATGATTTTCGGACATGCCAATGCCGAAGGAGCCGAGGCTGTCGGAGCCGCATGGTGGTTCGACACAGCGGCCTACGGCGCAGCGAATCATCCGATTTGTAACTACGCGTGCGTGAATTCGTATTCGTCCGCAGGCGGCACGCCTCTGCTCATCGACGACCAAGGCGAGCGCAGAAGAATACCGTACCTCGGTTTCAAGCCCGGCGTGACGGGTCCCGACGGAGGCAACACAACGTTCTTCGATAATATGACGCCTTATCGGGCGCCGGGTGAGCCGGATGCTTTTCCGAACTTCTACGGCACGTCGGCGGCAGCACCGCATGTCGCCGCGGTGGCCGCGCTGCTACTCGATCAACGAGCGCGCGACATCGCTGCCAACAAACGTTTCATCGGCCCGAAGGTCCTGACACCGGATATGATCATCGCCGCCCTGCGACTCAGCGCAGTCGACATCAAGCGTCGTGCTCTCGATCGGGAAGATGCGACCCAAACGCAGGCGATCCGCAACGGCGCAGGCTTCGACTTCGACAGCGGCTTTGGTTTGGTAAACGCGCAAAGAGCGCTGGAGCTCGTCAGGGGCTTCTAACGCCCGAAAAAATAAACCGCAGGGCTTGTCGCTCGGACAAGCCCTGCGCTATCTCTCTTAGAAGTCCACGCTCAATCGCACTCCGCCGTACCGCTCGAAGTCGCGCGGAATCAGCGCCTGCGTCGCCAGCCTGTTTCCGAAGTTGCCCGCTGAATTGACCAGCGACGGGAAGTACTGTTCGTCGAACACGTTGTTCACGAACGCAACGACTTGCCACTTGCCGCTGTCGTCGCGAACGCCGAGGCCGAGGTTGGCGATCCCGTAACCGGGCTGGAAGGTCTGCGGATCCTCCGCCACGTAGTACACGCTGCTCTGATACTGATAGTTCGCTTGCACGAAGCCGACCAGGCGGCTGCCGATCGCGTGAGAGTAGTCGGCGCCGATCGAGTACTTCTGCTTCGGTGCCTGCACGGCTCGTTCGCCCGTCAGATTCTGACGCGCCGGCGTGCCGCTACAACCCTGGGCTGCAGTCTGTAACGGATAGCACTGTGCCGCTGGGAACGATGAGTACTCGGCATCGAGGAACGTCACGGCGGCATTCACAGTAAAATCGTCGCTGAATCGCACGAAGCTTTCCACTTCGAATCCCTTGGTGCTGAGACCGCCGACGTTGGTGAGACGGAAATTGTTCGTGCCGTCGGCCAGCGTCTCGATGGTCTGCGCCTGCAGGTTCTCGTAGTCCGTATCGAAGTACGTCAGGTTGAGAGTCAGCGCGGTATCGAAGAACTGCATGCGTGCGCCGACTTCCTTATCCTTCGACTCCTCGGGCTTGATCGGACCGGCCGCCGCGCGGTTCGCGTTGAAACCGGTGGTGAGATCGTAAGTCTGACCTTTGTATCCGGTTGCGTAGGTGGCGAACAGCATCACATCCGGCGTGATCTGATACTGCGGGCTGAATTTATAAGTGGTCGCCGTGTCCTCCGCATCGCCGCTGAAGAACGCGTTGTTGGCCAGCCGGTCCAGGAATGTATATTCGACCTTTTCCTTCTGCACACGTCCGCCCGCGGTCAGCGTCAGCTTGTCGAGGACTTCCCAATCGATCTGCGCGAAGCCGGCCAGCGACTTCGACTCGGCCGTGGCAAACCAACTCGCCAGCGAGAAGACCGGGCCGCGATTGAACGGTCGGTCGAACTCCACATCGCCGTAGTAGGCACCCAGCGTGTAGCGAAACGGATCGGTGCTCGGCGAGAGCAACCGGACTTCCTGCGTGATCAACTTGGAATTGAAGCGTCCGATCTGGTTGTTGCTGCCTATGGCGGCCGTCGACGAGCTTTCGTCCTGGTCCAAATAGTCGTCCAGGCGAAATTTGTCGTACGACGTAATCGATACCAGCGTCATTTCCCCGATACCGAACTCACCGCGCAGCGAGCCGCCGTAGCCGCTGTAGTCCGTGCGCGAGTTGAAGTTGTTGCTCACATCGGTGTTGTCTGGACCGATCGTGACGCCCGGAAACACCACCGGTTGGGTCTGCCCCGCCGTTCCTCGCAGCAATGCTGTGGGATCGATTCTGATGAACGGCCGGCCTACTGTGGTGCTGCCATCCAAGTAGTTACCCGACAGCGTCAAAGCAACATCTGAGCTTGGTTCCCACTTGAGCTTGCCGCGCGTATTGAAAGCTTCGCGCCCGTTGATGTCGTCGCCAGTGAACCGATTGGTGACATTGCCGTCCCAGTTCGAATACGCGGCCGAGACGAGGTAGCCGAGATCGGAGTTGATCGGACCGGACACGCTGAAGTTGGCGCCATATTCGCTATCGGTCGTTCCCATCGCGTTGACGTGCGCCTGCACTGTGTCGGTCGGCTGGCGCGTGATGATGTTGATCAAACCGGCGGAGGCGGACTTGCCGTACAGCGTGCTCTGCGGACCGCGCAAAACTTCGATGCGCTCGACGTCCGGCAAATCGGTGAACGCGCGTGCCGAGAAAGCGAGCGGCACTTCGTCCACCAGCACCGCGACGCTGGACTCGACACCGATGCCGAAGGCGAACGTGCCGACACCGCGCAAAGAGATGTTTGAATTGACCGGATGCTCGGCTGGCCGAATGGTCAACGACGGCGCGACTTTGCCGAGATCCGCGAACTGCTGCACACCCGCCGACTGGAGCGCATCTTCGTTGATGACTGAAACGGCGAGTGGGACTTCCTGCAGATTCTCGACGCGCTTGTTCGCCGTGACGACGATCATTTCGAGAACCCCGGCGTCCTCCGGGGTCGAGGCAGCAGCATCGGCGGCTTGCGCCGACTGGAAAGCGCCGCAAAGGGCTAGCGATAGAGCGGCGGCAGCCGGGCCACCGGCCATGGCAATTCTGTTCATCTCGATTACCCCCAACGTTGAAACGGACGGGTCTTGGTTGCCCGCACCAGACCATCATGCAATTGGTCTGACCAATATTCAAGAGCTGCCTGACCAGCCCTTGGATTCTACTGGCGTTTCAGGGGGTTATGATCAGAAGCTATACGTAAGCCCCAGGTAGCCGCGCCGTCCCGAATATTCATTCGAGTAGAAGCGCGCTTCCGTATCGTTGCCGAGATGCTGCCGCTGTTCCGACCGGGTCAGGTTGATCACCGACGCGGTCACCACCAGATCTTTGCGCAAATTGACCGAGCCATTGAGATCGATCTGCTCGTACGGCTCGGAATAAACGTTGAGGCCCGACTGCAGTTCTTCCACCTGTTCGCCGCGACGGTTGTAAGAAGCCCGCAGCAACAGCCAGTCGGTCTCATAAAAAATCGATCCATTGATCTGCGTCTTGGCGCTGCCGACCAGCGGCGAGGAGCCGATCACCTCCCCGTCAAGACTGATATCGGTGACCGAAGTATCGTTGTAAGTAAAGTTGGCCTGAACGCCCAGGCCGAACGGCAGCGTGTGCTGCGCGTAGATCTCGATTCCCTGCGATACGGCATCAGATCCGTTGGCCACGGTCGAATAAGGCTGGACCAATACAGTCTGACCATCGACCACGCGATTGATGTCGATGACCAACGGCACGACGAAGTTCGATACTTCCTTGCGAAATAACGTCGTGCCCAGCACCGATCCCGGAATGAAGTACCACTCGACACCAAGGTCGTACTGCCACGCCAGGAAAGGTTCGAGATCGCGATTGCCGCCCTCCCCAGACCATCCTTGACGCTCGCCGAACTGCAGGCGGTCCGCCTCCCAGGCGACTGAGCGATTGGTGAGCGCCTGCTGCGAGCCGAGGTCGTCATAACCCGGACGTGCCAGCACGCGCGCCACAGCGCCCCGCGCCAGCAGCTCGTCGGAAATGTTGTAACT
>Ga0247784_1000179_pt1 | contig 19532 bp, 13 predicted proteins | sample UWRJL169409R5_FD_179909 | JGI IMG/M metagenome (GOLD analysis project Ga0247784, IMG submission 179909) | Plant litter microbial communities from Arlington Agricultural Research Station in Wisconsin, United States - UWRJ-L169-409R-5 | ecosystem: Environmental > Terrestrial > Plant litter >...
TGCGTCCGCCGAAGAAGAACTCGGCGTTGCTCGGATCGGTCACGGTGTCGGTCGGCAGCTTGATCTCGGAGGGCTTGATCGGCTTGGCGAGCTTCGGTGTTACCAGGATCACGAGCTCAGTTTGTCCTTTCTGGAAGCTCTGGCTGCGGAACAGATAGCCGAGAATCGGAATGTCGCCGAGGCCGGGAAATTTATTGATCGCCGAACGCATGTTTTCGTTCATGAGGCCGGCGATGCCGATGGTCTGACCATCGCTGAGCTCGACGGTCGACAGCGCGCGGCGTTCGGTCAACGATGGAATGGTGAACACGGCTGAGGTGCCGATGGGTTCGAGCACCAGCGAGTTGGTGTTCGCGAGCTCGCTGACGCTGATATTTAATTTGAGATTGATCCGGTTGCGATCGAGGATCAGCGGTTGAAACGACAGCTTCACGCCGAAATCCTTGAACTCGATGCCGATCTTGCCGTTGTCCTGCGACACTGGAATCGGAAAGCTGCCGCCGGATAGAAACTGCGCGTCCTGTCCCGAGAGCGTGGTCAGCGTCGGTTCCGCAAGAATCTTCGCCAGGCCGCGATTCTGGTAAGCATCCAACACTACGTTGGCCAGAAAATCGTTACTCAGGAAGCTGGCGAACAGGCCGGTGCTGTTGATGCTCGGAGTGTTCGGCATGAATTCGTCGTACACCGGACCCAGCGGATTGGTGGCGGGGTTGTTAAAGATCGGGATGCGTGAGTTGTCGGGTGCGACCGTCACGTCAGGGAAGGTGGCGCCGCCATTCACGCCGCCGCCCGTCCATTTGCCCTTGAATCCGATGGAGTTCATCTGCGCATTGAGATTGCGGATGGCTTCGCGATTCACTTCTGCGACTCTTACTTGCAGCATTACCTGATGTACGCCGCCCACGGTCATGAGGTTGATGACCTCGCCGGCTTTCTTGTCGTCCTCACCGCCGCCACCGCCGGTGGTTTGCTGCTGCTTGAACATGATCTTTTCCTTGGCGGTCGCGGTCTGTTCCAGATAACCCTTTGCGACTTGCAAGGCGGCGTCCATCTTGGACACGCTCGTGACCTGGCCGGACAGCACGATGTTTCTTTGCGCACTCCAAACCTCGACGTTTTCCGACGGCAGCACCGTTGCGATATGTTTCCTCAAGCTGTCCAAATCGTGCGTTACCGTGATATTCAGCGCACTCACCAAGCGGTCGTTGCGATCCCACAGCATCACGTTGGTCGAGCCGAGGTCCTTCGCGAGCACGTACAACCCGTCCTCGCCGAGCAGCAGCACGTCTGCGATGTCGGGATTGCCGATGGACACTCGTTTGACCGGCTCGGGCAAATCGACCACGCGGCTCTTATAGATCGGCACGCTGAAGGTGGTGCTGCGCGTAGCGCGAATAACCTGGTCAGCGGATTCCGGCGTCGTTCCCTGAGCCGGAAGCTGAGCCGTGACGGTCAATGCGGTCAGTCCGAGCAGCAGCGCACACACAGTCGATGTCGGGCTTGTTGGATGCATAGCGAGTCCGTTAGCGGAGGAGGGGAATGATTGTTTTAGTCGTGCTCATGAGCTGGTGCGTTCGTTGTCCACCAGCGTGCCGCGAATGATCGTCACACTCGGTTCGGCCGGCCGCGGCTGCGCGCGACGCACAGGTTTTGCCGTCTCGATCACCGGCTTCGGCTCGGGCGTGGCAACCAGTTGCGGACGGATCTCGTCAGCGGGGTTGCGCAATGTGAGTTGGATGCGTCCTTCCTCGCGCGCCTTCACCAAGATCTCGGCCTCTTGCGGCGTCATCTCCAGGGTGACGGCGCGTACGACGACGGGATCGTTCTTGTCCTGGCTGGTGGTCTGATCGACGGCCAGTACATTGATGTTCGACAGGACTGTCTCGGTGGTAGCGCGCTCGTTGTTGTTCTTCCGAGCGGCCACCACATCGACATGGTTTCCCGGCATCAGAAAGCCTGCGACGCCGACTACGTCATCGACGCGCACCGTGACCGCTCGCATATCTGGTTTGATCAGCGCGGCCAGTGTGCTTCCCGCCCCCGCTTTGGTGAAGCGCTCCTTCAGCAACACCTCGCCGTTGAGGGCGCGCTGCGTGGCGATCATGCCTTCGATTTCAGCGATGCTGTTGAAATGATTGCCGAGCGGCGTGCCACTCGGGACATTGATGACCTTTACATGGCGACCTTCCAATCGGGTCCCGTACGGGATCTCCATCGCGGCCACGACGACGGTTGTGCCGGGGTCGGTGGACTGTGCCGCTCGCGTACGCTGTTCCACCCAGTGTTTTGCTGCCCACGCTGCCGCAATACCAAATACCAGCGACAGCAACACCATCGATACGCCTCGACGCTTCATCTGTGCGATCTCCGCGGTTCTGACGCTGCGCCAATCACGACGCGGCGTCGGTTACGAAATAGTTGTTCCATGCCCAACGCAAAGCACTGGTGCTCAGGCGATTGACTTCGTCGAGATAAGCGACGCGATCGAGCGCCATGCCGATCAGGTCGCGCGGATGACAGGGCAGCAGGGCTGTCCCGCTCGGTTTATATAGAACCTCGATCATGAACTGGCACAGTGACGGCTCGTAGTCGACGCCGGTGCTTTCGCATACACGTCGCCAGATGGCGTGATATTGCTCGGCGTCGAGCGCGTGGAAACCGATCTTGTAACCAATGCGACGCAGGAACGCGTCGTCGACCAGATCCTGCGGCCTGAGATTGGTGGAGAACACCAGAATCACATCGAACGGCGTGCGGAAGTGCTGCCCGGTGTTCATGCTCAGATAGTCGACGCCTTCCTCCATCGGCAGGATCCAGCGATTCAGCACCGTCATCGGTGGAACGCGCTGGCGCCCGAGATCGTCGAGAAGCAACATGCCGCCATTGGCCTTCAACTGAAGTGGCGCTCGATACTGGCGCGTCGCCGGATCGAACTGAACTTCGAGCATGTCCGTCGTGAGCTCGCCGCCCGTGATTATTTGCGGGCGGGTGCATAGCACGTATCGAGGATCGTGACCGTGATTGAGCATCACGACCGGAGAGTTGTCTTGAAACTGGCGATGCACGCTCGGATCGAAAACGCGTACCACCGTGTCGCCGATGGCAATCGCGTGCGGAATGAGGCAAGTGTCGTGAAACAAGCGGGCCAGGCGCTGGGTGATGAAGGTCTTACCGGTGCCCGGCGCGCCGTAAACAAAAATCGCCTTGCCCGAATTCATCGCCGGGCCGAGTCGATCCAGCATCGCGGGATCGAGCACGGTGTCGAAGAAGGCTGCGGTCATGCGCTCGCGCGTGACTTTGTGTCCGCGCACCGATTGCAAACGTACGACTTCGTTGTAGTTGGCGAGAGGAACGGGGGCGGGGCCGACGTAGCCGCTTGCCATTAAGGAAGCCATGGCACTGCCGCGCCCACGCTCGGTGACGGCATAACCCAGTCCAGGCTGGTCACCCTGTTGCGCCCGGACCTCGATGCGCCCTTCTTTACGGAGAAATCCGAGCAGCTCCTCCAGCAGGCGACCGGAAAGTGCGGTGCGGACGACCAGATCGCGCATCGACAGCACGCCGCCTTCGAACAGATGTTTTTCCACGAGCTCGCAAAGAAACGCTGTGGACAGACCAGTTGCGGCGATCGTTTGCGGCCGCGGTGCGACGGCGATGACTTCGAGATGACTGTCGTCGCTTTGCGATAGTTGGAGAGACATATGTGTTGCCCTGAATGAAGTTGTTATCAGTGGGAGAACACAAACAGCGCCACCGCCGTACCGCAGGCAATGGCGATGCCATAAGGAAAGCGCTCGCTCGAACTCAAAGATCGATCGGTTCTGGAGTTGCGTATAGATGCGGCGGGCGACAGCAGCAATCCGGCGAGCCGATGCAGCGTCGCTCCGGCAGTCGCGGGCCGCAGCAACATCACCAGTACACCGAGCACTGCTCCGGCGATCAGGGTGCAGGCAACTGCGATCACCGTAGACGTAAAGCCAAGAAAGATGCCGACGGTCGCCATGGCCTTCACGTCCCCAGCACCGAAGGCTCGCAACACATAAAAAGGGAGGAACATGGCTAAACCGACTGCGGCACCCCCAAGCGCGTTGAGCAGTCCGGCTTCGCCATGCAGCCCGATTTGCAGGCCCACGCCAAACATCGCCGCGACAGCGCACAGCACATTGGGAATGCGATGGGTTCGCCAATCGATGATTGCAACCGCCAGCACGAAGACGATCAGCAGGGCGTGGAATTGGTCTTGTGCGGAGGGCATTGGCGTGGGTCCATGTCGCGTGGGAAGAGGAGAGCACCCGAGGGTGCCCTCCATCGGCGATTTTTATTAGCTGACGGCGGCGATCAGTTCCTGGATTCGGGCATTGACTGCGGTGCCCAGTGCCGTGAACGAGAGAACGACGGCTGCGGTTACCAGACCGCCGGCGACCGCATATTCGACGATGGTCAAGCCTTCTTCTTCGCGAATGAAATCGAGTACGGCCTGTTTCAGATTTTTCATCGGTTGACTCCTCAACTTAACATTCACCCGTGACATGGGCCGGATGAGAACCCTTGCTTTAACCGCTAGCGCGGTGAGGCGGACTTTCCGGGAAGTGCGCTGCGACTGGCGCGCACGTTGTTGCTCGCGGCTAGGACGTTTTTGCGCCGAGCGGAGATCTATGTGTCTTAATTCACATCCGCTACGTGGTCGCCACACTGACGGTGCGGAGCAAAGGGGAATCAAATAGCGGCGCTTGCGGGAGTGGCCGAACGCGAAGTGATGCAATTCACGAAAGAAATATTTCACCGCGCGTAGCCTGAGATCAGTCGATGTTTGATGCTGGCCGGATCGGGGAGGCAGTGGGGCATGTTGTTGTGGGTGGATATGTGTTGCGGTGCGCGAGGGGCTGCGGCCTCCGCTGAATTTGCGCGCCATTGCGATGTGCGGCCCACGGACCAGCAATATCTATGGACAGCCCTGTCTCTTGCTTCGACAGCGGATGTGATTTGCTTCGACCTGGAGCATCCGGACATGAACTGCCTGAAGTTCATGGCGGACACCAAGGGCAAGTTTCCTTCCGTGCCCATTATTATGTTGATGCCGCGGCAGTCGGCCGATGTCGTGTTGTGGGCGCTGCGTGCACGCATCTTCGATGTGCTGATGAAACCGCTTTCGGCGCGCGACGTACTTAGATGTGTGCAGCGCTTGTCGCCAGTGTTAGAAGCGAGACGCAATCAATCGACGCGGTACAACGCGACCGGCACCGAGACGGTCCCGGACGAGACGAGGTATCACCCCAAGAGGAACTCGCGTGGCAAGCTCGATAGCGTGCTTGGATATATAGAAAAGAACTACGCGCAGCCAATCAGCGAACAGGAAGTGGCGAAGGAATGTGGGATGTCACAGTTCGAGTTCAGCCGCGCATTTCGAGCTGTTCACGGCATCACGTTTCGCGACTACTTGAGCGACTGCCGCTTGGTGCAGTCGAAGCGCCTGCTGGGCATTCCTCAAGTGGCGGTGAGCGATGTCGCGGCGATGGCAGGGTTCAACGATCCATCTTACTTCGCCCGGTTGTTTCGTAAACGCACCGGCACCTCTCCCACGGCATATCGCGCTTCGCAGATAGCGGCACAGAAAGACTCGTCAACAGTGCTGCCTGGCGACGCGGATTACGAGGCGACTGGCTGAACGAGATCGCCGCGAATTCGGCCGCTTTCGCACTTGTCCGAGAAATTCATTTGCGGTATTACTAGCGCTGTCATTCGATAAATTCTCAAGGATAGGGGGTCCCATGGCTGGGTTGTATCGACGCGCCATGCGCAGTTGCATGGCTGTTCTTCTGCTGTTGCCGGTCGTTGTATTAGCGCAAACATTGCCGCCGGCATCCCAGGTTGCAGGTCAGATCACCATCGGTTGGAACATCGGTAACTCCATGGAAGCCGTCGGCGGCGAGACGGCATGGGGTAATCCGCTGGTTAACCAACAGCTCATAAATTCAGTGCGAGCGGCTGGCTTCAATGCCGTGCGTATTCCGGCGTCGTGGGATCTGCATGCCGATCAAGGCACGTTGCAGATAGACGCCGCATGGATGGCGCGTGTGAAAGAGGTGGTCGATTACGCGTACAACCAGGGAATGTATGTGGTCCTGAACATTCACTGGGACGGCGGCTGGCTGGAGGAGCATCCGTTGTACTCGTACCAACAGGCCGTGAATCAAAAACAACGGACCTATTGGACGCAGATCGCGACCGCGTTCAGAAACTACAACGAGCGACTGCTGTTCGCGGGCACCAACGAAGTTCACGCCGATTACGGCACGCCGACGACCGAGCACATCACCGTGCAACAGTCGTACAACCAAACCTTTGTCGACGCCGTGCGTGCCACCGGTGGCAATAACGCCTCCCGCACGCTGGTCGTGCAGACCTACAACACCAACATGTGGCACGGCCTGAACTATTTCACGATGCCGTCCGACACGATCGCCAATCGGTTGATTGTCGAAGTGCATCACTACGACCCGTACGACTACACGCTCAACCCGAGCGGCAGCTGTTTGTATTGGGGTGCGCCCTATCCCAGCCAGGGTGCTTGCACCTGGGCTCAAGAGGCCTATCACGACGACTTGTTCGGTCAGGTCCGTGCGAAGTGGGTTGCTCAAGGCGTGCCGGTCATCATCGGTGAGTATGGTGTCGCCACGCGCCCGAATCTCAATCTGCCATCGCGCGAGTATTACCTTGAATATGTGAATCGCGCCGCTGCTGCCAACGGCATCAAGACTTTCTATTGGGACAACGGTGTGGCACCCAGCCAAACCAATGGCTTCGCGTTGTTCAATCGGAGCACCGGAGCGGTTGTCGATCAAGGCGCGTTGGATGCTGTGAAGCGCGGTGCTGGTGTCACTGGGCCGAACAATTTCACATTGGCCGTGACGAAGGCGGGCCTCGGCACCGGCACAGTGACTTCATCGCCGTCGGGAATCAATTGCGGCAGCACCTGTAGTGCGAACTATTCTACCGGTACATCGGTGACCCTGACGGCTGCGGCGGCGAGCGGCTCGACATTCGCCGGATGGAGCGGTGCGTGCACCGGCACAGGAACTTGCGCCGTCTCCATGACGACTGCACGTTCAGTCACTGCGACATTCAATAGCACCAGCCCGACCTTTGCGCTGACTGTGACGAAGGCTGGCACAGGCAGCGGCACGGTGACCTCATCGCCAACGGGCGTGAACTGTGGTAGCACCTGCAGCGCAAGTTACATCAGTGGCACCTCGGTGACGCTCACGGCAGCTGCAGCGAGCGGTTCGACGTTTACTGGTTGGAGCGGTGCGTGCACCGGCACTGCGACTTGCACAGTATCGATGACCGCCGCGCGTGCAGTGACTGCGACGTTTAACGCCAACGGTAACGCCACGTGCTCGAACCCGATCACGTTCTCGGGTAACACGGGCAACTTCAATAGCGCTGGCGCGGTCTGCTATCGCACCAACGCCACGGTCAACGGCTGGGGTTGTTACAACTTCGAAGGGCGGACCATCACGGTGGGCGGCCAGGCCAGAACCTGCAGTCAGATGCCGTTGATACGTTCGACCGACGGCTACTATTACTTCTCCATCTCGGGTGGCACCTATCCTTGGGCAGGGATGTACACCTGGTAAACGTTAGTCTCCTCTCGACGTGCCCGGTTGCGGACCGATCGCAACCGGGCACACATAACGATAAGGGGGTAGAACCGTCGCGGCGCATTTCTTTATAGTGCGCGGGTTCGCAAACCTCGTTCGAGAGTTTCCATGCCTACCATCGAACCCACTGCCGCGTGGCCCATCATCTATGTCCGCGGCTATGCCATGAGTCGCACGGAGATCGACGAGACCACGGCGGATCCGTTTTGCGGCTTCAATATCGGTTCGACGGTCATCCGGGCCACGCCCAATCCGAAAACGCCGCCGCGCAAACTGATTTTCGAATCGCCGATGGTCCGGCTGCAATCGGATTTCGGCTATGGCGATGTGTACGAGGACGGCGTGGACATCGGCGATCCCGACTTCACCGCCGAGATTCCCACCAAGTCGCTGGTCGTCTATCGATACTACGACGATGCGTCCACGTTCTTCGGCACCGGCAAGACGCCGGAGATCGAGCAGTTCGCGAAAGGGCTGAGCGATCTGATCGTGCGCGTGCGAGAGTTGGTGTGTCGCAACCCGAAGAACGGCGTCGCGCCGGCAGATTTCAGGTGCTACTTGGTCGCTCACTCCATGGGCGGCCTGGTGTGCCGCGCGTTCCTGCAGAATGCCAAGCTCGGCGATGCTGGTGCACGCAAGTGCGTGGATAAGTTCTTCACGTACGCCACTCCGCATAACGGCATCGAAATGCTCGGTGCCAATGTGCCGGAATTTCTGGGCTTGAACGACATCAACAATTTCAATCGCGACCGCATGGCCGAGTACCTGGATCTCGGGCCGGTGTACAAGAAGACCAAGCGCGTCGACTGGATGCCGGAGGAGACGTTTCCGTCCAGCCGCATCTTTTGCATGATCGGAACCAACCGCGAGAACTACAACGTCGCGGCCGGTTTGTCGCGCACGTTTGCCGGCAATGGCAGCGATGGGCTCGTGCGCGTGGCGAACGCGTCGGTGTGGGGCATCAACAAACAAAACAAGTTCTCCGAGCCATCGGCGACCGCTTACTGTTTCCGTTCGCACTCGGGCCGGTATGGGATCGTCAATAGCGAGGAGGCGTATCAGAACCTGGTGCGCTTTCTGTTCGGCGACGTGCGCGTCGACCTGTGGTTGGATATCGAGGGCGTGCGCGTTCCGCAGGAGCTCGAAGCAAAGGATGCCGCCGGCAAGGTCGACGCCTTGTATCAGTTCGAGGTGCTGGCTTCGCCGCGTGGCAAGCGTTGGTATCTCACGCGGCGCGTTGCCGAGGAGGATTCCGTTGCATGCCGCGATCACGCCGTGTTGAAGAAGGCGACGGCACAGAATCCCGAACGGATTTATCTATCGACCGTGTTCCTGGCGAACCGCTATCGCGTGACGAACGCGAAGACATTAGCGTACTCGGTGACGCTCGCGGTGCGCGTGCCGGACTACGAAGTGGAGAAGCAGTTCTGGCCCGACCGGCATTACGAGGGCGGTTATTTGTATCGCGATTCCATTGTGATCGAGCTGAAGCCGCCGGCGCGTTCCGGCGGCGATTGGCAGGTCTTTTACAATTGGCAGAGCCGCGACGTTGGCCAGGCGACGATCCCGGTGCCGGCGGAAAAGCTCAAAGACAAAGTGGAGATCAGCATTCCGTTCGCGACCACCGACGAGACGCCGCCCCGTTCGCCGGGAGTGATGGGCAAGTTGCGCTTCGACATCTCGTTGTGGAACAAGTAACAGTCGTCAGAAGTCGCACGGCGATGCCAGCGCCGGATTGGTTGCCGGCACGGTATCTTGAAACGGAACACCCGCCGCACGCAGTTCTTTGACTCGTGCTTCCACCTCGGCCGGCGACAATGTGCGTCCGGCCGCATGGAACACCCAATCCACATCTTCCTGGTAGACGCGCGCTTCGGACGATGCGATCAGCCCCTGGCGAATGAACCACAGGTTGAAGTTGATCGACATGTGATCTTCGGGGAAGTAGGGCTCGCCGTGGCTGGCGATCTCTTTGCCGTCCAGGAAGTAACGTACGTTGGGCTTCTGAACCTGCAGCACCAGCGTGTGCCAACCTTCCAGGCTGCCGCGTTGTGCGCTCGATGCGCTGACCTGTTCCCAAGGTTCGAGACGAAACGTTTCCCACGTGGTGGTGTGCAGGGCGAGATCGGTACCGCCCCAACCGCCGTTGGGTAGATACTCGAAATCCTGTTCGCTGTAGTCGGGATCGAGCGGCGCCTTGATCGGGGCGATGTTGTAGAACGTTTGCACGATCTGGTCGCCGTCGGGGCCGGAGACCGGCGCGTCGCTGAAGCGCACGCGCGCGGCGTAAGTGCCTTGGAGATATTTCCTTTGATGGCAGATCTGCGCCTGGCGCGTGGTCTTGCCGTCGGTCTTCGCGGTCATGCGCACGAGCCGATTGCCGGCTTGCTGTTCGTCGTCGATGAAGGCGATGGCATCGTTCCAAGTCGCACCTTCGATGCCAGGCCAACCGACTGCGGAGCGCACGATCCAGCCGGCCTTGCCGAAGGACTCGAACGACGCGTGACTGAAGTCGTCGAACAGAATCGGATCGGCGCCGCTGGCTGCCGGTTTGTTCTGGCAGGCGCTCAGCAGCGAGCCCGCGAGCAGGGCCATCAAAAGTTGCGATCGGTGCATGTCGGACGTCGGCCTCAGTTCGTGGTGGACGAGACGGCATTGTGCGGCGTTGTGTCCGCCATTGCAGTAGCCGCGAGCAGGAACCACGTGGAATGTGGCAGCCACTGTTCGAGCCAGCGCCAGTTATTCTCGTCTGGACCGGGCGCAAAAACGATCCCTCGCCCATCATCACTGGCGGTCGCGCCGGTGATGCCGTTGGAGATGCCGCCTTTCACCATGTCGCCGGCACTCACCGCCGACGGGGGATTGTTCACACCGAAGCCGTAGAGCAGGCACATGTCAAACGGATTGCGACCGAGCGTCCAGTCCAGCTGACTTTGCGCGAATTCGGCCAGCTTCGCGTTCACGCCGAAGTTCGGTCCCTTGGTTTGACCGCCGACGACCCTGCCACCGAGGATCGCCGCCGTGGCGAGCGATGCGAGACGTGCGCTTTCGCCTTGCCACCAATAGTTGGTTTCGTTGGCGTGTGGAATGAAGAATCCTTCCTGGAGTTGTTCGCCGAGTTTGCCGTTCTTGTAGCTGCGGAAATTCTGCCGCGCGTAGTTGAAGGGATTCGAAACCTTGTCGGTCAGCGACAATTGATAATCCAGTGTCTTGCCGATCGTGGTCTTGGCTTGGCTCACGAGCGTCGCATCCTTCTCGATGCGCAGGTAATGCACGAGGCTCACGACCGGGAATCCAGCCTCTGCGGCGTGATAGTAGGGCCGCGTGCCCGCGTCGCTACGAAACCATCCATCGCTCGTGAGACGCTGATTCAGATTGTTCGCGCGCTCGCGAGCGGCTTTGAGATAAACATCTTTGCCGGTCGCCCGATACAACTCCGTAGCAGCGAGTAGCGCCGTGTAATCGTCGATGATGTTTTCGGTGCGATCGTCGCAATACTCGCGGTTATGAGCTTGCAGATGTGCGAAGGCCCGCTCCGCATCTTGAAGATAGCGATCGGCCGAGAACTCGCCGCTAATTCCCGTGGCCTTGCTCAGCATCGACGCACGCGTCAGACCTGCAATTGCGACGCCGGCTCCTTCGCGAAACGCCGCTTGGTAATCCTTGGTGTAAACACCGTCTATGCCGACGTAGCCCGTAATCATGCGCTCCGCGCCTGAGGCCCACTGATCGAACACGGTCATGTAGAAGTAGCCTTGGTCGGAGAGCAAGCGATGCAAGAAGTCTGCGCCCCACAACGCTTCCTCGACGACGCGAGTGTTCAATCCCGCGCGACGATAGAGATCCGGCGCGCTGTCATGTGACTCGGCAAGCGCCCATACGACCAGCGCGGTCTGTTGTGGATTGAAGAAGTTGGCGTACGACAAGTGCGAGAGATACTTGCCGTTGTCGCCGCCGGCATCCTTCCAGCCGCCCCAAACATCGACGTAACGCTGCGTATCGAAGACGCGAATCTTCCTGTCGGCTGGTTTCGTGTGCCGATTGGCTTTGTAGTAGTCGAGGATCGCCGACGCGGTGGTGACAAACGTTGCATTGTCGGCCACGACGAACGCGGGCGACTTGGCGCTGTCGTCTCCAAACGAGACTTGGAGTTGATACGTGCCGTTGACCGCGAGCGATGAAAAGTCGGCCTTGAAGTATTTGCGGCCGCTGCCCCACTCGGTGAACTCCGGTAACGACGCGAGCGCACCGGATTGAATCGCGGTGCCATCCTTGAGCACCGTGAATCGACCCGCGCTGCTCGATCCACTGTACTCGACGACAGCGGATTTCGGTCCCGTTCGTTCCAATGCAACTTGATTCACATGGACGAGCGGGGCAGGGGCTGCTCGCGGGCTATCCTGCAGGGCCAGGCAGGAAAGAGTCAGCACCGCGAGCAGCTTGCCGCCCCAGAGTTTCGTTGGCTTCGATTTCATGCAGACTGCGCCTTATTCAGAACGAGTAGCCCATGCGCAGCCCGTAGGTGCGCGGCGGATCGTAGTAACCCTTCACGACGCCGCGATTGAAGCCGAAGAAGTTCTTGGTGTCTTCGTCGGTCACGTTGTCACCGAACGCCTCCACGTAGTAACGATCCGCCGGAGCGTTGAGTCGCAGGCTGAGGTTGAGCTTGGCGTAAGCATCCTGCGCTTGTGACAGATGCGCGCCGTCGTAGTTGAGCGCGTCGAACCACATCTTGTCTTGCCAGTGCACCGAGACGAATGGCACGAGCGTGAAGCCGGAGGTCAGGCCGAAGCGATGCTCCAGGTTTAGCGTGGCGGAATATTCCGGCGCGAACGGTAGTTGATTGCCTTGGATGTTCGAGGTCTGCGGGCTGCCGCATTCGGGCTGGCCGTAGATGAGGCGCTCGGCGCAGGCGTAGCCTTCAGTGAAGCTGCCGGGATCGCTGATCTCGGTGTCGAGCCACGCGAGGTAGCCGAACAGTCGGGCGTCGGCCCAGGGGATCAGATCGAATTCGAGCTCAAGACCCTTGATCTCGGAGCTGGTGAGATTGTCGGTGGTCCATGCCGACACTGGCTCGCCGAAGTTCGGGCTGTCCGGGTTCTCATCCACGCCGACGACTTTGTCGCCGGTGCTCTGCATATCGGAGTAGTCGCTGTAGAACGCGGTCGCGCTCACCCGAACGCGTCCATCGGCGAGCGTGCCTTTCCAACCGAGCTCGTACGTTGTGACTTTCTCCGGATCGTAGGTCAGCAGCGACAGGCAGCCGTTGTTGCAGGTGTCGAACATCTCGTACATGCCGCCCATCTTGTGGCCAGTCGCGACCGAGCCGAACAGCATGTGATCGTCGTTCGCGAAGTACTGTGCACCGAAGCGATAGGTGCCCTGGCTCCAGCTCTTTTCGACGTTGTTGGGAGCGCTGCCGGGCATCACGTCGCCGAGCGGCGCCATGCTACCCATGTTGTTGGTGAGATCGTTGGATTGATGTCCGCGCAGGCCGGTGACTGTGTGCTCGCCGTTGTACCAGGCATCGGTGCCCCACCAGAACGCGTACGTCGTGCCGCCTTCGTCGGTCTTGGTATCGTCGGAATAACGATAGCCGACCGTGAGATTGACCTTCGGCACGATTCGATAGTCGAGCTGCGCGAACGCGGCCTTGGAAGTCGTGGTGCGTTTGTTTTGATTGAACACCCAGCTGTCGGGCAGGCCGTCGGGGTAGTAGCCGTTCGGCAGCTCGGGATCTTCGTAGAACGTTTTGTTGGCGAGCATTTCCATGTCGTAGCGAATGCGCTTGTTCTCGTTCAGATAGAACAAGCCGGCCACGTACTGCAACGGCGCGTCGCCGGTGGATTTGAACTGCAATTCGTGAGTCACGGTTCGATAGGCGCTGTCCTTGGTCTCCCAACTCTCGTCCCAGATCGGGTAGTACCCGGTCTCCGCCGCTTCTTTGGTTTGCGGGGCACCGATGGACGACCACTGCGCGGCCGGGCGCGTGCCGCCGTCCACATCTTCGAGCTGGTCGCGACGCTGATCTTGATAGGAGCCGCGATATTCCAGCGCCATGCGGTCGTTGAGAGTCGCGACCAACTTTAGTTGATAGTCGTCGATGGTGAGATCTTTGCGGCCGGGCACGTTGATGTTGACGTAGCGCAGGTCGTGATCGCACGCGTTGATCGTGCCGGCAGCCTGCTCGCAGTCGATGAAATCGATGTCGCCGGCGCCTTGATCGGAGAAATGCGAGAACGTCAGCGTCGTTTCCAACCAATCGGTGGTTTGCCACAGGCCGATGACGCGACCGCCCCATTGGTCCGCGTTGTTGTACCAGTCGTCGCGGCTCACATCGCGATTGCGTCGTTGATCGACGTCGGGAATGCCGTCGCGGAAAATGCCGTTGGCAGCGTACTCGATGTCGGTCGTGTCTTTGGTTTGGGTGAGCATGCCGTCGTGCATGTCGGCCATGAAAGACGCGCGTATCGCGAACTTGTCCGTAATCGGAATATTGAGCATGCCGCGTGCCTGGCGCTCGTTGTAATTGCCGACCGCGGCTTCGACCTTCGCGAAGGTGTCGTTGAACTGCGGTTTGGCGGGAATGATGTTGATCGTCCCACCCGAGGAATTCATACCGAACAACGTGCCTTGCGGGCCGCGCAGGATTTCGACGCGTTCGATGTCGTACATCAACGCCAATGTGCCTTGCGGGCGAGGGGAGTAGAACCCGTCGAGATGGATGGCGACCGCGCCTTCGCCGACTTCGGTGAAGTCAGTCGATGTCACACCGCGAATCGTCGCCGCCGTTCCCGAGTCGGCGCCAGTGCCGAGTTGCACGTTCGGCGCGGTGCCGGCGAGATCGCGCGCCGTGCGTACACCTTCGCGATCCAGGAAATCTTGCGTGAATGCAGTGATCGCCAACGGCGTCTGCATCAGGTTGGTCTCGCGCTTGGACGCGGTGACGATCACTTCTTCGAGCTTGCCGTCGTCCGCTGCGAGCACCGATGTCGAGATCAGTGTCGTCAAAGAGGCGAGGCAGGTGGCGGCGTTGCGAACTTTGCGCGACCGCGAGACGAGCTGAGTGGTGAGCATGAAGGCTGCCCCCCTTTAAGGAGTTGGAATAGCCAGGTCGTTGTGTGCCGAGCCCATCCCCCGTGCCCACGATCGCGGGCTCGGCGGCTCCATCGCGATCGTTTCCGAGCCGACCTTAGCGCCGGAATCGGCATGGTGTCAATAATTACATCTAATGGATGTTTTTATTAATGGGCGGCAGAATGGCGGCGTAGGTAATACAGTACTGAGATGGTCAATCGCGGCACGACTCAGCAATCCAGCGCCCCTTACAACCGGCGCATCGTTCTCGATGTGATCCGCCGGCACGGCTCGTTGTCGCGCAAGGACATCGTCGATCTGGTCGCGTTGAGCCCGCAGACCGTGGCGAACATTACTTCCGACCTCGAATCCGTCGGGCTGGTCGTGACACGTCGCTTGAAGGTGGAGAAATCGCGCGGCCAGCCGCCGATCGTGTTCGAGCTCAATCCCAACGGCGGCAGCTCGATCGGCATCACCATCGAACCGGGGCGAGTGCGAGCTGCGCTCGTGAATCTCGTCGGGCAAGTGGTCACTCGCAAAGACATCGAAGTGGATACCCACGACAAGCGCGAAACGCTCGCCGTGATGGTCGCCACTGTTCGGGAAATGGCGGCTGGTTCCGCATCGGGAAGATTGCGCGGTGTCGGCGTGGCATTGCCAGGTCCGTTCGCTGTCAGCAGCATGAGCTTCGTCGGCCCGACTGCGCTTGAAGGTTGGACGGATCTTTCAGCACTCGATGAGTTACGGCGAATCACCTCGTTCCCAGTGTTCTACAGCGTCGATAGCGTCGCCGGCGCACTCGGCGAATCCCTGTTCGGCATCGCCAAGAACCTCAACAACTTTTTTTATATGCATTTCGGCGTCGGCCTCGGCGGCACGCTGGTCGCCAACCGCTCGGCCTATAAAGGCGCGAACGGCAATGCGACCGAGATCGGACATGTGCCGGTCGTGCCGGACGGCAAGCCTTGTTACTGCGGCAATCGTGGATGTTTGGAGCGATATCTGTCGCTGCATTCGTTGGCCGAAGCGCTGAATCGTGCCGACTTGAAGGAAGAGGGGCGCGAGCTCATCGGCCGCATGCTGGCGGACCAGGACGCGGGCTTGATGGAGTGGAGTCGGGAAGCGGCCGCGCATCTGCGCGATGCCGTTTGCATGATCGAGAACCTGCTCGATCCCGAAACCATCGTGATCGGCGGCTCGGCGCCGAAAGCTTTGCTCGAACATCTCGTCGCGCTGGCCGCGCCTCTGCATGGGTCGGTGCGAGCAGGTGCGTCTCGTGATCGTATTCTGCTCTCGGAGCACGATGAGGACAGTTCCATCCTCGGCGCGGCCGTGCTGCCGATCTACGAGATGCTGTCGCCGCGATTCGAAATGTTGATGCAGCAGCGGCCGGAGCAGTCGCGAGTCGAGGGGCTGCTGGGGCGAAGCGCGGCGGGCGGAGCGGGGCGGTTGTAGGCGGTCATTGATCCGCCATTCGGCCATTTATCACATCGATTGTGTTTATTCGTTGACACTGGCGCGGGTCGGACCCTACTCTCTGCGCCAGAGGCTCAATGGATACCAACGTTCCCCCACTCACGGTCATTGGCGATGTCGGCGTCGACATCGTGCTCGGTCCCATCGACCACTGGCCCGCGATCGGCACAGAAGCCCTGATGGATCGCAGCGAGTTGCGGCCGGGCGGTTCGGGAGCGAACGCGGCACTTGCAGCGGCGTATCTCGGCGCCCCGTGCCGTTTGTTATCCGCAGTCGGTAGCGATGGTCTCGGAGCCTGGCTGACAGAGCAACTTCGTGGCTTCGACGCGTCGCTGCAAGTCTGCGACTCGGCGACGTCGATATCGGTCGGCGTCATTCATTCGTGCGGCGAGCGAACGTTTCTAACGACTCGCGGTCATCTCGAAGCGTTTGCATACGAGCACGTGCGCCCGTTCCTGCCGCATGCGAGACATCGCGATTCCATCGCGCTGCTCTCGGGTGTGTTCCTGACTCCGAAGCTGCGTCGCAACTATTCGAAGTTGCTCGATGAAGTCGCCGCACTCGGTTATCAAATTGCGCTCGATACCGGCTGGCCTTCGGGCAACTGGACCGACGAGCTACGCGAGCAGGCATTCGGTTGGGTCGCGAAATGCGATCACGTACTGTTCAACGAAATCGAAGTGGCGAATCTCGGTAACAGCACCGACTTGCAGGAGGCGATCGCGAATGTGAGTCGCCGGCTCAAGCCAGGTGCGACCTTGATCGTCAAGAACGGCGCTAAAGGCGCGATCGGTTGCCAAGCCGGCGCGACGATGCGCGTTGACGCCGTACCCGCGACCGTTTTCGACACCATAGGTGCGGGCGATTCCTTCAACGCGGGTTATTTGCTGGCGCGCCTGGAAGGTAGCGATCTTACTGATTCGCTCGCAGCGGGATGTCGCGCGGCTGCGGCGGTGATCACGCGGTTCCCGCGCAAATCAATCAAACCTGGCGAGCTCGCCGAATTGGTCGAGCTACCGCAACGACGGATCGTATAGTCACCGCAGGGGCCAGAAGAAAATGCAAAGCCGTCGCCCCCTCGTCATCGTTTACATCCTGTGCGTGTGGTTCGTCATTTCGTTTGTAACGAACCTGATCGGGCCGTTGATGCCCATCATTATCGACGACTTCGACTTGAGCCTCGCGCTGGCCGGCGTACTGCCGTTCTCGTTTTTCCTGGCCTACGGTGTGATTTCGATCCCGGCGGGAATGCTGGTTGAAGCGCGCGGTCCGCGCACTACGTTACTGGCTGCGTTCGCGCTGAATTTGCTCGGATGCATAGCCATTTCAGCATCCCCGACGTATGCGGTTGTGATCGGCAGCCTGTTCGTGATCGGCCTGGGCATGGCGATGCTGCAGGTGGTGATCAATCCGCTGATGCGGACCGCGGGTGGCGACGCGCATTTCGCGTTCTATTCGGTGATGGGGCAGCTGGTGTTCGGCCTGGCGTCGTTCTTGAGTCCGCTGGCATTCGCCGCACTCATGCAGGGCGAGGAAATGAAGCTCGCGCCGAGCAACCTGGCGTGGGTCTTGTTCTATCAGGCGTTCGTGGTGATTTTCGTACTGACGATCGCGCTCACGCTCGCGATTCGTATTCCCGTCGTCGAGCTGAAGGAAGACGAGCGCGCGGGACAGAAAGATGTGTATCGAAAGCTGTTAGGTGACAAGTACGCGCGATTGTTCTTTCTCGGCATCGTTGCGTATGTCGGCACTGAGCAGAGCCTCGCGAACTGGATGTCGCAGTTCCTCAGCACGTATCACGGCCTGTCGCCGACGGTGGAGGGCGCGCACTCAGTTGCGTGGTTTTGGGGTCTGATGTCGGTTGGCTGCCTGTTCGGCTTGTTGTTGTTGAAACTGCTCGATGCACGCGTCGTGCTCGTGCTGTTCTCCGTGCTGGCAGTCGTTTGTATCGCGCTGGCGCTGTTCGGTAGCAGCAGTGTCTCGCCACAGGCGTTTTCCGCTGCGGGATTTTTCCTCTCCGTCATGTTCTCGGTGATCTTCTCGCTCGCGCTCAATTCGGTCGCGAGTCATCACGGCGCACTGTCTGGGATTCTTTGCACCGGCATTTTGGGCGGGGCATTGCTGCCGTTGCTGGTGGGAATGCTCGGCGATTTGATCGGGCTCAGGCTGGCGCTGACGGTGCTGTTCGTCTGCGTCGGTTACATTCTGAGCATCGGCCTGTGGGCCAAGCCGCTGGTCCGCAACGAGACGCTTGATTTCAAGCGTCGTCGTAAAAGCCAAACGGTCGAGGCCGTGCCGACCAATTCCTGACGCGCGTGAGTTGCCTCGTCGGGTTAGCGAAGCACGCCTTTTTTTCTCAGCGCGTCGACGGCTGCGGCGTCATACCCGAGACGCTCCAGGATCGTGTCGGTGTGCTCGCCGAGTTTGGGCCCCAGCCAGCGTGTTTCGCCGGGCGTACCAAGCAACTTCGGCACGATGCCCGGCATGCGCACCTTCTGGCCGTCCGGCAGCACGACGCCCTCGATCATCCCACGCGCCTGGTAATGCGGATCCGTAACGATGTCCGCGACGGAATAGATCCTGCTGGCGGGCACTTCGGCCGCATCCAATGCTTGCAAAACATCGGCGACTTGCAAGCCCGTGGTCCAATGAGTAATCGCGGCATCGATTTCGGCCACGCGTGCCACCCGGCCGTCATTACTTTGCAAGTCGGGCGCCGTGGCGAGATCGGCTCTGCCGATAGCATTCATCAGACGTCGAAAGATTTGATCGCTGTTGCCGGCGATCACGACGTACTCGCCGCTCGCGGTGGCATAAGTATTCGAAGGAGCGATGCCGGGCAACGAACCGCCGGAGCGCTCGCGTACTTCCTTGAGCAGGTCGTACTCGGGCACCAGGCTCTCCATCACGTTGAAGACGCTTTCGCAGAGGGAGACATCGACGACCTGTCCTTGGCCTGCGCCGCCCTTCACTCGTAGCAGCGCCATCAACGCGCCGATCACACCGTGTAACGATGCGAGCGAGTCGCCGAGGCTGACGCCGACTCGTGCTGGCGGAAGTCCAGGTTCACCCGTCGTGTAGCGAATGCCGCCCATCGCTTCGCCGATGGCCCCGAAGCCGGGACGATCGCGATATGGTCCGCTCTGGCCGAAGCCGGAGATCCGCACCATCACCAGCCTGGGGTTGGCGGCGGACAATGTTTCCCAACCGAGGCCGAGCTTTTCCAACGCACAGGGCCGGAAGTTTTCGATCAGCACATCGCACTCGGTCGCGAGCTTGCGCACGATCTCGATGCCTTCGGATGTTTTCAGATCGAGC
>Ga0247784_1000180_pt1 | contig 19487 bp, 17 predicted proteins | sample UWRJL169409R5_FD_179909 | JGI IMG/M metagenome (GOLD analysis project Ga0247784, IMG submission 179909) | Plant litter microbial communities from Arlington Agricultural Research Station in Wisconsin, United States - UWRJ-L169-409R-5 | ecosystem: Environmental > Terrestrial > Plant litter >...
TCGTCGGCGTGAGCGCCAGCCGATAACCGCGACCGCGCACGGTCTCGAGGGGCTTGATGGTTTCGTCAGGATCGAGCTTCTTGCGCAGCCGGCCGACGTAGACCTCGATGATGTTGCTGTCGCGGTCGACGTCTTCTTCGGCATACATGCGCTCCGCCAGCTCTGTGCGCGTGAGCACATGACCGGGGCGAAGCATGAAGTTCTCGAGCAGCCGGTATTCGTAAGTCGTGAGCTCGACCGCGCGGCCGTTCACGCGCACGGTCTGTTGCTTCGTGTCGAGCGCGATGGGGCCGCACACGAGCTCCTTGCTCGACCAGCCGCCGGAGCGGCGGATCAGCGCCTGCACGCGCGCGAGGATTTCCTCGAAATGAAAGGGTTTGGCGACGTAGTCGTCGGCGCCCACCTGCAGCCCCTCGACCTTGTCCTGCCAGCGATCACGCGCCGTCAGGATCAGGATCGGGAAGGTCTTGCCCTCGGCCCGCAGCTGTTTGATCAGCTCCAATCCGGGCATCTTGGGCAGCCCGAGATCGATGATGGCGAGGTCCAGTGCATATTCCCGCCCGCAGTAAAGTCCTTCCTCGCCGTCGGCAGCAGCATCCACATTGAAGCTGTGCTGCTGCAGCTGTTCGACGATGGATTCACGCAGGGTCTGTTCGTCTTCCACAATTAGGATGCGCATGGATCAGTGCATTGCTCCGGATTCTGCATCCACGCGCACGTTCCATACCTTGCCATCGGCGCCGAGCAGGCGGATCTGATGCACCTGCCGGTCGCCCTGTCGGATGGTCTCCGCTCTCACGGCCTTGGCTCTATAGCGACGTTGCGCCATCTCCACGGCCTGGTCGAGCGATAGACCCGACGGTTCGATGCGATGCTCGTTCCGCTGCCGGCGATCGATCAGCTCTTGCGCGGAGACGGTCGGAACCGCCGCCAACAGCGAGAGTAGAACCAATGCTAGGTGCCAGGCAGTGCGCATGGGGTCTAAGTGTACGCACGGCGCGACGCATGTTCACGTCCCACCGCGCAACCTTTGGAGAAACTCCTGTTGGAAGGCGCGAATCTTCGAACCGATTCCCGCCTCATTCGGCCACAGCGACGGCCACTCTGACCCGAATGCGGGAACCGGGGTCGTACGGCAGTCGGGTCGTATATTCACGACCGTTGTACTCGTAACTCACCCGATACCCGTCAACACGCTCTTCGTACCGTTTCTCATATCGGACTTCGCAACGCTGAACTATTTCTTCACGCACCGAAGCTGAACGGCGGGCGGCGGCGTCGTAACCCACCCCCGCGCCAATGGCGGCGCCCGCAACCGTGGCCGCATCCCGGCCCCGGCCGCTGCCGAACTGATGCCCGACCACGCCGCCGATGATGGCGCCCACCAGGGTGCGGCCGCCAACCTCCGGATCGGAGATGTGCGGGCGGGATTCGACGTAACGCGTCTCGTCGAAGCACTCGCGGGTCGGCGTTTCCACGCTGACCTGGCGAACGATGGGCTCGACGTGCGTCACCGGGGCGTAATCGTATTCCGAGGAGGAGCTGCGCTCACGCTCGTAGCGGGCATGCGGCGGAGTGGCCAACGCAGCGCCGGCGAGCAACACACCCGAGACAGCCATCACAACGCGAACCGCACTCATCTTGGTCTCCCAGATCATCCACTTAGCTCCTGCGGAGCATGGGTGACACGGTAGGTCCGGAGCCATGAATGCATCCTGAATCCCCTGGCCGGACTTGTTACCGACTGTGTTGTGTGAGCCACATCTCAGCCGTGGCCGCTGCGTTCCTTGGCCTTGCCCTCGTCCCATAGCTGATCCATCTCGGCGAGCGTGGCTTGTTGGGGTGTTTTGCCCTGGGCGCGCAGGCCTTGTTCGACGTAGCGGAAACGCCGCTCGAAGCTGGCATTGGTATTCTTGAGCGCCGCTTCGGGATCGATCTTTAGATAGCGGCACACATTGACGACGCAAAACAACACGTCGCCGATTTCGGCGGCGAGCCGCTCCTGCTGCCTGCTGCCTTGCTGGTCTTGCAAACAGAAGTGCGAGCGCACCTCGGCCTTGAACTCGACGATTTCTTCGTCGAGCTTGTCGAGCGCGCCGTTGACGTCGGACCACTCGAAGCCGACTTGTGCTGCTCGCTTGCCGAGCTTGTTGGCGCGTGTGAGCGCAGGCAGCGCTAACGGCACGTCATCCAACACGCTGGAGTTTTTCTCTGCGCGTTCACGACGCTTTTGTTCCTCCCATGCGACGGTCTGCTCGTGAGCATTCTCGATCTGCGTGTCGCCGAACACGTGCGGATGGCGTCGTTCCATCTTGTCGCAGATCGCGTTGACGACGTCGTCGAAGGCGAAGGCGCCCTGCTCTTTCGCCATCTGCGAGTGGAACACCACTTGGAATAGCAAATCGCCCAGCTCGTCTTTCAATGAAGGCAGATCGTCGCGCTCGATTGCATCTGCGACTTCGTACGCCTCTTCGACAGTGTACGGTGCGATGGTCTTGAAGTTTTGCTCCAGGTCCCACGGACAACCTTTTTGCGGATCGCGCAGGCGGGCCATGATGTCGAGCAGTCGTTGGATTGCCATGGAGCTCACTTTAACAGTCGATACATTGACATCAGCATGCCGGCCGTCGCGCCCCAGATGTTGTACTTCGCATAAGGGATGTCGTACACGGTCACCGCGACCTCGCCCAGTTTGCGTTCGCGCGAGCGATGGTTCGCTTCGTCCAGGATGTGCAGGAGTGGCACTTCGAAGGCGCTGTCTACTTCGCGTTTATCCAGTTTCAATTCGAACCCCGGCCGCACGAATGCAACGACGGGCGTCACCCAGAAGCCGGACAGCACCAGCTGCGGTTCGAGATATCCCACGAACGTAATGTGCTCGCGGCCCAGCCCGATTTCCTCCTCGGTTTCGCGCAGCGCGGCTTCCAGAGGATTCAAATCCGTCGGCTCGACGCGCCCGCCCGGAAAGCTGATCTGCCCTGCGTGATTTTTTAACTGCGACGAGCGCTGAGTGAACAGCACCGTCAGCCCGCTCTCGTGATCGACAATCGGTACGAGCACGGCGGCGGCGGCCGGCGCGGCGGGAAAGAAAGCGCGAATCGATTCCACATCCTGTGCGGCGAACCCCGCCGGCACCGCGTTGCTCGGATCGGTCGCCGCCCGCGTGTCCTTCAACCGTTCTTCGATGAGTCGCCGCAAGGCCAGGCGATCTGGATTTTTCATTCACCACTCGCTCGTTGTAGCGTCTGAGAGGATGCCATGAATGTCGGTGGTCGGCATTTCTCACAGGCGGGGGCGCCGGTGGCGCGAAGGCTAGGTAGGAGGTAGGTCCTTCCGGCACCGCGCACGGGCTTTGCCTTCGCTATCGCTCGGCCATACTCCGTCCGTCCATGGAGCTGCTGCTGGGCCGACATCCTGTCGGACCCAAGCTGCCGGGAGGACCTACCTCCCACCTATCCTTCGCTGCAAACCTTCGAGTGGGCCTGTGAGAATTGCCGGTCAAGCTCCACCGCCACCTTCGGCCTTGCCACCTGCCTTCGTTAGCTCTCGCGGGTCCAAATACTTCGCAAGTTCGTCGGCAGACAGTTTTGTTTTCTCAGCCGCAACATCTTTGATCGGACGTCCCGTCGCATACGCTTCCTTGGCAATCTTCGCCCCCGCTTCATATCCGATGACCGGGTTGAGCGCCGTGACCAAAATTGGATTGCGATTGAGCGCCTCGCCAATGCGAGATTCGTTGACTTTGAAACCAGCCAGCGTCGAATCCGCAAGCACACGACTCGCATTGCCGAGCAGCTCGATGCTCTGGATCACGTTGTACGCGATCACCGGCAACATCACATTGAGTTGAAAGTTGCCCGACTGACCGGCAATAGCGATCGTCGCATCGTTGCCCATCACTTGCGCAGCCACCATCGTCACCGCTTCCGGAATCACCGGGTTCACCTTGCCCGGCATGATGCTACTACCCGGCTGCAGGGCCGGCAGCGCGATCTCCCCGAGGCCTGCGAGCGGTCCGCTATTCATCCACCGCAGGTCATTCGCAATCTTCATCAGCGACACCGCAAGTGTTCGCAGTTGTCCCGACAACTCAACCGCCGAATCCTGTGCGGACATCGCTTCGAAGTAGTTGCCGCTGGGCTTCAACTCCACTGCGGTCTTCATCGCTAAATGCCGACACGCTCGCGTCGCAAATTCGGGATGTGCATTCACGCCGGTGCCGACGGCCGTACCGCCCAGCGCAATTGCTTGCAAGCGCACCCGCGACGCCATCACTCGTGCGCGCCCGTGTTCGATCTGCGTGCGCCAGCCGCTCATCTCCTGGCCGAGCGTCACCGGCATCGCATCCATCAAATGCGTGCGTCCGGTCTTGACGACATCGCCGATCTCACCAATGCGTCGCTCGATCGTCGAGCTGAGATGCTCCAACGCCGGCAACAGCTGCTGTTCGATGCCGAGCAGAGCGCTCACGTGGATCGCGGAAGGAATCACGTCGTTCGAGCTCTGGCTCATATTGACGTGATCGTTCGGATGCACCGGCATGCCGGCGAACTGCGAAGCGAGGTGCGCGATCACCTCGTTGGCATTCATATTGCTACTGGTACCGGAGCCGGTCTGAAACACATCGATGGGGAAGTGACGGTCGTGTTGCCCGTCGGCCACTTCGAGCGCTGCGCGTTGAATCGCTGCCGCTCGCTTAGCATCCAACGTGCCAAGTTCGAGATTGGCGATGGCCGCCGCCCATTTGATCAGCGCCAGCGCGCGAATGAAGTCTCGCGGCATTCGCAGGCCGCTGATGGGAAAGTTTTCCACGGCTCGCTGCGTTTGCGCGCCCCACAAGGCGTCTGCGGGGACCTTCAGCTCGCCAAAGCTGTCTCTTTCGATGCGGAACTCATCGGTTGCCACAACGTACCTCTCGCGCGTGGTTCGGCGCTCAATCGGCTATGATTCTATGATGAACAATAGCCCCCTAAACGCAATTTCCCCGATCGATGGCCGGTATGCCGACAAGGCGGCCGAGCTGCGTCCTATCTTCAGCGAGCGCGGCCTGATTCGTCAGCGCGTGCGTGTCGAGGCACTGTGGCTCAAAGCGTTGGCCGCCGAGCCGGGCATCGACGAATTACGGGGCTTGCCGGCCGCAGCCCTCACCGTCCTCGATGCGCTCGCCGCCGAGATCACAGACGCCGAAGCCGCCGAAGTGAAGAAGCTCGAACGCGAGACCAATCATGATGTGAAGGCGGTGGAGTATTTCGTCAAGAGCAGGCTCGATGCCGTGCCGGCGTGGCGAACCCGTCGGGAGTTCGTGCACTTCGCCTGTACTTCCGAAGATATCAATAATCTGAGCTATGCCTTGATGCTCAGAGAAGCCCGCGACCTGGTGCTGTTACCTCGTCTCGACGCGGTGGTGACTCGCTTGCGAACACTCGCTCACCAGCACGCGGCGACGCCGATGATGTCTCGAACGCACGGCCAGCCGGCGACACCGACGACCCTCGGCAAGGAAATTGCGAACTTCGCTTATCGGTTGCGTGAAACGCGCACACGATTCGCAGCGGTAACGATCAGCGGCAAGATCAACGGCGCGGTCGGTAACTTCAACGCGCACATCGTCGCCTACCCGCAAGTCGATTGGTTGCGCCTCGGTCAGCGCTTCGTCGAATCGCTCGGCCTGACCTGGAATCCGTACACGACCCAGATCGAGCCGCACGACTGGATGGCCGAATATTTCGATGCGCTGGCGCGCTTGAACACCGTGCTGGTGGACCTATGCCGCGACCTGTGGGGCTACATTTCGCTCGGCTATTTCCGCCAGCGCGTGGTGGCGGGCGAAACGGGCTCGTCGACCATGCCGCACAAGGTGAATCCCATCGACTTCGAAAATGCTGAGGGCAACCTAACCCTGTCGAACTCGATGCTGCGTTATCTCTCGGACAAGTTGCCTGTGTCCCGCTGGCAGCGCGACCTGACCGACTCGACCGTGTTACGCAATGTCGGCGTGGCGGTAAGTCATGCGTTGATCTCCTGGCGGTCCATCGAACGCGGCCTGGAGCGAATCGACGTGGATCCGGTCCGCTTGGCGGAAGACCTGGACGCGAATTGGGAATTGCTGGCGGAGCCGATCCAGACCGTGATGCGCCGGTATGGGGTGGAGAATGCCTATGAACAGCTGAAGTCGCTTACGCGGGGCCAGAGGGTCGACGCACAGTCCTTGAAGCAGTTCGTCAACGGCCTCGCCCTGCCCGAATCTGCCAAGCAGGCGCTGCTGGAACTATCGCCGGCCCGCTACGTTGGCTATGCGGAACAGCTGGCAAAGAAGGTGTGATTGCCTGGCGGGAAATGTCGCTGAACGACGCATAACCGGCCTTAGTACCATCTGCCAATAGCTTGAATATCATCACAAATGACTGTTAGCGGGCCGTTATACTGCCATCATGACCTTGCGCCCTGACCTGACCGTGGCCGCCGTCGTCGAGCGCGACGGGCAATTCCTGCTCGTCGAGGAACGGGTGGGCAATCGGATGGTGTTCAACCAACCGGCGGGGCATGTCGAACGCGGCGAGCAGTTCATCGATGCAGTGGTGCGCGAGACCCTCGAAGAGACTGCGTGGACTTTCAAGCCGAGAGCGTTGATCGGGATCTATCTTTGGGAGCAGACCGAGCGTCAACGCAGCTTTCTGCGCGTGACCTATGTGGGCGATGTGACCGATCACGATCCCAATCGGCCCCTCGACCGCGGTATCGAACGAGCGGTGTGGCTCACTCGCGATCAGATCGTCGCGCGCTCCTCCCGCCTGCGCAGCCCAATGGTGCTTCGTTGTATCGACGATTACCTCGACGGCACGCGTTATCCGCTCGACGTGGCCAAGCACGTGCTCAAAGACGGCGTGCTGTCTCCTGACGTGCGAGCTCGCACACTTGAGCATCCAGCGATCAATCGCTTGATTTAGAAATGACTAGTGACTACTGACTGGTGACTGGTCAGAATAGCTCCCTCCTAATCTTGCTCTGACTAGTCAGTAGTCACCAGTCACTAGTCACTTCCATGTCTTCTCTTGTCATCGTCGGCATGTCCGGCGGCGTCGACTCGTCCGTCACCGCTTGGTTGTTGCAACAGCAGGGCTACGAAGTCCAAGGGCTGTTCATGAGCAATTGGGACGAGGACGAAGACGGCTATTGCACGGCCGCCGCGGATTATCAGGACGCTCGCCACGTCTGCGAGCAACTGAAGATTCCGCTGCACAAAGTGAGCTTCGCGGGCGAATACCGCGAGCGGGTGTTCAGCTACTTCCTCGACGAATATCGCAGCGGCCGCACACCGAACCCTGACGTGCTCTGCAATCGCGAAATCAAATTCGGCGTTTGTTACGACTACGCGCGACGGCTGGGTGCCGATTGGGTCGCGACCGGTCACTACGCCCGCGTCGAACAGGATGCTTCACAACCTCGCGCTAAGTTATTGCGCGGTCTGGATCCGAACAAGGATCAAAGCTATTTCCTGCACGCGATGCCCGGTGATGCGCTCGCGCGCACGCTGTTTCCGATCGGCGGCTTGCAGAAGAGCGACGTGCGACGCATGGCTCGCGAATTGACGTTGCCGGTGTTCGACAAAAAGGACAGCACCGGCATCTGCTTCATCGGCGAGCGGCCGTTCGCGCAATTCCTGGAAACCTACCTGCCTGCGCAACCCGGCGACATCGAAACGCTCGAAGGCCGTCGCATCGGCCGTCATCGCGGCCTGATGTATTACACGCTGGGACAGCGCCAGGGCCTGGGCATTGGCGGTCGCCACGACACTGGCGAAGAGCCCTGGTACGTTGCTGACAAAGACCTGTCACGCAACGTGCTTTTGGTCGTGCAAGGCCACGATCATCCGGCGATGCTCAGGAACAAGGCCTGGGCTTCGCAACTTGCCTGGGTGGCCGGCGAGGCGCCGGCAACGGCGTTCGAATGCACCGCCAAAGTGCGTTATCGTCAGACCGATCAAGCCTGTCGTGTCAAAGTCTTCGCGGATGGCCACTGCGAGGTGGAATTCTCAAGTCCGCAACGTGCCGTCACTCCGGGACAGTACGTGGTCTTTTATCGGGGCGATCACTGTCTCGGTGGCGGCGTCATCGACCGAACTGCCTGAAAGCTCCCAGAACCCGCTATAATCCCGCTGATTTGTCCAGTCGACTTGCGTGCAGGTTGGATTCGGGCAAATGACCATAGGGGCGACCCATCCGAGGTGGCGCCCCAGGCGCTGCCAGCGCTGTCGCCAGCTGCGCCCCTTCCTATCCTCGCGGAGGACGCATGAAAGACTCGTTTAAGGCGCGCACCACGCTCGCTTGCGGCAACCAAAACTTTGAAATCTTCAGTCTGGCTGCACTGAAAGACCGCAACGTCGCGCGCCTGCCCTACTCGTTGAAAATTCTGTTGGAAAACCTGCTGCGCTTCGAGGACGGCGTCAACGTCACTCGCGAGGACATCGAGGCGCTGCTGAACTGGGATCCGAAATCGGCGCCCGCCTATGAAATTTCTTTCACGCCCAGTCGCGTGATCATGCAGGACTTCACCGGCGTACCCGCCATCGTCGATCTCGCCGCCATGCGCGAAGCGATGATCAAGCTTGGCGGCAATCCGGACGAGATCAATCCGCTGTCGCCCGCCGAGCTGGTCATCGATCACTCGGTGCAGGTCGACAACTACGGCACGGCCAATGCGCTGGGCCTGAACACCAAGATCGAATTCAACCGCAACACCGAGCGCTATGCGTTCCTGCGTTGGGGTCAGACTGCGTTCCGCAATTTCAAAGTGGTGCCGCCGAACACCGGCATCGTGCACCAGGTGAACGTCGAGCATCTGGCTCGCGTGATCTTCGACAATGAGCGCGACGGCGTGCGCTGGGCGTATCCGGATACGCTGGTCGGCACCGACTCGCACACCACGATGGTCAACGGCCTGGGCGTGCTCGGCTGGGGCGTCGGCGGTATCGAGGCCGAAGCGGCCATGCTCGGTCAGCCGGTCACGATGCTCATCCCCCACGTCATCGGCTTCAAGCTCGTCGGCAGCCTGCCGCCCGGCTGTACCGCGACCGACCTGGTGCTCACGATCACTGAACAGTTGCGCAAGAAGGGCGTGGTCGACAAGTTCGTCGAGTTCTTCGGCGACGGTCTCGCCAATCTGCCGCTCGCCGACCGTGCCACCATCGGCAACATGTCGCCGGAATTCGGCAGCACCTGCGCGATCTTCCCGGTCGACGAAGAAACATTGCGCTATCTCGAACTCACCGGCCGCAGCCCTGAGCACATCGCGATGGTGAAGGCTTACGCTCAGAACCAGGGCATGTGGCGCGTGAACGGCGCTCCGCAGGCCGACTACACCGACGTGCTCGAACTAGACCTCAGCACGATCGAGCCCTCGCTCGCTGGCCCGAAGCGTCCGCAGGACCGCGTGCCGCTGCGTACAGCGAAGCAGGTTTATCAGTCGAACCTCAAGAAGATGGCCGAAGAGCGCACGGCGAAAAATCCGAGCGCCACAGGCACCGCCGTTGCGACCGTCGACGGCAAGTCGTTCGAAGTTACTGACGGCGCGGTCTTGATCGCCGCGATCACGAGCTGCACCAACACTTCCAATCCTGCCGTATTGATTGCCGCCGGCCTGTTGGCCCGTAACGCCCGCAAGCGTGGCCTGACGTCGAAGCCTTGGGTCAAGACCAGCCTTGCGCCCGGCTCGCGCGTGGTCACCGACTATTTGAACAAGGCGGGATTGAGCGACGACCTCGATGCGGTCGGCTTCTACACCGTTGGTTACGGCTGCACGACCTGCATCGGTAACTCCGGTCCGCTGAAGGACGAGATCAGCAACGCCGTGAAGGCCGGCGACGCGATCGCCTGCTCCGTGCTCTCCGGCAATCGTAACTTCGAAGGCCGCGTGCACCCGGAAGTGAAGATGAACTTCCTCGCCTCGCCGCCGCTGGTGGTCGCCTACGCGCTTGCCGGCACGTTGAATCTCGATCTCACGACCGAGCCGCTCGGCACGGGCAGCGACGGTCAGCCAGTGTTCTTGAAGGACATCTGGCCGACGCCTGCCGAGATCCAGCAGTTCATCGCGAAGTCGGTCGACGCCGCGATGTTCAAGAAGAGCTACGCCAGCGTGTTCGCGGGCGACGAGCACTGGAACGCGATCAACACGCCGACCAGCAAGATCTACGCGTGGGACGACAAGTCCACCTACGTGAAGAATCCGCCCTACTTCGTCGGCATGACCATGAAGCCCGGCGCGGTGACGGATGTTCGCGGCGCTCGCGCACTCGCCGTGCTCGGCGACTCCGTGACGACGGACCACATCTCTCCGGCCGGCGATATCTCCAAGTCCAGCCCGGCGGCGAAATATCTCGTGTCGCTGGGCGTGCAGCCGGCCGACTTCAACTCGTACGGCGCGCGTCGTGGCAATCATGAAGTGATGATGCGCGGTACGTTTGCAAACATTCGTCTGCGCAATCAGCTCGCTCCGGGCACCGAAGGCGGCGTGACCGTGCACGTGCCGAGTGGCGAGCAGATGAGCATTTACGACGCGGCCATGCGTTACAAACAGGAAGGCACGCCGCTGGTGATTCTGGCCGGCAAGGAATACGGCACCGGCTCGTCGCGCGACTGGGCGGCGAAAGGCACGATGCTGTTGGGCGTGAAGGCCGTCATCTCCGAAAGCTTCGAGCGCATTCACCGCTCGAACCTGATTGGCATGGGCGTGCTGCCGCTGATGTTCAAGGAAGGCCAGAACGCGGCCAGCCTCGGCCTCACCGGCAAAGAGAGCTTCGAGATCATCGGTCTCAACGGCGGCGCGGCGAAGATGGTGACCGTGGTCGCCACGCCGACGACCGGCACGCCGATCAAGTTCGAAGTTCGCGTCCGCATCGATACGCCGAAGGAGCGCGAGTACTTCCAGCACGGCGGCATCCTGCACTACGTGCTGCGTCAGCTGGCGTCTTCGAGCAAGGCCGCGTAGTTGTAATCGTTTGCGGGTCGGCCGCAGGCCGACCCAAAGTCAACAAGGAAGCATCATGACCGAGCACGTGCGCATTGCTGTCGAAGACGGTGTTCTCCGGATCCGGCTTTCGCGACCGGAGAAAAAGAATTCGTTGACGATGGCGATGTACACGGCGCTCGGTGACGCATTGGCCCGTGCCGAAAGCGATCCTTCGGTGCGGGCCGTGCTGTTCGAAGCCGAAGGCGATGCCTTCAGCGCCGGCAACGACCTCGGCGACTTCGCCGCGGTCGCCTCCGGCAAAGTGTCTCGCGAGGAGATGACGACGTTTACGTTTCTCGGACAGCTTGCGAAAGCTCGCAAGCCTTACGTTGCAGCTGTGCAGGGTTTGGCGGTGGGCATCGGCGTCACGATGCTGTTGCATTGTGATTTAGTGTTCGTCGCGGAGAACGCGAAACTCTCAACGCCATTCGTCAATCTCGCGCTGGTGCCCGAAGCCGCTTCGAGCGTGTTGTTACCCGCGCGCATCGGTCACGCTCGGGCGTTTGCAATGTTTGCTCTGGGCGAGCCGATTGATGGACACACGGCTGCCAACATCGGGTTGGCCAACGCCGCTTTGCCCGCGGCCGAAGTCGGACCGAAGGCATTATCCGCTGCGAAATTGCTCGCGACCAAGCCGATCGGCTCGCTGCAAGCGACGAAACAGTTGATGCGAGATGGCGCGGCGATTGCCGCTGTCATGGCGAGAGAGAGTGATATTTTCGCTGCGCGCTTGAAGTCGCCGGAAACCGCAGAAGCTTTACGGGCCTTCGCGGAACGCCGCCCGCCAGACTTCAGCAAGTTTACGAGCTAAGACAAAACCGTTTTGCAAGGGAACAGGGATCGGAATCACGCACGCTTTTTTTGCGAACCGCCACGAATGTTTCCCGGCGGCGCCCAGCCACCGCGGCTCGCTCAGTAACTAGGCTTCGGTTTCTTCTTGAACGGCTTCTTCTGAGGCGGGTGCCGCTGCAACCGAATCGGCAGCTGCGGCTCTTCAGGCTCATCCTCCACTGACCACTTCTCTTTGAACATTTGAAGCGCTTCGCTCTGCACCGCTGCATGTCGATTCGACAACATCAGCGACGACGGCGCGCAGACGCGTGCACGAATCAATCCCAAATCCGCGGCAGCATCGAACAGGCTCGGGTACCAGCTTTGCCACGTGGGCAGCAGGTGCTCAACCTGCTCGCGCAGGCTGCGACGATCTTGTTCGGCGAGAGTGGCGGTCACAGCGGCCCTTTTACCACAAAAGTTTTTCGAAAAACGACGGCGGTTTTCATGAAACAGGCGGCGGGTGCAGACCCGCGGCAATTTGCTATTGTGGGGACAATAAAAATTCCCACCGGCTTGACGGAGCGACGACCATGACCTCAGCGATCACCTTAACGGGCGCTTGCCTTTGTGGCGCAGTCACTTACGAGGTGCACGGCCCGTTCAACATGATGATGCATTGCCATTGCTCGATGTGCCGCAAGCACCACGGCTCGGCGTTTGCGACCTTTGTCGGGGCGCCGCTGATGGGCTTCAAGTGGTTGGCAGGGGAAGATCAGATCGCCAGTTATGCCTCCTCGGAAAAAGGCCGACGGCCCTTCTGCAAGCACTGCGGATCGGTCACGCCGACGCTGATCAAGGAGATGGATCTTGCGCTGATTCCTGCGGGCAACCTGCAAGGCGACCCAGGCGTGCGTCCCGAAGGTCACATGTTCGCCGCGTCCAAAGCGAGCTGGTACACCATTACCGACGATCTGCCCCGGCACGAAGAATACCCACCCGAGTTCGGCATCGGCGGCGTCACTCGTCCGGTGGTCGAACCGACCCCCGGCGTCGTGAAAGGCAGCTGTCTGTGCAACAGCATTCAATACGAAGTCACCGGTCAACCCCTGCGTAGCGCGCATTGCCATTGTTCGCGCTGCCATCGTGCCCGTAGCGCCGCCCATGCTTCCAATTTCTTCTACAAGATGGACGGCTTTCGATTTACGCGCCAGGACGCGCCGATACGCGCCTACAAAGTGCCGGATGCTCGTTACTACACGCAGGCATTTTGCGAAAACTGCGGCGGCATCGTGCCCTACGTTTCGGTCGAGCGCGGCGCCGTCGTCGTGCCGGCCGGGCCTTTGGATACGGATCCTGGCGTCCGGCCGGCAGCTCACATCTATGTCGCTGACAAAGCCCCCTGGTTCGAGATCACCGACCACAGCATTCCTCACTTCGAAGGCTCGCCGCCGGTTTAATCTTCCTCCTCGGTGCGAGTCTGGTACCAGTCGAAGCGGCGCGTCGCCAACATGACCGCCGCGAGCGCCACGAACAGGATGATCGCGCCGAGCAGCAGGCTGTAATCTTCCGACAGCACCAGCATATACAGCAGGCCGTAGATCAAACTCATCGCTCCGCCGGCCACCAAACCCCGGCGTGAGCTGCGTAGCGCGCCGGCGATATACGTGCCGATCAACATCACCAGCGACGCCGCGGCGACCACGTACGCGATGACGAACGCGATGTGCTCGGACAGCGCGATCAACAGCAGATAAAACATGCTGAGCGCCAGCCCGACCAGCAGATACTGCAGCGGGTGCAATCGATTACGCGTCATTTGCTCCCACGCGAACAGCGTCAAGAACGTGAGCGCAATGAACAGCACTGCGTACTTCACTGCGCGTTCGGCGCGTTGATACACATCGACCGATTGAAACAAACCGACGCCGAACGAGGATTCCGACAGCATCACTTCGCTGACCTCGCCTTCGTGCCAGATCGTGCGATACGGACGATTCAATTCGAGCACCTGCCAGCGTGCCTCAAATCCCTGCTCGGTGATCTTGCGTTCCGCCGGCAGGAACGCGCCGTGGAACGACGGATGCGGCCAGTTGGACTTCATACTCACGGTCGTGACGTTGCCGAGCGGCAGCACCAACACATTGCGACTACCAGCGATGACCGCGTCGAATGCAAACCCGGCCGACTCCTTCTTACGCAGCTCGGTCATGTCGACGAGCGCCTCAACCGCCGGATGCACGCCTGGCCCGGCCGGCCCCAGCGTGACGCGTTGACCCGCGAAATCCGACTGCGTGATTTCACGCAAGCTCTTTGCACTCGATACCGGCAAGCGCAGCCGGCTTTGTGCCCACAAGTACGTGATCTCGGGCGTGTCGACCAACGTTTGCAATGGCCGCAGGTCGAAATCACCCCGCAGGCGCAGGCTGGACAGGAACACCGGCACCCCGTAAATGCCCACCTTGCGAGGCTGCGGATCGACCTTGACGTCCGCATCGATGTCGAGCCGCGACGGCAGGATGTAGACGTCGCTACGCAGGATACGAGCCTTGTTATCGACGATGACTTCGCGCTCGGTCGGCACCACCAGCATCGGGCCGCTGAAGGTGAGATTCCCGCCCCACCCTTCGGCGACCCGTTGATAGGCCACTTCGCGCAGGGTGGTGCGCTCGCTCAAGATGCCCCTCAACATGGCCAGCGGCACCAGCAGTAACAAAACGATCAGGCCGATCAACACCGCCTTGGTCGTGATCGAGCCCGACTCCACCATCCGAGTTAACATTCTTCGCTCTCCCTTCGGTTGCACAAGTGCTTACACTGCTTCGGGAGCGTGCCGGGCGACGGGGGCAAATCACCGACGCAATCGGGGCGAAATATGGCGGCGGCGTGCCACATCCGATGTAATGAGCGGCACGAAACCCCGGTCTGGTGTTACGAGTCTTATCGTGGTCTCGATGAGGAATTTGTCATGTTGATCCGACGCTTCCGCCCCGGCGATTCCGCCGCCGTCCGCCCTTCCGAGATCACCTCGGAGTCGGTGTATCTGGATCGCCGCAAGCTGCTGCAAGCTGCGTTGGCGGCTGGCGTGGCAGGCATCGGGGCTGGGTGGGCGCAGCGTTCCGACGCCGCCGATCTGAAGGTCGAGCGCAACGCCAAGTACAGCCTCAGCGATGCCCCGAACAGCTACGAAGACATCACGACATACAACAACTATTACGAGTTCGGCTTGGACAAAGCCGATCCGGCGGAGAACTCGGGCCGCTTCAAACCGACGCCATGGTCGGTCGAGGTCAAAGGCGAAGCCGAGAACATCGGCAAGTTCTCGCTCGAAGACCTTCTCAAAGGCCACGCTATCGAAGAGCGTGTGTATCGCCTGCGCTGTGTGGAAGCGTGGTCGATGGTAATTCCGTGGGCCGGCGTGCCGCTTGCTTCGGTACTCAAGCAATTCAAGCCGACGTCGAAGGCGAAGTACGTGGCGTTCAAGACGGTGCTGCGACCGGAGGAAATGCCCGGCCAACGTTCCCGCTCGCTCGATTGGCCGTATGTCGAAGGGCTACGCATCGACGAAGCGATGCATCCGCTAGCGCTGCTCGCTGTGGGTTTGTACGGCAAGACGCTGCCGAATCAAAACGGTGCACCGCTGCGGTTGGTCACGCCGTGGAAGTATGGTTTCAAGGGCATCAAGTCGATCGTGGAGATCCGCTTCACGGAGAAGCAGCCGCCGACGACTTGGAATATCTCGGCCCCGCAGGAGTATGGCTTCTACGCCAACGTCAATCCGAAGGTCGATCATCCCCGCTGGAGTCAGGCGAGAGAAAGAAAGATCGGCGCGGGACTGTTTGGAACGCGAGTGCCGACGTTGATGTACAACGGTTACGAGCAGGAAGTGGCGGGCTTGTATCAAGGCATGGATTTGAAAAAGTACTACTGAGCATGCCCTCGCCCGTCGTCATCCGGCGAGTCCTCAAACCCGCCCTGTTCGTGCTCTGCGCCCTGCCGTTGCTGTCGCTGGTTTTTGCGGCTTTGGGGATTGGCGGTGCGAACCTGGGGGCGAATCCGATCGAGAGGATTCAAGATACTTGTGGGCAGTGGGGCCTGCGCTTCCTCATGATCACCCTGGCGGTCACGCCGTTGCGCGACTGGTTCAACCTGCCGTGGCTCGTGCAGCTGCGACGCATGCTGGGGTTGTATGCGTTTTTTTACGGGGTGCTGCACTTTCTGAATTGGTTGATCTTGGATCAGGGGTTGTATTGGTCCGGCATTGTCGAGGACATCGGCAAGCGGCCGTTCATTACTATTGGGTTTGCGGCGTTGCTGATGCTGATTCCGTTGGCGGTGACTTCGACGAACAAGATGATGCGGCGTCTGGGCAAACGATGGAAATCGTTGCATCGGCTGGTGTATGTGATTTCGCTGCTGGCGGTTTGGCATTACTACTGGCAGGTGAAGTCGGATGTCACTGAGCCACTTATTTATTTGGCGATTGTTTTGGTGTTGCTCGGATGGCGTGTTTGGAAGATTCGGCCTCGGCGGAAGGTTGTTGAGGTTGCGGCTGATGTTAAGAGTTGAGCCTTGGTGTGTTGTGGCTAACGTCGGTGTCCGGCTGAGTCGGAGTTGACCTTGGTGTCTCGCGGCTAGCGTCGGCTGAGGGGTGGGGTATCTCTCCCCGGCGCCGCGCACCGCCCTTGTCCGCACTGACGCGCGGACCGTATGCGTTACGTCCCTGTAGCTGCTGCTGGGCCCACCATCCCTGGTGGAGCCAAGCCGCCGGGGAGAGATACCCCGCCCCTCAACCGACGCATGAAGTGACGTGGAACGCACGTCCATGCGCTCGGAAAAAACATCTTGCGATGTGGAGCGCACGCTTCCGCGTTTGAGAAGCCATTCGTGATGTCGAAGGCACGCCTGATCCGTCTGAGAAAAGCCTCAGCGATGTGAAACGCACGACTCGCCCAGTCGGGAACGCGGCTCTGCGATGTGGATACCGCGATCTCGCGTTTGAGAAACCGCTTTAAGTCCGAAAAAGCCGCAGGCGTAAGAAGATACGCGTGTTAGTTATCCGTGGTTTGAATTGGGCATGCCACGGACGCGCACAGTGTTCATTTAACGCTGATGACGCGACGAACTTGGTACGTGCGGCGTTATGCGTCCCACGTCGCCCGAGGCGTCGGCTGGAGGGGTGGGGATATCTCTCACCGGCGGCTTGGCTCCACCAGGGATGGTGGGCCCAGCAGCAGCTACAGGGACGTAACGCATACGGTCCGCGCGTTAGCGCGGACAAGGGCGGTGCGCGGCGCCGGGGAGAGATATCCCCACCCCTCCAGTCGCCGCCGGCCACAGACCTCAAAGACACCCCTCTTACATGGACGTCCGAATCATCCACAACTCCGGAAAGAACCGCAGCTCCAACGCCTTGGTCAGGTACGACACACCACCCGTCCCACCCGTGCCTCGTTTGTACCCAATGATCCGCTCAACAGTTTTCATATGGCTGAACCGCCAGAGCTGGAATTTATGGTCCAAGTCGACCAGCTTCTCAGCCAGGTCATAAAGGTCCCAGTTGTCGTCGACGCTGTGATAAACGGCGAGCCAGGCAGCGGCGACTTGTTTGCTCGGCTGATAAGCCTGCGACCAATCCCGGTCCAAATACTCCGTAGGAATCTCAAACCCTCTACGGCTCAACAACCTCAAAGCCTCGTCATAGATGCTCGGCGTGTGTAGCGCCCGCTGGAGGTCCTCATAAGCCTGCTTATCGCGCTTATGCACCTGAACCGTATCCGCGATCTTGTTACCGATGATGAACTCAAGCATCCGATACTGAACCGACTGAAACCCGGACGCCCGCCCGAGCTGATTGCGAAACAGCGAATATTCCGCCGGCGTCATGGTCGCCAGCACGTCCCACGACTGAACGAGTTGCTGCTGAATTCTGGAAACGCGTGCCAACATCTTGAAGGACGGACCCAGATCGTCGCGTCGAATGCATTCGCGGGCGGCGTTGAGCTCGTGCAGGCACAGCTTCATCCACAGCTCGGACGCCTGATGGATGATGATGAACAGCATCTCATCGTGTTCCATCGACACCGGCCGCTGCGCCGAGAGGATCTGGTTCAGCCCAAGGTATTCGCCGTAACTCTGCGATTCGCCAAGGTCCCAGTGGACCTGTTCATCCGAGAAGTCGACAGGGGATTTGCGTTGGGGCGGGTCGGAATCGGGCATGAGAAATTACTCGAAGTCTTTATTCGAACATCCAGCGGGGCACCGCTTGCCAGCCTCGCAGCAGCTCGCGATCCAGCTGTCGATACTCCGGCTCGTGGCGCTCGACGAGCGCCCAGAAGTGCGCGGAGTGGTTCATGTGGCGCGTATGACAGAGCTCGTGAATGAACAGATAACGCACCACCGCGGGACTCAAAAACATCAGGCACACGTTGAGACTGATGGTGCCGTTCGCCGAACAGCTACCCCAGCGCGTACGCTGGCGACGTACTTGGATACGGCTATACGTGAAGCCACGTTCGCGTGCGAGCGTCGAGAGCTGCGCGCCCAGCTCGTCGTACGCGAGATCAGCGAGCCATTCACGCAACGCTGAAGCGATCGCCGTCTCGTCGTGAATCGGGCCGAAGATCCGCAACACATCGCCAGGAAACAGCTGCGGACGAATCGAGGTGGAGCGCGTGTGCTCGTACTCGACTTTGAACGTGCGTCCGATCGACGGCACATCGATCGACGTCGGCGGTCCCGGCGCGATAGGCGTACCGGCGGCGGTGAGATCTTCGACGCGGCGGGAAATCCATTGTTTGTGCGAACCCACGAATCGATCCACCGTCGTCGGTGGCACGCCGGGCGGCACCACAACTTCGACTCGTCCACCGGGATATACGCGCACAGACATGCGGCGCGCACGACGACTCACGCGCACGGTCCAGCGACCGGAGGTCTCCCGCGACTCGAACAACTGAAGTTGCGCGGACATGGGTCGGATGAATTACCGAGGGCGATTAGCCGCCGTCTGCAAGAGCTTCTGCGCCTGGCGATAGTCTGGCGCAAGAACCAGCGCTCTTTCCAGTGCATCGCGGGCAGCCACCATCTCCCCCCGTTGCAAGTAACTTTCACCCAACTGGGTCAGCGCTTCGGCGTGGCCCCAATCGGGTTTCCCAGGTTGCGACGGTGGCGCGGCTTCGAACTTCGCGACCACGGTGCGCCAGCGGTCGACGACGCCTGGATCGCCTTCCACCTCCGGCGCGCACAACGCATTGATGAAATGCACGCGGGGATTTTCCGCTCCCAGCGTGAGCGCAGTCCGCATGGATTTAGTACGCGAACAGCCGCCCAAGCGCAAGGTGATCTGGTGACTGGTGACGTCGTCGCAGATCGCTTCGATTGCATACACGTCGGCGATGCGAGGATCTTTCGCGATGGTGTCGCGAGCGTGTTGGACGCAGGCTTTGGCTGCTTTATTCGCGCTGGATTTCGCGTTCGGCCGCGGTCTCTCATCGAGCGGCGCGCCGTACAACTGCGCCAATTTCCAGTTCCCGTACGCAAGCTGATAAGACTTCGCCGCCGCGAGATTCGCGTCGACTTCGAACTCGCCCAGCACCGTCAGCATTTCTTCCAGCGAGCGTGTATCGGCGGTGTAGAACGCAAACTGCATGCGCGCCACGGCGTCGTCGAATTCAGCGGTCGATTCGGCGACCACCGGGGCGGCGGCGGCA
>Ga0247784_1000183_pt1 | contig 19270 bp, 11 predicted proteins | sample UWRJL169409R5_FD_179909 | JGI IMG/M metagenome (GOLD analysis project Ga0247784, IMG submission 179909) | Plant litter microbial communities from Arlington Agricultural Research Station in Wisconsin, United States - UWRJ-L169-409R-5 | ecosystem: Environmental > Terrestrial > Plant litter >...
TGATCGCGCCCGCGTGGCTCGTGTCGCGTGCCCTACCCAATCGACCTGGGTTGACAGGTGCACTGTGCGGATTGGGCGTCGGATTGATGGCGGACGCGGGGCTGCGACTCATCTGCTGGGACGGCGACTACGCTCACGTGCTCGTTGCACACGGCGGAGCCATCTTGATTCTGGTTGGCCTCGGAGCGCTGAGTGCAACCGTCGTCGAACGCATCAAGGCGCGACGGCACTGATCACGTACTGGCCAATGCCGCCACACATTGGCTGAACTCCGCGTACGCGAAGTCGAAATCGATGGCCCGCAGTGGGAGGGCATAACCCTGTGCGCCGTCGCGCTGGACCGCCAGCTCCATCGGCCGCGAACGCAAACCTTCGAGCACGACCTCGGCCGGCGAGCCGGTGAGCATGTGCTTCTGGAGCGGCGGTTGCGAAATCAAAGATAAACGCCGCTGCCCGAAGCTCACCAGCAACGGTTGTTCGCCCATTTGATCGAGTTCCACGATCAGCGCCAGGTCGGTGGCGGCAAACGGCGCGACGGCCGGCTTCTGTCGGCGGAACTGCACCAACACATCGCCCTCGGCACCGGCGATCTCTTCCTTCAGCACGCGTGCTGTCATCAGGCACAAGCCGGGCCGAGCATAGGTTCGCCACCCACCCACATTGACCTTCGCAGGCAAACTGTTGACGAGCATGGGACGCCCGCGCATCTGTGGAGCACATTCCAGTAGCGCGGGATCGCCGTCGATCCGCGACAGAAAACTGACTTTCGGATTGCCACCGGCCGGTGCCGCCGAGCTCTTGACCTTGCCGTCGAACAGAATTTCCAGATCGCGAGTGGTCGTCCAGCGCAGGGCTATCCCCTGTTCGGGTTTAGGCAAATTCACCCGCGAGGTGGTGATCCGGCCGTCGCGCCGGCAGTTGATTTCGACACCGGCGCGCTGGGGTTTCTTGCCGCTGCCCTCGGCGCCGTAGGTCGCCAAACAAACATTGTCCAGCGATGGAACAGGGCGAGCCGCGCAGCTTTTTTCGGGGATTTCCCGCTCCGCCTCGTTCTGTCGCAGGTAGGCGCATTCTTCGAGATGGCGGTCGACTCGCCCGGCGACTTCCGTCGTCACCGCGGGGTTGCGCAGAATAAGATCCCGCAACAACTTGCGACCGGCGGGCCGCTGCTTGAAGCGATCGAGCTCGGCCTGATCCGCCGCCGTGAACGGCGCCTCGCCGAGCGCATCGAGCTCGCGTTTGACAAATTTCCGCCCGCTCGGGCTTTGAAAATAATTAAGGGCGTCCTGCACTTCCGCGCTTGTCATATTGTCGCTGATCCGTTGCGCGGCGACGTCGGTGAGCTCGGGATATTCGAGCCGGTCCAGGCACTCGGTGTCTTCCTTGCTCAGTTGGCTTTGCAACTTCTCCGCTCGTGCCAGGCGCAGCAGCCGCTCGTCCTCGCGCATCGCGCTCACCAAGCGCAGCGAGTCGTAAGAAATCAGTTCCTTCGCGATGCCCGGCACCGCTGTCAACAGCAGTGTCGCTGCGAGGAACGAACGAACACTCGACATGATTTCCTGCGCGCGGCTCATATGACACATCGATGACAAGACAAAATGCGGTGAGCACATCCTTGTCGCCAATTGGAGTCGTGGAGACCAGTCAACACGAATAACGTACTGTGAATACTCACACAGCTGAGCCAAGAATGCTCTGCGACAATGTTTCTTTTCAAAAAAGACGAGGACGACGATCCATGAATGTTCGTAGTGTGCCGCTGCGCCGGGCAGTAATAGGCATTTTGGCGCTCACCGCTGCGCCGGCATTTGCTCAGCAAGGCACGACTCGCCCGGAGCTGCGCGCTATTGAGACAATTGTCATTACCGCGCAAAAACGTGAGGAAAGCCTGCAGGACGTGCCGATCGTCGTCACCACTGTACCCGAACAGCGACTGCGCGATACCGGTGTTAGAGACATCAAAGATCTGATGATCCTCACGCCAGGATTGCTTGTCACCTCAACTGTAAATGAATCCGTCACTACTGCTCGTATTCGCGGCATCGGCACGGTCGGAGACAACCCCGGCCTGGAATCTTCGGTGGGCGTGCTCATCGATGGTATTTATCGTCCGCGCAACGGTGTCAGTTTCGGTGAGTTATCCGACGTCGAACGCATCGAAGTCCTCAAGGGCCCGCAAGGCACGTTGTTCGGCAAGAACACCTCGGCCGGCGTCATCAACGTCATCACCAAGAAGCCGACCTTCGAGCACGGCGTCGACGTCGAAGTGAGCGCCGGCGATTACGGCGAAGTGGGCGGCTCGCTGGTGCTGAATGGCCCGATCGAAGACAAGATCGCCGCCGGTCGTCTGTATGTCGCCTCTCGCGAACGCGACGGCTTTCTCGACGTCAATCGTGGCAACGGGCCGCGCACCGACAGCGAAGACAACAATCTGAAGTTTTATACCGCTCGCGGTCAGCTGTTGCTGTTGCCCACGGAGACGATTGACTTGCGCCTGGCCGTCGACTATTCGGAGCGCGACGAAATCTGTTGTGCGGCTCCTCAGGTCATCGCCGCGCCGCCGATACAAACAGCCGCCGGCCCGGTGAACGTGGTGCAGCTCGCACTCAACAACACGCAGCCGAATTCTTTCGACCCGACGCCCGATCCGTTTCGGCGCCTGGCGTTTTCGAATCGCTCCACCGAACAATCGGTCACCGATCAGGGCGTGATGCTGGAAGCGAACCTGACGTTGGCCGGCGACATGACGTTGACTTCCATCACGGGCTATCGCCAGTGGGAGTCGGTGGGCGGCCAGGACACGGACTTCACGACGGTCGACATCGTGTATCGCGACACAGACGGTAATTTCGCGACCGAGTTCGATCAGCTCACGCAGGAAGTGCGGCTCGCCGGTGATACCGGTCGCCTGAACTGGCTAGTCGGCGCGTACTACGCGGGCGAAGAATTGACGTCGCGCAATCGCATCGTCGTCGGCAATCAGTTCCAGCAGTACTTCAGCCGCCTGCTCTCGCCGAACAATCCGAATCTCATCACCGCGCTCACCGGTTTGCAGAATGCATTTCCGGGCGGCCTGGGTCAGCGCGACGTGTTCGAGCAGGACTCGACCACTTTCGCGCTGTTCACCAACAACAGCTTCCAGGTCACCAGCGGCCTGACGGTGACGCTCGGCGCGAACATCACCGACCAGAAGAAAGAGCTCGATACTCAATATCTCAACGAGCACACCGGCGCGGGTTGCCAGGCGCTACGTAACAACTTCGCCGCCATCGCCGGCAACGCTCAGTTGCAACCGGCGCTGCAAACGATCTATGGCGTCGGCTGCACGACGTTGACCGATCCTCTGTTCAACAACCTGCGCACGTCTCAGGAGCTCGACGAACAACAGGCGAGCGGCACGGCCAAGGCGGCCTACCGTTTCACCGATAGCGTGATGTCATATCTTTCGTATGCGCGCGGCTACAAGGGCGGTGGCTTCAACTTGGAACGCGAACGAACCAACTCCAATGTTTCCAACAGCCCGGCCCTGGGCGCACCGATTGCGGTCGACCGGGACACGAGCTTCAACGAAGAACTAGTGGATTCCTACGAGCTCGGCTTGAAAACCACGTGGGCCGACAACAGCCTGCTGCTCAACTCGGCGTTGTTCTATCAGGACTACCAGGACTTCCAGCTCAATACCTTCACCGGTTTGCAGTTCGTCGTGACTTCGGTGCCGCAAGTGGTATCGCAGGGTGTCGACGTCGATGTGCTGTGGTACACGCCGATTCGTCAGCTGACTTTGTCCGGCGGCGTCACTTACGCCGAAACCACGATCGAGGATTTCGGCACCGCTCTGCCGTTCTTCCGCCCCGAGCGTAAGGACGACACGCTATCGTTCGCGCCCGAGCTCTCGGCCAGTTTGTCGGCGACGTTCGAGCAGCCCATCGGCAGCAATTATCTGCTCCGCTCCAACATCGGCGCCAAGTACACGTCCGAGTACAACACCGGTTCCAACCTCGATCCGCGCAAGATTCAAGATGCGCTGACGCTGGTGAACGCGCGTCTCGGCTTTGGCGCATCGGACCAGAGCTGGACCGTGGAGTTGTGGGCTCAGAACCTCACGGACGAAGAGTACTTCCAGGTGGCCTTCGACCCAGCACTGCAGGGTTCTTCTACGGGACCGACGGCGACCAGCATGATCGACGCGTTCCTCGGTGCTCCCCGCACCTTCGGCGCGACCGCGCGTTTCAAGTTCTAACTTGAAGATGTAGCAAGGACGGCGATGTTCCGAGCAGGACATCGCCGTCCCCCTCCTGCCCCGCCAGTCGACGAGCACGACTGTTCAAGACAGCCGTCGATATACCAAGGTCTAATCGCGATCCCTTCGGTACGTTTGCTTCAATTCGGCAAATGTTTGGTAACGAGGACCTCATCATGCATCGTGCTCTCAAAACCATCGCCGGCTTCGGCTGCTGTGCGGTGCTGGCGGCAACGCTGGCAATCGCCGCCGACGCCCCGGCGAAGCCAGACAAATACACCGTGAAGGTGCCGGGCGGCCTGGGGTTCTCCGAATTCAAGGGTTACGAGAGCTGGCAGGTCGTCTCCGTAAGTCACAATGCGAAGGCGATCGCGGTGATCGTCGGCAACCCCGCGATGATCAAAGCGTACGAGGCTGGAATTCCGGCCAACGGCAAGCCGGTGCCGGATGGCGCGAAGATGGCGAAGGTTCATTGGGTGCCGAAGAAGAATCAGTTCTTCCCCGACGCGACCGTGCCGGGCGAACAGCACGATGTCGACTTCATGGTGAAAGACAGCAAACGGTTCGGCGACGTCGGCGGTTGGGGCTACGCCGCGTTTCAATACAACGCGAAGACCGACACATTCACGCCGTCGACGACCGCGGATCAGCCGCCGCAAGCGAACGACGCCAAGTGCGGGGTTGCATGTCACACCATCGCCAAGGACAGGGATTTCGTCTTCACCGAATACGGCCACCGTTGAACCACCAGCCGGCGATCATCGGCAGCGCGATCCCGTTGGCCGGGCAACGGTGACGAGACAATGGCAGCGCCGCTAGAACTGCATGATCTCGGCGGACACGATCTCCAGTTCCGCTCCGCAGCCGAGCGCTCGGGACGTACCGGGCGAGAGCACGAACTCTTCCGTCATCTCCTTGGCGCCGACGGCGGCCCAGCGGACGCGGACTTTGATGCTCAAATAGGTATGTTTATTGGCGACCACCCAGGATTTATTGAACTGGTCGCACTGCTTGTCCGAGGTCGGCGTGATGAAGCTCACGGCCGGTGGTTCCTGGGCCGCGCATAGATTCGCCGCACCGGCTCCGAAAGCCAACGCTGCAATAAGTAGTGGCTTCCTGCCCCCCGATACAACTCTCATAGTGCAGTCCTGTTCTGCGCGGTCGGCGCAAATGAGACGGCCAGTTATTTATCCGACGTTGGCGCGGAGCATGCGCGCGAGGAGCGGTTCTACCTGTTATTTCCCTCACAGTTATCCGCTTCCCTGGGGGTACCTTGATACATTACTGTGAAGGCCGTCAAGTGGCCCGGGCACCACGGTTGCCAGGCGGGGATTGGATGAACATCGTCAACGGCACTACTTCGATGCGCCCGGCACCTCGCATCCGGCGCTCGCCAGCTCCCGTTCCGATTGTTTGAAGCCGTAGGCAGGTACGATCTGTTCAGCTGGCGCGCTGATCTGATCCCATTGCCGAAGCACGCGCTCGCCAGCGTCCGTATCGATCCCTCCAATATAGGCGCCTGCCGTAAGAGTCACATACGACCGCGCAAAATGACCGGCCCCTGCGCACAGGATGGCGCGAGTGGGGGCACCGTCGCAGACCAATGCGAGCACGCCGGGGCTGACGAGCTGCGGATCGAGCTTGTCGAGCGCCTCCTTGGTAAGAATGTCATTCGTCATCCGCGTAGCTGCCGTCGGCGCCAGGCAGTTGACGCGGATGTCGTATTTTTCGCCTTCGAGCGAGAGCGTCTGCATCAGCCCGACCAGCGCCATCTTCGCGGCACCGTAGTTCGATTGGCCAAAATTGCCGAACAGGCCCGACGACGAAGTCGTCATGACGATGCGGCCATAGCGTTGCTGACGCATGATCTCCCACACTGCCTTGGTACAGATCACCGCGCCCATCAAGTGCACGTCGAGCACCAGCCGGAAATCGGCGAGGTCCATCTTGGCGAAGCTTTTGTCTCGCAGAATGCCGGCGTTGTTGATCAGGATGTCGACGCGGCCCCACGTCGACATCGTGCGCTCGACCATCGCTGCAACCCGCGACTCATCGGTCACCGAACCCGCCGCCGCGATGGCTTGTCCACCGCTGGCAACGATCTCCTCGGCGACGCGTGTCGCCGCCGAGAGATCCATGTCGTTCACCACCACGCGTGCGCCACTGCGCGCCAACAGCATCGCGTGCGAGTAGCCCAATCCACCGCCGGCGCCGGTGACGATCGCGACTCGTGCGTCCAACTTCATGTCTGTTCCACCTGCAACGGTCAGAATGTCTTCCGGACGCCGATCTCGGCCGTGCGACCCAGCGGATTAGCGGTCCACGGATCGTAACCAAATTCTTCCTGGGCCGGCGGCGGATCGCGATCGAGCAGGTTCGCGACGCTTGCAGTAATGGACAGGCCGTCGTCCAACTGCAGGCGATAGCTGGTGTCCACAGTGACCCAGTCCTCACCCTGCTCGCCGTACTGAATGCCGGGCCGCTCGTCTTTCACGGCCGATACATAGTTCACGCCGATCCTCACATTGTGTCGGTCGAAGCTGTAGTTCGCATCGAAGTTCGCACGCCATTCGGGTGCCGACTGCGCGAACGAAGCAAAATTCAGCATGCCGAGCCGGTCGTCGCCGGTCGACACCACAACGCCGTCGAGCGAGGTCGGCCCGGTCTTCAGCTCGGTGACCTTGGTGGCATTCAAACTCAATGTGAGATCGCCGGCCGCGACCGGCATATCGTAGACCGTTTGCACATCGAACCCATTGGTGGTCTGGCCGGGACCGTTGCCGTAACGAGTGGCCACGGAGGAGAACGTGCCCACACCGGTCATCCCAACGGTACATTGAGAATTGAAGGTAATGCGATTCAACAACGGTTGCCGGCTGGCATCGCAGGTCGTGATCGTGTTGCCCGGCCCGTTGAACACCAGGCTGGCGATTTGATTCGGATCGGCGACCTGCCCGATCTGATCCTTGGTGCGAATGTCGAAGTAGTCGACGATCACCTGGAAGTGATGACCGGCGCTGAAACCGTCGCTTTGCCAGATCAAACCGAAGTTCTTGGTGGTCGCGGTTTCGGGCTTCAGATCCGAATCGGTGATGAATTGCGCGGCGAGCCAGTTACTGGCTGCAGCCGTATAAGTACGAGCTTCAACCCTGACGGCACCGGGCACGACACCCAGCGGAGGCGCTTGATAGTTCGTGCCGTATGCACCGCGAAACGACAGCGGCCCCCAAACATTCCATTTGCCCGCCAGTTTATAGACGGTGGCGCCGAGGCCATTCTCGAACTCCTCGTGACGTGCGGCCGCCTGGAAATCCAGATTGGTCAGCACTGGAATATTCAGCTCGGTGAACGCCGAGTATTGATTGCGACCGAGCGAGTCCGCCGGATTGGGCGCGAACAGCACGAACGGTCCCGGTCGGTCCGGCGTGCAACCGCGGAAGTTCGGATCGTTGGTCGCTACCGGCATCGCCGGTAAGTTCGGCGAGCCCGGACCATTGCCGCTGGTGTATTGCGAAGGCCACTCGCACGCCATGCTGCCGTCGTAGAACGGACCGGAAATCTCTTCGCGACTCTTCACGTCGCGATATTGTCCGCCGAGCGCCCACCCCAATTTGCCGCCAGGAAGATTGACTCCCAACGTACCGTCGAACACCAGATCGACAGTGGTGTTCTCATTGATCGTCGTGGTCGCGCGCGGATCGAACAACCAACGCGTCAACTCGCGCGAGTTCTCGGCACCCGACACGTAGTTCGGATTGGCCAGGCCACGCACCGGTTGACCGGCAAATGACGTGGAGAACGGATTCCACCACATGCAACCGTTCTGCCCCGCCGCCGCGGCGTTCTGCGTGCCGAATCGCGTTGGATCCAAGTCGGCTGCTTGACAGTTCGGGCCGCCAAAGCCATTGAGCGCTTCCTGCAAGCGATAGCCGATAGTGTCTGGGTGAGTGTTGTAAGCGTCCGAATGGTTATAGGTCACGGCGAAGTCATAACCGACATCGCTCGCGGGACCGGCCCAATCTCCGAGCGTGCCCTTGACGCCTGCCGACAGACGCCAGATCTCGTTTTCGATCTTGTCGGGGACTCCGAAGCCCTCGCCGTTGCCGAATGCGGAGTTGCCGCCGTGACCTAGCAATCGATAGGTGACCGGCGTGAATCCCGACGCGCCGACGATGCCGTTACGCGATGCGAAGTTGGCGGCGTACGGGTTCTGGATCGGCACGTAGATTTGAAACGTCGAGCCTGTGGCCATCGCCGGGCCACGCACCATCGGTTGTGCCGGCGATGCGAACACCTGCGGCGTGATCACATTTGCGTACGACGCATCGGCATGAAAGTCCATGCGATCGGAGATCTCAGCGTTGATCTGCGCGTAGCCGCGATAGATGTCGTTGTCTTCGACCAGGTTGTAATAAGGAATGTAGTTGTAGGCGCAGGTAAAGTTGTTGTCGTACCGGCCACCCACGGCCGCGCATGATTGCGGCGTGAAATCTGCGACGATGCCGCCGACCGGCGCACCGAACTCACCATCAGCCGTTGCCCGAGGCACTGCTGGCAATGCTCCACGGGGCACCCATCCCGCCAGGTTGGTGAGAGTCGACCAGGGCGCAGCGTTGTAACCAGCGCGAGTAGGATCGAGCGAGTCACGCGTGAAGTCACGTTCCAACGCGTGCAAGCGCGAACGATGTTCATACTCCGCCGACACCATGAGATTCACGCGCCCCTCGCCGAAGCCACCGAGAATGCCGGCGGAATAGTCGCCGTCCGAGCCGTCGATGTATTTGTACTGGGCATTCAGATCGAGGCCAACGAAGCGCTCGCGCGTGATGAAGTTTACGACGCCGCCAATGGCGTCCGCGCCATAGATCACCGCAGCGCCATCTTTGAGAATTTCAGTGCGGGAGAGCGCCAGCGAAGGAATGTTGGCCGTGTTGATGTCCATGCGCCGGCCGTTGAGCAGGATCAACGTCTTGTCCGAACCCAGGCCGCGCAGGTTGTAATTGACCGAACCGATCAGCGTCGGTCCGCCGAAGTAATAAGACTCGCCTGTGGTCGGACCGGAGATGGTCAAGGTCTTGGCGAATTCGAGCGCCGTCGGGGAGCCTCGCTTCTCCATTTCCTCCTGCGAATACACCTCGACAGGAAGCGCGGTATCGACCGGAGTGCCGCGAATGAACGAGCCGGTCACGACGATCTCCGTGAGTCCGCCCTCGCTATCGGAACTCGGCACCGACTGCGGTGCTTGCTGTGCCCAAGCCGGCAGCGCGCCGCCCGCCAGACTCATTAACAATGCAATGCTGGACGAACGATGGAATACAAATGATTTCACGATGAGCCCCCTTATCGCCGATCTGTGTTCGATCACCCGCCGCCGTATCTCGATCTCAGCCGCAGCTTGTCGATCTTGCCCGTCGACGCCAGCGGCATGCGCTCCAAACGAATCACTGCGTCCGGGATCCACCACGGCGCGACCTGTCCTCTGAGCGCACTCAACATCGCGTCGTCGCTGATCGTCTGCTGTTCGTGAATCTCCACGAACAACACCGGGCGCTCGCCCCACTTCGCGTCCGAGCGACCGATCACCGCGGCCAAAGAAACTTGTGGCAATCCGCCGATGATGGCTTCGATGGCGACTGGATTGATCCACTCGCCACCGGACTTGATCAGGTCCTTGGAACGACCGGTGATGATGAGATTGCCGTGATCGTCGATGCGAGCGAGGTCGCCGGTGGAAAACCAGCCGTTGGCATCGGTCGCCTTGCCGTGTTCGCCGAAGTAGCGCTCGATGACAGCAGCGCCGCGTACGCGCAAGTGACCTTCGACATTGCGTTGCTCAGGCAAGGCAATGCCGTTCGCATCCGTCAGCAACAAATCCACGCCCACCGCGGGGCGTCCCGCAATTGCATGTGAGCGGTGCGGATCGTTGCTCGCTGAAGTCGTTCCAGTGGGCGACAGTTCGGTCATGCCCCAGCTTGTTTGCACGATGGCGCCGAGGCGTCGCTCGATACGTTCCATCAGCGCGGGCGGCATCGGCGCTCCGCCGACGAGGATTCGTTTGAGCGAAGACAACTCGCCACCGTGTGCATCGAGATGCTCGACCAGTCCGAGCCACACGGTCGGCACACCGACTGCGATCGTCACAGACTCCGCAGCGATCAATCGTGCGAGACTCGCGCCGTCGACATGACGACCCGGCAACACGAGCTTTGCGCCCGCCGCCGGCACAGCGAACGGCAGTCCCCACGCATTCGCATGAAACATCGGCACGACAGCAAGCACACTGTCAGTCGCCGTGATGGCAATCGAGTCCGCCTGCAGTAACCGCAATGTATGGAGGTAACTCGAACGATGCGTGTACGTCACACCCTTGGGCGCCCCCGTCGTACCTGAGGTGAAACACAGGCCGCTGGGAGAACGCTCATCGAAGCCGCCCCATGATGCCGGGGCTCGCTCGTCATGAATGACACTTTCGAGCGCGACGACGGTCGGTCTTTCGTTCTGTCCGCGCCATGCATCGACGGGTCCATCTATGATCACGACACGCTTGACCGCTGGCGTCAGCTCTACGATCTCCTGCGCCAACGACGCGAGATCGGCGCTGACCACCATGACGCTGCACTCGGACTGGGCCAGCATCGCAGCCGTCTGCGCAGCCGTCAGTCGCGGATTGAGCGTGTGACAGATCGCACCGATGCCGATGATTCCGTACCACGTTTCCAGATGCGACTGCGTGTTCCACGCCAGCGTCGCCACTCGGTTACCGAGGCCGATCCCGAAATCCCTCAGCAGCGCGGAGATCCGCACACTGCGTGCTCGTAGATCGGCATATCCGACTCGATCCGTACCGCCTTCGCGTGCGGTGACTACTTCGGCTCGCGGATGCCATTTCGCTGCGTGATCCAGAAACTTGTCGAGCGTCAGCGCAAACTCCTGCATCGATCCATCGATCATCGGGCGCATCCCTCGCGAGGCGGAAGCGTCGGTGCGACGATCCCGACGTTCCAGTGCCACGGCTGATCGCGCTGAGCGCGCCGGCGGCAAACAACTTCGTCGTTCAATTCGAACATTCCTGGCATCAAGTGCGTCTTCGGCTGCGCCGTCTCGGCAATGTGCATGTATGAGCGGGTCGAACCGTAGGCGGGCCAATCCGGTTGGTTGGTCGCACGCGGAACTCCGGCTCGCGCAAAACTCGTCCAGTAGTCGAGCATGGCGTCCGATAGAGACTGTTCCGCAGCGGTCGCCGGAATCTTCGGCCAGTGAGCCGATGTTCGATCGATAGTGCCGAACGCATAGGGAATCTCGGCTGCATGGAATGCATGCAGCCCAGCGGCATCAGCAGCGGGATAGCCGTGGTCGAACAGATACAGGAAAGCGGACTGACCGAACTTCGTTTGACTCGTTGCGAGTTTCTCGGCCGTCCAGCCATACAGCGAATCGCGAGTGATCGCGAGGATGCTGTCTTCGAGATTCGAGCTCGGATAAAGCTGCATGAATCGGTCGGTGAGATCGATGTAGCGGCTGCGGATCGCAGATTCGTAGGTCGCTGCATCTTTCGGCACTGGCGGCGCTAGCATGCGCAACGAACGGATCTCGCCGGCATTGAATCCCGCAATCAGCGGCACCCTCGCCTGCTCGCCGCTCTCAAATACATCGACGATCTGGCGCGGGAGAACGCGGGCATCGACGTTCGCCATCGGGAAGTAGCCGGTCTTCACCGCGGCATCCACCATCTTCGCTGCGTCCATCGAACGCAACGCGACCAGGTCGGGCGCTCCCAAAGCTGTCGCCAATCGCGAGCCGATGCCTTCGGCAGCTTGCTCACCGTAGTTCGCTCGCTTCAACTCCGGCAACGAAATCATGTACGCACTCTGCGCGATCGCCTTCGCAAACAGCCCGCGCGCAGGTGGCGAAGTCATGAGATGCATCACGCTGAGCCCGCCCGCCGACTCGCCGGCGATAGTGACGTTCGTCGGGTCGCCGCCAAACGCCGCGATGTTGTTCTTGATCCAGCGCAGGGCTTCGATCTGATCCAGCAGACCGTAGTTGCCCGAGACTTTGTCTGGCGACTCCGCGCTCAACTGCGGATGCGCGAGATAACCCAGGACGCCGAGGCGATAGTTGATCGAAACAAACACGACACCGCGGCCGGCGAGCTTGCTGCCGTCGTACATCGTCAGGCTCGAAGCACCGGAGGTGAGTGCGCCGCCGTGAATCCATACAAAGACCGGCGCCTTGTTCGCCGCCTTCGGAGCCCAGACGTTTAGAAACAAACAGTCTTCGCTCATCTTCGGCGGTTCGTCGGCGTAGAGGCTATCGGGGCGCGCCTTGGGTTGAGTGCATGCGGCGCCGAACTGCTGAGCTTCGCGCACGCCGCTCCAGGGCGACATCGACACGGGCGGCTTCCATCGGCCCTGGCCGACCGGCGGCTGTGCGTATGGAATGCCCTTGAACACATTTAGATCGCCAACAGACTCGCCGCGCAACTTTCCTGCGGGCGCGGTGACAACTGGATTGCTATCGCCGACTGCGGGAAGGTTCATACACAAGGCGATGGCAAGAATGCAGATGCGCGTCCACATCAATAAGACCTCCGAGTCACAGCCTCACGTTTCAGCGTGCGTGCCAGCCACAAGTGCAGCACCACGGCGAGAACGTAAAAAGGAACGAGCGTGTAGAAAGCGAGCTGCAACGAGTGCTCCGGATGCGTCGGCCGTAGGTAGTCGCTGACAGCCCCGAGGAATGTCGGCCCGAAGCCGAGCCCGATCAGGTTCATCACCAGCAGCAGCAAGGCGCCGCAGAGCACTCGCTCCTGCGGCTGAACTTCTTCCTGCACCAACGTGACCGCTGGCGACAGATAGAAGTAGTTGAGAAACATCGGCACGGTGAGGAACGCCAGGGCCAGCGGCCAGGTCGGTGCCCAAACGAATCCGATAAAGAATGGAATGGCGAGCGCGAGTGCAACGGCCGGCAGATAGCCGAACGCACTCTTCGAGACCGGCGCAAAGCGGTCGATCAGTCGTCCTGAAACGTACATACCCGCGCTGATGGCAATGCCGAGCAGCAGCGAGTAGTAGATCGCAATCTCGCCGAGCGTCATGCCCTTCTCGCGCATCAGGAACAACGTCGCGAAGTTGAGCAACGCATAAGTAACGAACTGCGTCGCGCCGGTCGCCAACGACACCGCAAGTAGCACCGGATGCTTGAAGAACATGCGACAAGTGGGCCAGAACGGCGCCTTAGCCGGCTTTGCCGTCACATCGCTTCCAGCCACGACATCGAGACCGCCGCGCACTGGTTCGCGAACGAAGATCGCGACGATCAACGCCGCGACGACTCCCACCGCGCCGAGACAAATGAATGCAGAGCGCCAGTCGTAAGCAGCCGCAATCGACGCCCCGAAGGCGACGCCAAGCGCCAGCCCAATCGGCGGCCCCAAGTTATAAATGCTCAGCGCCGTCCCGCGCGTGCCCGGCGGAAAGTAATCCGAGACGATTGCGTACGAAGGCGGTACCCCGCCCGCCTCACCTACACCGACCGCCATGCGTGCAATCGCGAGCTGCGCATAGTTCGATGAGAAGCCGCAGGCCACGGTCGCGGCGCTCCACAGCGCGCAGGCAAACGACAGCACACGGACGCGGTTGCTTCGATCAGCAAGCCAGCCCACAGGAATCGCGAGCACGCAGTAGAACAGCGCGAAGTACAGTCCACTGATCTTGCCGAGCTGTCCGTCCGTGATGCCGAGCTCGTCTTGAATCGGCTTCGCCAGGATCGACAACAGCTGTCGATCGAGGAAGTTCAAGACATATACGAAACACAGGATCACCAACGCAGACCACGCACGCGCATCCGGCCTCACCGGATGCGCGCTCGAATCGATCGACTGCGAAAGTTGCGTGCTGGCACTCACGTCAGAATGCCTTGAACAACCGCACACCGAATTGACGCGGCGGTCCCGCGAAGCGCAAGCCGGAGTTGATGGCGCCGACGTAGCGCTGATCCGTCAGGTTGGTGCCGTAGAGCGTGGTGATGAAGGTGTCATGGCGCCAGGCGACCTGCGCATTGACGATGTTGCGGGCTTCGATTCGATCGCCACGTGCTTCGTTTTGGAACAGTGTCGCCCATTGCTCCGAAACGTGACCGTAGTTGATACGCGGCGTCAGCGTATCGCCGCCGGCGACCGCGAATTCGTATTGAGCGCCGAGATTGAACGTGAAGTCCGGGGCGTAGGTCTGATCGTTTCCTTCGAGGGCGATACACGACGCGGTGGCCGGGCCTGTCTCCGGATTGCACCTGCCAGAGGCGATGACCCGCGGGTCGACCGCAAAGAACTTGCCCAGCTTGCTCTGCGTCCAGCCCAAGCCTGCGTCGAGCGTGAACTGCCCGAACGCTGCTTCGACCTGCGCCTCGACGCCATAGATTTCGGTCGTGTTGGGGTTGTTGAGCTCAAAGCCGAAAATCGGGATGTCCGGATAGCCCACCGTCACCTGGAAATTTTCGTAATCGTTGTAGTACGCATCGAGTTGCGTGCGCACCGTTCCGCCCAGGAAGCCGGCCTTCCAGCCGATCTCGTAGTTGGTCACCTTCTCTTCATCGAACGGCGCGGGCTGACCTAAACCGACGGGAACGTTGAGGCCGCCAGGACGAAAGCCGGTCGCGACGAAGGCGTACAGGAAATTGTGCGGATCCAGCGTCCAGTTGAGCGACACCTTGCCGGAGAGGTTCGAATACGTGGCTCGCTGATCTTGAGTAAGCGGCAGGCCGTATTGATTGACGGAGATGTGATTTTCCGTGCTGCTCTCGGAATAGCGCGCGCCGAGTTGCAGCTCCACACCTGCGCCGATATCGAAGCCCACCTGGCCGAACAGCGCCGATGTCTCCTTCGGATTCGTGCCCTGGAGCAGATAGCGTCCGGTGGCAAGACCGATGTAGAACTCGCCCGGCGGGAACTCATATTCGTCATGCTGGTAGTACGCGCCGACGACCCATCGGAGCTTGCTGTTGTCGGCCGAGATCAGGTTGATCTCCTGCGAATAGATCTCCTCGTTCACCAGGTCGCCGAACGTGCTGATGCCGGTGCGAGTCCCGTCGAGGTCGGCACGGTATTCGGTTCGGCCCTTCTGATAACCGGACACCGAACGCAGGGTCGTGCCGTTGGCGAACTGATAGTCGATCTTCAACACCGAACGTCCGAAGCGATCCAACCCATGGATGTCGGAGTTCGCAGTGATGTCGAACAAACCGTTGCGCGAGTTCACCGGGTCGGAAGGGTAGCCGCTCAGATCCAGATAGTTCACATCGGTCTTGAACAGCATCGATAGACTCTCACTCGGCTGCCAGAGCATCCCGAGACGGAAACTCCCGGTCTGCACGCCGTCGTCGCCGGTGTATGGGCCTTGGATATCGTAGAAGCTGTCGCGCTTGTCGCCGTTGAACGCGACGCGTGCCGCGAATGTATTGCTGACCGGCAGGTTGAGCGCGCCTTGCAGCCCGAAGGTATCGTAGTTGCCCGCCTGGCCTTGCAAGTAACCGCGGTAGCCACCGTTGATGATGGGATCGTTGGAGGTCACGAATACCGCACCGCCGGTCGCGTTCTGACCGACGAACGTGCCTTGCGGACCACGCAGGATCTCGACACGGGCGATGTCGTAGTACGGCTCGGCGGTGAAGTAGCCGGGAAACGTTGCGACACCGTCGCGATAGGTGATGACACCCGTCGTCGTCTGCGTGTTGTGCTCGGCCTTGCCGATGCCGCGAATGTTGAAATCGATACCCTGGCCGAAATTGTTGACGGTCGCGGCCGGCGAAATGAATTGCAGCTGATCGACCGAGGTCACGCCGCTGCTGGCGAGGGTTTCGCCGGTCATGACCGTCGCCGCGATGGGCGTGGTCTGCAAATTGGTACGTCGCCGTTCAGCTGTAACGACGATCTCTTCGAGCACCACGCGCTGGGTGTCCGCGCTTTGCCCGTCCGAAGGTTCCGCCGCTCCGGCCTGTCCGGATGCCGCCATCTGAACGACGGCACAGGCCGTCGCAACAAGTATCGTCTTCATGACTCCCCCTACCTGCGGCGCCGATCTTTGGTGTCAGCGCTTATGGGCCACAGTGAGCCACCGGGCGGGCCCAAAGTCAATACTCACTCTCTCGCGCGTTAGGATCATTGCAGGCGACCGCCGGTTAATCCGCCTTGTGAGCGCCGTCACACCTGCTAGCGTCGCGAGTTGACGCGGCAATTCCAGGGGAATGAGACACGCGTTCCGTAATTCGCAACCAGCAGCGCGTGGCGTCACAAAGCGCGGGAACGGCGCTGGACAGTGCTAGCGCTACCTTGCGATGGTCGGCATCGTACGAACCAAGAGGGCGCCCGAGTCCAACCATCGAGGCGCCGCTCATCGTTACAGGGTGGAGCTCATGATCGAGCAACAAACATTCATTTGGAGCCTGGCCGGGCTGGCCCTCGCCTTTTGCGTGCCCATCGCCTGGCTCCTCGCCAAGCTGCGCTCGGTTCAGCGCACCGAGGACCATCGTCACTCCGGCGAACGTGCCCTGTTGCGCACGGTGATCGACAACATTCCCGACTTCATCTATGCGAAGGACGTAAACGGCCGCTTCGTGGTGGCGAACGTCGCCGTCGCCCGCAACCTCGGCATGACGCCGGCCCAGCTGCTGGGTAAACACGATTTCGATTTGTTTCCTCGCGAGGTCGCACAGAGCTTTCACGACGACGAGCAGGCGTTGATCCGCTCGGGCAAGCCTCTAGTCGATCGCGAAGAAATCGTCACCGACGCGGCCGGCGAACCGCATAACTTCCTCACCAGCAAGATTCCCGTGCACGGCGAGCAAGGTCGCGTGATGGGGCTGGTCGGCATCGGCAGAGACGTCACGTTGCGCACCAGGATGGTCGGCGAGATGCGGGCGGCTCGCGAAGCGGCGGAGGCTGCGAATCGCTCCAAGAGCGAGTTCCTCGCCAACATGAGTCACGAGATCCGAACACCCATCAACGGCGTGCTCGGCATGGCGGAGCTGCTGCTCGACACTTCGCTGGATCACACGCAGCGCGATTACGCACGAACCATTCACGAGAGCGGCAAAGCGTTGCTCACCGTGATCAACGACATCCTGGATTTCTCGAAGATCGAGGCCGGCAAGCTCGACATCGAGCAGGTCGACATGGACCTGCGCAGTACCATCGAAGACGTGGCGCGGATGATTGCGTTCCAGGCTCATCGCAAGCGCCTGGAACTGACGCTCGATATCGATCCCGCACTGCCGATCGGCGTCAAAGGCGATCCGGGGCGCTTGCGCCAGATTCTCACCAATCTCGGCGGCAACGCGGTGAAGTTCACTTCCTCGGGCGAAGTGGCCATCGAAGCGAAGGTTATGAAATCGGATGCCACCGGCACGGTCGCTCGCTTCGACATTCGCGATACCGGCATCGGCATTCCCGCCGATCGCATCGATCGTTTGTTCCAGCCGTTCTCGCAGGTGGATGCGTCGACGACGCGTCAGTTCGGCGGCACCGGTCTCGGCTTGTCCATCGTGCGGCGACTCGTCGATCTGATGGGCGGACAATGCGGCGTGACCAGCGAGCCCGGCAGCGGTTCGAATTTCTGGTTCACGCTGCCGTTCGGCGTGGCCGAACAGAGTATCCAGGAGCGAACTCGCATTCCGCTGACGCTCAAGGAGCGTCGTATCCTGGTGGTCGACGACAATCAAACGAACCTGAAAATCCTGGCCGGCCAGATGGGCCGCTGCGGCGTGCGAGCTACGTGCGTCTCTTCAGCCTCTGCCGCACTCGCTGCGCTTCGCTCGGCGGTTGCGGAAGGCAGCCCATACGAAGTCGCGCTGCTCGATCACGACATGCCGGAAGTCGATGGCTCGCAACTCGGCCGGATGATTCACGAAGATCCCACGATCAACTCCACCCGCGTAGTGCTGCTCACCTCCTCCGGCCAACCCGGCGAAAGCTCGCGCTTCTCACGCATGGGATTTGCGGGCTACTTGCTCAAGCCCGTCAGTCACGGCGACCTCGTCGACACTTTGACGATCGTCCTCGGCGCCGCGCCCGCCGACCGAGATGCGCCGAAGCGCCCCATCGTGACTCAGCAGGAGCTGCTGGCGATGCGTGCGCGAGAGAAACGAATTCGTGTCCTGCTGGCCGAGGACAACCTGGTCAATCAGAAAGTCGGCATGAAGCTGCTGGAGAAAATCGGCTGCAGCGTCGAAATCGCCGCCAACGGCAAAGAAGCGGTGCGCGCCTGGGAAAGCGGCCACTTCGACGTCATCCTCATGGATTGCCAGATGCCCGAGATGGACGGCTACGAAGCCACGCGCCAGATCCGCTCTCGCGAATCGGCCTCGCATCGCACCCCCATCGTCGCCCTCACCGCCCACGCGCTCAAAGGCGCCGACGAAGAATGCCGCGCAGCCGGCATGAACGATTACATTACCAAGCCCATCGACAGCGAGTTGCTGAAGGCCTGCATTCTTCGCGCTTGCACGGCGACGAGCTAATTCACAATCGATCCGTTGCGGACCGTGATCGTTTTGAGATGGACAGGAACGATGGCCTTAGTGCGAGGCGACACCGCGGCCACCTCCGCAACGAACGGATCCGCCTTCTCTTTTCTGGCCAGCGCCTGAGCCTCAGTGTTTTCGTAAGGAACGACGAAGTCGTCCCAGTGGGTGGGAAACACGATCCGCGGCAAGCCGGTGACCTTTAAAAGACGCTCGGTGTATTTGTAGATCTCGGTGCGGGAAGAACCGGCACCGGCCAGCAGAATATCGGGTCGCACCTCGCGCAGCTCGTTCTCGATGAAGTTCATCGATCCCATCGTCAGCACTGCGGTGCCGTTGATGCGAACCAGAAACATCAGCGAACCGCCTTCGATAAAGTGCTCCAAGCGCAGCGGTCCCTTGAAATCCGCACTGTGCCGCTGGGAACTGAAGTAGTGCTTCTCGCCCAGCGCAGAGTGTATCGACGGAATCACGCGAATCGAGAAGCGGTCGAATTGATAGTCCTCGCCGCCTTGA
>Ga0247784_1000185_pt1 | contig 19187 bp, 14 predicted proteins | sample UWRJL169409R5_FD_179909 | JGI IMG/M metagenome (GOLD analysis project Ga0247784, IMG submission 179909) | Plant litter microbial communities from Arlington Agricultural Research Station in Wisconsin, United States - UWRJ-L169-409R-5 | ecosystem: Environmental > Terrestrial > Plant litter >...
GCGCCAGACATTTATATGCGCGAATCGGCGAAGGCCAATCGAGTGATGGAGTTGTATGCGCGACCGGACAATCCTTTGTTCGTCGCTGAGATCGGCAACGATCGCGCCTATGCGCGTTATTTCTTTGCGACGCTGGGTCAGCGTGGGCTTGGGTTCGTGCCTTTCGGAATCGACTATACCGGTTACGTGAACTACCCGCTGGGGGCGAAGCGCGCCGACGAATCGATGGTCGATGCGTTCGCAGGCAACTATCAGTTGCTGGCGCCGTGGGCGCGTCACTGGGCGCGACTGAGTTATGAGAATTCCGTTTGGGGCATTGCGCAGCCGGACGACAATGCCGATCAAACGCTGGATCTGAACGGTTGGCGCGCCACGGTGAGTTGGAACCAGTGGCAATTCGGCATGAAGGAATGGACCTGGCCGATGAAGATCGATCCGCCCGAGGGCCGCGAAGTTCCGGACGGTGGCGTGTTGATCGCACGCATCGGTCGTAACGAGTTTGTGGTCACTGGGCGCAATGCTCGCGTAACGTTCGGACCTGCGGAAGCGCTACCACCGAGCAGCGGATTCCTCATGGCACGAGTCGAGGAGGGCCACTTCGATGCTCAAGGCCAATGGACGTTCGAACGTTTATGGAACGGCGACCAAACGGACTACGGCTTGAACTTCACGACGCAGCAGCAAGTGCTGCGCGTGAAGCTCGCCACGTACTGACCTCGCATGGAACGATAATGCGTTGGTTGCTGAGCATTGTGGCGGCGATATTGGTTTCGGTTCACGCCCAGGCCGGCTCGCTCACGATCCGCTTCGACGCGCCCGCAAGCGACTGGGAACGGGAGGCTTTGCCCATCGGCAACGGCGCGATGGGCGCAATGATCGTCGGTGGCGTCGACGAAGATCGTCTGCAATTCAACGAAAAGACTTTATGGACCGGTGGCCCCGGTTCGCGACAGGGCTATGACTTCGGCTGGCCGGAGCGCTCGATTGCCGGCAATGTCGCGAAGGTCGCCCGCGAACTAGATAAGAAGGGATCACTCGCGCCCGACTACATCGCCTCCAAGCTTGGACGCAAGGCGCGAGGCTATGGCGACTATCAGAGCTTTGGTGAGCTGGTCCTGCTCATGAACGGGGCGGGCGAGATCAGCGAGTATCGTCGGGAGCTTGATCTCGAACGCGGTGTCGGGCGCGTCAGCTACGTGCGGGATGGTGTGAAGTACACACGTGAGTACTTCGCGTCATACCCGGATGGCGTCATCATCGTGCATCTCACTGCTGATCAACCGCATCGAATCAACTTTCGTGCGCGCCTCGCTGTGCCGGATAACAGGACTGCAGAGTATTCCGCACACGCCGGTGAGCTGTCGGTTGTGGGGGCACTAAACGACAACGGATTGAAATACGCAGCGGCAGCGTGGGTGCTCACCGACGGTGGCTCGCGTTCCGACCTCAACAATGCGCAGATCGGTGTTGTCGGAGCGAATAGCGCTTGGGTCGTCCTGGCTGCCGCAACCAACTACCGGCTGCAATATCCGGACTACCGGGGCGCTGAACCTTTGCCGGCGGTTCGCCAACGACTGAATCGCGCGAGTGAGCTGAGCTGGGCGCGGTTGAGCGAGCGTCACATTGCCGACTACTCACAACTGTTCGGCCGTATGACGCTCGATCTGCGCGTCGCTGCCGTCGACATGCCCACACCGCAGCTGGTGAAGCAGTATGGATCAGGACGAGCGGACTACGACCGTGCGCTCGAGTCGCTTTACTTTCAGTTCGGGCGCTACTTGCTGATTGCATCTTCCCGTGCGGGTTCGTTGCCTGCGAATCTGCAAGGCGTGTGGAACAACTTCGCCACACCGCCGTGGAATGCCGACTACCACGTGAACATCAATCTGCAGATGAACTATTGGCCGGCCTTGCCGACCAATCTGGCCGAGACGACGCTACCGCTGTACGACTTCATCGATTCTTTGCTGGAGCCGGGAGGGCAAGCGGCGCGACGAGTGTCCGGCGCCGGAGGCTGGACGTTATTTCTGAACACCAATGTTTGGGGCTACACCGGTCTGATCGATTGGCCGACTGCGTTCTGGCAGCCGGAAGCAGGTGCATGGCTCGCATCTGAGTACTATGAGCAGTATCGCTACACCAAAGACGAGCGTTTCCTTCGCGAGCGCGCATGGCCCGTCATGAAAGGGGCAGCTCAGTATTGGCTCGATACTCTCCGTGTTGATCCGCGGGATGGGAAGTTGGTCGTCACGCCGAGCTTTTCTCCCGAGCACGGACAGTTCACGGCCGGCGCGGCAATGTCTCAGCAGATTGTTTTCGAATTGTTCACCGGTGTTTCGGAGGTGGGAGCGCAGCTCGGCGAACAAGGGTTCACGGCGAAGGTGCAGGCAGCATTGCGTCAGCTCGATCCCGGTCTACGCGTCGGTGGGTGGGGGCAACTGCAGGAATGGAAGCAGGACCTGGACGAGCGTGACAACCAGCATCGTCACATCTCGCATCTGTACGCTTTGCACCCGAGTAATCAAATCGGCGCCTTTAACACACCGGAGTACGCAGCTGCTGCACGCCAGTCGCTCGAAGCACGAGGCGATGGCGGCACCGGCTGGAGCAGGGCGTGGAAGATCAATCAATGGGCGCGGTTGCTCGATGGTGATCGCGCACATCGTTTGCTCGGTGAACAACTGAAGCACAGCACGCTGCCGAATCTGCTCGACACGCATCCGCCGTTTCAGATCGACGGCAATTTCGGCGCGACCGCTGGCATCGCCGAGATGCTGCTACAAAGTCATGCGGGTGAGTTACATGTGCTTCCGGCGTTGCCGTCGGCGTGGAGCAGCGGCGAAGTAAAAGGTCTGCGTGCACGCAGCGACATCAGCGTCGACATTCGCTGGAATGATGGCAAGGCGCAGGAGATACAGCTGCGTTCGGGAAGCCAGCAAACCGTGACGATCCGCAGCGACATCTTCTCGCGCTCGTTCGCGATCACCGCGGGCGAACAAGAGATCCAGACGAGCGGTGACGGTCCAGTGCGGAGTTTCGTCGCGCCTGCAGGCCGCGTGGTCCAAATCATTCAACGACCATAGCGTCGTCGAGGATGCGTTGGAGTTGTTGTTGAATCTGTGTGAGCGACGGAATTTCTTTCACCACACCATCGCCGAGCAAGAACAACGACACCACGGCAATCAACGTCAGTGGCGCAAACCAGCCACCGCTTTGACGCGGTTCAGCCGCGTTCGTCGCTGGCATCCACAATTCATCGCGATCGAACAGGGGAGCGAGCACCGGACCGAAGATCGGCTCAGGCTTCAGCGGCTGCAACAGTTCGAGACGTCGCGAGCCGGTTGCAAGATGCGGCAAGCGGCTCAAGCCGTGTTTGCCAAGCAGGACATCGAGCTGTTCGATCGTCATGCCCACATGCTCGGCCACTAGCCGATTGCGCAAGTCAACCATGGTGCGGCGATGAGCAGAGGTCGTCGCTTCGAGCACCAGATTGCATTCCACATCGAAGCCCATGGAGCGGCGATTCAAGTTGGCCGAGCCCACTGTCAGCCATCGATCGTCGAAGATCGCTGTTTTGGAATGCAGGTTGATGCCGCGACCACCGCTCGTGGCTGCGACTAGGGGCATGCGCTCACTCACACCGGCCTCGTCCAGGATGTCATGAAACTGTCGGCGGCCGTAACCCATGGTGTGCAGCTCGACGTGAGTCTTCGGCCGTTCCATGCCCACCAATAGACCTTGCATCGCAGGCTCGGCCCGGCATCGATCAGCTATGGCCTGCGCGATGCGAGTGCTGGTGAAGTATTGATTCTCGATATACAGCGTACGTTGAGTCGCTGCGATGGCTGCGAGATAGAAGGTTTCAACCTCGCGTACGCTGTCACCCAGCTTGTCGGGCTGGGTGCGACAAATGCCGGTGCGAACGTTCTCGAACTCCACCGGCAACGAATCCGGCCAGAACTCTGCACGCGCTTTCGATTTGTGAGGAGCGTAGTTCGGATTTGGCCAATGCCCGCGTAAATATTCGCCAAGGTCAGCAGCGACAGGACCCGCGACGCAGAGCTGAGTGTCATGCACGGGCATGTAGGATGTCCCGGTGCAGTCACAACGATTAACGTCGTCGGGGTCGTGGCTGCATGTGTCCCAACGATGATGCGTCAGATCGATGCCCCCACAAAATGCCAGGATGTCGTCGATCACCACCACTTTATAGTGGACGCAACCGGTGATGGGATGTTCGTCGTGTTCATGAAAGTGCACGCCGAGATGGGTTAGTTTTTCACGAGTGTCTGCTTCGCGGTCGCTGCGATACAGCCAGTGATAATCCCAGCGCACCACATCGATGCGCAGACCGGGCCTTGTCCTCAGCAGATATCCCAGCAATTCGCCCAGTTCCAACGGTGCACACGCCAGCTCGTCGGTGCACCGGCAGTTTTTTGGAGGTGGCAGCAGAATACGTGAATCGAAGTCCCAACCGGCGATGAGTATCTGTTGGCGGGCCTGCAGTAGCGCCTCACGGAGGACGCCAAAGTATTGTTCGCCATCCACGAGCAGAGCGGCGCGCGTGGCGTTCGATTGTTTCCAGCAGGTGTGACCTTCCTTCAGTAACGACGTGTCAGATAAATTCCGATCTCGTGTACGCATACGCGTCGATCCGACTCCATCGAAAGGCGCACCTGGCCTGGGGTGATGCTGCCCGAACGCACGATGAGCGCCAAAGGGTGCATCGAAGTCGAGATAAACAGGCGCAGCTGTTTACGCCGAGCGATTCGGATCGGTGAGAGGTTCGGCGAGATCGTGCGGAGTGGAGGCGTGTCCGGTCGGTAGTGCGCCGGTCTGACGTTCGATCATTCGTCGGACCACGGGATGGCTTGCGCCTTGATGCAATTCGCGCAGGCGCTGGGGAATCGCCGCATCGTCTTGAGTGATGCGGTTGTTGTGACGAATGTATTCGAGCCAGGTCGGTGTGGTGTATCGCTCGACCCACACACGCGGATTGCTGAGGTCACGCAGCAGCATCCAGTTCATCGCTCCATCGCGACGGCGAATGCGTCGTCGCTCCGACATCGCGGCGAGGAATTCGAGGACATCTTCCTCGCGAATTTCATATTCAATCGTGATCACGACTGGCCCGGTGCGCGGCTCGACGGGAACGGCGGTGGAGGGTGCCTGCCACAAGCGCAGCGGATCGAGGTTGAGGTCGCGCGCCGGTGCCAGAGGTAGCCAGAATCCCAGCGCGGCGCAAATCAACAAGACTCCGGCCGCAATGAGTAGCGCCACGCGCACACCTTCGTCGGCGGAAACGACGCCCCACAACCAACTGCCTGCAGCCATACCGCCGAATGCAGCGACTTGATACATCGCTAACGCGCGAGCGACGACCCACCGAGGCGTCGACAATTGCACGGTGACATTGAATGTCGAGAGCGTCAGCACCCACGCCGAACCCGCGATCAGCATGGCGAGAAATGTGATCACGATGTGTGTGCTGATGCCAGCGACAATCGCGGCCAACGCAAACCCCGTGCACGCGATTCGCACCAGGATCTCGGAGGACAGAGTTTGTCGCAAATGTGAGCTGCTGATCGCGCCGAGCACCGCGCCGATACCGAACGAACCGAGCAAAGCGCCATAGGTGAGAGGTCCACCGGCGACTAAATGTTTCGCGATCAGCGGCATCAGTGCCATGATGGAACAGGCGCCCGCGCCGAACACGATGCTTCGAATCAACACTCTGCGAATGTTCGGAGACATCGCCACGTAGCGAATGCCCGCCGCGACGGCAACTCCCAGCGTCTCGCGAGGTAACAATTGCGGATGAACGGGTGGGCGCCAGCGTGCGAGTACGACGATCAAGCCGATGTAGCTGAATACGTTCACGGCGAACGCGGTCGCCGCGCCCGCAGCAGCCACGATTGCGCCACCGATTGCCGGACCAACGCTGCGGGCGATGTTGAATCCCATGCTGTTGAGCGTGACGGCGCCCGCTAGGTGTGCTCGCGGCACCATGTCGCCGACGGATGCTTGCCACGCTGGCCCGTTGAAGGCCGAGCCACAGCCGATCAAAAACGTGAACGTGAGTAACAACCAAGGCGTGATCACGCCGGTCCAGGCGCACGTCGATAGGCCGATCGAGACGAGCAGCATGAATATCTGTGCGCCGAGCAGCACTTTGCGGCGATCCAGATTGTCGGCCATCGCGCCGGCGATCAACGACAGCAGCACGATGGGCAGCGTGATGGAGGTTTGCACCAGCGCGACCATGTCGGCCGATTCGGCGATCTGCGTCATCATCCACGCCGCGCCGACCGATTGAATCAGGCCACCGAGATTGGAGAGCGTGCTCGCGAACCAGACGGAACGGAACACCGGAAAGCGAAACGGCGACAGCGCCGAGACCGGCAGCTCTTTAGCCTCGTCCGGTGCGGTGAATGTCTGCGAGCTCAGCGTGTTCAAAAATGCCTGGCCTCAACCTGCGCAACGACGGCCTCAAGCCCGACCCACCGGATCGAGCCTCCCCTTCAACGGCACGGTCGCGGGGAGGTTCCGTGGCTGCAGTCAATTCGACCGCTGCACGCGGGACAGCTCGGGCAGGGTATCGTACAGCTGCTGGGCTCGTGCTGCTTTTTCTTCCAGGGTCAGGCTCTGGTCCTTCTCCAGGCGCATGAGCTCGATCAGCGAGCGAGTGAGTCCTTCTTCGGCGCCATATAAAGCGTGCGCGACATCCGAACCGAAATGGGCAACGCGCAGCGCGTGCAGACCATCGAGCTCGGCCAATGCTGCTTCTTCCGTCGCGGGTGCCGCGCCGGGTGGATATGCCTGTCGCTGTGCTGTCGAGTAATTCTGGAAATGATCGAGCAGGGCGGAGGCTTGCTCCGCGGCGGCAGGCGGTAATTTCTGGATGACCTCCGCTTGAGCCTGGGGCCGATCGGCGGGATTGGTTTTCGCCAGCAACGCTTCCATGTTGAGACGCGTCTGCTCGTCGAGGATGAGATTGCCGCTGCCGTCGATTCGGAAGGTTGCAGTCGGATCGGTGGTCGATGGGGCGTCTGGTTGCGTGGGCACTGATGGCACCTCGTTCACGGCCGCGATGTTTTCTTCCGGCCGCACGACCTCGGTTTGCGGAGTCGACGCCGTAATCTCCGGAGCGACGTTTGTTCTCGGCGACCTGTCCGGACGCAGCCACGTCACTGCGATCGCAGCGATTGCAAGCAAGCAGACGGCAAGTGCCAGGCGACTTTTCACGGCTCATCCCTCCGATGGCGGCCCGCAGTGGGGCCGCCATCGATCGCGCTTTTTAGTACGGACAGGTCGAGCGATAGTCCGAGAACACAGTCGATGTGGCGTAACTCGTGTGAGGAGTGCCGCACAGGAACGGTGTGTAACGCGTGTCGTTATCCATGAAACGCTTCACCCACGCGACCGAGTATCGACCGATGGGCGTGTTCGTGCTGTTGGGCGCGAAGTGGCTCGCGTTGTTCAACTCCGCGTACGCCTTGTCGAGCGAGTTCGACAGGCTGTTGTAGAACGGAATGGAATGCGAAGACACCGGCGCGACCGAGTCGCTCTCCGCGCCGACCACGAGCGTCGGCACTTGCACCGTCGAGAAGATCTTGGTCGTGCTCCAAGCGGTCAACGGCACCGCTGCTTTCAACGATGGATTGTCGCGAGCTGCGATGAGCGTGCCGCCACCGCCCATCGAATGCCCAGCGACGCCGCGACGAGACGCGTCCACTCGACTGCGCACAGTGCTGCTGCTGAGATCAGTTACATGACGCAGAGCTGCCATCAGCTGAGTGGCGCGACTGGGCGGCTGATCGAGCGTCGAGTTCGTATCGATCGTGATCACGACGAAGCCGTGCGTGGAGATGCGACGACCCAGCCATGCGATCGACGATTGCGTGGCAGTGAAGCCCGGCGAGATCGCCAGCACTGCATACGTGCCGGTTTGAGTCGGGTAGTAAATCGTGCCGCCGCCGAAACCATTCGCGGCCAGGCTCGATACGGTTGAAGTTGCCACAGCGAACGAACCGCTCGTCGCGTTCAGCGTAGCCGATGTTGGGTCCGGACCTTTCTGATACGGATTGGTCTGCGAATGCGCGGCGGCGCCGAGCAGCAGCAGCCCGAATCCGATCGCCCATTTCGCGCGGTGATTGCCTCTTTCCATGTGAATCCCCTGGTGAAGTCATTGCTTGTCGATGCACCTACCGCCTTCCGCATCTCGGAAATGTCATGCTGTTTGCGAAATCGACGGCGTCGCTCGTATAGCACGGCGAGAAGTTCATCTGCCGTACTCGGGCGACACTGCACCCGAATGTCAATTTATCGACTCACCTGCAAAAGGACACTTAAGTAACTGAAATACGTTAACTACAGAGTGTGCCACCGAGAGAGTTGGCCGAGCCGGTGGCGCAGGCTAGCACTGACACGGATTAATGGGGGCGGCCGGTCACGCCAAAGATCATGGCTGAATCAGTACTGCAGAGCGGACTGTTGAGGGGCAGGCCAAGTCTCGCGTCGTAATTAACGTGCCGGGCTTGTCGCCTCGTTCGGCAATTGGTCGAGAAAGGCGCTGAGACTGTGGCGGCCGTCCTGCCACTCGTCATAGCGACGGGGTGCGTCCGAGTCACCGAGCGCGATGAGCTGCACGCGACTCGAACTCGCGAGCGCATTCAGCTCGGCGCGTTCGATCGGGAAGAACCACTGTTGCGAGCCTTGAACAGGCAAGGGGAGTGGGGACTGGCCGACACCCAACTCGGCGATGTCACCTCCGTGTCGTGCCAGCACGGTAGAGCGATCTCCCATGCGCAGCTCGATGCGCGCGAACGAATGCTCGAACTCTTCTCGCTCGGTGCGAGTTCGCTGCTCCGAGCTCCACGGCACAGCGACCAAGTAGAGACGTCGCTCGCCCATGCGATTTATTTCCAGCGCTGTCAGCTGAGTGAATTCGCGTTCATCGCTGCCGCGTGCCTGTTCATTTCGCGCCAGGATCATCGGTTCGATCTGTGAGGTGACGCTTGCCGACGACACTGGATCCAGCCACGACTTTACAGTAGGTGCAGTCGTGCATCCGAACAGCGTGAACAACAACAGCAGCGATGTGTACTTCATCGAGGCGAGCGACGAGTGTGAATTTAGGCCGTCGCATCTTACTCGACCCTCGAAACTCCACGCACGCACCGTTGCAAGCACATCGAGTGCGAATAATTTTGTGTGGTAACCGGTGTCACCTGACGCAGTGGATTGGAACATCGGGAGAAATATGATTCGCTTGCGTCTGAGCATTTGTGTGCGCGTTCGCGTGTGGCTGGAAGCTGCAATTGCGAATGCGAAGATTGGTCAACCGAGGATCGCCAGCAGAAGCGATCTGCGAGAAACGACCAACCCGTGCGTTCAATCAACGTCCAGTCAAGGGTGATGTCGTTCACGAACTCACCGCTGAGCGCCGATTAAGTTCACACAAAGACTTATAGGGGGAGGACTATGGCCGCGCTCGGAGGCCATACTTAATTGACAGGACAACCCGGCCAGCCACGCCGAAGGGCTTGCCGGGAGGATGAGTATGACCAGCGTTGTTTCAATGACCATTGCTCGACTCGCCGTCGTAGCGTTGATGTGCGTGATGCTCCCCACGGAGTTCTCGCGAGCCGCAGAACCCAGCGCCATGGATTTCGTCGTCGCGCTTGAGGACAAGCCCTGCGACGACGCCAATCGCGCATGGTCGGTGCTGAATCAGCACACCTACCTGAGTATTCAGGTAAGGGTGCAATGGCAGCCGGTGGGCGGCATGCAAAAAGAAGAGACCATCGTGTTGCCGCCGCAGAAGCGTGTGCCGGTCGGTTGTGCGCCGAGCGTCAAAATCCTGTCGGCGGAGTTGATGCAGTTCTAGGCCAGCTGAGTTCTGCGTTCCCGAGTGAATCTACTTGGCGACTGACCCACATATCGGCTGAACGCCGTGCTGAACGTGCTCGCCGACCCGTAGCCGACGCGTTCCGCGACTTCGTCGAGTCCGACGTCTTCGCGACTCAGCAAATCCTTCGCCAGCGCCATTCTCCACGCCAGTAGATATTCCATCGGCGGCAAGCCCACGGCTCGCGTGAAGCGCTCGAAGAATGCCGAGCGTGACAGGGCCACCTTCTTGGCGAGCTGATCCACCGTCCACGATCGCGCGGGATTGGCATGCATGTGTCGCATCGCTGCGGCCAATCGCGCGTCGGCCAATCCACGTAACAGCCCTGGTGGCGTGTCGTCGCCGGGCTTCGAACGCAATGCTTCGATGAGCAACAGCTCCACCAACCTTGCGAGCACGAGATCGCGGCCAGGTCTTCGCACGTTCGATTCTTCCGCGACCAGGCTCACTAGCGTCGAGAGTCGCGGGATGTCACGTACGTGCACGAGCGTAGGGAGTAGTGATACCAGCAGCGCGGCATCTGGCGAGTCGAACGCGAAGTAACCCCCAAGCAATCTCACATCCGGACGACCGCCACGCCGGCCGTGTCGAACTTCACTCGTCGGCGCCGATGTCGATTTTGGATCGATGGCTGCCGGTTTTATCTTGTCGAAGCTCGACATCGTGAATCCCGGTGTCGCGGGTAGCAGCACGAAGTCACCGACCTCCAGCGTTACGGCTTCGATGCCATCGACCGCCAGCAGGCAGCTGCCTTCGAGCACTGCGCAGAAGCTCGGCTGGTCGAAGGCGGAGTAACGCACACCCCAACGACCTGCGCCGCTGATTCCTTTCGAGAATACAGCCCGAGGTCGAAGCAGCGTGATGATCTCCGCGAGTGGATCGATCATGGCCGGACTCTCGCCAATGAAATACGGACGCTCGATTGTAGAGCGTCCAACCGGCCGCCGGTAACGTTCGCTCCATCGAAACCCACGATGGAGATTGTCATGAAGACCGTGCTGATCACTGGATGCTCGTCCGGCTACGGATTGGAAACCGCGCGTTACTTTCACGCTCAAGGCTGGAACGTGATTGCCACCATGCGCACGCCACGCGCAGATGTCTTGCCGCGTTCGGAGCGGATTCGTGTGCTGCCGCTGGATGTGACGAAGGCTGAGAGTATCGCCTCGGTGATCGAAGCGAGCGGACCTGTCGACGTGCTCGTGAACAACGCCGGCATCGGGCTGTTCGGTGCATTCGAAGTCACGCCGATGCTCACGACGCGGGAGGTGTTCGAGACCAACACCTTCGGCACGATCGCCATGACGCAGGCTGTGTTGCCCGCATTTCGTGCCCGGCGCACGGGCGTTATCGTCAATGTGACTTCGAGCGCAACGTTGGCGCCGATGCCCTTGGTCGCTGTATACACCGCGAGCAAGGCAGCCATCGAAGGTTTCACTGCGTCGCTCGCTCATGAGCTAGAGGCGTTCGACGTGCGCGTCAAGCTGGTCGAGCCTGGTTACGCGCCAACGACTCGGTTCGCGCACAACGGTGGAGCGCGCATGGAGGGATTGATTCCCGAAGCGTATGCGCCGTTCGCTCAGCGCGTTTTCGCCGCGTTTACTCAGACGTCCGCTGTTACAAAGGAGTTAGATGTCGCCGAAGCCGTGTGGCTGGCTGCGAACGATACTTCGGATCGGTTGCGATATGCGGCCGGGGCCGATGCGGTGGCGCTGGCGTCGCGCTAAGTGCTTTGAATCGACTCGCACGCGCTCGTGGCGTGCGAAGTCATTCATAATGGTTCGCGGTTGGAGTCAGGGGAGGACTCGCGTGGTGTTGAACACTCGTAGATCGATCTCGAAGTTTCTGTTCATCTCGCTGTCTTTGGGATTTCTTGGCGCAACTGCTCATGCGCAAAACGCATCGCGCGGACCCGAGGTTCGCATCGCGCCTCCAAACATTCCCGCCAACGCAAAGGACGTCGTGCTCAAAGGCGAGCAGGTATGTTTGCGTCGGCTGCCTGACGAGAGCGGGCGCATCCTGCTCGACTGTGCCATCGGGCTGCGAGGCGACGACGATCAATTCTATGGTTTGCGTGCGGCCGATCCGAGCCGGCGCACTGAATTTCCTGAAGTGAACGCCCGCGTGCGCGTCACTGGCAAGTTGATTCCTCAGAGCGGCAAGGAGTATGTGGAGGCGGGGCAGATCGTCTACACCTCGATCGAATCGATTGCTGACGAGCCGAAGTCCGTGACGGGAACGCTCGTGTGCGTGCTGCCAACAGCTCGTGGCGTGCCGCCGGTCGACAAGTGCAGAAACGCTGTCAAGACCGATCGTGGATTGTATTGGGGATTGGATGCGGGATCGCTCGCTGCCATTGCGACTGCAATCGTGCCAGGAGATCGCATCTCGCTCGAAGGCGAGTTTATTCGTCAGGTATCCGAAGACTGGCACCCGTGGATGTTTCCTTCCGAGTCGGGGAGTCTGGAGGGCGTGTTGAAGGTGCGCACTCTGAGCAAAGTCACGTCACGATAGAGGCGGCTGGCGAGAGCAGCATCCATGCGCCTGCAACGATGCAAACGGCGCCGGCAGTGCGCGCGATCCACCGTCCCCACGGCGTGAGCTTCTCCAGGAGAACGAGCAGCGCCAGCAATGCAATCCAGAGCACGTTCATCACGCCGACCACGAACAAGAGCGCCATGAGGATCCAGCAGCACCCGACGCAGTAGCTGCCGTGAAAAAATCCCAAACGTATGCAGCCGAGAGGAGTGCTGCTGAATCCGCCGTGGCTCATCAGAAATCGAAACGGTGATTGGCACTGCGCGAGGCAGGCGTTCTTGATCGGCGTCCATTGATAGATGCCCGCCGCAATCAGGACGACTGCTCCAAGCAAGACATTGGCGCTTGCCATGCTGGGATTCAGCAGCGCTGTTCGCTCTAAGATCCATTGAACCACCGTTGCCGCGAGAGAAAAGCCAGCCCAAGCGAGGAAATATCCGGCGGCGAACCAGCCGGTCGCGGCGAGCGGCTTGCCTGTGACTTTTCCCTGTCGTCCCGCGCGTGCATACATCAGGATCATCGGAGCTGCGGAAGGCACCATCATGCCGACCATCATCACGGCCCACATCGCAAACACGAACGCGAACTCGATAGCGCTCCACGGGGCGTCGGCCGGCGCCATCATCTTCATGCCGGCGGGAACCATGCGGAACCCGCTCATGCTCATGCCGCTCATGTCCATATCGGCAGCGAGCCAAAGCATATACACCCACGCCAACGCCGCGATCACGCCGAGGGCGCTGGCAACGATAAGGCGATCCCGCCGTAGCACTGCTTCAAGGGTGCCGACGGACATGTGCTTTCAGTGGTTCAGCCGTTCGACCAGTGAATGGCTGCGTAGAGCCCGTTCCTGCCGGAATTATCCCAGCGCATGCCGCGATCGCTGAATGTATTGCCCTCGGCACCGACTGCCAGCGCCATCTTGTCGGCATTTACCGGGTGGCCGATGTTCGCCCATATTTCTCCGCTGGGATGCATGGTCGGCAACGGCGCAACAGACATTTGCAAAATGCCCGGAATTTCCGCTGACCGCGTCTTGCCGTCGATTCGGAATGCGATTGGGACTTTGCTCACTCCGAGATTCTTGCTGATAAGCGGTATGAACGCTGCCATGGGGCCACCGGCTGCGCCGGTGAAGATCGCAGACATGGCCTCGGTCTGCTCATCGTCGGCGCGCTCATCAATGTAGAGGGCTTGCGACCAATCTCCGTTCGCCATCACGCCCGGCGAGGAGAGGATCACCAGCGCATTGAGCCCATCGAGGGCGATGTCGCCGTAGCGACCGCTTTCGATGTGGAATATCAACGGCACGTTACAAAAGCCCTCGGTCGGTCGCGAGGTCAGCGGTGCAGCTGCCGACACGAGGCAGGGACATAGGAGGCTGCAACTACAATTCTCGAAATAGTCACCGGACAGGTGCCATGAGATTGGGTCTGCCATTGCTCTCTCCCGCTGAGGGGTGAACCGATAGGTTGCTTCGGACGAGCTAGGCATCGATGGTACGCCGCGTCGGGGCTGTGTCAAAACTGGCCCGTTTGACGTCGTACATTCAACGAGAGCGGCGTCGACTTCAAGCAGAGGTTCTTGGCTCGTTCCTTCGAGCGGCGCGACGTTGAATGGGCTTCACCGCCAATCGCAAGCCGAACGCGTTCAAGATCAAAGCCAATGTTTCCAGTCGCGGATTTCCGTTTTCTGAGAGCGTTCGATACAGCGTCTCCCGCGACAGCCCTGTCTTCTCAGCAAGCGCGGCCATTCCACCGACAGCCTCTACCACGGTACGGAGAGCGACTGGCACCGCGCGCGCGTCGCCGTCCGCGAGCATGGCCTCAATATACGCGGCGATCTCCGCGTCGTTGCGAAGATGGTGGGCTGCGCGGAAAGGCACACTAGGTGCGGTTGCGCGCTTTGTAGTCTTTCCAGTAGGCATGTGCTTGCTCGATGTCTCTCGTCTGCCTGTGCTTGTCGCCGCCACAGAGCAGGATTACAACTGTGGGCCCGTGCTGTGCGAAGTACACGCGGTATCCGGGGCCGTGATCTATGCGCAACTCGTTTACGCCATGGCCTACCGATCTCCAATCGCCGCGCAATCCGGCCGTTAGTCGATCTAGGCGCGCGATAATGCGAGCGCGTGTAACGACGTCGTTGAGCCGGCTGAGCCACTCGGAGAGCGGGACCCTGCCATCCGTGGACTGGTACTGGCGTACTTCAAACATACTCAGTGTAGACTGTTTGTAGCCGAAAGGCTACTAATTGACAATTCATCGCGCGACACACGCGCCGATCGGTCAATTGTCTTTCCAAGCAAGGCGCCGCTGATCGCGCATTTCTGCGCCAAAGCAGCCCAAATGCATTGGTTGGGTCAGTGTTGTTTCATTTATGATGGAGGAGGGGCGCGACCTAAATCCATGGCCGCGTCAGTTGCGGTTCGCCTCGCCGGCGAATTCCGAGGATATGAATTCTTGTTAGATATCATCCTCGGAAGAGCAAACCGCAGCCCCGGGAACATCGCCGAGTGATCGGCGATGTTCGAATCGCCAACTCAGAAGCGATTGCTATACGAGAGACTGGCCTGCGAGCCTTTATCACCGAAGGTCTGCAGGGACAGGTCGAGGTTGCCCGCCGCGTGCATGCGGTACCCGAGACTGCCGAGTACGCTGAACTGCGTCTTGCCGAGACCAGGATTGCGCACCGAGAACTCCGCTGCCTCGCCGTTCACGCTGGCACTCACCTGGTGATCGTCGCCACGCAGGTCGTGTACGACGTTGGCGCCTGCGCGTAATACGAAGCTATCAGATAGATTGCCGCTCAGTTCCAAACCGGCGAGCAGGGCAGTGCCGTCCTGCTTGAGCTCGTTTACCGATAGAGCATCGGTGACCGATGCGACGTTGGTCTCGTCGAAGCCGTCGACTGTGACTTCGTAGCTGGCCACTTCGAACGTCGAGCGCAGGGTCAAGCGAGTGAAATTCGCCAGGTGCATCACGCCGACGCCCGCGAGCCAGGCGCTTGAGTCGATGCGATCTGATCGGTCCGCTCTGGCGAGACCGGCACCGGTTTGGCGTGAAGCATCCGTTTTGTATTCCGCATAAGACACGCGGCCCGACAGATAGAGGCCTTTCACCGGCAATGTCTTTGCCGCGGCCAGCGCGCCGATCAGTCCATCTGAGCTGCCGCGCAGCGTGTTGCTGCGGTTGTCGGCCTTCTCTATGCCCACGCTCGCTTTGCCGATAAAACTTTCGCCTGCGCTGTAGCCGACCTGTGCGCCGTCGGCATCCAAATCGAAGTTGGCGTAACCGCTGTTTCGTGCTTTGCCGCTACGTGTGTAGAGAGTCGCAATGGCGCCGCGGGCCTCGCCGAGGTCGCCGACGATATCCGCCTCGGGCGTGAAGAATAAGGCCTGCCGGCCTTGTTCGATCAGGCTGGTATAAGCCTCCGGCGAGGCTTGAGCGAAGATCGAAGCACTACTCGCGCCGGTTGCGTAGGCGCCTGCTAACCGTTCGAGCAGCTTGCCGCCGTAAAACTGACGAACACCGCCTGCGCTTTCGACCATCAACGCGTCCAGCATGGCGCCGTCATTTCGACCCTGTACGACGTGACTAGTGAAATCGGCATAGCCGCCGCTGCCCAAGCCGATGATGCTGCCGGTGCCGACGTTGAACAGAGCTTCGTTGCCGTAACTCTTTTGTACGCTCGCGAACTTGCCGGAGACTTGACCGTCGCGAACATTGAACAGCTTGAGCGTCTCGCCGGGAGCAAGATCGTCCGCCGTGTCGAAACGATCAATGACCAACGACGCTCCATCTTCGATGTGCAGGCTGCCGCTGATCTGTATGGCATCGTAGTCGACGCCCCCGACCCGAGTGCCGGCGATGCCGCCGACTTCCAACTGCGCGGTGGATAGGTTCCCCAAGGTGAGGTCGGCAAATTGCAGACTGCCCGGCGAGTTGCCAGGAGAGAGCCACGAGTTCGCGCCCATCACGACGTTGCCGGATAACGAACCGTTGCCGGAGAGAACGCCGCCGGTGATCTCGGTCCGGTTGGCGGTGACGCTGCCCCGAGTGGTGGAGTCGAACGGATTGCCGAGGTGCAGGACCGGTGCCGAGTCGCGGCTGGTAGAGCTGGAGCTGACGACGATGTCGGTCGCATTCAACGTGCCTTGCACGTCGAGATTCGCAGTATCGGTCACCTGCACTGTGCTCGTCTGGAGCGTGCCACCAGGAGCGATTTCAATTAGTGAGTTGCCAGCGATACCGACGCGGTTCGATACCACGGAGCCGCCCGTCGAGACTGCCAGCGTCGCGTTCTGCTGCAGGTCCACGGCTGGGAATTGCAATGTGGCGCCTGTGCCGACCGTCGTCGATGCCTGCGAATCCTCGCCGCCGAGGCCAAACACACTGGTCGGATCGAGCGAGATCAGATCGTTGTCGAGTTGAAACGAACCACTGCGAATATCGAGCGCGCCAGAGCCCAGCACCGTGCCGGTGAAGTTGCCGCCGTTGCGCACCGTCAGGCGATTGGTCGTGCCGAGATCGATTTGACCCGCGCCGCTCAGCGAGAAGATGCTCTGGTCGCCTCTGATCAGTTGCAGCGTGCCGACGACCTGTTGCCCGTCGACGCTGCCGCTGTTGACCACCACATCCATGCTTTGATCGAGGATGTAGCTGCCGTCGAGGGCGACCGTGCCTTGATTGATGACGAGATCGCCGCCGATGTTGACCGTGCTTAGCAAACCGTTGAGCGTGAGCGTGCCGGTGCCCGTCTTGATCAACGAGCCGGCACCTTCGATCTGGCCGCTGTACGCGCTGTTCTGCGATTGATTGAGAGTCAGAACATTCGCTGCTTGATCGATGTGAAGGATTGCGGTCGAGCCGCCGTTCAGTCCGGTCGTCGATATCGCGCGGCTGGCTGTCACATTGATGGCGCCGTCGTTCGTCACGGTGCCGGCGCTCGTCAGATTGGCGGCGATTTGAGTCGTGCCCGCGTTAGCGAGGGAGGCGACACTCTGGTCGGCGGCTACAACGTATGTTCCGGCGTTGACCACCGCACCAACTGTATCGGCGCTGCGTGCTCTGAAGGTAGCGCCGTCGGCGATTGCGATCTGGCCGCTGTCGGCGAGTGTTCCGCCGCCATTCGTGTCCAATGTGCCCGCCAGCACGGCGGTGCCGCCGAGGTGGCTGCTCGCGCCGGTCAGTCTCAATGTGCCAGTGCCTGTCTTGATCAGCGCGCCTGCGCCACCGAAGGTGCCGGCAAAAGTACTGTTGCCGTTTTGGTTGAGAGTCAGGATGTCCGTCGCGGTAGTGAGATCGAACGTTCCGCTGCCTGTCAGCGAAGGCGTGGTGAGACCGCGTTGGCCGCCCACAGCCCAGAAGCCGTTGTTCACGACGCTGCCGGAAGTGATCTCGCCGACTTGGAATGTTGTGCCCGCAGCTTGATTGGTCAACGCGCCGCTCACTGTCAGGTTGCCGGCTGTGTTCAACATCGCATTGGCGTTGTTGGTCAGGCTGGTGAGCGTGGTGTTACCGAGATGAGAGAGCAGCCCGTTGTTGACGGCAGTGCTCGCGGTCAGGTTGCCGGTGGATGCCAGATGGCCGCCGTTCGCGACGGAGAGCGAAGTAATGTTTTCTTCGCCAGCTAGCACCAGCGTGCCGCCGTTGATCGTCACGCTGCCGCCACTAGTTCGCATCAAGCGACCGTTAGCGCCGGCAGTGCCTAGCGTGGATACCACGCCGGTGTTGAGAGTGAACGCGCTGATCTCGTTTTGACCAGTGAGGTAGAGCGTACCTGCGTAGCCGGCGCTGCCGACTTGCAAGCTGCCGTTGGTGAGCCTGCCGCTCAAGTAGGCGGTTTGCCCGGGCGTCGGGGTCGCGGACAGGCTGCCGTACACCGCGACCCGGCCAGTGTGGCCGTTGAGGTTGATGTCGTTTTGCAGATCGACCGAGCCCTGGCTGTATTCCGAACCAAACACCAACGTCGAATTGCTGGCGAGATAGGAGCTGCCCCAGCCGAGCACCTGTCCGGCGGCATCGGCGGTCTGGCCGAAATTGACTCTGATGCCGCCCGCGGTGCCAGCCGCGAAGCCGCCTGCGCCGTTCCAACTGAATTGTCCCGGCACCACCGAACCGGCTCGCTGTGTCACGTTCTCGCTCACCATCAACACACCAGCGTTGCCGGTGCTCAATGTGCCCAAGCTGCCTTGGCCACTGAAAATGACCGAGCTAGCTGGATGAATGCCCCGACCCAACGTGGTTTCGAGTGTCGCGCCTTCGAGGATGGTCCTGCCCGAGTAGGTGTTGGTGCCTGCCAGTTGCACCAGGCCGCCGCCGCCGATGTGCAGATCGGCACCAGCGCCCGGTGCGTAGCTACCGTTAGAGATGCTGGCGCTGCTGTCGTCCGCGATCTGCCCTTCGATGCGGATGGTCCTGCCGTTGCCGGGTGCTAACAAAACATTTGCGCCCCTCATCATGAAGATGTCGGAGCCTGCTGCTTGGCCGGGTGCGCCACCATTGTTGCTGGAGCCGGCGAGCACGGTGTTCTCGCGGAATAGCACGTTGCCGGTGAGAGTTAGGGTGCCGCCGTTGCGTACGAAGATGGCACCTCCGTAGCCGGAGCCGCCGCCACCAAACAAACCGTCGCCGTTGCTGCCCACACCACCGCCGAAGCCGCCGAGCCCGCCTGCGCCTGTAACACCACTGCTTGAGTTGCCTGTGCCACCGCTTGCGCCGCCTGCGCCGCCCGAGCCACC
>Ga0247784_1000187_pt1 | contig 18920 bp, 11 predicted proteins | sample UWRJL169409R5_FD_179909 | JGI IMG/M metagenome (GOLD analysis project Ga0247784, IMG submission 179909) | Plant litter microbial communities from Arlington Agricultural Research Station in Wisconsin, United States - UWRJ-L169-409R-5 | ecosystem: Environmental > Terrestrial > Plant litter >...
CGCGACTCGCCGCCGATTTCGCCATCGCTTGCGTGATCGCACCCATGCCGCCGATGGCATGACCCCACACCCCTTTCTTGCCGTTCACTTCGCCGAACACGTGGTGAAGCAATACATACGCCGAGCCTTGCGAATAGGGGCTCGCATAGTTGCCGACGACGCCATCGAAGCCGAACACGGCCTTGATCGGAGCGCTCTCGAACCAGCCGTCGAGATAATCGCCGGCGGAGGTCACGAACAGGCTGAGCAGCTCCTGTCGCATCGTCATGTCGAGCTTGCTGAACTTTCCGCCGATGCGTGCCGCATGCACCAGCTCCGGCAACGCCATGCGCCAGCCGCCGTCGACGACATTGGGCGGCGTCTGCAGAACCAGCTCACGGAGCAAATCGGCGATCACATCAAGCCGCTCTCCGTAAGCATCCAATCGATCCGCGTCCTTCTGCGAAAACTTCGCGACCTCTTGTTTAGTCCGGCCGGCGCCGGTGGCCAGATAGCGACCGTCGTCCGTCGGCAGGAAGTTGGAAAGCTCGCGTTCGACGACGCGCAGGCCGTGGGCATGCAGATCCAGATCGCGAATCACTTTCGGATTGAGCAGCGAGACCGTGTACGCGGCGACAGAGTTGCGAAAGCCCGGATGAAACTCTTCGGTGACCGCCGCGCCGCCGACCACGTGGCGACGTTCCAGCACCGTGACTTTCAATCCCGTGGCGGCGAGATAGGCCGCGCAGACCAGTCCGTTGTGGCCGCCGCCAACGACGAGGACGTCTACCGCGGCATTCCCTCCGGGCTGCGCTCCACTTCGGGCGCGCACCCTGTGGTCACACTTTGCGGGCACTACGGCTCTCCGGAATCATTTCATGCATGCGACGGGTGAAACTGCGCAGGCACACTTCGCTTTCGCTCAGGGGCCCGACCGAATAACTGCTGGAGCTCATGCCGGCTTGCACACGCGCGATCAGGGTCGTGTCCTCTTTGTTCACCAGCCGGTTGATGCGCCAGTTCAGATAGCGCGCGGCGCGCATTTCAGGTCGCGTGTCGGGATGCACATAGGCGATCTCGCGAATGATGGTCTCGGTCGGCGACACCGGAATGAACTGCATGAAATCGATCTGGTCGGGATAGATATCGAGCGCGACGTTGGGCCAGAGTTTGAAGTAGGTCCACAGCCGCTGGCGCTCCGGCGGTAAGTGATCGACAGCGGGCAGCAGCTTTTGATACAGACGTTCCGACCAACTGCTGCGCGGCGCGTCTTGCAGGTGGCCCCACATCTTATCGACCCAAGGCTGAGCTTCGATGCCGTAACTGCGGCCGAACAATCGCGTGAGTCCGGGATGCGCGACGTCGATGTGCATGCCATCGGAATAATTGTCGCCAACGTTTTTCCAGTTCACATTGCGTGGGCGCAGAGTGACTCGGCCCTGCGGCACCAGCTCTTCCAAGCGATAGGCGGCCAGATCGCTGGCGTACGGCGCCAGCATCTCCGCCACGCTCGGCAAACCGGGCTCCAGGCGGACGAACACGAAGCCCATGTAGATTTCCTGCTCCAACGGCACCAGGCCGTGCTTCTCCGGCTTCAGGTCGCGAAACGTTTCGCGATGGGGCACGCCGATGAGTCGGCCGTCGAGCGAGTAGGTCCACGCGTGATAAGGACAGGTGATGCGGCCGCCGCAGTGTCCCTTCGGCCCGTCGAGCAGGCGGGACGCGCGATGGCGGCACACATTATGAAAGCTCCGGATCTCGCCGTCGCGACCGCGCAGCGCGACGATTGATTCGCCCAGCAGGTCGAAACAGTGATAGTCGCCGGGTTTCGGAATATCGCTCCCGTGGCAGATCAATTGCCAGCTGGTGCGAAAGATCGTGCGCTTCTCCAGCTCGAAGAAGTCGCGATCGTGATAAATCCAAGCCGGCAGTCCCACCGCCGGATCTTCGATCGGCGCGGTGGTTTGCGAGGAGACGGTTTTAGCGGCGGCTGACATCGAGCACTCTCCTTGGCCGGGAGTGCTCTCAAGGATTGCCGGAGTCAGGACGGAAGTCCAGTCCGGTGTCGGTTACGGATTACGAGGCACGGGCGCGAGCCAGAAATCTGCCCGTGCGCACCGGTGTCGCCGCTTGCTCGGTCCAGGCGAGCGTGCCGTTAACGAACACGTGCACGATGCCTTCGGCCAACTGCGTCGGGCTTTCGTAGGTCGCGCGATCGATGACGGTTTCGGGATTGAAGACGGTGATGTCGGCTTTCATGCCCGGCGCGATCCGGCCGCGATCGGGCAGGGAAAACGTAGCCGCGGACAAGCCGGTCATTTTGTGGACGGCCGACTCCAGGCTCAGCACTTTATGGTCGCGTGCGTAGCGACCCAGGACGCGAGGGAACGTACCCCATAAACGCGGATGAGGCAGCGTGTCGTGCGGTAAACCATCCGAGCCGATCATGCAGCAGCTGTGCTGCATGATTTGACGCATGTCCTGCTCGTGCATCTGAAAGTAGCTCGCGCCACCCGGCATCAACCGCTCGGCGGCACTCGCTTGTGACAAGCCCCATTCCGCGGCGATGCTTTTCAAGGTGCGGCCGCCCATTTCGGGATGCGGCGTGGACCAGTTGATCAGAATCTCGACTTCGCCGTCGGCGAGATCGGGGCGAATGATGGTTGAGCCCGCGGTATACGGGTAGCAATCGAGGTGTACCGGCTGCGACTCGCGAGCCGCATCGATCAAACCGAGCGTCTCTCCGGCTCGACCCCAGTTGCGCACGCCGGCGCATTTGACATGCGACAGAATCAGCGGCGTTCGGCGCGGCTTCGTGACTGCGAACGCCTCCTTCAACGCTTCGACGATGCCTTCTCGTTCGTCGCGAATGTGAGCTGTGCAGACGCCGCCTGCGTTGCCGACCGTGTATGCGAGCACGCTCAGCTCGTGCACATCTGCGGCTTGCGCGGGAGCGTAGAAAACGCCGGAGCTCATTCCGACCGCGCCTTGGTCGAGCGCCTGGCGCAAAAGAACATTCATTTCTTCCAGCTCGTGCGCGTTCGCCGGTCGATCCAGATCCGCGACACAACGTACTCGCAAGGTCGAATGTCCCACCAGTGCAGCGATGTTGACGCGCGGAGAGGCGGCCTCGATGGCTCGCCGATAGCTCGCGAACGAGTCGTACGCGAAGTCTGCTTGCTGACCGAGCAAGTTGAACGGCTCGCTGACACCGTTAGCAAAGCGCAGCGGCGCGGCGGAGATGCCGCAGTTGCCGACGACCAGCGTGGTGACGCCCTGGCTGATCTTGGGAATCATCTCCGGCTGCGTGATGCAAATAAGATCGTCGTGCGTGTGCACGTCGATGAATCCCGGTGCCACTGTCAGGCCTGTCACATCGACGGTGCGATCCGCCGAGACGTGTTTCAGATCGCCGATGGCGACAATGGTGTCGCCACTCAATGCTACGTCGGCTGCAAAGGCAGGCTGGCCGGTGCCGTCGATGACCTGTCCGCCCTGGAGCACGACGTCGGCGCGAATACTGGTTGTCATTACGAGATTCGAGAAACCTTAGAAAAACGTCTTGAGGCCGCCGAGGACGGTGTAGTTGTCGTCGACCTCCATCAACAGCGACCACTTGTCGAACGTGGTGCACGGGTGCGAGATGTGAAAACCGAGCAGATCGCCGACCGCCAGTCCCGCATCGTTAGGGACGCTGAGCCAGGCGTGCTGGTCGTTGAGCTTTTCGACGACCAGGCCGTCGATGGCGTCCGGTGCGTCGTGGCGGCCTTCGCGGTACCACCAGCGCGCCACTGGCATATCGATGTCGAAAGAAACATCGCGCTTGCCCATCATCACAATCGCCTGGTTGGGCTGGGGCCGCGAAATTACGCGCGACCACACTTCGAGCGCGGGGACGAGGCGAGGGGGAGGGCCTTCGATCGCTCGACGTTGAATGTGAGTGAGCAAGCGGCGATAAAAACCGATGTCGTGAGTCACGTAGCAGCCGCTGCGCAGGATCGGCAGGATGCCGGGCAGATTGCTCGACAACACATGCGCAACGATGTCGTAGTAGGCCGAACCGCCGGCGCTGACGACGATTTGATCCGGTGCCGCGAACAATCCTTCCGCGGAAAGCGTCTCGCACAGTTGCATGACGGTTCGCAGGTAAGCCAACACAGCATTCGCGTCACGTTCCGCTTCGTTCGTGACGATCAATCCTTCGTAACCTTCGACACCGTGCAGCTCGACGTACGGTAACGCGTGAATGCCGCGAGCGAGCGCAATGCCTTCTTCGAGTGAGCGAACACCGCAGCGCGAGTTCGGCATGCCCAGCTCGATCAGCAGGCGCGCGGGTGGTGCTCCGGCACATTTGCCGAACCCTTCAGAGATCGCGCGTGCACCTTCGAGACTATCGACGAGCACGTAATAAGCACGATAGGGCGTCTGCGACCACATGCGCGCCAGCCCGGTAATTTCCGCTTTGCCGATCAGCTGATTTGCCAGAATGAGATTGGACACGCCGAAGTCGTGACACAGCTTGAACTGCGTCATCGTGGCGACCGTCAGTCCCCACGCGCCCTGCTTGAGCTGGCGCTCGAATAACTGAGGACACATCGTGGTCTTGGCGTGCGGCGCGAGTTTGACGCCGGCACGTTCGATGTACGCCTGCATTTCCCGCAGGTTGTTGTCGAGCGCCGATTGTTTCAGCACCGCGACCGGCATCGGCAGATCGCCGCGCAGAACATTGAAACTGCGCTCGGCGATATCGGCCACGCGTCGGATCGAACCGTCCAACGGCAACCCTTTGGTTCCCGGCGACAGATCGGCATTCGCGATATCGCTGACCAGCATGGTGTCACCTGCGCGGTTGCAGAGCGATCACTTCGATCTCGACTTTGGCATCGACCATCAACGCGGATTGCACGCAGGCGCGTGCCGGTAGTGCTTCGCCGAAGTAGCTGGCATACACGCGATTGAAGGCCTGGAAATCGCGCGTGTCGTCGAGCCATACATTCGCTTTGACGACATCTTTCAAAGTACAGCCGGCCTTTTCCAGGATGGCGACGATGCTTTGAATGCAGTGATGAGTTTGCGGAACCACGCCGCCGGGAATCACTTCGCCGTCGTCGCCGAGTGCGACCTGGCCGGAAACAAACACGAAACCGTTGGCGACGGTCGCCTGGCAGAAGGGCAGATGCTGCCCGCCGGTACCGGTTCTCGCCCCGCCAATACGTTCGATCGACACGACAGCCCCCTGTGGCTCATTCACCGATATCGACCGATCATCCATCAGAAATGTAGTGCCGTCAAACAAAAATGTAGTGGAAATGACATTATGCGGGATGACGGCAGTCGGGCCGCTGAGGTAACGTCCGGGCCTGATTGCAATGTGACTGTTCGACGAGCGTGAGCGCCATGAAAAAAACACGAGCTCAGGAACCGACCGATATCCTGCCGCGGCTTGAGCGCATGATGGATTCGATGACCCGCTCCGAAATCCGCATCGCCAGGAAGTTGCTGGAATCGCCGAGCGAATTCGTGCGCTCCAGCGTTCGCACTATCGCCTCCGATCTCGGCGTCAGCGAGCCGACCATCCTGCGGTTCTGCCGGGCGGTCGGCTGTGAAGGATTCAAAGATCTGAAGTTCCGCCTGATCCAGGAACTGGCGTTGACTCAAGCGATGAGCGATCAAGCGGCGCGAGCCACCCGGCCCACGATGAGTGCCAGCGAACTGGCCGCCAGCGCCAAGGTTGCCAACGACGATCGCTTGTTCGAAACCATCATCGAAGCACTCACTCGTACGCGCGAAACGCTGTCGAACAAAGACGTTTTGAGCGCGGCTCAAGCCATCGCCAAGGCTGGCCGCGTGGTGGTTTACGGTATCGGCGGCAGCTCGGCGGCGCTCGCCACCGAAGCTCACATCCGGCTGTTTCGTTTCAATATTCCCATCATGGTGTTCACCGACGGTTATACCCAGCGCATGTCGGCGGCGATATTAAGTGAAGGCGATGTGGCGCTATTCATTTCCTCGACCGGTCGGCCGCGCGAGTTGCAAGAGAGCCTGGAGCTCGCCAAGTACTATAAAGCCACGTGTATCGCGATCACCGATAAGGAAACGCCGCTGGGCCGCGATGCCGACATCTGCCTGCACGTGGGGTTACAGGTCACCGGTGCCGAAGAGATCCAGCCCAATCCAATGCGCTTCGCGCAGCTTTATGTGATCGACCGGCTGGCTTACGCCGTCGCCGCGGTGGTCGGCGAGCGGGCCCACGTGGCGCTGAGAAAAATGCGCGGCAGCGTCGCCTGGCTGCACGGGATTACTCCGCAACAACCCATCGGCGACTGATCCGGTCCAATGCAAATTCAACGGCTAAGGCGGCTTTGCATCCCAGAATGTAACAATACAAACATGAATGACGCTTTTTTGATTGACGGTCGTCGGGGAGCGTGTCTATGCTCCAGCCATTAACAAAGGCTTGACGTTGAGCGATACGGGGAGACCGCGTGGCGCTTGCTTGGCCGCGAATTCGGTGCCCCAGCGATAAAAAACAACCGGGAGCGCCCGCAGGGGTGGATTTCAGATGCTACGAGCCAGACGTGATTTGCCTGTTTATTTCGTATCGACTTTGGCTTTGATGGGTGCCTCCGGCCGCAGCGTCGCGGCCGATGCCAGCCCGGAGTCGGAAGCCGGTCTCACCGAAATCGTCGTGACCGGATCGCGCATTCAATCGACCGGCTATTCGCAGCCGACGCCGACCAGCGTGATCTCGGCCGAGGATATCGAGAAGCGCGCGGCGCCGAACCTCTTCAACACCATCGCCGAATTGCCCGTGCTCCAAGGCAGCACCGGCCGCAAAACGTTCGTCAACAGCACGAGCAGCGGCGCGACCGGACTGAGCTCCTTCAGTCTTCGTAACTTCGGCACCATTCGCACGCTCACGCTGCTCGACGGTCAGCGCGTGACGCCGGCGAACGTCACCGGCGTGGTCGACGTCAGCCAGTTTCCGCAACTGCTGGTCGAGCGGGTCGACGTCGTCACCGGCGGTGCCTCGGCATCGTACGGTTCGGACGCCATCGGCGGCGTGGTCAACTTCGTCACCGACAAAGACTTCGTCGGTTTGAAAACCAACGTCGAAGCGGGACGCACGACGTACGGCGACGACGAGAGCGTGACTGCCCAGGCCGCCTGGGGTGGCGTGTTTTTAGACAACCGTTTGCACGTGCAGGTGAGCGGTGAGTACGGCAAGGAAGATGGCGTGCCTTCCGGCGGCTTCGGCCCTGGTCCCGCCGCGAACGGCCGTGACTGGTTCAGATCGCCGGCGCTGCAGGTTCGCGCACTCAATCAAACCAACGATGGCCGGCCGCAGATCTTCGATATCAGAAACGCTCAGCAGTACCAGTACACCAAGTATGGATTGATCACCAACGGCCCGCTGCAAGGGACGGCGTTCGGCGCCAACGGCACGCCCTATACATTCCAGTACGGTTCGAACGGCACGCCGACCGGCACCGGTGCAGTCACAAATTGCATCCCGCCGTTTTGTGTCGGCGGCGACTTGAGCGGCAACGTCAACGCAGGTCCGAGCCTCGCGGCGGAGTTGGAACGCACTGTCGGTTACACGCGAATCGGTTTCGACATCGGCGAGCGCACCCAGGTGTATCTCACCACCAATGTCGCGACCACCAAGGGCACCAACGAACCCAACGCGGGCACCGAGAAGCCGGGCAACCTGACGATCGCTTGTGACAATCCGTTCCTGCCGGCTGCGATCGCCGCGCAGTGTGCTGCTGGTTATGCGGCTGGAGCAGACGGCGTGCGTCGCATGGCGTTCGGCACCAGCAGCGGCATATTTCCTGGAACGATCGACGTGGTGTCGGCGCGCGATCAATTGCGCTTCGTGCTCGGTATCGACGGCGAGGTCGATCTGTTCGGCACCAACTGGGCGTACAACGGCTACGTCGCGGAAGGTACCAATCACACGCGCATCGACGTCAACGATATTTCTCTAACGCCTCGTTACAACGCTGCCATCGACGCCGTCCGCCTGGCGGATGGATCGATCGGCTGTCGTAGCGCCGCCGCTCGCGCTTCGGGCTGCGTGCCCATCAATATCATTGGTAACAACGCCGTCAGTCCGGCCGCGCTTGCCTATGTGTTTCCTGCTGCGGGTCCGCGCCAGCGCTCGCGCCAGGAAGAGCAAGTGGCCAGCTTCAACGTCAGCGGCGATCCGTTCTCGCTGTGGGCCGGGCCGGTTTCCATCGCGATGGGTTTGGAATATCGCGACGAGTCGTATCGCACGATCGGCGATCCGTACGGCAATGGCCTGTATCCCGAGAGCCCGAACACCGATGTGTATCCGACCGATCCGCTGATGAACACCGTCTCGGGCAACAACTGGTACGCGGGCAACTTTCACAGTGGCAAAGGCGCCTACAACGTGAAAGAAGCGTATCTCGAAACCAACGTACCGTTCCTAGCTTCGGCGGCCGCGGGCGATGCCAATCTCAATCTCGCGATTCGCGAGACTGAATACAGCACGGCCGGTAGCGCGACGCCTTGGAAGGTGGGCGGTACGTGGAAGACGCCACTCAGTGGCTTGAGCTTCAGAGCGGTGACGTCACGTGACATTCGCGCGCCCAACCTGAGCGAGTTGTTTGCTGCTCCGGTCGTGGTGAATGCGACCGTGGTCTTCAACGGGCAAAATCTCAACGTGCTCGGCCAGACCGTCGGCAACACCAACCTGAAATCGGAAATCGCGCGCAACACCACGTTCGGCATCGTGCTGGCGGAGCCGGATTACCTGCCGGGCTTCAGCGTGTCGGTCGATTATTACGACATCAAGCTGACGGGCATGATCTCGACGTTGTCGGCGCAGCAGCAGGTCGACCTGTGCGTCGCCGGCAACCAGGCGCTGTGCTCACAGATGTTGTTGACCAGCCCGATCCCGAACACCAACTTCGTGCGAGTGCAGGCGTTCAATCTCGCCAAGGCTCGTAACAAGGGTGTCGATATCGAGATGTCGTATCGCAAGGAGCTCGATGGCCTGGGCCTGCCCGGAGCGCTGACGTTGCGCGCGTTGGGAACACACGCGATCAGCTTCGTCACCGAGTCCGGCATTCTCGGCACGATTCCGGTGGAGAGCGCGGGCGTGAACCTGGGCAACCCGGTCACATCGTCCGGCATTCCCGATTGGAAGGTGCGGCTGACGCAGGATTGGAGCACCGAGAATTTCAGCGTGACGCTCACCGAACGTTGGATCAGCGACGGTGTGTACAGCAACGAATACATCGAGTGCCAGACCAATTGCCCGGTGTCCACGCTCGTGCATCAGACCATCGACAACAACCAGATGGCGGGAGCGACTTACCTCGACCTCGGTGGCACGTATCGCGCGACGGACAACGTGACCGCGTACTTCCAGGTCGACAACGTGCTCAACAAGGATCCGGTGGCGGCGCCGGGAACGACGGTGTCTTTAGGTCTCAACCCGTTCCTGTACGACGCGCTGGGTCGCACGTATCGCCTGGGCTTCCGTACTAATTTCTAAAATCACAACCAGGGCAGGCGGCCGCGAGGCCGCCTGAACCCTTGGATCGCAGCCAATCGGAGCGCCTGAGTCTTGACGGTTCTCGCTGTTGTTCTGCTGATTGCGCTGCTCATAGTTTTGATCAGTTGGGGCCGGGTGCCCCCGTTCGCCGCGTTCATCGCCATCTCGTTGCTGGCCGCGCTCAGCTTCGGCATGCCGTTGCCCGACATCGCCAGATCGGTGGAGCGTGGAGTAGGGGACATGCTCGGCGGCATCGCCGCGATCATTTGTTTGGGCGCGATGTTCGGACGGACCATCGCCGATAGCGGTGCGGCTCGTAGCATCGCGAACGCACTCATCGACGTCGTCGGCCTGCGCTTCATCCTGATTGCGATGGCGCTCACCGGTCTCATCGTCGGCATCCCGCTGTTCTATGCCGTCGGCTTCGTCGTGATGGTGCCGCTGATCATTTCGGTGGCGACCCGCACGCAACTGCCCGTCGTGCAACTCGGCATTCCGTTGCTGTGTGGCCTGTCCGTGGCGCATGGCTTTCTGCCGCCGCATCCGTCGCCGCTCGCCTTGGTGAAGCTGCTCGGCGCGGATTTGGGTGTGACGTTGCTCTACGGGCTCATCGTCGGTGGCGTAACGATTATGGTCGCGGGCCCTCTGCTGGCGCTGACCATGAAGAGAATTACCGCTCCTGCGCCGGCAACCGATGCACCGGTGTTGGCGCCCGCCGCGGGAGCAGATGAAACATTGCCCGGCGCATTGAACAGCTGCTTCACTGCGCTCCTACCCGTGCTGCTGATCGCGGCGACGACCACTATCGCCTATCTGCCGCACAGCTCGCCTCAGTTGCTGGTTGTTTCTGCATTCATCGGTCAACCCATCGTTGCCCTGATGTTGTCGCTGCTGTACGCGACGGTCAGCTTGGGGCTGGCGCGTGGCCGAAGTTTCAAATCGCTGATGCAGGCTCAGGGCGCGAGCCTGCACGAAGTCTCCGGCATCTTGTTGACGCTGGCCGGTGCCGGCGCGCTCAAACAAGTGTTCGTCGATGGCGGCGTCAACGCCCAACTCGGCGCCTGGTTGCAGACCGTTCCCTTGCAGCCACTGGTGCTGGGATGGTTGATTGCCGTCGTCATCCGCATCGCGCTCGGTTCCGCGACGATCGCTGGCTTGACTGCGGCCGGCATTATGTTGCCGCTGACCACTGCAACGGGTGTCAATCCGAGCCTGATGGTATTGGCGATCGGGGCGGGCAGTTTGATGTGCTCGCACGTCAACGACGCCGGCTTCTGGCTGTTCAAGGAATATTTCAATCTCAGCCTGAAGGATACGTTCCGCTCCTGGACGGTGATGGAAAGCGTGGCCGGGGTCGTCGGGCTGTTGTGTGTCCTGGTTTTGAATGCGATCTTGTCGGCACGATGATCACGAAGTCACAACTCGCCGTCGCGCTATTGATTATGTCTGGCGTGGCCGGAGCGGCCGAGCCGTCGCTTATCCCGTGGCCGGTCAAAGTCACATCGACTGCCGGCTCGTTCACGGCCACCGCGAGTACGCCGCTTTGCGCTGCTGGCGGTGCAGAGCGCGCGGTCGCGGAGCAGATGCAAGCCGTCGTCAGAGCTGTGCAGGGGCTCGATTTCAAGACACGTGGCTGCGGTCGCGGTGCCATCACGCTCAAGCTGTCGGCGACCGCTTCTGTGGCTGATGCGGAAGGTTACTCGCTCGATGTGGGTTCAAATGGAATCGAGATCCAGGCCAGAGCGCCGGCAGGCTTGTACTACGGCGCGATGACGACAGCACAGCTGCTGTCTTCAGGCGGCGGGAAATTGGCGGGCACGCATATCGAAGATTATCCGCGCTTCAAATGGCGCGGCTTGATGCTCGATACAGCCCGTCACTTCTTCTCCGTCGCCGACGTGAAGATGATTCTGGAGCAGATGGGCCAGCACAAGCTCAATGTGTTCCACTTTCATCTGACCGACGACCAGGGCTGGCGCATCGAGATCAAACGATATCCCGAGCTCACCAAAGTCGGCGCGTGGCGCACGCCGCCGTCCAGCGGTGGAAAGAGCGACGCAGGCGTGTACGGTGGCTTCTACACGCAGGACGAGATTCGAGACATCGTTCGATACGCCGCTGCACGGAACATCACCGTCGTTCCAGAAATCGATCTGCCGGGCCACGCGCAAGCCGTCGTAGCCGCTCATCCCAGACTGAGCGTGCCCGGCGATACGCCCAACGTGTCGGGCAACTGGGGCGTCAACGACTATCTCTACAACACCGACCAATACAGTCTGACGTTCGTGAAGAACGTGCTCGACGAAGTGCTGCAGCTGTTCCCGGGAAAATACATTCATCTGGGCGGCGACGAGGCGATCAAGGATCAATGGAAAGCGTCGCCGGAGATACAGGCGCAGATCAAGGCGCTCGGGCTCACAAGCGAGGACGAGCTGCAAAACTGGTTCATGCAGCAGCTTGGCGTGTATCTCGCCGAGCGAGACCGGGTCATGGTCGGTTGGGACGAGATTCTCGATGCGGCAGTTCCCGCGACCGCCACAGTGATGAGCTGGCGTGGAATTCAAGGGGCAATCACTGCAGCGCGCCTCGGGCACGATGTCGTGATGTCGCCAGCGCCGATGTTGTATTTCGATAATCTGCAGAGCCGTCGTGACGACGAGCCGGCCGGGCGCTTGAACGTCGTGCCGTTGTCGCAGGTATATAGCTTCGAAGTGATGCCTGCGGTGCTGACACCTGAGGAGCGGCGTCACATCCTGGGTGCGCAGGCCAATCTGTGGAGCGAATATCTGCCGTCGAGCTGGTATCTCCAACATGCGACGTTTCCGCGCATGGATGCATTGGCCGAGGCGATCTGGACGCCGCAGTCGAATCTCAACTGGGCCGGGTTTCTGACACGCCTGTCGACACAGATGCGTCGTTATCAGCGCCAGGGCATCGTGGCGGCCGATTCGGCATTTGCAGTCGACTTCCAACTCACCAACGGCCGGAATGCAGCTTTGCAGACGGGTGTGGGCACGGTCGCGCTGTTCAATCAAACCGGCTACGGCGAGATTCGCTACACCATTGATGGCTCGCAGCCGCAGGTGTACAGCGCTCCGTTGGAGCTCAAGTTCGGAACCGTCATCAAAGCGACGGCCTACGATACCGATGGCGCGCCGCTCGCGGCCGAGCGCATATACGAATTCGGTGCCGATACGCTGCTGACACGCACCTCGAATCAGTTGAACACTTGCCCGGGCGACACGCTAGGCCTGCGGTTGCCGCTGACGCCGGACTCGCCCGCCGTGGCGCCGGCCTTCAACGTCAATCTGTTGAACAGTTGTTACATCTATACGCGTGCGTTGCTGACGAACGTGACAGCGCTCGAATTCGACATCGCGCGTTTGCCGCGCAACTTCGGGTTGGCGAACCGCAAGAATCAGTTGAAGACCCATCCGCCGCAGACAGCGTTCGGCGAGTTGGTCGTATATCAGGACCGCTGTGCCTCGGGTCCCGAGGTCGCTCGCGTCGCTCTGGCGGATCCGGCCCGGAGCGACAATCTTCAGTCTTTAAATGTTTCGATTCCGTCCAGCCGCGGGGAGCACGATCTATGCTTCATTTTCACTGGCGCCGCGAACGGTCCCCTTTACGCCATCGACGGTGTGAAATTAGTGCGGCCTTGAGATTCAGAATTCAGCTCGGACTCCGATGGTATAGCGGCGGCCGGTCTCTTCGAGCAGCAGAATCTGATTGTCGTAACGGCCGACTCGCTGCTGAATCTCGTTGCGAAGGTTCACTCCTTCCGCAAACACGGAGAATCGTTCGGTGAGCGCGTAACTGGCCCGGGCATCGATCTGCTGATACGGCTGCACGAACGTCGGCTCGCCGCCGAAACCGACGGCGGTACGCAGGAAACGTTCGCGACGGTTCCAGGCGACGCGCACTTCCAGCGGTCCCTTGGAATAGAAGCCGACGACGTTGTATGAATCGCCGAGTCCTTCGAGTGCAAACGTCTGCGTGACGTCGTCTACGTTCAACTCCGCGCCGCTATCCACTAGCGTGGCGTTGGCGCCAAGACCGAAGCCGTTCCAGAAGCCCGGCAGCCAGTCGAAGCTGTGCTGCACGCCCATTTCCACGCCTTTGACGGTCGCGCTTTCGAGGTTGTCGAGCAGGCTGACTTCGAACACCGGATCGCCCGCGAACAAATTATTGGAGTCGGCAATCGGCAGCGCGCGATTCTCGACGGTGTTCACCAGGAAGTTTTGCACGTCCTTGTAGAACAGGCCGACAGTGACGAAGCCGTTGTCCTGGTAGTACCACTCGACCGACAGGTCCGCGTTCTTGGACTTGAACGGTTTGAGATCGGGATTGCCGCTGGATGCTTGCAAGTTGCCGGGACGGGTGGTGCCGATCACCAGGCGAGGCGACAGCGCGCCCAACGGCGGACGAGTCAAAGTTTTCGAAGCTGCAAAGCGCAGGACGACATCGTCGGTCAGCTCCAGGCGGAAGCTGAGACTGGGCAGGAAGTCGTTGTACTTGTTGGTCTGGCTGACCACGACAGCGTTGCCGAGCACAGTGGTGTAGAGCGTAGGATCGCCGCTGTTCACCAAATCCTGCAGAGCTTGTGAAATGCCGAACGCGGTGGTTTCGGTGCGTGCGTAACGACCGCCGACGGTCAGATTCCACGGCATATCGGCGAACGAGCCCTCGAAGCTCGCATCCGCATACAGTGCAGCGACTTCTTCCTCGACACGCGACGAGTCGGGCCGTTGGTGAACTTCGAAGCCATTGCTCGCAGCGAGCATCGCCAACGAGGTTCCCGGCGGCAGCCCCTGCGCAGCGTCGCGGGCAGAAGCCGCAGCGGGAGATTCGAGATAGGCAAGCAGAGGATCGATGTCGAAAGCTTGCCATTCGTTCGGCACGGAGACTCGGCCACCGAGATATCCCGAGCCCACGCGATAGGTTCGCATCAGGCTGTCGGGAATGCCGACGAAGTAGCCGCAGTACATACACAGGATGTTGTTATCCGACAGGCGAGTGGCGCGGCTCTGCTCTTGCTTCGCATAGAGCGCGCCGGTGGTTACCCGTTTGAGCAGATCGCCGTCGGGCTGCCATTGCGCTTCGATGCGATGTTCGAAGATTTCATCTTCGAAGTCGGCGCCGCCACCCAGCGGGCCGCCGCCGGTGCCACGCAAGTTGAAATGCGCCACCGGCAGGCTTGGATCGACGTAGTCCGCTGACGGCACGCCGGTAACTGACGGAATGCCGTTCGCTGCATAGGAGAGTGTGTAGATGTCCTTGCGAAAGCCGACCACCGCCACGTCCGTGCCTTCGGCGCCACCGGACTTGGCGCGAGACCATGACGAATCGAAAGTGACATTGACGCTGTCGCTTACATCCCACGCGAGATTGAGGCCGCCGGCATAAAGATCGGTAGGACGGTCGCGTACCGAGCGAGTGAAGTCGACGGCGGCGTCGATGGTCTGTGTAATGCTGGTCGCGGTTCGATGATTGTCGAATTGCGCCGACGTGATGATGGACGGCGTGACGAAGAAGCCGAGCGAATTGGCCTCGGTGCGGACACTGAATTCGTCGTACATGCCGTCGACCGTCAAGCGCACGTTGTCGGCGATCTTGTACTGAAACGTGGTGTTGAAGTTGATGCGCTCGCGGTCTTCGTCCACCGGGCTGACGTTGAGGTTCTGCGGAATGAAGAACTGATCGTCGGCCGAATAACCTTGCGCCGCGAGGTCGGCGGCGATCAACGTCATGCTGTCGCGAGGGGCGGTGAGATAGCCGTCGGTGAGAATGCGCTCCGCACGGTTCTCGCGTTTCTGGTACGACGCGGAGACGAGCAATCCGAGGCGTCCGTCCGCGAACGTATCGCTGATCATGCCGAAGACTTCGGGCGTGGTGTTCTCCGACAGGTCTTCGTACAGCGCCTTCGCCGACACGATGCTCTTGAATTCGCCGAGATCCAGCGGGCGAGGAGTGTGCAGCAGAATGGTCGAGCCGATGCCTCCTTCCTGCAGCAGGGCAGTCGCACTCTTATATACATCGACGCGGGAGATCAGCTCGGCCGGCAACACATCGAAGTTGAACGAGCGCGCGCCGGTGTCCGAGGCGAGCCGGCGGCCGTTCAGCAGCACCGTGTTGAACTCCGGTCCAAAGCCACGAACCGTGACTGCCTGGCCTTCGCCGCCGCTGCGGTCGATCGAAACGCCGGTGATTCGCTGTAGCGATTCGGCGATGTTGGTATCCGGAAATTTGCCGAGGCTTTCCGAGGCGATCGAATCGACGATTTGATCGGAGTCGCGCTTGATCTCCATAGCCTGGCGCAAGCTGCTGCGAATGCCGGTGACGACGACTTCCTCCAAGTCCTGGCCCGTAGCGGTAGTGGTCTGCGCAGCGGCCGGTCCGGTCGCCACGCCAAACATTACTGCCGATGCAGCGGACGCGAGACGAACATTCTTTACTGTCCAGGGTTTGCTTGTGCGAGACGTGCGTTCGCGTGGCGGTGGCGGAGTCGCCGGCTTGGCGGCCGCGGCCGGCAGGATCGTGACGGTGTGTTCATTGAGATACTTGAACGTGAGGCCGGTGCCTGCGAGCAGTTTCGCCAGCGCTTCTTCCGGTGTGAACACGCCAATTGCACCTTGCGTGCTCAGCACGTCCACTTCTTCGGACACATAGACCAGCTGAAAGCTGTGCTCTTTCGCCAGGCTCTGCAATGCCAGTCCCAGGCCTTGCGCCGGAATCTGCGTTTGTTTCCTGACTGCCGTGGCCTGCGATTCTGCCGTGCCCGACAATCCGACCATCGCCAGGCAAACAGCCGCTACGCTTACTCGCATGACATCCCCCGTCGTTGAGCCGTCGTCTAACGTGCGACGGGCTCGTCTCCAAGTAGAGCGATCGCTCAGCGATCGGTTACCACGCCGGCGCGTTTTTTCGTCAAGTAAATGGCGCCGTCGGTCTCGACGATTTGCACGCCAGCGCGTTCGCGCAGGAATTGCAACAAAGCGCCGGGATCCGTCGACGCGAACACCCCGCTGATATGAAAGTCGTAAAGCTCCGGGTCTTGCACCACCAGTTGTCGCTGGTTGTAGCGATTGAACTCCTCGGCCACTTCGGCGAGCGTCGCCGCTTCGAACACCAGTTGCCGCTGCGTCCATGCGATGGCACGCGCGACATCTGGACGCGTGATGGGCTGCGCCTTGTCGGTCACGGTCATTTGATCGCCGGCGACCAACAGTTGCGGCATCGCTGCTTTCACCTCGACGCTCATCGGATCGATCCGGGCATCGGGCACATTGGTTTGTACGGAAACTCGACCTTCGACCACTGTCACGACCGTGCCCTCGCGCTTTTTGTTTACGTCGAACTGCGTGCCCACCGCGCGGACTTTGGTGTCGCCGCTGGTGACGACGAACGGCCGCGACGCATCCTTCGCCACTCGGAACAGCGCCTGACCTTCGATCAACTCCAATGCGCGCTCGTGCTGGGAGTAGTGCACGCGAACTTCGGAGCGTGAGTTCAGCTCCATCGTCGATCCGTCCGACAGCGCAATCGAGCGCTGCTCGCCCACGTGCGTCACGAAGGTAGGATCGCGAAACATATAAACGTAGAGCGTTGTGATCAGGCCGAGCGAAAGGACGGCGACGGCGGCTGCCAGCCAGCGCACGCGCGAGTAAGCGGGAGAGGCGGACGCATCAGTGGATCGTCCAAGCTCGGTGACGTTGCTCCGATCCGCCAGTGCCTCAGCAACCAGCGTCTCGGTGTCGTAACGGCGCTCGGCGTCGAGCCCCGGTCCTTCGTCCCAGATCGCGGCGAGTTCGACATACGCACTCAGATGTTGCGGCGACTGGCGCAGCCAATGGTCGAACTTGCGACGCTCGGCATCGTCGAGCGTGCCGCTACGGCAAGTAACAAACCATTCCGCGGCTTCGGAGTAGATCTGTGCATTGAGCTTGGATGAGAAGCGCGGCATGGCTCAACCTCGCTCCAGCCGCTGGCGCAATTGCACGAGCGCCTGCATCAGGTTCTTTTTCACCATCGGCACCGACGTGCCGAGTTGTTGGGCTATCTCTTCCAGAGACAAGCCGTCGCGTCGATGTAACAGGAACGTCGCTCGCAACTTCGGCGGCAGCCGATCGAGCTCGGCCTGCAATTGTTCCAGGCACTGTTGTGCGTCCAGGTCGAGCACTGGATCGACGTCGGGAACCGCGCGTGCCGAGTTCAACATTTCGCTCAACTCGACCGACGGCGGCGTCGCCGATTGCTTGAGCCCATGTTGTTGAACGACGTGCTGAGCCACCGTGAACAGGTAAGCCTCCGGCGATCGGATCGACTCCACATTCGGGACGCGCAACATGCGGAGGTAGACCTCCTGCAGGATGTCCGGCACGTCGGCGGCGTTACGCAGCTTCAATAGCAGGAAACGGCGTAACTTGACGCCATGACTGGCGACAAGGCCCGCAATCAGCGCGCGAGCGGCTTCGGCAGACATGTTCCTCCGAACGTCGGCCCGTGAAGTGATCCCTCTGTCGACTTAAGAGCGGACCGCGCGAATTCGGTTACCGCTGCGACAAACTTTTTCGCCTCAGCCTGGAGTCAGGCTGTAGAGCAAGCTGGCGTGAGGCGCGAGCGTGGCGGTGACGCGATCGTTGACCGTGCCGAGGTCGCGTTGTGCCCAGAGGTCGCGAACCTTCGCCGACTTCAAGCCCAGGCGGGACAGATCGAAATACACTGGCTTGTCGCCGCCTTTGTCGCTGACATTGAACATCGCGACATATCGAGCGTCGCCACGCTCGGCACGCGCCGTCCACGTGCGAACCTGTTCGAGCAGGGCAGCAGGCTGGTTGTCGCGACTGGCTTGATTGACGGCGAGCACTTCGCGATTGGTCAGCAACGCGAGCGTTGCTTGGTCGAGATGTCGCAAGTCGCCGCCCATGATCAGCGGCGAGCGTGCGATGGACCATAACGTCATCAACGTGCGTTGCTCGTCGGGCGTGAATTTGCAATCGCGCTTGCCCATCTCCAACCGGCCCAGCGGCAGCATGTCTGCATCGGGCCAGCGCCCGGGCTGACGAAACATCGACCAGTTTTCCAGGCGTGTGAACTGCGCTTTCAGCTGCGGCCATTCGTCCCAGAAGTCATCGCTGATGCGCCACATCTGCGCGAGGCGACGCACGTGCTCGGCACTTGCGAGCGGCGTTTCACCGGGCGACAGGCTGAGGACGATGGGGCAGCCGCTGGCTTGAATCGCACGATGCGCGGCTTCGACTTCCGGCGCGTTGGCGTCGTATGGGCGACTCATATCGTCCATCTTCACGAAGTCGACGCCCCACGATGCGAGCAGTGCGAACACGCTGTTGTAGTACTCCTGCGCGCCTGGTTTGCTCATGTTCACGCCGTACATATCGGGGTTCCACGGGCA